>Ga0315542_1002836_pt1 | contig 10399 bp, 11 predicted proteins | sample SalMarSW160120MG_FD_202541 | JGI IMG/M metagenome (GOLD analysis project Ga0315542, IMG submission 202541) | Salt marsh sediment microbial communities from the Plum Island Ecosystem LTER, Massachusetts, United States - Salt Marsh Sediment SW1601-20 ... | reverse complement strand
TGGGTCGATGCGCAAATACTAACAAATACCCTAAAAGTAAAATCAGCATACCAATAGCGCAAGGGTTAATGCCGTCCAGCAAACCAGCAATAACAATTAAGGAAAAACTTAAACCTCGATTTTCCAATAAAGAAGCTAATTCTAAACCTTGAGCATTGCAAGCGCCTGTTGCTCCGGTTTCAGCGTCAACTTCACAGCGCTGGGCACTTTGAGCTAGGGCAGAATGAATTGATGGTAAAAATAAACCGCTGACAAAAACAATTAAACCAACAGTAATTAAACATTTGCCAAATATAGCTTTCCTGTTTTTATTATCTACTTTCATTTATTTAAAAATTAGTTATAAATAAAAAATAACCACTCACTAATGACATAATAACTAATAACCAACCGCCTTTTTAGCCTGAATAGCAATCATTAGCTCTTCATTCGCCGGAATAACTAAATTCTTTAGTTTAGGAAAATCCTTTAATATTAAACGACGAATAATTGGACTGCGCTCGCCAATGCCGCCGGAAAAAACCAAGCTATCAACTCTGCCTAAAATAGCGGCATAAGCGCCTATATACTTTTTAATATTATAAATAAAAATCTCTAATGTCAACTTAGCAATTTCCTTTTCCCTTTTAGTCGCCTTGGTTTTTAATTGAAAGCCTGATACTTCATAACCAGCTTTAACCAAAATTTCTCTCATGTCCATAGAGCCGCTCAAACCAAAAAGACCAGAACGTTTATTTAATAAATCATTAACTTCCTCTTCTTTCATTTTAAATTTACGCATCAGGTATAAAGGAATAGCTGGATCAATACTGCCGCTTCTAGTTGACATGACTAAACCTTCTAGAGGAGTAAAACCCATGGATGTATCAATGGCCTGACCCTTTTTAATGGCTGTAATACTGCAACCAGAACCCAAATGACAAGTAATTAGATTAACTTGCTTTAAGGCTTTTTTAAGCAGCAAAGCAGCTTTTTCTGCCATATACTGGTGAGAAATACCATGGAAGCCATAGCGACGTATTTTATTGCGCTGATAATATTTTAAGGGTATAGCATAAATATAGGCATGGGGCGGCAATGTCTGATAAAAAGCTGTATCAAATACAGCCACATCAGGTACTTCTTTTAAATATTTATCACTCGCTTTGATACAGCTTAAATTGACAGGATTATGCAAAGGCGCCAATTTATTATATTTTTTAAGCTTATTAAATATTTTTTTAGTAATCCTAATCGGCGCAGTAAAATCTTCTCCGCCATGAACTACCCGATGACCGACTAAAATAATATTTTTGCATAAATCTTCTATTTTTCTTATGACTAATTGAAAAGCTTCTTCATGATTTTCCACTTCATAAATTTCTTTTTTTTCACCAATCCTAATAAATGAATTCATCAAGCCAATGCGTTCGACAATACCTTCTCTGACCAATTTTAAATCAGCAGCTTCAAATATTTTAAATTTCAAAGTTGCTGAACCAGCATTAATGACTAGAATGTATTTTTTTTGCATACTCTTAATAAAATTAAGAAGCCAATAACTAATGACTAATAACTTTCATTATTTCTTTACTCTAAACATTCCTCCATGCCCAGGTATTATATAATCAGCCAATTTTAAAATCTCCTTCCGGCTTCTTTCAAAATCTTTCTTATCATGGATAAAGATATTTCTTTCAGTCTGGTCATTAAAAAATAAATCTCCGGCAATAGCGATTATTCCGTCCTTAGCCTTAACAATCACACTACCCTCATCTAGAGCATGACCAGGTGTGCTTTTTATGTACACATTCGGTGTAATAATATTTTTACCTTTATTAATAATATCAAAATCAACAAGGAATTTATTTTTTTTATAGCTGGTCAGCCAGTCTGTAATAATTGCATTTTTAAACAAATGTTTATTAGCTGTGTGGTCAAGGTGATGATGCGTCAAAATTATATAATCAATATCATCTACATCTAAATTTTGTTTTTTTAGGGCAGCAATTAATTTTTTTTCAACTTCCTGATTGCCTGTATCAACTAAAATATTCGTGCCATTATCCTGGATTAAGGTTACAGTTGAGCTGGCTTTAAATTCTTCCCTGCCCAAACCAAGCCATTTAAAATAGCCGATTAATAAGACTTTTACTTTTGCATATTTATCTGCCATATGATTATTAATTATTGGTTAAAATATTATTTTAACAACTCACCTTTCATGCCCGGAGTCCAGCCGCAGGCATTGCCTTCATCAGTATCAATCTGAAAAGATTTCTTATGGCCTTCGCCTGAACGGATAATAACCTGGCTAAAAGTCAAAGCGCGCGGACCTTTCACTTTCACTGAAACGAATTGACCAGGCTTAACTTTTAATTGCTTAGCTTCGGATGGCGCTAAATGCACATGCCGCTGCGCCACCATCACTCCCTGTTTAATTGTAACCCTGCCTTTAGGACCGATTAAAACAGCACTTGGCGTGCCATGATGGTCGCCAGAAACCCGTAAAACCGGCTTAATACCCAACCGATAACATTCGGTTACGGATAATTCTACCTGAGTTTTTGAGCGTACTGGTCCAACAATACGCAAAGCTAATTCACCTTTGGGGCCTTTAATTTTAATCTCTTCTTTTGAAGCCCATTGGCCTGGTTGGGAAACCATTTTTAAAATCTTTAATTTGTAGCCTTTGCCAAATAACTTATTTATATCTTTAGCCGTCAAATGGCAATGGCGGGCGGAAACTTCAACGGGGACTTGAGACATAAGATTAAATTTTATTTTTTTTATTTAGATATAAAAGCGTTAATAAAATAGCAAGAGAAATAGCAATGTAAATAAACCAGACAATGCCGGGCTGACGTGCAAAAGGCAATGGAATATTCATGCCATAAATACTAGAAAACAAAGTCAATGGCAAAAGAGCAACAGAAATCACAGTCAGGGTAGTAATAATCTGATTTGTCTGATATGAAATCAATGATTCATTAGTTTCATTTAAACCATCGAGCAATTCCTTATGATTGGAAGTAATCATCCAAACTCTATCAATATAATCGTTAATATCATCAAAATAAACCTTTAGATCAGGATTAATTATTTCTGGCCTATTTAATAATGATAAACTTTTTAAAACAAATTTTTGAGGCTCAAGAATACTGCGCAAATTTAAAATATTCCTTCTTACTACAGCAATTGCTTTGACTGACTTTTTACGTCTTTTATCTTCATAAATAGCCACCTCAATATCTTTAATTCTTTTTTTTAGGCTATTGACAATAGGCTCGCTGCTTTCAGATAAAAAATAATGAATTAATTTATAAAGCGCATAATCAGACCCATAATCCAAAAAGTCTTTTTTTATTTTGGTATTTTGCTGGCAAAGATAAAAAATCTTTTTCATTTTTTTAAATTTGCGATGGATAGTAATCACAAAATCTTTACCTAGAAAAACAGCAATCGGATCAAAACTAATACGGTTTAAAGATTTATTAAATTGAGGAAAATGCAAAATTAAAAAAATATAATTCTCGTAGACATCCAATTTGGGATTTTGTTCCAGTTCAAAGCAGTCTTTCATGTCCAAAGGATGAAATTTGTATTCTGCTTTTAGAAAATCTCGTTCTGCCTGGTTAAAATCATCAATATTTACCCAGGTAAGATTATTGAATTTTATAATTTTCCTGGCCATAAGCAAAAAGTTAAAATTAGGCCGGAATAAAAACGACCTTAAAAACAGCTAAATAATTGTAAATTTATTATACCACAATTTGCCTGATATAAAAATTATCTATTTGAATTTTTTATTAAAAAAGTTTATTCTTTTTATTAGTAGTTAATAATAATATGTCTGAATTTTCTGACTCACAACTTGTCAGTCAATATTTAAAAGGCGATAAAAAAGCTCTGGAGGTTTTAATTGCTCGCTATTTAAAACCAGTTTATGGTTTTATTTACACTCTGACAGGCGAAACTAGCGAGGCTGAGGATTTAACGCAGGAAGTTTTTATTAAAATGTGGAAACATCTTAAAAGTTTCAAACCCGACCATAATTTTAAAACCTGGCTATTTACCATTGCCAAAAATACAGCCATTGATTATTTACGCAAGAAAAAAGCCATTCCGTTTTCTCAGTTTGAAAATGAAGAAGGTGAAAATTTATTAATGGAAACTTTAGCTGATAATTCTCCCCTGCCAGACAAAATTTTTGAGCAAGCTGACCTGGCAAATCTGCTAAATACTGCTATTGATAAATTACCAGCTAGATATAAACAAATCCTTTTTTTATATTTCAATGAACATTTCACTTTTCAAGAAATCGCAGAAATTATGAATGAATCAATTAATACAGTCAAAAGCCGCCAGCGTCGGGCCCTGATCAGTTTAAAAAAATTGCTAACTGAACAATAAAATGCACCAAAATATAGATCCTTTACGTATATATAATTAGTATAGGATCTTTTTTATTTATATAATTTTAGCTTAAATTTTACTCCAAAATTTATGAACCAATCTTATGAAAAATTATTTGACCAGATGGATTATCCTCAGCCGGCAACTGATCTTTTAGATAAAATAATCCTGCGCATTAAACGGGAAGAAAGAAAGAAAATAAAACAGCAATTAATCATTTTTTCTTTAAGCAGCATGGCTTCATTAGTCGGCCTTATTTTGACTTTCTTATTAGTCAGGATAAAAATTATTGAATCTGGTTTTAATCAGTTTTTCTCTTTGTTATTTTCCGATTTGCATATTGTCCTTATGTACTGGCAAAATTATGCTTTTACTTTATTAGAAACACTGCCTATCAACAGTTTACTTCTCTTTTTAGGCTCATTACTAATCCTTGTAATTTCAGCTCGCATTATTTTGCAGGACCTAAAAAAATTAAGAGCTCCTTTATCGATATTAACTCACTAAGAAATTTATCTTAATAATAACTAACAAAATTATGGAAATTAAAAAAATTCTTGAATCAAAAACTTTTAAAATATTAACCTGGCTAGTAGCTAGCTTAATTGTTTTATTGCTTATTTTTAAATTAGGCATGCTTGTTGGCGAAAGAAAAGCTGGTTTTACTTATCGCTGGAGTGAAAATTACCACCGCAATTTTGCCGGTCCGCAAGGAGGTTTTATGCCTGGTTTTAGTGATCGTGATTTTATTGAAGCTAGTGGCGTCTTTGGCCAGATAATTAAAATTGACGGCGCAAATTTAGTGGTTCAAGGCCGTGACAATGTAGAAAAGATTGTAATAACTAATGACCAAACAACGATTGAACGCCTAAAAGATACGATTAAACTAACTGATTTAAAGGTTGATGATTATATCGTAGTAATTGGCGAACCTAATGATGCTGGACAAATTGAAGCCAAATTTATTAGAGTCATGCCTCCCACACCAGCAGGCCCTCAAGGCATGAGACCTTTAACAGGCCCACAAACCAGGTTGCGGATGTATAATGCCTTATAATTAAAATTTTATGATAAAAAGAATATTTGAGTTTATTAAAAAGAAAAAAATTCTAACCAGTGTTGCTGTTCTTGTCCTTGTCGGCGGAACTTTTGTAGCTTATCGCAGTTTAAAAAGCGATACTTTAGAAACACGCTATGTATTAGCTCAAGTAACGAAAGGTACATTAATTACTTCGGTTTCTGGCAGCGGCCAAGTTTCTGCTTCTAACCAGCTAGACATTAAGACTAAAGTTTCCGGCGAAGTTTTAGATGTCCTAGTTCAAAACGGACAAGAAGTTAAAGCCGGCGATGTTTTAGCGCAACTTGACGCTAAAGATGCTTATAAAACTGTCCGCGATGCTCAGCTTAGCTTAGAAAATGCCCAGCTTTCTTTAGATAAATTAAAACAAGCAGCTGATGATTATTCTATTTTACAGTCAGAAAATTCTTTAGCTTCCAGCCAAAACAGTTTAGAAAAACTTAAAGTCAGCCAACAGACTGATTTGCAGCAAGCCCAGCAATCCAAACAAAAAGCTGAGGATAATATTACCAAAGCTTATGAAGACGCTTACAATTCTGTGGCTAATACTTTTTTAGAATTGCCAGCGATCATGACAGAAATGGATGACATTGTTTATGGTAACGGCATTAGTGATAAAGAAAATACTGGCGGTTCCAGCGATAATATAAATGCGCTTTTAAACAGCGTGCCCAGCCAGCAACGCATTAACTTTGAACCATTTGCTATGGCTGCCAAAAGTGATTATGACCAAGCCCGCTCGCTCTATAATGAAGATTTAAGTGATTATAAAACAACCAGCCGCTATGCGGAAAATGATGCTATTAATACATTGCTGGATCAAACATTAACCACTGTCAAAGCTATTGCTCAAGCAGCTAAAAGTGAAAGTAATTATTTAGATGCCTGGGCAGACTACCGCAGTAAAAATAATTTTACAGTCTTTGCTACAGTCACTGCTTATCAAAATGATTTATCAGACATTATTAACAAAGTTAACAGTAATTATTCCAGTTTGCTCTCTGTCCAAAATAGTCTGCAGGACAATTCAAATAGCCTGGATAATGCAACTCAAAGTCTAGCTACCATGAAGCAGAACCAGCCGCTTGATTTGGCTGCTGCTGAAGCTTCGCTAGAAGAAAAACAAATGAGCTTGGATAATTTGAAAGCCGGTCCTGATGCCCTGGACTTGCGAGCTCAAGAGCTGTCACTTCAGCAACGCCAATATGCTTTGGCAGATGCTCAGGAAAAAATCGCTAATTACACTGTTCGTGCGCCTTTTGACGGAATTATCATTAATTTAAATGCCAAAAAAGGTGATGATGCCTCTTCAGGCACTGCCCTAGCCACTTTAATGACTCAGCAAAAAATAGCAGAAATCACTCTGAATGAAATTGATGTGGCTAAAGTCAAAGTTGGCCAAAAAGCGACATTGACTTTTGATGCCATTGAAGACTTGAATATCACAGGCACTGTCACTGATGTTGATATGATCGGCACAGTCAGCCAAGGCGTAGTAACTTATGGCATTACCATAACTTTTGATACCCAGGATGAACGTGTTAAACCAGGCATGAGTGTTTCAGCGGCTATTATTACTGATGCCAAACAAGATGTTTTGTTAGTGCCTAATTCTGCCATTAAATCTATGGGCCAGACAGATTATGTGGAAATGCCTGACGAAACAGTGGATGCTAATTCAGCCACCAGTAATAATGGCATCACTTTAAAAAATCCTTTAAAACAGCAACAGATCCAAACTGGCGCTGCCAATGATTCAGAGACTGAAATTACTGATGGTTTAAATGAAAATGACTGGATTATTGTCCGCACTATAAGCAATTCCACTACTAGCACCAGTTCCGCCCCAACTGGTCAAAACTTACTCCAGATGGGCGGCAGTGGAGGTTCATTGAGAATGCAGACGGGCGGCTTTGGCCGTTAAACATATTCTCTATATGATTGAATGTCAAAATATCAATAAAATATATAAGAATGGCGAGATTGAAACCCGGGTTTTGAAAGACGTGTCTTTAAAAATTGCTGAAGGCGAATTTGTGGCCATTATTGGCCCGTCTGGTTCTGGCAAATCTACGTTAATGAACATCCTAGGCGCTTTAGACAAGCCCACCAGTGGCAATTATCTGTTTGATGATAAAAATGTCAGCCAAATGACTGATGATGAATTAGCCAGTATCAGAAAAAATAAAATCGGTTTTGTTTTCCAATCCTTCAATCTGCTGCCTCGCGCCACGGTTTTGCGTAATGTCATGCTGCCTTTAGTCTATGCTAATATTGCCAAAGAAAAACGGGATGAAGTTGCTAAGAACGCCTTGCTTAATGCTGGCCTGCAAGAAGATTTTTTTTCTCACCTTTCCAACCAGTTATCTGGCGGACAAATGCAGCGTGTGGCTATTGCCCGCGCTTTGGTCAATAATCCGGCTTTAATCCTGGCAGATGAGCCGACTGGCAATTTAGATACTAAAACCGGCGAAATCGTGCTTAATACTTTTGAAAAATTAAATAAGGAACAGAAACGCACTATTATTTTAATTACCCATGAACAAGGTGTAGCTCATCATGCTGATCGCATTATCAGTATCAGAGATGGCTCAATTATAGAAGATATTAAAAATGGCAAACATAAATAAAATTATAAATTAATTATGAAAACAGCTGATTTATTCGAAGAAACATATTTTGCCTTAATCGCTAACAAAGCCCGTTCTGGCTTAACTGTTTTAGGCATTGTGATTGGCATTGGTTCTGTCATTGCCATGATTGCTATTGGCCAAGGTTCGCAAAGCATGATCCAATCTAGTATTCAGTCTCTTGGTTCTAATTTGATTATGGTTACGCCTGGCATGCAAAGGGGCGTAGGCACGCAAGTCAGCCAGGGCAGGGGTTCTGCCCAAACATTAACCAGAGAAGATGCTGATGCAATTGCTAGTGAATTATCATTGGTCCAGGCAGTAGCGCCAGAATTATCCAGCCGCAGCCAAATCACAGCCAAAGGCACCAATACTAATACTTCAGTCATTGGCACAACTACTGCCTACCCTGGTGTGCGTAATTTGCAAATTGCTGAAGGCCTATTTATTTCTGACCAAAATTTAAAAAGCTTATCCAAAGTTGCTGTTTTAGGTCCGACTGCCAGAGATGATTTGTTTGGCGAAAATGCCAGCGCTCTAGGCCAAAGTATTAGAATTAATCATATTGATTTTAAAGTTATTGGCGTAACAGCTGCTAAAGGTGGCACTGGTTTTAATAACCAGGATGACCAAATTTATATTCCTATAACCACAGCTCAGCAGTTTTTAGCTGGCGGTAACAATGTCAGCACTATTTATGTTCAAGCAGTCAGCCAAAACGCTATGGCCCAATTGCAGCAGCAAATTACTAATCTTTTATTAGAACGCCATAATATTGCTGATCCTCAACTGGCAGATTTTAGTACTTTGAATCAGGAAGATATTGTAGCCACTGCTTCTTCTGTGGCTAACACTTTTACTATTTTACTAGGTTCAGTAGCTGCTATTTCTTTGCTCGTCGGCGGCATTGGCATTATGAATATGATGTTAACTACAGTCACTGAAAGAACCAGAGAAATTGGTTTACGCAAAGCCATTGGCGCTTTTAAAAGCGATATTAACCGGCAATTTTTAACTGAAGCTTTAGCTTTGACTTTTATTGGCGGCATTTTAGGCATTATTCTGGGCTGGCTGATTTCCCTGGGCATTAAACAATTTGCTGGCATTGCCACCAGTGTTTCTTTAACTTCGGTTATTTTAGCTTTTGGCGTTTCAGCGGCTATTGGCGTAATTTTTGGTTATTATCCGGCTAAAAGAGCAGCAGCTTTAAATCCTATTGAAGCCTTACGTTATGAATAATGATGGGTATTAGGCATTAGTCATTGGAATTAATCATTATCCATTATCAATTATTAATTAATTTGATAACTATGAAAAACTACAAAAAAATTATTCCGATTATTCTGGCCGTGTTAATTATTGGTGGCGGTGCTTTTTTTGGCGGCATCAAGTATTCGGAAAGCAAACGGCCAAATAGTGCTAATTTTCAAAATTTCCGCAATTTGACACCCGAACAGATACAACAACGTGCAGGGCAAGCGGGCAGTGCGGGCACACGCTTTGGCAATGGCCAAAATGTTGCTACTGGTGAAATTATTTCTAAAGATGATAGTACTATAACGCTCAAACTTAGTGATGGCGGGTCTAAAATAATTTTCTATTCTGATTCCACGCAAATTTCTAAAACAATTGAAGCGACTACTAATGATTTGCAAGTTGGTGAAACATTGATGGTCAATGGACAGGCTAATGACGATGGCAGTCTGACTGCTCAAACTATTCAACTGCGACCGAATTTACCGAATTTAAATCCAAATCAGAATCCAGCTGCGACTAATACCAACACTGGCAGTAATTAATTATATAGATTGTTCTTTCACAACATTCATCTCCCCTGATACTGCCAAAAAGACCCCGCTTAAAGGGGTTCTTTTTAGTATTGACAAAATCTTCAAAATATGCTAAAATATAGATACTGTAATTTAAAATATAATTAAAGAGGACAAGCATAAAAGGACAGCAAAACCCGAAACCCGGCTATCAGAAAAAAGGAGAAAAAGATGCTCACTTTTCAGCTTTTTATCTCTTCCCTGTTTTGGTTCGTAATGGCTCTGGTCATTGCGGGCCTGGAGATCGAGGCCGAGGGCAAGTATGGCTGGGCCGAAAAAATGCCCACCTGGTACAGGACCGATGGCTGGGTCGCCCGTCTTTACGGGCTGGCCATGGCTGGCAAGCCTTTGACCGGCTACCACAGCTTCATGTTCATCCTCCCCCTGCTCATTTTCCACTCCCAGTTTTTCCAAGGGCTGACCTGGAGCCTAAACCAGGAACTGTTGGTTTTCTCCTTGTAATTCGC
>Ga0315542_1002831_pt1 | contig 10405 bp, 10 predicted proteins | sample SalMarSW160120MG_FD_202541 | JGI IMG/M metagenome (GOLD analysis project Ga0315542, IMG submission 202541) | Salt marsh sediment microbial communities from the Plum Island Ecosystem LTER, Massachusetts, United States - Salt Marsh Sediment SW1601-20 ... | reverse complement strand
CCGACGTTCAGGGAAGATCCATTCAGGTTTCCCATACGTTGCCTCAGTAATTAGGACATCTGCTTCGACAGGTTTTGCTGCTGTATGTACAAAACTATCGACGTTATTAAAATCTCCAGTGTATAACACTCTTAGACCATCATTGAATTCAAGATAGAACATCGTTGACCCGAGAACATGCCCTGCATTTAGTGCAGTAATATTAACACCAATTTGGCCAAACATATCTCCAATACGAATCATGCTTTTATTTTTGAAGGTATCATTGCCTCTTGCACTCCAAGTGTCGAAAGTACCCGAAGTAGCAATGATATGATTCGCGTTTTTCAAACCTCCAATGTGATCGGCATGTGAATGAGATAGTAGCGTAGTTTCTCCCTTGATTCCTGTATCCAGTGCCAATCGGACATCGCCGTATTCAAGAAGGAAACCTGTTCCTACTTTTTTCACATTGAGTGTAGACATGGAATGACCTATTATGTTAAAATCAAGTATCAACAAAAGCGTTTCCCACTAATGTTGCCTATAGATCTCTACGCATTAGTGTCATTGACCTTCTTTTAAGAGACCCTCCTAAATCATCAGCCACCGCTTTAATCAAATCAGTCTGGCTTTTTCCCACTAGTGGTAAAACTACCTTATCAACATCTGATTCTCGTACCATTCGTGCAATTTGGATAGCGGCTGTTGCTACATCATCATCTGAAATAAGAAAGCTAACTATTGCTGTCTTATCCAGATGATAGAAACTGGTCACGAGCTTGGATGAATCCTTCATCGTTATCGTTCTGAGTGTGCCTTGACTTGCTGCAAAATTAAAAGCTGTCCAAATGAATGAGTTTGTCATTCCAATTACTTCACCTGTATCCCAAATTAAATTTCTAGCCGCCTCGAGATTAGGTTGAGGGTCCCATATGTTATTTTGTTGACCCTCTAATTTCTCTGTGTTGATTGAAATAATGTAGTTATGAAGTTCATTCTGTTCTTTAAATCCAATTCGTTCCAATACTTCTCTTGTCCAATAATCCACTTCTAGCGTACCTGGAAATCCCAACCTCTTCTGTGTGGGATCATTTGGAACGAGAGCATCAACATCTCTTATTGCTACAGTTTTGAAAAATGGGAGTGATGATTTAATGATACTATATGCAGCTGTTTCTCTGGATTCTTTCTTTACAACAACTGATGCTAAGATCATTCCTAAACGAGTTCTATCTCTGTATACCACTGTTCCTCCAATAATCTCACTCTCTACTGAGGAAACAAATGATATTGTATCCTCAAGACAGAGAAAATTTGATGCTTGCTCTTTATTCAAATATCCAAATTCAGTTTGGCTATCGACTAATTCCATCCAAATATCAAGTTCACTCTTGTTCAGTCTTCTGTTGAACAGTATCGGAGCTGTCATTATATCAACACTTGTTAACTCACCCCATCTAGTTAAATTTGCTCCTTGATTTTCCAATACACTCATGTTTTGTTCAAGTACACGTTTTTATCGAAGGGGTTATTACTTATGTAGTAAACAGAGGAATTCAAGATGCAATCTTTAGTACTAACTGCAGATGGTCTTCAACTGGCTGATACACCTATTCCTCCACTTATGCCTGGTGATGTGCGAATCGAGGTGAGATCTGTTGGTATCTGTGGAACTGATATCGCTATCTGGAAAGGTGACTATGACGCAAATCTACCATTGGTGCTTGGGCATGAATTTGCGGGCGTTATTCATGAAAGTTCAGTTCCAGATATTCTACCTGGAACTTTAGTGACCACTGATATTGACATAGCTTGTGGTCGTTGTTGGTACTGTCGCAATGGCGCTCGTCATTACTGTGCTGAAAAAGAAACATTAGGAATAACTATAGACGGTGGTCTCTCAGAGTATGTGTGTGTACCAGCTGAAATCATTCATCCTCTTCCTTATGATGTGAGTACGATGGAAGCCACCTTCATTGAACCTCTTGCTTCCGCAATTAAAACAATGCACCAAGCTCCTGCTACCGACGATGAACCCATTCTTATTTTGGGAAGCGGTAAGCTCGCTCTCTTGCTTGCACAGGTCTATGATGCAAACGGCGCTAACGTGCACATAGTTGGACGAAATAAGTGGCAACTAGGATTAGCAAAACAACTTGGTTTTCAGCACACCTATGATACCATTGAGAATGATTGGAAATCTGATATTTTAAAAATCACACATGGCGTCGGACCAAGAGTTGTAATTGAAGCCACAGGCAATGTTGATGGTGTGACCATGGCTTTTGATATTATACGAAATGGAGGTATTCTTGGTTTGAAAAGTATGCATGGTTGCAAATTCCCCTTTGATCCGACAATGATTGTGAATAAAGAGCTGACCATCTATGGTTCAAGTAGAGGCCCCTATGATGAAGCAATAGATATGCTTGCTAAAGGGCGTGTAGAGGTCAATAAACTCATTTCGAAAGAATTCAAGCTTGAAGACGGAGCTAAAGCATTCGAATTTGCATCTCAACCCACCGTTACAAAAGTTATCATAAACATTTGAGGTGTGGTCTGCTGAACCAATATAATGTAGATCTCCATATCCACTCTCTTCACTCCATAGGCGTAAGCAAAGTAATGACCATCCCAAGGTTAGCTCAGGGTGCTAAAGCAAAGGGGTTACATCTCATTGGGACTGGTGATGCAACGCAACCTCAATGGTTGAAGCATCTCAAACAAAACCTGACAAGAACGGGCAATGTCTATGAACATGATTCAATAGCATTTATTCCAACAGTCGAAATTGAAGATACTGAATCGATACATCATGTAGTACTGCTTCCGGATTTCGAATCTGTAGAGCACCTTAGAAACTCACTCAAATCATCCTCCCCAAATCTTAACCATGAATGGGGTGGTCGGCCTCGAGTAAATCTGAGAGGTGCAGAGATTGCTGGTTTGGTTCGAGATGTAAACGGGATGATTGGACCGGCTCATGCATTTACGCCATATAGAGCAATTTTCCGTGAGAATAAATATAATTGTTTAAAGGATTGCTATGGTGATGAAACTTCACACATTCACTTCTTAGAACTAGGTCTCTCAGCTGATTCTGAAATTGCAGATTGTATTCCTGAATTACATAGAATCACATACATCACATCAAGTGATGCTCATTCGCCTAGTCCAAACAAACTTGGCAGAGAATTTGTACGCTTGGAAATGGATGCACCGACCTATGATGAAGTCAGTCTTGCATTGAAACGTGAGAAAGGTAGAAAATCCGTTTTGAATGTTGGACTTGACCCGCGACTTGGAAAATATTTTCTCTCCTATTGCTCGAAATGTAGGAGGACACTGCTTATTGGGGATGGCAAGGATTCTCCTAGCTTTGATGATCTAAACATTTACATCAACTGCGTAAATGATGATGAAGCACAGAAATTGCTCATTGATATCTCGAAACGAAGGATAAAATGTCCAGCTGATGGGAAACTTCTTCGTCTTGGTGTACGAGATAGGGCAGCAGCAATTGGAGTTGGAAAATCAAAGACTCCTAAACACAGACCTCCCTACCTTCGAATTGCTCCGCTGTTAGATATCATTACTTCTGCACTCGGAGTAAAGTCTGCATCTTCGATAACTGCTATTCGCCTCTATGACAATCTCAGGGAGCATTTGGGTGCAGAAACAACAATTTTAGCAGATACACCAATAAATGCGATTAGGCATATCAATGAACGAGTTGCACAAATGATACGACTTTACCGGGAAGGAACTGCTTCCTATGAAATCGGTGGTGGCGGCCGCTATGGAAAATTATTGCCACCTTGGGAGAGTGAATGATTGACAGTTGTGAAAGGAGTCGTTCGAGAAGTTGGGAAAAGTCATACAACTCGTATAAGTGCACAGAAATGGTATGGCTCGACCGATATTGTGATTCAAGATGAATCAACAGGTAAAACATACACAGTACGAATTTCAGCAAATACTATGGATAAATGTAGATTTCTCCCTCGTGCTGGCGTACCTGTGATTGTTCATGGCTATGTTGAAGAAGATGAGTATGGTCTCTCAGATTTCTTAATTACGAGAGTTACCGATATCAAACGTGAAGGTGAAGGAATCAGGAGAGTCTACAAACTGGATCCGTAGCACTCACTTTTTCGCTCTGATTAGATATGCAGGAGATATAATCCACTCCGAGCGACAATTGGGGCATTTTGTTGGTGCTTTGGAGGATTTCATTTTCTTAAATATGAATTGACATTTGCCACATCTTGCTGGAGAAACAATCACTTGTTTTCCCTGATTCTTGACAGACTTAGCAATGTGATCGATATCTTCGTAGACTAACGACCTTTTCTTGAGTCCCATCATTTCACAGATATCCTGTGCAGTTAGGGGATATTCTGCTTCTTCCAGATGTTTGGCTATTTCCTCTCTTCGAGTTGGCATGACATATACTCTTCAGTTTATCAGGTCAAATACTTTCGCACAGGTATTTGCTCTGTACAACGAATTGAACAGTGTGTACAAAACGTAGAGTGATATTCTTTCCTTGATAAGATATTCTCAAGTGATTTCAATGAAAAACTATGAAACTGGTATCTCAAGTAAAGTCTTTGCCTCAGTGTTGGTTGCAATAATCATAACTACCGGGGTTTTCATCGCAGCTATAAACTTCCCTGGTGGCGGAATTGGTCCGACCACGCCAACCACCCCAACTACACCAACAACTCCAATTAATGGGCTCGGTGCGAAAGCAGCAGTATATCTCAACTCGATGAGGGATAATGTAGTCTATTACTGGATGAGTAATTCAACATTTGTGAACAACGATCTTTCCGGATATTATGACTCTCAACATCCTGGAGCTTTTGTCGATGGTCTGTATATGACAGAGAATGAAACAGGTGGTGAAATCACTATTTTGTTCGCTCCGTATACTTCTGGTATTGTCGGGACAGGTACATTATCAGAAAATGAGTGGAATAGCATGAGTGGCGCGCTTATAGACGATGGCCTTGGAATGATGGAGGAAGCATCTAATCCCCCATCAGGAGATTGGCCTCATACCTGGCCTGTAGACTTCTATATGTTTGCTTGCTTTAACGATAGCACATTCTTCTACCTTGGTTATACAAGTGGTGATGGATTTGCCTTCATTCAGAATGGTACTTGGGCTGGATCGGTCCATGATGAAGGTGGGCCATATCCTGTGTCATGGGAAGAAGGTTTCTGGCTGGATGCGGGTACTCTTCTGAATGTTCCTATCCAGAATCTATACACAACTATAACAAATGCAGTAAGTTATCCTGAGTGATGGGCTTTGCGCTCATCCACTCTATTTTATTTGGATATACGTATACATTAATTCGTCGAGACTGATAGGTGATAATGTGAGTAGTGATTCCGATAGAGATACAGTAGATAAACTCCTGAAAGGACGGACCATGAGTGTTTATGCCTTACTTCTCTCTCAGGGTGAAATGGGAGTTCGGGAAGTTCAGCGTGAACTAGGGTTCTCAAGTCCAAGTCTTGCACTTCATCACCTCACAAAATTGAGCGAACTTGATCTTGTTAGAAAAGATGAACATGGAATTTATAGTGTTCTAAAAACAGTACGAGTTGGATCTCTCACTTTATTCATAAAATTTGGTTCACGACTGTTACCGCGATTTTTGTTTCTTGGAACGTTGTTTACCGCTATGCTTTTTCTCTATTCGGTGTTCTTCCTTTCATGGCCACCTACAGGGGGAGACTTCATGTTTGTAGTTATGAGTGTTATCGCTATCGTAATTGTGTTCTATGAAAGTCGTCGAATCTGGCTTCTCAAACCATTCTAATCACTCGGATGTTATGAGCGATATATATAGGTCCAAATCCTTACATGATATTTGTACTTCATGTACATGCGAATCATTAAACTGGATCGATTGTGAATGCCTCAGATGACGTTAGAGCCCACTCCTAGAGTTTCCAAACAGCAGTCTTATGATGAGAGAGTGTGCTCTAAATGTATGGGCCACCGTGCTCTATGTGGCATTCGCCCTTGTCCGCTTCTGATGCGAGCTAAGGCAATGGCTAGGATTGACGATGCTTTCACAGGAAGAGATCTTACTGGCGCTTCTCCTCCATCAGTTTTCATCGGTGATTCAGGGTATCCCAAGGTCCTTGCTGGACCTCTTATCCCTCCGGTTCGAGTAGATGAAGCACCTTTAATGGAGCGTCCAGACCTGTGGCTCAATAATACAATTGATGAGATTCTTGCTCTACGTTTTAGTCTAGTTCGAACTAAGAAGTTGATTCCAGTTGAATCCGCTGTTGATCCCGGTCGAGAACTAGTTGAGACCCAGACTCTTGCACTTTCTGAATCTGCATTGTCCTCCGAGGCAACTCTACTCAAGAAACCTTCATTCAGTACAGTTTTTTCTGATACAACCCTCCCAATAGGACCCTCCGCTCCCCTTGATACTTTTCGACTTGATGACAATCCTAAGGTTCCAAAGGTAGTCGATAAGGTAACCTCTGATACAGACTTGAAAGCTGTGAGCGGTGTGATGGATCTTTTCGATGATGGAATTCGACAAGAACACATCACACGCCTTCTTTCAGTAGGTGTGCTAGGGCAAAGAAAGAAACGAAGATTAGTCCCCACAAAGTGGAGTATCACAGCAATTGATGACATAGTTGGAAGAAAGCTTCACAAACAGGTAACTCAAAATCGAGCAATCAATAACTTCTATGTCAGTATCGACCAAGCTCTTGGTAACACCGTCGCTCTTCTCTTCTATCCTAGTGGCTGGCAATTCGAAGCCATGGAATCATGGTTAGGTGGACTAAATCCCTCGATTATCAATGACTATGAATACGGGAAAGGTCGAAAAGACTATGCCAAGTATGTTGTTGGAGCATATTACGCAACGCGACTTCCTGCTCTTCAGTATCTCGCAAAAATAAGAAGACAATCTGGAGTAATCGTGTTTATGGAGATTGATCCACAACAATGGGTTCCCTTGGGTGTGTGGCGTTTCCGAGAGATAGCAAAAAGAGCATTGGATACAGATGTGAAAAAGTTCCAAACGATGGATGAAGCGACAGCAGAGATTGGAAAACATCTACGCAATCCTCTCCATAACTGGCTTGCAAAGAGTCAGCTATACAATGATTACTTGCATCAGACAAAAATAACTGATTTCTTTTAATTCTAGAAATGGATGTATCCTACATTTACTTTTAAAATAATATTATCTATAGAAAAGTGGAGAGTTTGATATGCGCGCTAGTAAAAGTAATTTTCTAACTCTATGGATACTTTTTCTTCTTGTGATGCCCTTCATAATGATGCCAACCGCCATTGCATGGACTGCGGGTGACGAAGAGGCAATTTTCGGGCATACATTCGAAGAAGAGTATTGGACAAATGATAACATTGTAATAGCAAATGATAATGGAAGTGCAAGCTTCACAGCGTCATACGTTCATGTTGAAGAGTTTCAGTCATTTCTGATTGCTTTCAATAACGCGAATATGTCGACTGGTGAAAATTTGATTCTACCTTACCAATTGTTTGGCATGCACTTTAAAACACCTGAAAATAGAGATGTTTTCATAGGTGCTATTTTTGCTTTCCTTCTAGTTCACAACGAAACTTATGGTGCTAACAATCTTCCTGATATGGGACATGATTCTGCGTGGTATGTAGTACCATTCAATGATAACACCACATTTGGTGTTGAGCCTATTGTTGCACCCATTCCTGCAACAAAGGTCAGTGATGGACATTATAGATTTGGAATGAGCTATTACAATTTAACATGCAGGATTGTTGATGCGAATACTCCCTTCTGGTTCTGGTTTACACTGTTAACTCCAGCTATGACTATTCTGTTAAGTGAATTAACCATTGAGTATGATATTGTGATTCATGACGATGGAACCGTTCAAGCAGAGAGTCTATACACCATTGGACAGGTTCATAAGATGAATTATCCATATGGTAATCCTGTAGAACCGACTGATATTATCATCGACTCGATGAAGCTATCTGCTGTACACTATCTCTCAATCTTCACTTCGCAGTACAGAGTTACCCGAGCATCAAATGGAAATACGATTACACCTCCAACTTCTACAGAACTTATGGATGAAAACATTAGCATTGTTGTAGGTGCTAGCGAACGTGCTTTTGATATCGGTATGGGCCGTCATTATTCTTTAATTAACGAAACCACGAACCCTTGGGATGTGGTGTCTGACGATGAAACAGCTATCAATGCTTTACTGGGTGCTAGATTGAGTGATTTGATACTTGTAGCTTGGCAATTACCTTTGTCTGCATTTATCTTTGCTCACATGGCATATGGTCTCTCCGAACGTCTTAGGACCGTCTACTCCTCCGTTGGTGATATGGCACAAGGAACGCTAAATGGGACTGCATTCGTCAATAGTGATTGGTGGTATGCAGTAACCTTCCCAGAATGGAATGGGTTGCGAGTGCATCAAGATCCTGTGTATGTAGCATATACAAGCCTTGCTTCTGGAGCTATCACTGGCGATAGTGGAGGTATCGTTGTACTACTCCTAATTGTCGGAGGTATTGTTGCAGTCATCTGGCTTCTCCGTCGTCGTTCATAGTTTATTACTTGTTTCTCGGGATGATTGAATAATCTTGAGAAACATCCCCTCTTTTTCTCGCTCAAACTATCGGGTAATTTAAGAGATGTACAGTATTGTCTGATTATAGAGGACTTGAACAGTGATTTACGAGAGGTTGTGCAATTTCGTTTCCAGAATTGTTCCATTATCACAAAAAACCAAACGAGCTGATGATAGAGAACTTGCACGAGCTGTACGTTTTCTTTCACCTATCATGACACTCACCACTCAAGGTGTTGTGATGACTGCATACTTCTCTTCGATGACTATCCTATTGCTATCAATGATTCTGCTCATATTCTTTGGAGTCAATCTCCTCGTGACTATACCTCTTGCTATAATGGCTAGTTTGGTCACCTACTATATTGTGATTTCATATCCGATCTCCATGATGAATAGCTATAAACTTGGGTTATCTGAAGAAGCAGACTTGGTCTTTGAACAATTCATACTAGTCTTTCAGACTGGGGGTACTATCTTTGATGCGATTGAGATGGTTGCTCAATCTGATCATCCCTACCTTTCTAGTGCATTTCAATTAATTCTTGGTCGTATCGCTGAGGGCATTCCACCTGAAACCTGTTTGATGGACTTTGCAAAGGATCAGCCCTCTGACGATATTCGCAGATACTTCACCGCCATTGTATCATCACTTGAGAAAAAAACTGACCTTCTTGATGTTCTCTCTGGAGAATCGTTTGAGGCTGACCTAGCTCTACGTCAAAAGAATCTTGAATTGGAAAGTCGCCTTCTTGTTGTTGCCGCTCTGGTTACCTATGTGCCAATCATGTTCACTCTCGCGATTTCTCTAGCTGGACATGCCACTAATCCAATAATCGTCCTTCTTGCCCCAGTCTTTATCTTTCTTAATGCTATTCTTCGTTCTCGGTTCTCCCGGCAATTTGCAGCGTATTTTGATAGACCCCGTGACAATTCTGTACTTGCACCGACTCAGAAAGAGATAGTCACTGAATATGATGAATTCCTAAACTTCATGATTCTTCTCGGACAACGTCTGACGACTGGAGATACTCTCGAGGTGGCATTGACTTCAGTTCGAGAGGATCTCGAACAAAAAGCACAATCCTTGGTTGATATCGTGATTCATGCAATCTATCAAGAAAGACTAAGTTCTGCAGAGGCAATGGATATGGCTTCCAAAGCTGCTCTGGGTCAGAGAGTTTCTCAGATGATCACAATGATATCGCTGATGTGCGAAACATCCACGCACAGTGCGGGTGAACGAATCACAAGAATCGCTTCTAGATTGGTAAAACGCTCTTCTGTAGCAAAAGAACGGGACTCTATTATAGCTGCTCAGAAAATGAAGGTATATCTCTTGACACTGACAAGTGCAGCTGTATTGGGAATGCTAGCCTCGCTCGCTCCTTTTCTCTTCATCGGATCTTTGTTAACACAAGGTCCTACAGTAAGCTTTGGTACTCTGACTGTATTAGATATTGCTCCGCTCCTTGGAACCCTCGGAATTAGTACTCTATCAATGGGTTATCAAAACACAAAAATGGTTAGTGGAAATAGGCCCGTACTAATGGCCATGATTTGTAGTCTGATATTTTGGATTGCATTCGCATTATCATCGACTTTAATGAGTTTCAATCTGGTGTAGTATAGTTTATTTGTGACTGTGGTATCTGTGATTCTAGTTAGGATGCGGTTTTATCATGCAAATCCCATTTTTTGATTATACCCTTGGTGACATCATGCTATACTTCCAGAGTGACTGGGTAGTAGCGTGGGTGCTCATACTATCGGG
>Ga0315542_1002830_pt1 | contig 10405 bp, 12 predicted proteins | sample SalMarSW160120MG_FD_202541 | JGI IMG/M metagenome (GOLD analysis project Ga0315542, IMG submission 202541) | Salt marsh sediment microbial communities from the Plum Island Ecosystem LTER, Massachusetts, United States - Salt Marsh Sediment SW1601-20 ... | reverse complement strand
TGTCGCGATTGCACAGGGGACGATCGTCACCGTCTCCTAGCGGTCAGTGTGTCGCCAGCCCCTCCGGTGCGGTGCCCTTTCTGAAGAACATGAAGCGGCACGGCTCTCCGTCCTTCGCGAGGGTCACGGGTCGGCGAAAATCCATGTTCACCAGGTCGCCGATCGCCGCATACCCGGTGATGTCGTGATCGCAGCCGAGAGGTGAGAGTCCCGGAATGGTCAGCTTGGCGATCTCGCAGTTCCGGCAGTCATGCACCACCATCACTTTCGCGTCCGGCTCTTCGATCATCTCGTTGGGATAGTTCGGGTCGTCTCGAAACATCGCCTTGTGGTACTCCCAGAACGCCTCGAAGGGATCCTCGAACTCGGAGAGGAGCTTCGCCTGATAGAAGTCGGCCATCATGAACAGAGAAGCCTCCTGGATTGCCCGCTTGGAGAAGTCGTAGGCGGCATCGGCGCTTTCGGTTCGCTCGAGAACTCGATAGATGATCACCAGCAGCAGCCACTCCGCCTCCGCCATCTTCCCGAAGCGACCACCTGTCATGCGGAGCCCTTCCCCGTTCGCGCGGTAGGCCGGAACGAGGCGGAACGGGAGCGCGGCCCAGAACTCGAGTGAACGACGCGGTCCGAGCTCGTGCGATCGACCTCCCGGGCGGCGGCGAAGACGGTGGCTTCGAGGAGCGAGTTCGGGACATCGTCCCGGACGGCGCCCACCGACTGCCCTAGCTGAAGCAGCCGATCGAGGCCATCGTGAATGGCGGACATGGGCGCGGCGCAAACGTGTTTCTGCTCGCTTGGCCGACGCGACCCACATCACGAACTGGCGTTTGTGGGACGGCGGCGACGACTCGAAATGCCGGCGGGCTTCATCGTCCTGCGCCAGCGCTTCCTCCAGCTCTGTCGGCATACCCCACTCGCGCTCCGCATCGGGAACCAGCTCCCACGAGCCGTCGGCCTTGGCCTCGTTGATCGCCACGAGGCCGGGCCCCTCTATGAGCCCATTCTCCGTAAGTTTCTCGATGCGTCGCTTGTTGGATGCTGACCACTTCGATCCGCGCCGTCGCGGTGTGAATCGACGCATGTAAGTGGTGCCATCGATGCTTCGGATCAGTCCATCGATCCAACCGAAGCACAGCTGCTTCCTCTACCGAGTCGCCGTGGGAGATGCCTTCAGTCACGCCCTTGTGATAGATCAACAACACTTCCGGCTCGGTGGCGTGATGGTCCGACAGCCACTCGCGCCACGCCGCCCGGTCGTCGACATCGAGACGATTCTCGCCCACATTCCCTCCTCGTTCAGGGTACCGCGGGTCAGGCCGAAGACTCGGGCGTAGACTCCGAGGGCGACGGCACCTTTCCCGAAGGAGGTACTCATGGGAAAGAAGATCCTGATGCTCGTCGGTGATTTCGTAGAGGACTACGAGGTCATGGTTCCCTTCCAGGCGCTGCAGGCTGTCGGCCATGACGTCGATGCGGTCTGCCCCGACAAGAAGGCAGGAGAGTCGGTGCGCACTGCGGTACATGACTTCGAAGGTGATCAGACGTACAGCGAGAAGCCGGGTCACAACTTCGGCCTGAATGCCACGTTCGACGAGGTCGACGCAGCCGACTACGACGCACTCGTCATCCCTGGAGGGCGTGCTCCGGAGTACATTCGCTTGAACACGAAGGTGCTCGACATCGTTCGGCACTTCGACGGGGCACGCAAGCCGATCGCTGCCATCTGCCACGGACCCCAGGTGCTCGCCGCAGCCGGTGTGCTCGGTGGCAGGGAGTGCGCGGCCTACCCGGCAGTCGGACCCACCGTCACGGGTGTCGGTGGCACCTATATGGACATCCCGGTCGACACGGCCCACGTGGAGGGCAACCTGGTCAGCGCACCGGCATGGCCGGCGCACCCCGACTGGATCGCCAAATTCCTGGAGCTACTCGGCACCAAGATCGAACTCTGAGGTTCACCGGGCTCGGGTGATCGACCTCGGTGGATCCATCCCGACGACCCGGTGAGGCTCGTACGGGGCTTCGAGCCTCGCGATCTCTTCACCTGTCAGGTCGATGTCAAGGGCAGCAACGGCGTCGTCCAGATAGCGAAGCTTCGTGGCTCCCACGATGGGAGCGGTCACCTCCGGGCGCGACAACAGCCACGCCAGCGCGATCTGGGCAGGTGGCACACCCCGCTCGGCCGCGACCGCTTTCAACACGTCGATTACCGCCCAATCCGAAGGTGCCCCGTACCACATCTGATCCATCCCGTCGCTTGCGGATCGCACAGTCGAATCATCCCCGAGCGCCTTCCGTGTCCCTGCCAGTAGTCCTCTGGCGAGCGGCGACCACGGAATGACACCGAGGCCCTCTTCGACGCACAGCGACAGCATCTCCCGCTCCTCCTCGCGGTAGATGAGGTTGTAGTGGTCCTGCATAGAGACGAACCGTGCCCACCCGTTGCGCTCGGAGACCGACAGGGTCCGCATGAGTTGGTAGGCGTACATGGAGCTTGCACCGATGTAGCGGACCTTTCCCGACTGCACGAGGTGATCGAGCGCGGCAAGTGTCTCTTCGATCGGCGTGGCCGGATCTAGACGATGTATCTGATAGAGGTCGATGGTTTCCACCTCGAGACGTTTCAGACTCGCCTCGCAGGCCTGAACGACGTGCTTGCGGGAAAGGCCGCCCATGTTGGGTCGGTCCGACATCGGGAAGAAGACCTTCGTGGCGAGTACGATCTCGTCGAGGTTGGCGTACTTCTTCAACCAGCGGCCGGTCACTTCCTCACTCGTGCCGAGCGAGTACATGTCTGCGGTGTCGAAGAACGTGATGCCGAGTTCGATCGCCTTGCGGAAGAACGGTTCAGACGCCTCACTGTTGAGTACCCACGGACGCCACTCGGGGGCGCCGTAGGACATACAGCCAAGTGCGATGCGAGAGACCTTGAGACCGGAGGAGCCGAGGGTGGTGTACTGCATGCCCCGAGCCTAGGACTTCCCCGGGCAGATCAGTCCTCGTGGGCCTTTCGAAACGCTACGACATAGCGATCCCGGAATCCAGGCGAGATCCCTCCGTGGATGGCGTTGCCGAGATACATCGCATTGGGCGAGAACACCTTGATCGCAACCACCCACCACTCGGGCCCGGCGGTCCCGAGGGCCAGGACGATCCGATCCCCGAAGCGCTCTCGCAGGGCCCTCTCGATGGGCTTCGCTGCCAGGGTCCAGATCAAGAGGCTGAGAAACCAGGCCCTGACCTCGTCTTCCGACACGTCCCACCTCCTGTCACCCATATCATGCCAGTGGCCCCACGCGCCCATCGTTTCCTGGCCCACTACCCTGACCTCATGAAGCTCCACTTCCTGGGCGCCGCCGGCACCGTGACAGGGTCGAAGTATCTCATCGAGGACGCCGACACTCGTGTCCTCGTCGACTGTGGCCTCTTTCAGGGGTACAAGAACCTTCGGAAGCGCAATTGGGCGCCCTTCCCTGTCGATCCATCGTCGATCGACGCCGTTGTCGTCACCCACGCTCATCTTGACCACACCGGCTACCTGCCACTCCTCGTCAAGAAGGGCTTTTCCGGACCAATCTATGCGACGGCACCAACCAAGGCGCTTGCCGGCATCCTGCTTCCCGACAGCGGCCGCATTCAGGAAGAGGACGCCGAGTACGCCAACAAGAAGGGCTTCTCGAAGCACTCTCCGGCCATGCCGCTCTACACCGAGGCCGATGCCGTTGCATCGCTGAAGCAATTCGAGGCAGTTGACCTTCACACCGATACCCGCGCCGCAGGCAGCGTCAGCTTCCGATATCTTCGCGCCGGCCACATCCTTGGAGCCGCGATCGTCCGTATGCAGCTCTCCAGAGGGTCCTCGCTGTCGTTCTCGGGTGATCTCGGTCGCTCCGACGATCCGGTGATGCCCCGACCCGAAGGAGCGCTCGAGACCGACTACCTCGTCTGTGAGTCGACCTACGGCAACCGGCCCCACGACCCCGAAGACGTGCGGACCAGGCTCAAGGAGATCATCACGACCACGGCCGATCGGGAAGGAATCGTCCTCATTCCAGCCTTCGCCGTTGGACGATCCCAGACCGTTCTCGCGATCATCCACTCACTCATGGAGAAGGGGGAGATCCCAAACCTCCCGGTGTATCTGAACAGCCCCATGGCGGTCTCGACCACCGACCTGTACCTGCGCTTCCCACACGACCATCTCCTCGGTCCTGAGGAGATGCGGGAGATCGAGCGGGACATCCATCTCGTCAGGTCCGTCGAGGAGTCAAAGGAGCTCAACTATCTCAAAGGGCCGGGCGTCATCGTCTCGGCCTCCGGCATGCTCACCGGCGGACGTGTGCTCCATCATCTTGCGGCGATGGCCCCGAACCCGAACAACACGCTCGTACTCGTCGGGTACCAGGCCGGTGGTACTCGCGGACGCCGCATCCTCGACGGTGAGACGAAGGTGAAGGTCCATGGCCAGTGGGTGCCGATCAACTGCCAGGTCGAGGACATCGGCGGCCTGTCCGCGCACGCCGACGCCGACGAGATCGTCCGGTGGCTCGCCACGTTCGAGCACGCGCCTCTGACAACCTTCCTCACCCATGGCGAACCTGATTCCTCGGAGGCCCTCAGGGTCCGCATCGAGCACGATCTTGGGTGGAACGTCGAGACCCCGGTACTTGGCGAGGTCGCACATCTCGACTGACCGCTATCCGATCCAGAACGCTCCGTAACCGACGACCCGGGATCGATCTCCCTGTGTGTCTCCGGAGTTGCGCAGGTCCAGCAGCTTCACCGCCAGACTCCTGCGGTCAGCCACGAGCAGGGCCCCTTGGATACCTCTGCGCCCACAGGCGCTCTCACCGTCGAGTGCATCCCACTCACGATGGAGAATCGCGGTCGTCGTCTGCGCGTCCCGTACCACCGCCCTCTCATATGTCAGGTAGTGAGAGAGGTCCGAGCTGATCACCACCAACGTCGAACCATCCTCGAGGTACCGGTCGATGGCCTCGGCGACTTCGGTCGGTGATGCGTCGCCAACCACCAGAGGTGTCAGTTCGAACCGCCCGAGAATGGTTTGGAGAAAAGGAAGGTGTACTTCGATCGAATGCTCGCGTGCGTGAGCCTGCTCATTGCCGGCGAACGGACCATCGACCACCGGTATGTCGCCCAACGGGGTGCGAAATGCATCGACTCCCGAGGCCCCGATTCCCACCAACGCCACGAAGTGGGACGGCCCTACGACCACGACTCTCTCAACCAGGCCGGAATCGACGGTTGCGTACGCACTGGCGGCGATGGGACCCGAGTAGATGTACCCGGCGTGGGGAACGACCAGCATCCGTGGATGGGCCACCTTGGGCGCGGCAACCTGACCAAGCAGCGACTCCACCATCTCGCGAAGCCGGTCAGGATCCGCCGGATAGAAGGATCCGGCCACCGCCGGGAAACGCACCTTCATGCTTCGAGCGTACTCTCGGACCCCCACACGAGCCGATCCATGTACCCCCACGACACCCGATGGTGTACGGACGGACCCCATGCGTGGAGTGCCGCCTGGTGAGTTGGACTCGGATATCCCTTGTTGCGGGCCAAGTCGTACCACGGCAGCCCACCCGAGAGTGCTCGCATCAGCCGATCACGTGTGACTTTGGCGAGGATCGACGCTGCAGCTATCGACACCGACACCCTGTCCCCGTGCACAACCGGGATCGCGGTTCCGTCCGCGACGAAGTCCCACCCCCCATCGACCAGGACCACATCGGGTCGCTGCGAAAGCCCGCCCAGCGCTCGGCGCGCAGCCACACGTTGGGCCTCGGACATGCCCAACGCGTCACACTCCTCCGGGCTCACATGACCCGCAGACCAGTCGACGCACCACTCGGCAATCCTCGAGAACATCAACTCACGTTGGGCCTCTGAGAGCAACTTGGAATCACGAATCCGATAGAGCCGACGGTCAGGTGGGATGATGGCCACCGCAACCGTGAGCGGACCCGCCCAGGCGCCGCGTCCCACCTCGTCGACGCCGGCCACCAACGTCGCTCCGGCGTCCCAGTGCCTGCGTTCCAGCTTCAGCGTCGGAGCCGGACCCCGCATCAGTTGAGTGTCGGATCCGGCGGGAAGTCCGCGAACAGAGCGACGTCGGAAGGCTGCCGTCGGAGGACCGCCGACCAGTCCAGTTCGAAGTTCGATTCGTCACCCGGTTCCCTATCGATGACAAACCAACCGGCATCGTCGATCTCGTCGTCGAGCTGTCCGGGGCCCCATCCGGCATATCCTGCGAATACCCGAACCCACTCGAGGCCCGGCAGATCCCCCGGATCCAGATGAAGATCGACCAGGCCGATACCGGGAACGATGGGTGTCCACATGTCATCTGACACATCGCCGGCTCCCACGGCAATCGCAGCCTCCGGCTCTACCGGACCACCGTACCCGATCAGTGCTGGATCCTTCGCCTTGTTCTCCCACGCTGGCAGGAACGCACCGACCGGCGTACTCGACGGGCGGTTGAGGACTACACCCAGCGCACCATCGTCATCGTGGCGGCAGATCAGAATCACGGTCCGAATGAAGTTCGGATCCACGATCGTCGGCGTTGCCACGAGGAGGCTCCCGTTGGCTATCACGGCGACCATGTTTGCACGTTCGCGCAGACATGCTTGGCAGATCAACCGCCGGCACGAGAGGGGCGCTTCGGGCGAACACAGACCTGTGTCCTCCACTAGGTTGAATGTATGAACGTGCGGCGTGCCCGTAGGACGGACCTCCCCCACATCGCCCACATGGCAGCGGTCGGCTGGCGCACTTCCTTCACGGACATTCTCGACTCCGACACCATCGAACACTGGCTGGAAACCGCCTACTCACTCCCGAGTCTCGAGCAACGCCTGCAAGACCACCCGATCTTCATCGTTCTCATCGACGGGCTCATCGTCGCATTCGCCGACGTGTACGTGCAGCACAACATCATCGTCATCTCCGCTCTCTGTACCCATCCGGAGTATCGTCGGCAGGGGGCCGCATCCGCCCTCATCGAGAAGGCTCGGACCCTTGCCCCGGACCTGCCCTTGACCGCTGACCTGCTGGTCGGAAACGCAGGGGCAGAGCGGTTCGCGACGAGCCTCGGGTTCCATCCTGAGGAGACACTCGAAGCGCACCTCTACGGGAAACCCTTCCTCGAACGACGCTGGCGGATCGAGCCCGTGCGCATCTCGTGAACACACTCCCGAAGGTCCTCCTCCACGATCACCTCGACGGGGGTCTCCGGGTCGAGACCGTCCTCGACTTGGCCGATGCCATCGGCTACGACTCCCTCCCCTCGACTGCTCCTAGAGCCCTTGCCGACTGGTTCGACCAGACGCGGTCCGGGTCGCTTTCCGCCTATCTGGAATCGTTCGCTCACACAATCGGTGTCATGCAGACCGCGGATGCTCTCTACCGGGTCGCGTACGAGGCAGTCCTCGATGCATCCGCCGACGGAGTCGTGTATGGCGAGTTCAGATTCGCCCCCTTGAACCACACCCAGCTTGGGTTGGCCCCGGATCAGGTGGTCGACGCAGTACGAGCCGGCCTCTCCGACGGCTCCAGCGAGACGGGTCTGGTCACCGGACTCATTCTCGATGCGATGCGTCAACGCACCGAATCTGCACAGGTTGCACGCCTTGCCGTTGCGTTCGCCCACCGCGGCGTCGTCGGGTTCGATCTCGCAGGACCGGAACAAGGCTTCCCAGCGGACCTCCATGCGGCGGCGTGTCACATCGCGAGAGAGGGCAATCTGGGGCTCACCATCCACGCAGGCGAGGTGGACGGTCCCGACAGCATGTGGGTCGCCCTTCAGCGTTGCGGAGCCCATCGCATCGGCCACGGTGTACACATCCTGGATGACTGTGTCGTGGAATCAGGGGACATCACCAGGCTCGGCCCGATTGCACGCTACGTACGGGACTTCTCGGTGCCACTCGAGATCTGTGCGACATCCAACCTGCACACCGGGAACTGGACACCCGATACCCATCCCGTGGGAGCTCTGTACCGTGCCGGTTTCACGATCACGCTGAACACCGACAATCGGCTCATGAGCCGGACAACACTCTCGGACGAGTTTCGGCTCGTGGCAGAGCATCAGGGATTCGGCCGAGACGATCTCAAACAGGTCACCGTGAATGCCATGATGGCGGCATTCGCTCCGCTGCCGGTCAAGCACGAAATCATCGAGAACCGGATCCTCCCGGGCTACCGCTGAGCGTCGATCCAATCAGCGATGTCGCCAAGCACCTTCTCATGCTCGGGTTCGTTGTGACACTCGTGCAACAACCCTTCGTAGAGAATCCGGGTGGCGTGGGGCTCCAGCATTGCACTCGCCCTCGGTGGCACGACCGGGTCCTCCGCTCCCTGGATCGTCAGCATCGGAATCCCAATCCGATCCAGATGGTCGAGGGTCTCTGTGCGTGCTCTCAATGCCTGGTATCCGAGTCCAACCGTTGTCTTCTTCAACACGAGCGGATCGGCATCGTACGCAGCAGCGATTCCGGCATCGTGAGTCAGCTGCTCGCCTCTGATACCCGCGGCGATCGAGAGCTTGGGAAGGGTCGGACCCAGAATCTTCGAGAGCGTGTGAAGAAGCGGGGCCAGATCGTCGTCCAGCGCCGGAGCGGAAGCCACAACGAGATCGGGCTGGGGGCGGTCCGTGGTCGCGTAGGACGTCACGATCAGACCCCCGAGGGAATGGCCGTAGAGCACCCGCCGGTCACCTGGAAGGTCACGGAGCATGTCCTCGACATCGTCCAGGTAGTCGGACCACCGCCGTACATAGGCTCGGTGGCCGCCTGAATGCCCGTGCCCCCTCAGATCGAAGCCGGTGACATCGAACCCTCGGCCATTCAGGAATGTCCCAACGTGTTCGTAACGATCGATGTATTCCCCGAGGCCATGAACGATGAGGATGGCCGTGGTGGCCCCCTCTTCGGGCCACCGGCGTATCGCCAGCGTTGTGCCATCTCTTGCGGTACGTATCTCCATTGTTTACTCCATGAACCAGCTCACGTTGAGGTGCCGGGCGGCGAGCGCATCGTCCGGACGCCGAATCGGGGTCTTCTCAGGCGCCGCCTCCACAGAGTCGGCGTCCTCGTAGCAGGCCTCACCGATCTCGTTGAGTGCTTCGGCCAGCGCCTCCATCGTTTCGCGTGATTGTGTCTCCGTCGGCTCGACCATCAGCGCCTCGGGAACGATCAACGGGAAGTACATCGTCGGGGCATGGAACCCCTTGTCGAGCAACGCCTTCACGATGTCCATCGCGTGGACGCCCGTGTCAGACTTGATGCGTTCGGCGGATGTGACGAACTCGTGCATACAGGGTGCCGGATACGGGAACTCGTAGCGATTCGAGAGCAAGGCGGCGAGATAGCGCGCATTCAACACCGACCGTTCGGCGACTCTCCGAAGCCCCAACGTGCCAAGGGCCCTCATGTAGGTGACTGCCCGCACCACCACACCGAAGTTCCCGTGTCGCCCGTGCACTCGGCCGATCGAATGCACCGGCATCTCCCATGTCAGCGCTCCCGTCTCGTCGCGGATCGGGAGTGGTCCGGGGAGGAACGGTGCCAGCTCGCGTGTGACAGCTACCGGCCCTGAGCCTGGGCCACCACCTCCGTGAGGGGTGGCGAAGGTCTTGTGCAGATTCGAGTGAACAATGTCGAATCCCATGTCTCCTGGCCTCGCGACACCGAGAATCGCGTTCAGGTTCGCGCCGTCGTAGTAGAGCAACCCCCCGACCTCATGCACCGCGTCAGCTATCTCGAGGATGTCCTCTTCGAACAGCCCCAGCGTGTTGGGATTGGTCAGCATCAGACCGGCAACTTCCTCGTCCAGGATCTCTCGAAGCGCATCGATGTCTACCAGCCCCCGCCCGCTGGAAGGAACCTCGGTGACCGTGTAGCCGGCGAGTGCCGCCGACGCCGGGTTGGTTCCATGGGCGGAGTCGGGTACCAGCATCACGCTACGGGGGTTGCCACGGGCGGTGTGATAGGCCCTGGTAATCATCATCCCCGTCAGTTCGCCGGCTGCTCCTGCTGCGGGTTGGAAGGTGGCCCGATACATGCCTGTCAGTTCGCACAGGATCCGTTCGGCGTCCACGAGCACTTCCAGTGCTCCCTGTACCGTCTCGGGTGGAGCATCGGGATGGAGTCCCCCGAAGAGATCGACCGCCCAGTCGGCGATCTTGGGGTTGTATTTCATGGTGCACGAGCCGAGTGGGTATGCGCCGAGGTCGACTGCGAAGTTACGTTGCGCAAGACGGGTGAAATGCATCACGAGGTCGTGTTCCGAGACCTCGGCGAGTTCCACTGGCGTCTTTCTCGCCTCACTGAACTCCAAGTCGCACTCTGGTACGTCCAGTGGCGGCAGTGACCATGCC
>Ga0315542_1002829_pt1 | contig 10406 bp, 4 predicted proteins | sample SalMarSW160120MG_FD_202541 | JGI IMG/M metagenome (GOLD analysis project Ga0315542, IMG submission 202541) | Salt marsh sediment microbial communities from the Plum Island Ecosystem LTER, Massachusetts, United States - Salt Marsh Sediment SW1601-20 ... | reverse complement strand
CGAGGGCTTGGGCGTCACGCGATCGGTCTGGTGGGCCCACACCAGAGCCAGGCTCCGGTAGATCATGTGCGCGAACTTGCTGTACGGCATGTACCAGAGCAGGAAGAACACCACGGTGAGGTGCACGAAGTAGACCGGGTAGGCGACCACCGGGATGTCGGCGAGCCGCAGCAACCAGGTCAGCATGCCGGTGACGGCCACGCAGAAGATCATCCAGAGAAAGAGCTTGTCGGCGTAGTCGTCGGCCCCCACGTCGTCAGTGTGCATGACCCGGCGCGAGATCATCATCAGGCTGCCGACGATCAGCGCCACGCCGCTGGCGACGCCGAGCCACTTGATCGGGTTGGTCAACGAGAGGCCGTCGAAGGAAAGGCCGGGATGCTGATGCAGCCAGGCCAGCAGGTAGACCAGGGCCAGCCCGGCCGTGGCGGCCGCGCCCAGGAATCCGAACAGGACCAGCAGGTGGGCCGTCGTGCGCGGCCTGTTCTGTCCGCACTTCTGGAAGCGGCGATGCAGGATGATCTCGCCGAGGGTGGCGAGCACCGCCGGCACGAAGCCCATCACCAGCGAGCTGTCGCTGTGGGCCTTCAGGTTGTTGTAGTAGCGGACGAAGCCGATGGCCGCGAAGAGGAAGATCAGCACGTTGCCGGCGATGAAGAGCATCTCCAGGATGCCGTGTTTCAGGAAGTGATGGTAGACGACGTGGTCGGCGCCGAAGACGCGCGAGAGGCTGGCCGCGAAGCCCCCCTCGTTGGCGCTGTGCTGGATGAAGAGCATGGCCAGCAGGACGACCACCGGCAGCAGGAACAGCGCGAAGAGCGAGCGGGGCGTGGCCAGGGCCCGGCCCATGAAGGAGGGGAAGGAGAAGGCGCGGTAGACCGCCGCGCGCACGGCCGCCAGCACGTCGCCCGGCCGGGCGCCGCGGGGGCAGGTCGTCGTGCAGTCGTTGCACTGGTAGCAGAGGAACACGTCGGGATCGGCCAGCAGGCGCTCCTTCAGACCCCACTGGGCCCAGAGCATCTCCTTGCGCGGGAAGGGGTGGTCCACCGGGGACAGCTCGCAGGTGACGGAGCAGGTCGCGCACTGGTAGCACTTCTTGAGCGACTCGCCTCCGGCCTGCTTCAGGTCCCGGATGAACTGCAGGTCCGGACTGACGACCTCGGCCGGCTTGCGGGGCCGGGCCGGGGTCTCGACGCCGTTCTCGGCGACGGCGGCCGGGTTGTCTGCCATGGCGCCTCCTTCGGCGCAAGGGCGGCGAGAATCTCTCGCGAGCCCCTGTCGTTGAGAGATAAACAGGTGATACCGAGTCCAAAACTGTGTCCGTGAATGGTCAAAGTCAAGACGGAACTTGGACGCCGCCGGAGGATCAGCGGAGCTTGAATTTCATTGTAATATATGATGATGCCGCGACGAACCGCTTTCCTTTCCCGCCTTGATTTGCCCCTCTCGATTGACTACTTTTGCCCGCGAACAACAACCTTTGCGCGAGCGACGGCGCCGGCCTGGAGGCTGGCGGAGCGGTTCCCTGTGCAAGGAGCGCATGAGGTTTAATTCTTTACTTATCAGCAGGTTGCTGACACTGCACCACGGGCGATCCGCTTCCGCCTCCGGGCAGATCCGGTTCGCGGAAGTGAGAATCTTTTAACAGGAGGGCGACATGGCGGCAGCCGAACTGGAGCGCGGTTCCCCTCGCACCATGCTGGTCGTCGGCGGAGGCATCGCCGGCATCACCGCGGCCGTGGAGGCCGCGGAGGTCGGCCACGAGGTCATCCTCGTGGAGAAGCGACCTTACCTGGGCGGCCGGGTCGCCCAGTTCTACCACTACTTCCCGAAGCTCTGCCCTCCCACCTGCGGCCTGGAGATCAACTTCCGCCGCATCAAGCAGAACGAGAACATCACGGTCCTGACCCAGGCCGAGATCGAGAGCATCAGCGGCGGTCCCGGCGCCTACCAGGTCACGATCAAGCAGCAGCCGCGCTTCGTGAACGAGCGCTGCACCGCCTGCGGCGAGTGCGAGAAGGCCTGCGACATCGAGGTCGACGACGAATACAACTACGGGCTCGCCAAGCGCAAGGCGGTCTACCTGCCGCACAAGATGGCCTTCCCCTATCGCTACGTGGTGGACGCCCGTTATGCGGCCGATCCCCGGATGCAGGCCGCGGCCGACGCCTGCCAGTACGACGCCTTCGATCTGCAGGAGCAGCCGCGCACTTACCAGCTGACCGTGGGCGCCGTCGTCTACGCCACCGGCTGGAAGCCATACGATGCCACCAGGCTGGACCGGCTGGGCTACAACGACAGCCCCGACGTGATCAGCAACGTGGAGATGGAGCGGCTGGCCGCGCCCGACGGCCCGACCGCCGGCAAGGTGCTGCGCCCCTCCGACGGCAAGGAGATCGGCAGCATCGCCTTCGTGCAGTGTGCCGGCAGTCGGGACGAGAATCACCTGCCCTACTGCTCGGCCGTCTGCTGCCTGGCCTCCATGAAGCAGGCCAGCTACGTGCGCGAGCTCTATCCCGAGGCCGACATCCACATCTTCTACATCGACATCCGCTCTCCGGGCCGGCTGGAGGACTTTTACAACCGGGTCAAGGCGGACGCGAAGGTCCACTGGCATCGCGGCAAGGTGGGCAAGGTGGCGCCGCGGAACGGCCGGCTGGTCGTCGAGGCCGAGGACACGCTGACCGGCACCATCTCCACCGCCGAGACGGATCTGGTGGTCCTCGCCACCGGCATGGTGCCCGAGACGGACGGCCTGCCCGCGGGGGCGCCCGTGGCCCTGGACGAGAACGGCTTCGTCCGTACCGATGACGCCGCCGGCGCCGGCGTCGTGGGCACGGGCACCTGCACGCAACCTCTGGAGGTCTCGTGCACCATCCAGGACGCCACCGGGGCCGCCCTCAAGGGCATCCTCCAGCTCGGGAAGGAGTGAGGCATGGATACCAAGATCGGCGTTTACATCTGCTCGGGCTGCGGGATCGGTGATGCCCTGGACATCGCGGACCTCGAGAACATCGCCAAGGAGAACGGTGCGGCCGTCTGCCGGACGCACGCCTGCCTCTGCAGCAAGGAGGGGGTCCAGCAGATCCGGGACGACATCGCCGGCGAGCAGCTGAACCGCGTCATCGTGGCCGCCTGCAGCGGCCGGGTCATGATGCACGAGTTCGACTTCGGCCCGGAAATGCTGACCGACCGGGTCAACCTGCGGGAGCAGGTGGCCTGGCTCCTCGAGCCCAAGCACGAGGACACCCAGATGGCGGCGCAGGACTACATCCGCATGGGTCTGGCCAGGGTCAAGAACAGCGAGGCGCCCCGGCCGGATCCGCTGGACGTCAGCAGGACGCTGCTCGTCATCGGCGGCGGCATCACCGGCCTGACGGCGGCCCGGGCGGCCGCGGACGCGGGCCGGGACGTGGTGCTGGTGGAGAAGGAGGCCGCGCTGGGCGGCTGGTCCCACAAGTTCCGGCGCAGCTTTCCCCGCCAGGCCCCCTGGACCGACCTGGAAGAGGGCGGTCTGGCCGACCTGATCGCCGCAGTCCAGGGTCACGAGAAGATCCAGGTGTACACGGGCAAGACGGTCGCGTCCATGAAGGGTGGTCCCGGCCTCTTCGACGTCAAGCTGAGCGACGGCACCCTGCTGAAGATCGGCGCCGTGGTCCAGGCCAGCGGCTGGCGTCCCTACGATCCGGAGAGGATGCGCGGCAGCAAGTGGAACTACGGCGCCTCGCCGGACATCGTGACCAACGTCCAGGTCGAGGAGATGTTCGCCAACGGTGGGCTGAAGCGGCCCAGCAACGGCCAGGCTCCCGCCAGCGTGGCCTTCGTCCAGTGCGCCGGTTCGCGCGATCCCGATCATCTGCCCTACTGCTCGGCGGTCTGCTGCCGCACCAGCCTGAAGCAGGCGGCCATGATCCGTGAGCAGCTGCCCGACACGAAGGTCTACATCCTGTACCGCGAAATGCGCACCCCGGCGCAGTTCGAGCTCTTCTACAAGAAGATGCAGGAGGACGAGGGGGTGTTCCTGACCAAGGGCGAGGTCTACGAGATCAGCCCCGACGGCGGCCAGATCGCCGTGCGGGTGGAGGACACGCTGCTGGGCGAGAACGTCGAGGTACAGGCCGAGATGGTGGTGCTGGCGGCCGGCATGGTGCCGACCACCCTGGTCGAGGACGGAATCCTGGACAAGGGCGAGACTCCGGCCCCGCCCGAGGCCGCGGTCGAGGCACCGGCGGCGGAGGAGCCCGCCGAGAAGGAGAAGAGCGCGGCCGCCGGCGCCGAGGTCGGCGCGCGCATCCTGAACCTCAAGTACCGCCAGGGCACCGACCTGCCGACGCTGAAGTATGGCTTCCCCGACAGCCACTTCGTCTGCTTCCCCTACGAGACGCGCCGCACGGCCATCTACGCCGCGGGCTGCGTACGCGCCCCCATGGACACGGTCCAGGCGCGCAAGGACGCCCACGGCGCGGCCCTCAAGGCGATACAGGCGGTGGAGCTGACCAGCCGCGGCGAGGCGGTCCACCCGCGGGCCCGCGACACCTCCGTGCCCGACTTCTTCCTGCAGCGCTGCACCCAGTGCAAGCGATGCACGGAGGAGTGCCCCTTCGGCACCCTGGACGAGGACGACAAGGGCACGCCGCAGCCCAACCCGACCCGTTGCCGCCGCTGCGGCATCTGCATGGGGGCCTGCCCGGAGCGCATCATCAGCTTCAAGAACTACTCGCCGAACATGGTCAGCCAGATGATCAAGGTGATCGAGATCCCGGACGAGGAGGACGAGAAGCCGCGCTACCTGGCCTTCATCTGCGAGAACGACGCCTTCCCGGCCCTCGACATGGCCGGCTTCCGGCGGCTGCGGATCAGCCCGTTCGTGCGCTTCATCCCGGTGCGCTGCCTGGGTTCGGTGAACACGGTCTGGATCGGCGACGCCCTCTCGAGCGGCATGGACGGCATCATCGAGATCGGCTGCAAGATGGGCGACGACTACCAGTGTCATATGATCCAGGGCAGCCAGCTGGCGGACACCCGCATGGACAACGTGAAGGACAAGCTGCAGCAGCTGGCCCTCGAAGAGGAGCGCGTGCAGATCTTCACCGTCGCCATCGACGAGGCGGACAAGCTGGTCGAGTACGTCAACGGTTTCGTCGAGGAGGTCAACGAGATCGGCATGAACCCGTTCAAGGGCTTCTAGCCCACCGCGGACAGCATGAGCCACCAAGCAACACGGGGCGGTCGCCTGGCCGCCCCGCGCTCTCTTGAGTGAGCCGCGGCCTTCTTGACCGACCAGATCCCCCAAGTGATCCCTTCCCCACCCCAGATTGCTGTGTCATGGGGGGCTTCGCTGTGGTCCAAGATGCGGACGGGCCGGAGCGGACCGCCGACCGGGAGCCCCGAACGCCCCCCGGGAGTGTCGCGCCGGCCCAGGGCATGACTTCCAGTCATCGAGACCCGTTTACAAGGAGAGCCGACGATGAAACGCCGAGTCCCGAGCGTCCCGTACGCCGTCCTCCTGATCACCCTCCTGTGCCTGCCGGCCCTGCTGGCCGCGCGATCGCATGGACCGGACGTGGTCAAGCCCCCGGAAGCCGTTCAGGCGGAATCGGCCGCGCCGGTCGCCGGCGGTCCGGAGGCGAGCCCCGAGCCCACGACCGCGCGCCCGCTCAGCCCGCTGATGAGCGCCATCCAGAACCTCTGGGAGACCCGCCGGGTCGAGATCGTCGCGCTCAAGGAGCGGCTGCGGAACGCGTCCGATCACGCGGCCGCCCTGGCGATCCTGCACGAGATTGAGGCGCTGCAGGCCAGCACCGAGATCGACATCCTCCGGCTGCAGGCCGACCACGCCCGGCGCGAGTGCCGCGAGGCCGACGCGCAGGCCATCGAGACGGCCATCACCGAGCAGCTGAATCCCAGTCAGTTCTGCCGGCGCGCAACGCGGCGGGAATCCGGCACGACGCAGCCGTGAGGAGGGACACCATGCAACACTCTGCGAAGAGCCTGTGGCGGATCGTCCCGGCGGCCCTTCTGCTGTTCCTGGCGGCGCCTGCGCTGGCCGGAACCCTCGTGCGTGTCCACGGCCACGTGGTGTACGAGCGGTTCGACGGCATGGTGGTAGCGGTGCCGGATGCCCATGTCTTGCTCCAGGACATGACCAGTGAAACCGGCTTCTATCCGCTGGGCAGCACGTACACCGATGCCAGCGGCTCCTTCGATACCACCTTCGACTGGGTGCCGAACCACGGCCACACGTACCCGAACCTGCGCGTCAATGTGGGGACGGGGAATCCGCGCATCGCGGTCTGGAACTACGATGGCGATGACTTCGATTCCGTGGATATCACCACGGACACCGAGTGGGAATACACCGGGGTCGATCTGGACGTGGGCTGGCTGCAGCCGGAGCGCGAGAGCCATCACGCCGTCTGGCACGTCTTCGTCAACGCCACCAGGATGTACACCTGGATCAGCAACCACATCTTCGACGACCTGCCCCAGATCACCATCAGAACCAACCACGGCAACTCTCACATGTGGTTCCTCGACTACTCCGGGGAGTACATTGACATCGGCACCGACCATCTGTGGCGTGAGCCCAGCATCGCCCGTGCCTACGCCAAGTACTGGCTCGGCTACCACGAGTCGGAAGGCCTGATCGGTCTGGACTACTGCAACAGCACCTGCGATCCCGGCAGCCTCCCCTACTGCTTCCACTGCGACTGGTGCAACGAAGACGAACAGGTGGCCTGGGTGGAGGGCTTCTGTGCCTTCGCGGCCGACAAGTTCTGCGCGGACTATGAGGATACCTACGGCTACGCTCCTCTCTACACCGTGAATTACGACGATCTGCAGCAGTGCGGGGACGGGACCTACCACGATCCGGAGATCACCGAGGGGTACTTCGCGGCCCTGCTGCACGACATCGACGATACCGGCGAGGACAACCACCCGCAGTACCCCCTCTACCGCGATCGGGTGGCCCTCGGGTACTCCACGGTCTTCGCCGTGATGCGCGACGCCGAGAACTTCTCTCCGCTCGACTTCCTCAAGGACATCGTGATCCTGCATCCCTCCTGGCGCTACCAGCTCTGGGAAACGGGGATGAACTGCGGCTACGACTGTGACGAGGATCCGCCGGGCGTGGTGACGGACCTGACCTCGCCCAGCCAACCCCTCGGCTCGCCGTCCTCCGATTCGACTCCGGAGTTCACCTGGACGCACGCGTACGACGACGCCTCCGGGATCTCCGGCTATTACGTCGACATCCTGGCCGCCCCCGGCCCCCCCACCGGGACTCAATTCATCAGCTCGACCACGAGCGTCACCATGGGTCCCCTGGCGCCCGGCACGTACTACTTCTCCATCCAGGCCCGGGACCGGGCGGGACACCTGGCCACCAGCTACGCCACCTACGGCCCCTTCACCATCCTGCCGCCGCTGCCGGCGGACCTGGTCTTCCACTCGGATCCCGACTGGGATTATCCGCTGATCCCCAGCAGCCAGGCCAACAACACCTCCTTCGAGGCTCACGTCTCGGCCACGCTGACGGGCAACTCCACCTCCACGTACTGGAACCTGCTGGGCTGGAACGTGGGCGAGACGATCGCCGACTGGAGCTTCCGCTGCTACGTGCACGTGGACGGTGTGCCGACGGCCTATGCCATCTGGAGCGGCATCGGACCCGACGAGGGCTTCTACACCGCCAACGAAGGGCCCATCTTCGTCCCGGGCGGGCGGCACTGCTGGACCGGCATGATCGACGAGCTGGACGACATCCCCGAGGTCGACGAGACCAACAACATCTGGGGCCGCGAGTTCGTCTGGACCGGGCGGGGGCTGAGCACCGGGATCGGCGTCACCCGGGCGGCGCCGCCCGGCCACATGGACGGCTGGGACGAGGTGACCAGCGGCTCCCTCTGGTACGTCTGTGACGGGTTGAACTTCACCAACACCGGCCGCTGGACCGCCGTCGCCCTCTGGGCCGACGATCCGCTAGAGGACTACGACTGCCGTCTCCACGTGGCATCCACCGGCGCGCAGAATGGTTTCGCCTCGAACATCGGCACCAGCACGCGACCGGAGGGCTGGCTGGACGCGGTGCTCGTCAATCGCAACACCATGGGCCAGCAGAGCTTTGACGTGGGCGTGCTCAACCGCTATGAAGGCGTGGAGGATTACCACGCCATCAAAATGGCGAGCGAGCTGCGCGCCTTCGGCGACTCGCTGACGGTGATCCTGAGCGCGAACCAGTTCCTGCGCTTGCTGGAGTTCGAGATCACCGCGGACGATACCGGGCCCGTCAGCATGGTGGCCGACATCGACCCGGAGCAGGGACCGGTCCACATCGCCTGGTTCAGCTCGGATTTCACCACGGGCGGTCTCGATGACGCGACAGAGGAGGCCGTGACCGATGCGGCTGGCCGCGCCCGGATCGACGTGGACATCGCCGGGACCGGCTACAACTGCCTGGCGGTCTTCCGCAATCCCGCCGATGGGACCGGGTCCATCTCCGTGACGGTGGAGATCGGACCCACGCCGCCCGACCTCTTGCCGTACGCCAGCTCCGGCTGGCACTCCCCGCTGGTGCCGCGACCGGCCCCCGACGGCACCGGCACCGCAGTGGCCTTGCCCGATACTCTCTACGGGAACGCGGCCGCCACCTACGTGAACATCTGCACGCGCAATGCCGGTCCGGTGGCCAGCCCCGGCAGCTGGGCCCGCGCCCGCCTCGACGGAGCCGCCTGGATCAACCTCCACTACAACACCCTGGCCGCGGCCACCAGCTACTACTACAACAGCGGCCTGGGGCGCACGGTGCGCGGCGGCCGGCACACCCTCGACGTGTTCGAGGATGCCGATGCCGAGGTGGAGGAAATGCACGAGGACAACAACATCTACGGTGAGCAGTACGTCTGGGGCCCGCTCGCGGTCCCGCACGGCACGACGGTCTCCCGCAACCAGCCGCCCCCGGCGACAGGCGGCTGGGACCGGATCACCTCCGGTGAAGCGCGCTGGTACAACTGCGATGGGCTGCGCATGCCCTTGGCCAGCGCCTGGTGGGGGGCCGTCGCCGTGATGCCGGCGGCCGGGACCGACGTGGACCTCAGATCCCATGACGCGGCGGAAGGAGCCAAGAACGGCTTCCGGGTCAACCACGGCCTCTCCACCTGGGGACCCGGCGAGTCGGACTTCGTGCTGGTCAACTTCAACATGACCGCCTTCGCTCCCTACGATATCGGCGTGCTGGACTTCGGCCAGGGTGGTTCCTACACCGCCGAGAGCGCGGGCTCGACCTATCTCGGCAGTGCCGCCGGCACCTACGGGCCCTTCACCCTGGCGGCAGGCCACATCCTGCACCTGCTGGAGTTCCGGCTCGGGACGGGCTTCTACACGCTGCGCCTGGAAAACGTCGCCGGCGACGTGGACTGGGGACTGAGCGTCTACCCGGCGGGCGATCCCTGGCTGGTCAAGAGCGAGGCCATCGACGGCGGCATCTCCTGGCTCGGCGGCCCTGGCGAGGACGAGTACCTGACGTTCGAGATCACCGAGCAGGACTACTACGGTGTCGCGGTCTGGAAGCGGGGCAGCGCCGACCTACCGCTGGCGGGCCAGTACGACCTCGTGCTAAGGACCGGGTTCACGGACGTGCCGCCGGGAGAAGGGCCGCCCGCCGCCACGCGGCTGGTGGGGGTCTATCCCAACCCGTTCAATCCCCGCACCACCGTGGCCTTCGAGCTTGCTCAACAACGAGATGTCCGGCTGGCGGTCTATGACCTGACCGGCACGCGGATCCGCTGGCTCTTGCAGGAATCGCGCCCGGCCGGCCGTCACGAGGTGGTCTGGGACGGCCTGGACGGCAACGGCCGCCGCGTCGCCAGCGGTGTCTACGTGCTGCGCCTGGAAGCCGGAACGATCTGCGACCTGCGCAAGGTCGTGTTGCTCAAGTGAGAGGGAACGGCTAATCGAGTATTGAGGTGGCCCCGGGCCCGAGCCCGGGGCCATAGGAAGGATTGACTAGCCGTTCCTACTTCAGCAGCGACATCTTCCGCGTGATCGTTCCCACCGGCGTGCGGAGCCGATAGAAGTACTGGCCGGAGGCCAGGGTGCGACCCCGATCGTCGCGGCCATCCCACTCGACCCGGTGCCAGCCGGCGGGCAGCCGCTCAGAAAGCAGCGAGCGCACGCGCCTTCCCTTCAGATCGAAGACCTCCAGGCGTACCGCGGCATCGTGCGGCAGGGCGAAGTCGATGGTGGTCCGGGGATTGAAGGGATTGGGATGGTTCTGCGCCAGCTCCAGGGCCGCGGGAGCGGACGGCACCGCGGAGAGATCACCGACCTGCATCGTCACCGGCACCACCACCGGTGCGCCGGCGTTGCTGAACAGGACGATATCGGCCGCATAGGTTCCCTCGGCG
>Ga0315542_1002828_pt1 | contig 10408 bp, 5 predicted proteins | sample SalMarSW160120MG_FD_202541 | JGI IMG/M metagenome (GOLD analysis project Ga0315542, IMG submission 202541) | Salt marsh sediment microbial communities from the Plum Island Ecosystem LTER, Massachusetts, United States - Salt Marsh Sediment SW1601-20 ... | reverse complement strand
ACGGAAGACCGCGCCGGCGAGGCCCGCTACGCGATCGGCGAGGTAGCGAGGCTGGCCCGCGTGAGCGTCCGGACGCTGCATCACTACGACGCCATCGGGCCGCTTCGCCCCGAGGAACGCCGCCAGAACGGCTACCGCCGCTACACGCCGGACGATCTTGAGCGGCTGCAACGGATCCTCGCCTATCGCGAGCTCGGCTTCGAACTCGCCACGATCCGCCGGCTCCTCGACGACCCCGCGACCGATCGTCTCGAGCATCTGCGGCGGCAGGAGGCGCTGCTCGAGGCTCGCATGGCGCGCTTGGACGCCATGCGCAGGACGCTTCGCAAGACGAAGGAGGCCTACCAGATGGGCATCGACCTGGACCCGAAGGAGATGTTGGAGGTGTTCGGCGACTTCGACCCGACCGAGTACGCCGCCGAGGCGGAGGAACGCTGGAGCGACACGGACACCTACCGGCAGAGCCGGGAGCGCACGAAGCGCTACCGCAAGGCGGACTGGCAGCAGATCCGGCGCGAGGCCGACGAGGTGGAAGGGCAGCTGGCGGACCTGATGCGCTCCGGGGTGCCGGCGACCGACCCGCGGGCCCTGGACGCCGCCGAGGCGCACCGACAGCACATCGGGCGCTGGTTCTACGATTGCGGGAAGGCGATGCACGCTTCCCTCGCCGACCTCTACGACGCGGACCCGCGCTTCCGCAAGCACTACGACGACCGCCTGCCGGGGCTGGCCGCCTACGTCGCCGCCGCCATCCGGGCCAACGCCGCGCGCGGCTGAGAGCGTCCGGCACGGTGCCCGTGGGGCGCGCGACCCCGGAGCGGTCGGTCGGCGCCGCCGACGGGCCCGCCCGGCCCCTGCGCCGAGACGCCGGGCAGCGGGAGACGACGCCGGCGGAACGGTGTCCACACCCGCGACGGCACCCGACATCCCTGGGGCCCGCCGTTCCCTACGCTGGAGGTGAGCCGCCGCGGGAACGGGCGGCCCTCTCCGGACGACCGGCGGAAGGGGGACGCGATGCCCGACGACGCCCGATCCATCAGCCCGGACCTGCTCTACCGCCCGAGCGACCTGAGCCAGATCCCCTTCGAGACCACCGACGACCTCGAGCCCTTCGAGGGCCTCCTCGGGCAGGAGCGGGCCCAGGAAGCGCTGGAGTTGGGCCTCGGCGTCGAAGGCGACGGCTACAACATCTTCGCGCACGGCCCCAGCGCCGGCGACAAGGGCGCGCAGGTGCGCAGGATGCTGAGCGAGCGCGCCGCCGCCCGGCCGCCGGCTTCGGACTGGTGCTACGTCTACAACTTCGAGAACGACAATCAGCCGCTCCACTTGCGCCTGCCCGCCGGGCGTGGCCAGCGGCTGCGCCAGGACCTCGACGCCTTCGTCGCCGAGCTGCAGGTCGCTCTCGGAGCGACCTTCGAGGGCGAGGAGTACCAGAGCAGACGGCAGGCGCTGGAGCAGCAGTCGGAGAGCGAGCAGCAGGAGGGCCTCGAGACGGTGCAGCAACAGGCCCAGGAGCATGGGCTGCGACTGATCCGCACGCCCATGGGCTTCGTGTTCGCGCCGGTGCGGGATGGCGAGGTGATGTCCCCGCAGCAGCTTCAGGAGCTCCCCGAAGAGGAGCAGGACCGCATCCGGGAAGCGGTCGAGACGCTCCAGGAGGAGCTCCAGCAGGTCCTGCGCCAGGAGCCCAGCCGGCAGCGCCGGCTCGGGCAGCAGGTGCGCGAGCTCGATCGCGAGTTCGCGGGGCTGGTCGTCCAGGACCTGATCGACGACCTCATGGAACGGTACCGCGGGGAGCCGGCGGTCCTCGCCCACCTGGACGCGATCCAGGGTGACGTGACCGAGAACGCACGCGCTCTGCCGGAGTCCGGCGACCAGGGGAACGCCCAGGCGCAGATGATGATGCGGCAGCAGCGCCACGGCCTGCTCGAGCGCTACCGCGTCAACGTGCTGGTGTCGTCCCAGGAGGGGGACGGCGCGCCCGTGGTGTACGAGGACAACCCGAACTACCAGAACCTCATCGGCCGGGTCGAGTACCAGTCGCAGTTCGGAACGCTCAGCACGAGCTTCTCCCTGATCCGCGGCGGCGCGCTCCACCGCGCCAACGGCGGCTACCTGGTGCTCGACGCACGCAAGCTCCTGTTGCAGCCCTACGCCTGGGAGGCGCTCAAGCGCGCGCTCTCGTCGCGCGAGCTGGTCATCGAATCGCCCGGACAGGCGCTGGGGCTCATCAGCACCGCGTCGCTCGAGCCCCAGCCCATCCCGCTGGACGTCAAGGTGGTGCTGCTCGGCGAGCGCCGCACCTACGCCCTCCTCGAGGCGCTCGACCCGGAGTTCCCGGAGCTGTTCAAGGTGCAGGCCGACTTCGGCGCGACGCCCGACCGTGAGCCCGAGCAGCAGGCGCTCTACGCCCGCCTGGTCGCCCATCTGGTGAAGCGCCAGGAGCTGCGTCCACTCGATCGTGACGCGGTGGCGCGCGTGTTGGAACACGGCGCCCGCCTCGTCGGCGATAGTCGCAAGCTGTCGTCGGAAACGCGCCTCATCGCGGACCTGTTGCGCGAGGCCGACCACCTGAGCAAGGACCGGGGCGACGGCCCCACCACCGCTGAGGACGTCCAGCGCGCCATCCGGGCACGCATCCACCGCGCGGATCTGCTTCGTGACGAGCTCCAGGAGCAGGTCCTGCGCGGCACCATGCGCATCGCCACCGAGGGCACGCGTGTCGGCCAGGTGAACGGGCTGGCGGTGATGCAGACCGCCGAGCTGGCGTTCGGTCGGCCCAGTCGGATCACCGCCCGCACGCGGCTCGGCGGTGGGGAGATCCTCGACATCGAGCGCGAGGTCGAGCTCGGTGGACCCCTCCACACCAAGGGCGTCATGATCCTGACCGGCTACGTGAAGTCGCACTACGCCACGGAGACCCCGCTGTCGCTCTCCGCCAGCCTGGTGTTCGAGCAGTCGTACGGCGCCGTCGACGGCGACAGCGCCTCCTCGGCCGAGTTGTACGCACTGCTCTCGGCCATCGCCGAAACCCCGCTGCGCCAGAGCCTGGCCGTCACGGGCTCCGTGAACCAGCTCGGCGAGATCCAGGCGATCGGCGGGGTGAACGAGAAGATCGAAGGGTTCTTCGACCTGTGCGACGCGCGCGGGCTGAGCGGCGAGCAGGGCGTCGTGATCCCCGCCGCCAACGTCCAGCACCTGATGCTCGACGCCCGCGTGGTGGACGCGTGCCGAGCGGGCCGCTTCCACGTCTGGGCCGTCGACACCGTCGAGGAGGGGATGGAGCTGCTCACCGGGTTGCCCATGGGCCGGCGCGACGACGAGGGGCTGTACCCGGAGGGAACGGTCAACGCTCGTGTGGAGGCGCGCCTACGACACCTCGCCGAGGTCCGGCGCTCGTTCCAGGCCAAGGAGGAGGAAGCGTCGTGAGCGACCGCGGGCCAGGCATCCGGCGGATCCTGGTGGCCCTCGATGCCTCGGCCGACAGCACCGCCGCGCTCGAGGCCGCCGTCGCCCTGGCCGCGCGGCTCGAGGCCGAACTGACCGGCCTGTTCGTCGAGGACATCGAGGTCGTGCACGCCGCAGGGCTTCCCTACGCGCGCGAGATCCGGGTCTTCCGGGCCGCGCCGCACTCGGTCAGCGCAGACGAGCTCGAGGCGCAGCTTCGGGCTCGGGCTCGCGCCATCGAGCGGGCTCTGGCGCGCTCGGCGGGCGCGGCCGACGTCCGCTTCCACTTCCGCAGCGTGCGTGGACGCGTGGACGTCGAGGTGCTGGCCGCCACCGGCGAGGCCGACCTGGTCGTGCTGGGGCGTGCCGGCCACTCGCCGCTGGCGCGGCGCCACCTCGGCTCGACGGCACGTGCGCTGCTGGACCGCGGCTCGCGGCCGGTGCTGCTGCTGGGTCGGCGGGTCCGGCTTCGCGAGCCGGTGTTCGCGATCTACGACGGCTCGGCGGCCGCGCGCCGGGCGCTGTCCCTGGCGGGGGAGCTCGCGCGCGGCGGCGGGGCGCCGCTGCAGGTGATGGTGGCGGCCGAGACCGGTGCACGCGCAGGCGCGCTGGAGGAGGAGGCTCGCCAGGCGCTCAGCGGCATTGGGGTGCGCGTCGAAGTGCGGCGCGCCTCCACGACCGACCTCGCCGGATTGGCACGCATGGCGTGCGAGGGCGGGGCGGGGGTGCTGGTCGCCGCTGCGGCGTTCCCGGGGGGCGTCGGGGGGATGCCCGAGGCGCTCGAGGAGGTGGGCTGTCCGCTGCTGCTGGTGCGCTGAGGGGGCGTCCAGGAGCCGTCACCGGTATCCTGACGGCAGCATCGAGACACGAACGGGGGCACCACGGTGGCCGAGCACGTTCTCGACGACAGCGTCGTTCACGCCTTCTGGGACAGGGACTACCCTCCCCGCCTCGAGATCGACTCGGGGGACACCGTCACGTTCAGCTGCCGGGACGCCAGCGACGCGCAGGTCACGCCGGACTCGGACGCCGAGGCCTACGCGACCTTCGACGCCTCCCGGGCCCACGCCTTGACCGGCCCCGTGGCCGTCCGCGGCGCCGAACCCGGCGACACGCTCGAGGTCGATATCCTCGAGCTGAAGCACCAGGGCTGGGGGTGGACGGCGTTCAAGCCACGCGGTATCGGACTCATCCCGGAGGACTTCGACGCACCCTACCTGCAGCATTGGACGCTCGAGGGCGACACCTGCCGCTTCCGGGACTCCAACGAGGTGGCGGTCCCCTTCGAACCCTTCTGCGGCGTGATGGGGGTCGCTCCCGCCGAAGCCGGCCGCTTGAACACCGCACCGCCGCGCGCCAACGCCGGCAACATCGACATCCGCGGCCTCACGGTCGGAGCCACCGCCTACCTGCCGGTGCTCACGAGCGGCGCCCTCTTCTCCACCGGCGATTGCCACGCCGCCCAGGGTGATGGCGAGGTGTGCGGTACCGGGATCGAAGCGCCCATGATCGTGACGCTGCGCTTCCAGGTCCGGAAGGACCTGCACGTGCGCGAGGTGCAGTTCACCACCCCGAGCCCACTGACGCGGGCCGACCGCCACGGCTACTTCGCGACGACCGCGCACGGCCCCGACCTCTACGACAACGCCCGGCGCGCCGTCCGCGACATGGTCGCCTGGCTCCACCGAGAGCGAGGCCTGACCCGGCAGAAGGCGTACGTGCTCTGCAGCGTCGCGGCCGACCTCAAGATCAGCGAGGTCGTCGACGCACCCAACTGGATCGTGGCGTGCTACCTGCCGCTCGCCGTGCTCCGGTCCGAGCGGGGCTGAACGCAGGCTGCGGCCGGCGCCGTGCTCAGGCGAGGCGCCGCGGCCGCACCCTTGCCTGCTCGCGCCGTTCCAGCTCGAGCAGGTAGCGCTTGCGCCACAGCCCGCCGCCGTACCCCACCAGCGTGCCGTCGGCGCCGATGACCCGGTGACAGGGGATGAGGATGGCCAGGCGGTTGTCGCCGTTGGCCCGCGCCACGGCGCGCACGGCCCTGGGCGAGCCGATGCGACGCGCCTGCTCCCCGTAGCTTCGGGTGGCGCCGTAGGGGATGCTGCGAAGCTCCCGCCAGACACGCTCCTGGAAGTCCGTGCCGAGCGTGACCAAGGGGGTCTCGAAGGTCTCCAGGTCGCCGCGGAAGTATGCGTCCAGCTCGGCCTGCAGCTGCCGCCCCACGGCATTGGTGCCGGCCACGAACACACCGCCGAGCCTCCGCCTCAGGCGTCCGAGCTGCGTCTCGAGCATGGGGCGGTCGGTGAACTCGAGCAGGCACACGGCGTCGTCGGTGGTCCCGAGCAGCATCGGCCCGAGCGGGGTGGTCACGCGTGAGACGTGCACCACCACGGCGTCACGGCTGGCACTCGGGACGCGGCCCGTCGCGGCCCGGAGCGCTTCCTCGAACCCGCTGAGCGAGTCGTAGCCGTGGTCGAAGGCGGCGTCGGTGACGGGCGCGCCTTCGCCGAGCGCGTGGATCGCCTTCGCCAGGCGACGCCCCCGCTGGTAGGCGTGGAAGGTCATGCCGTGGTGCTTCTTGAACCAGCGACGCAAACGGTCGGGCTCGAGCCCTCGCTCCCGCAGGTCGCGATCGCGGATGCGACGGGCGGGATCGGCCTCCAGCTCGTCGAGCACCCTCCGGATGGCCTCGGGCGTGCGACCGGCCGGTTCGAGCGGGTGACAGCGGCGGCACGGACGGAAGCCGCTCGACAGCGCTTCCTTGGCGGAGCCGAAGAACACGACGTTCTCCGGCTTCGGCTTGCGGGCGGGGCACGACGGGCGACAGAAGATGCCGGTGGTCCGCACGGCGACGAAGAAGACGCCGTCGAAGGCGTCGTCACGCTCGCGCATGGCCCGCAGCATCGCAGCTCGGGGAGGGAGCTGCGGGCTTCGCCGGCCCGGGACCTCGGGAACGGGCAGGTCGAGCGTGGGCTGGGACATGGCCGCACTCTACTCGGGCGTGGCGGCGGCGGCTACCGGAGACTAGGCGCCAAACTCGCAGCCCCGTCCGACCGCCGATGGGTCGAGACCGGCGACGCCTCGCGCACACCATCCCCGCAGCGTCCATGCACCGCCACTCCAACGTCCGCGCCCTCTCCTTCCAGGTGCCGCGCCTCAACCGGCGGCAAGGGCCTCCATCACGCGCGTGGCCAGCGCCCGGGCGTCCTCGCTCGGATCGAGCCGCATCACCTCGGCGTCGAACGCTCCCGCCGGTGTGGCCACGTCCGTCAGCGCCAGGATCCGCCCTCCCCGGCGCCATCCCAGCACGCAAGCGTGCCCGCTGGCATCGCCGTGGCGGGTGAGGTCGACGCCCATGAGGTCGCGATCGGGCGCCGGCGCTCCCGCCGCCCGCAGCGCCTCGGCCAGCGGCAGCCAGGCGTCGTCGGTGACCTCCAGGAGCACGGTGGCCAGCGCCCACGGGTCGTCACGCTCGTCGACCCGCGCTCGCTTCGGCTCGATCGACCGTCCCGCGGCGCCGAGGATGGCAGGGTCGAGGACGACCGGCGCGGCCTCGACCTCCCCCGGTTGCGGTGACGGCGGGGGCGGGTAGACGGCCAGGGCGGGATCGTGCTCCACCACCTCGGGCACGACCTCCGCCGCCTCCAGCCCGGGAGCCAGCACGTCGAGTCCGCCGCCCGTGCCCGCCGCGGTGAGCAGGAGCCGGTCGCGTGCGCGGGTCAGGGCGACGTAGAGCACACGCCTGGCCTCCGCCTCCTCCCGCCGGCGTTGGTCGCGCCGCAGCAGCGTGTACAGAGCGGGGTCGGCCGTGCCGCCGTCCTCGTCCTGGAGCCGGAAGGCGACGCCCAGGTCACGGCGGAAGAGCATGCGGGGCCCCGCCTGGCGCGGGCCGCGCGCGAGGTCGGCCACCACCACGACCGGCCACTCCAATCCCTTGCTGCGATGGATGGTCAGCAGCGACACGGCGCCTTCGGCCTGGAGGGTGGGGCGCGGTACGTCGACGCCGGCGCGCAGCAGGCGCCGGAGCCGCCGCACCACGCTGAAGGCGTCGCCGAGGCCCCGCTCCAGCGTGCCCACGAACTCGAGCATCCCGGTCCAGTCCGCCAGCCGCCGCTCGGCACCGGGCAGGGCGCTCAGCACGGCGGTGTAGCCGGTGAGCGCGTCCGCCAGCCGGAGCCGCCGGCTGGGCGGCCAGGCGCTCGAGGTCCGCAGCTCCTGCAGCAGCGAGCGAGCGCGCTCCAACGCGCTCGGCAGCGCGGACGCCTCCTCCAGGGCGCTCCACCAGGGCGCGTAGGAGCGACGGCCACGGCCGGGAGGCCGCTGCGCGCCGACCTCCCCGTCCTCCCGATCGCCGCCACCCTCCGCGGCGACGCGGGGAAGCGCCTGCGCGAAGTGGTAGAGGGTCGGATCGTCGACGGCGCAGAACGGGCCGCGGAGCACCGCAGCAAGCGCCACGTCGTCGCGCGGGTCGGCCAGGAACCGCAGCAGCGCCGCCGCGTCCTTCGCCTCCCGCGTGTCGAGCAGGTTGCCGCCGCCGCTGTGGACGGCCGGAACGCCCAGCGCCGGGAGGATCTCGCCATAGACCGCGAGCGGCTGCCAGGTGCGGGTCAGCACCGCGATGTCGTCCGGGCGGAGCGGCCGTGGCCGCTGCAACTCCTTGTCCCACACCGGCATACCGGCATCCAGCAGCCTCTTGAGCGCCGTGCCGATGAGGCGGGCTTCACCGACCTGCAGCCGCGCCTTGCCGCCCTCGCCCCCGATCAGGTGAGCCGCGACGTAGGGGCCGTCCCGGGGCGTGTCGGCACGCTGTGCCCGCAGGGGCTGGTGCAGCTCACCGAGCACCGGGCCGAAGATGCGGTTGAGGGTTGTAGTGAGCGGGCCGTGGGCACGAAAGGTCGCGTCCATCGCGACCACGGCGTCCGCACCTTCCTCCTCGACGAGGCGGGCGCGGTACCGCCGGAACACCTCCACGTCGGCGCCGCGGAAGCCGTAGATGCTCTGCTGCTCGTCTCCCACCACCGTGACCGACATCCCCTCGGTGAGCAGGCCGAGCAGCCGCTCCTGCACCGGGTTGGTGTCCTGGAACTCGTCGACGAGGACGGCCCGCCAGCGCGCGGCGTAGTGGGCACGGACCTCCGGCCGCTGCAGCGCCCGGAGTGCGTGCACCTCGAGATCGGCGAAGTCGAGCACGCGCCGCCGCCGTTTCTCGGCGGCCAGCGCGTCGCGCACGGCTTCGAAGGCGCCCCGCAGGTGCGGCAGCAGAGCGGCCAGGCGCTCGTCGGAGGGCCCGAGGGCGAGCGCGATGGCACCTTCCCGGGACGCGGCGCGAACGCGGTCGCGCAGCAGCCGCAGCGCGTCCTTCACCTGCGCCAGGTCGCCCGCCGGCCATGCCGCCTTGCGGCCGCCTTGCAGGTTGACCCGCTCGAACGCGTCGAGTGCAGAGGCCACGGCTCCGCGCTCCAAGAGCTCGAGGCCCTCCTGCGCGGAGGCTCGGGCGACCTCGGCGCGGTCGCGCGCCTCACCCCTTGCGGAGCGGATCACCGACGCCGCCTCGCGCCATGCGGGGTCGGCGACGAGCTCGTCCGTGGCCTCGCGGCGCGCCCGGGCGACCCGTCCCGGCCAGTCCGCCGGGTCCTGCGCGAAGGCGGCGTCCGCCTCGACAGGGTCGTGCAGCAGGGTCGCGAGGGCGGCACGCACGTCGGCGTAGGGAAGCTCGGCGAAGACGTCGGCGGGCAGGGCGGCGAGAGCGTCGTCGAGTCGCTCGGCCAGCCACAGCTGTCCCTCGAGCTCGTCGAGCACCGAGAAGTCGGGGGGAACGCCGGCGGCCTCCGGATGGTCGCGGCACAGGCGGGCCGCGAGCGCGTGGAGGGTGCTGATCTGTGCCGCCTCGAGCGCCGCCGGAACCTCCGGACGGTCGGGCCAGGCCCGGCTCACCAGGGCACGGATGCGGGCACGGAGCTCCGCCGCCGCTCGCTCCGTGAAGGTCACCGCCACGATCTCGAGGGGCCCCAGCCCCTGCTCGAGGTGGAACAAGTAGCGGTGGGCGAGCATGTGGGTCTTGCCGGTGCCTGCGCCGGCCACCACCGCCACGCTGCCGGGATGGGTGGCGGCGCGCGCCTGCGCCGGAAGCAGTCCCTCGCCGGCCCGCATCATCCGTCCTCTGGCACGTCGTCCTGGGGCCGTGGCGTCGAGGTAGCGGCACTCCGCATCCGCTCCGTACGCGGACCCTTGCGGCACACCAGGTCGAACGCGCAGATGGCGCAGGCTTTCAGGTCGATGTCGGGCATGACCGGGTAGGCGCCCGCGGCGAGGCGGGCGCGGGCCCGCTCGACGAAGGCATCGATGGCACGGTCGAGGCCGCGGTCCAACCGAACGTCCTGGAGGACGTCGGCCTTGGTGAGCGAGTAGTACTGCGCGCCGGCCGGACGCTCGCCCGGGTAGAGCGCGGGCGCCGCCGCCTCCAGGTAGAGCGGGAGCTGCAGGTCGACGCGCGCCTTGCCGCGCTCGTCCTGGGCGCCCGCAGGCTTGCTGGAGCGCGTCTTGTAGTCGAGCAGCACGAGCCCTTCGGGTCGCCGGTCGATCCGGTCGACCTTGCCACGGACCGGGAAGCCCCGCCAGTCCACGGGCGGCTCGCCCCAGGCAGGGAACCAACGCTCCAGTGCCACGACCTCGGTCCCCTCCGGCAGGAAGCTCTCGGAGGCGAGCACCCGCTCGAGCTGGTCCAGGTGGTGGCCGCGCCGCAGCTCCCAGGCCGGTACGGCCGCAGCGCTCTCCTCGGCCTCCGCCCGTTCGAACGCCCCGTGCAACGCGGCCAGCGCCGCGTCGCGCACCGCGTGCGCGGTCGGCTCCGGGCCGGCCGCCACGCGGGCGGCCTGCAGCGCCAGCTCCAACGCGCGGTGATACAGGCGACCCCGCAGCAGCGGACTCACGTCGTCCTCGGCCTCCTCGAGCTCGGCGAGGCGGA
>Ga0315542_1002827_pt1 | contig 10408 bp, 8 predicted proteins | sample SalMarSW160120MG_FD_202541 | JGI IMG/M metagenome (GOLD analysis project Ga0315542, IMG submission 202541) | Salt marsh sediment microbial communities from the Plum Island Ecosystem LTER, Massachusetts, United States - Salt Marsh Sediment SW1601-20 ... | reverse complement strand
CATCGAGGCGGTCGCCGGCGACAGGATGCTGGCCCTGGCGGAGTCCGAGCGGCGCGAGCTGGCCGACCTGCGCTCCCTGCTGAAGGGCGACCGCGGTTCCCTCGCCGCCCAGGTGCAGGACATCGTGTGCGAGCGCGATGCGCTGCGCCAGGAGCTGCAGTCCCGGCAGCAGGCCTCGGCCCGCGCCGACCTGGACGTCAGCCTGGCAGGGGCGGTCGTGGTGGGCGATCTGCGGGTCGTCGCCGCCCGGGTCGCGGCCCCGGATCGGGACAGCCTGCTGCAGCTGGCCGATCATGTGCGGAACAGGCTGGGACGGGGCGTGGCGGTGCTTGCCGCGGAGTGGGACGGCAAGGCCAGCATCGTGGTGACGATCACGCCGGACCTCGTGGCCGAGAAGCGGCTGCATGCCGGCCGCCTGGTCCAGGCCATCGCCGGTCGCGTGGGAGGCCGCGGCGGTGGCAAGCCGGGCACCGCCCAAGCGGGTCTGCCGGGGCCCCGGCAGATCGCGGCGGCGCTGACGGCGGCGGTGGACGTGGTGCGGGAGAGCCTGGCGGACGGCTAGTCCGAGCGATGCCGCGGACGGGCGGCGTCAGGATTTGCGCCGCTTCTTGCCCTTCCGGTCCTTCCCGTCCTTCCCGTCCTTCTTGCGGGCCCGCTGGCGCTCCTGCTGGTGCTTGCCGCCACCCTCGCGCTGCCGCGACCGTTCCGTCCCGGCGCCGGCCTGCGCCAGCGGCATCGCATGGCACAGGTACTTCTCCCGCCGCGCCACGCGCGCGCACTTCTCGCAGATGTAGGCGGGGTTCAGGATCATCTCCCGCTGCGCGTCGGGGTCCCTGGCCAGCTTCTCGCCCTTGACCTTGCAGAGGGTCTTGCCGCCCATGCCTCACTCCCCCGCGGTCCGCGCCGGGTCCAGCCGCGCGCGCAGATCCCGCCACAGCTCCTCGTAAGCCCGCGCGGCCGCACAATGCGGGCGGTAGCAGAACAGGGGTTCGCGGTGCAGGCCCATCCTCTCCACGTCGCTGGCGCTGGGAATCACCGTCGCCAGGAATCCGCTGTTCCGCGCCCGCAGCTCGGCCATGATATCACGGTGCAGACGCTTCCGCCGCTCCACCAGCGAGAAGAAGGGCACCAGCTTGTGGCGGGGCAGCTTGCGCTTCGCGAGAAACATCTCCAGCAGGTCGAACGTCCTCACCGAGAGCGTGGTGGGGATGACCGGCACCAGGATGACGTCGGCGGCGCGGAAGATACCCTCGGCCCCCAGGGAGAGCCCGGGGGGGCAATCCAGGAAGAGCCAGTCGTAGTCGCGGCGGAAACCGGCCAGCACCTGGCGCAGGCGCCGGCGCGGACGCTTGCGGGCGTCGAGGGCCAGGTCCAGCTTGCGGTAGGAAAGATGCGCCGGCAGGGAGTCCAGGCCCGCGTGGTCGGTGCCGCGGATGCTCCGGACCAGCCGCTTGCCCCCCTTGAGGAGCCGCCGCGTGTCCAGCTTGCGCGGCGCGCGCAGCCGCAGGTAGAAGGACGCGGAACCCTGGGGATCCAGATCCAGCAGCAGCGTGCGCTCGCCGTCGCGCGCCGCCAGGTAGCCGAGATTGACCGCGGAGGCGGTCTTGCCCACGCCGCCCTTGATGCTGTAGAGCGCGATGATTCTCATCCCTCGGCTCCTGCGGTCCGGCCCGGGGCGTAGTTCGCGGCGAAGATCCGGGCGTTCTCCTCCGCGGCGAAGCGGCGAAAGGTGGCCGCGAACTCGGAGCGCACCTTCCGTTGCCGGGTGCGCAGGTGGACGAGCAGCCCGCCGATCGCCGCGGCGCCGGCCGCCGCCGGCCGCAAATGCCGCACGTCGGCGAGCTGGCCCTCCAGGAACTCCTGCTGCACGCGCAGGTCGTTGAACTCTCCCAGATTGTCCTGCAGCCGCTTGAGCTGGGCGATCAGGTGCTCGTGCTCGGCGGCCGGAAAGAGCGAGGCGAAGAACTCCAGCAGGTAGCGCAAGTTCTTGCCCTGGATGCGCAGCCGGTGCAGGGCGCGCCCGGAACTCCGGTCGTCGATCGCCTGGCCGATCTCGAGGAGCCGGTGGTAGCGCCGGGAGATGCGCCGCCGGGCCAACCCGATGACCGGCTCCTGCGCCGCGGGGGCGGCGGCGTCCGCCGGTGCCGGGGCGGCACGCAGGAAGGCATCCCAGGCGGAGAGCAGGTCGGCGTGCGCTTCGCTGGCGAGGTGGGCCGCGAATGTCGCCTGCTCGAGCGCGCGCTCGCGCGCCAGCTCGCGAAAGAGCGCTTCCAGGCCGGCGTGGAGGGCCGGCGGCAGAAGGGCGCGGTACTCCTCACGCCGCAGCAGGTACACGTCCAGGTCGCGCAGCCGGTTGGTGCGCCGGCCGAGCTCGTCGAAGCGCTCCCGCCAGTGACGCCCGGTCTCGGGAGCGAACACCTCCTCGAGCTGACCCAGCGCCGCCCGCGTCCGGCGCACCGCCACGCGGAAGTCGTGCAGGAACTCGGTATCGAGGTCGGCCTTGATGCCCGCCTCGTTCTGCCGCAGCACCCAGAGCAGGTGGGCGAGGATGCGGCGGACGGCGACGCCGGACGGCAGCTCGGGCTCCAGGCTGATCTCCAGCCGAGAGGAGTAGCCGGCCAGCTCGAGTCCCTGGGCCTGCATGGCCGCCGGCAGGATTCCGTCCTCCTGGGGGACCAGCCCCCACGCCTGCACGACGGAAGAGCAGCGGTCGAGTTCGGCGTCGTAGCCGCGCAACGGCTCCAGCAGCAGGACGCGTCCGAGCGGCCGGCGGCGCCCCCTGTTCAGGAGCGCCACCTCCTCGAGACTGCCGCGCGCGACCGTCTTCTGATCCCGGTTGAGGATCAGCAGCCGCCGGCCCCGCCGGCGCAGCGTGGCCAGGTGGATCAGCGCACGGACCCTCAGGTGGCTGCGCAGAGCCTTCTGCAGGGGACCGGCGGGAAACTCCCACCAGAAGCGGGGGCGCCGCTCGACACGCTCGCCAAAGCGCCGCCCGCCCGGAGCACCGGGGCGCGGTTCGAGGCGGTAGATCGCGTCCGCACGCAGCAGCCGGAGTCCGGCGCGATGCAGACGGGCATCGAAGGTGTCGTAGTAGCTCTCGTCGTGGGCCGTCGCAGGTCCCAGCTTGGCCAACAGCGCGGACTGCAGGCGGGCGAGCAGCTCCGCCTGCGGCAGCGTGTCGGGGACCAGGTAGGCCATGCTCCGTGTCATGCCTCACGCGGGGTTGCGACCAGGGTCGTTCCGCGGGACTCGCTGCCGATGTCCGCTTGCACTCCGGCGCCAGTATAGCACATTTCCCCGACCGGGCCGCCGGGGGCCTCCGGTCTGGGCCATTGCAGCCTTGGCGCCGCCGCGCTCCAGTTTGTATGATGGCGACCGAACATGCCGGCGTACGCCGCGGCCGTCACGCCGCGCGTCCAGCCCGCCGGCCCGGAGCGCCGCAGTAGGATAGCGGAGGATAGCGGAGGATACCATGGCCAAGCGACCTTCGAAGACCCGCTGTATCGGCATCCTCACCTCGGGGGGCGACTGCCCGGGCCTGAACGCCGCCATCCGCGGCATCACCAAGGCGGGCATCCAGGTCTACGGCATGGACGTGGTCGGCATCCGGGACGGTTTCCGGGGCCTGGTGGAGAATCGCATGCTGCCGCTGGACTACAAGGACCTGAGCGGCGTGCTGACCCTGGGCGGCACCATCCTGGGGACCAGCCGCGACAAGCCCAAGAAGATGCTCATGGGCGGCCGGGTGATGGACATGACGGCCACGGCGGTCGAGAATGCCCGCAACGCCGGCTTCGACTGCCTCGTCTGCCTCGGCGGCGGGGGCACCCAGAAGAACGCGTTCCATCTGCACAAGGCCGGCGGTCTGAACGTGATGACCCTGCCCAAGACAATCGACAACGACGTGGCGGGAACGGACGTGACCTTCGGCTTCGACACCGCCCTGACCATCGCGGCCGAGGCCATCGATCGCCTGCACACGACCGCCACCAGCCACGATCGCATCATCGTCGTGGAGCTGATGGGTCACAACTCGGGCTGGCTCGCGCTCGGCGCCGGTATCGCCGGCGGCGCGGACGTCATCCTGATCCCCGAGATCCCTTACGACCTCCTGGCGGTCCGGGAGTGCCTGCTGGAACGGCAACGGCGGTTCGGCAGGAAGTTCTCCATCATCGTGGTCGCCGAGGGAGCGGTTTCCCGGGAGGAGGCGGACCGCAAGCTGGATGCCAGCCGCAAGAAGGACCTGGCCCGGGCGGCCCGGGAGGCGGGCGCGGAGGCGGGCGCGAACGGCGAGGCCGCGGCCGACGAGCCGAACGGTCCCGTCGCCTTCGACGAGTACAAGCTGGTGCAGGAGTCCCTGGCCAGCCGCCTGGCGCGCCAGCTCCAGGAGCTGACGCGGACCGAGGCCCGCGTCACCTCGCTCGGCCACGTGCAGCGCGGCGGTGTGCCGACGGCGGCCGATCGGCTGCTCTGCACGCGGCTGGGAGTGAAGGCCGCCGATCTGCTGGCCGCAGGCGTCTACAACGTCCTGGTGGCCGTGCAGAACAACGAATGCGTGGCGGTGCCGCTGGAGGAAGTGGTCGGCGTCAAGAAAACGGTCCCCGTGGATCACCCCTGGATCAGCACGGCCCTGAAGGTCGGCACCTGTCTCGGCGTCGCTCCCGGCACCCTGGGTTGAACGACGCCGCAGCCGGCGCCGGCGACGACGCCTTCTCTCCGATCCGGCGAAGGGAGCCTGCGTGGCCAAGTCTCGCAACCGGCGCAAGGACTACCTGAAGCGCAGCAGCGCCGACCGTCACCGTCTCTACGAGTGGGCCGTCCAGGAGATCGATTTCGAAATCGATTTCATCGAGCGCGTCTACCGGCGGCAGCATGGCCGCTATCCGCGCCTGCTGCGCGAGGACTTCTGCGGCTCGGCGCTGCTGGCCTGTTCCTGGGCGGCCCGTCATCCCGAGCGCAGAGCGATCGGCATCGACCTGGACGTCGAGACGCTGGCCTGGGCCGAGCACCACAACCGCGCCCCCTTGGGGGCGGCGGCCGAGCGGGTGACGCTCCTGCAGCAGGACGTGCGTTCGGTGACGCGACCCGCGGCCGACGTCGCTTGCGCCTACAACTTCTCCTACTGCGGACTCTTCCCGCTGGACGTGCTCGAGGACTACTTCCGCAGCGTGAAGCGCAGCCTCCGGCCGGGCGGTCTCTTCTTCCTGGACTGCTATGGAGGCTGGCAGAGCCAGCAGGTGCTGGTCGAGCGGCGGCGGGTCGACACGCCCCGGGGTCGCTTCGATTTCATCTGGGAGCAGGCCCAGTTCAATCCCATCGACAACCGGGTGCAATGCTACATCCACTTCGAGTTCGGCAAGGGCAAGCGCTGGCGCAAGGTCTTCGCGTACGACTGGCGGCTCTACGCGCCCGCGGAGATCAGCGACGCCTTGGCGCGTGCCGGCTTCGCGCGCAGCTGGGTCTACTGGGACCACTCTCCGGACCCCGAGGAGAACGACTTCCATCCCGCCGAACTGGCCGAGAACAGTCCCGGCTGGCTCGCCTACCTGGTCGCCCGGGCCTGACGGCCGGCGGCCGCGGAGGTGACATGGCCCAGCGCAAGGACAGGCGCCTGCTGGCGGCCTACCGCCTGCCCCAGGGCAAGGCCTGCGATCTTTCCCGCCGGGACACCCTGGACGAGACCTTCTTCGCCAAGGCCGAGAAGCAGACGGCCCGCGAGGCCCTGGCCGAGGACGAGGAGCGGCTGCAGGAGCTGCAGCGGGTCCTGTACGCCCAGGCCCGCCACGCGATCCTGGTGATCCTGCAGGGGCCGGACACGGCGGGCAAGGACGGCACCATCCGCCACGTCATGGGACCGCTGAATCCCCAGGGCGTGCGCGTGACCTCCTTCAAGCAGCCGAACGAGGTGGAGCTGAGCCACGACTACCTCTGGCGCGTGCACCACTGCATCCCACCCCGCGGCTACATCGGCATCTTCAACCGCTCGCACTACGAGGACATCCTGGTGCCGACGGTGTTCGGCGGGGTCGCGGACAAGGAGCTGACGCGGCGCTACCGTCAGATCCGCGATTTCGAGCGCCACCTCAGCGAGAACGGCGTCACACTGCTGAAGTTCTACCTGCACATCTCCAAGCAGGAGCAGAAGAAGCGCCTGCAGGAGCGGCTGGATCTGCCCCGCAAGAACTGGAAGTTCGATCCCGACGATCTGCGCAACCGCGCGCAGTGGTCCGCGCTGCGCGGGGCCTATGAGCAGATCCTGACCCGCTGCAACCGCCCGTGGGCTCCCTGGTACGTCATCCCCGCCGATCGCAAGTGGTACCGCGACTTCCTGGTGGGACGCATCCTGCGCCGGACCCTGGAGGGCCTGAACCTGCGCTACCCACAGGCCGCGACCGACCTGCAGAGCGTGACCATCGAGGACTGAATCGCGGACCCGCCGCCGGATCAGCGGACCAGGATCTTCGGGGGCAGGAGCCAGACCAGGGTCCCGCTCAGCGGCTCGCCCGGCTCGCCGGGCTGCAGATCCACCCGGGCCAGCCCGCCCTTCTTGAACACCAGCTTGCCGCCGGTCAGCTCGCCCACGGTCTCGCTGAAGCCGGGTTCGTGGCCCACCAGCAGGAGGCTGGACGCTCCGGGATGGTCGGCCAGCATGACGGGCAGCCGGGCCGCGCCGAAGTCGGCGGCGAGCCGCTCGTCCACCTGCAGCCGGGACAGGAGGCCCAGCCGATCGGCCACGATCTGGGCCGTCTGCCGGGCCCGGACCAGGGGGCTGGTCAGGATCACCTCCGGCGCGAGATCGAGCCGCGCCAGGCTCTCGGCTTCCCGCGCCATGCGCAGGGCCCCTTCCTCCGTGAGGGGGCGTTCCTCGTCGGCACCGTTCCAGGCGCTGCGATCGGCCAGACCGTGACGGAGAAAGTAGAGCTCCATGCGGCGACCTCCTGGTCGGAACGGCGGGAACGCTCGCTGGTTCAGCGGTGGGTCAGCAGCCAGTCCTGGCTGTCCAGCGGTCTCTCGTCGCCCTCCGGCCGCACCCGCTCGTAGGTTCCCCCCGCCAGCAGGATGCGCGCCTTCCGGTTGTCCCGCAACTGGACGTCCAGGACATCGTCCCGCAGGCGGCGCACGAGCTGAGGATCCCGCACCGGAAAGAGCACCTCCACCCGGCGATCGATGTTGCGCGGCATGAGATCGGCGCTGCCCAGGAAGACCTCCTCCTCGCCGCCGTTGCGGAAGTAGAAGATGCGGCTGTGCTCGAGGAAACGTCCGACGATGCTGCGCACGCGGATGTTCTCGCTGAGCCCCGGGACGCCCGGGCGAACGCAGCAGATGCTCCGCACCAGCAGATCCACCTGGACCCCCGCCCGGGAGGCATCGTAGAGCAGGTCGATCACCCGGCGATCGACGACGGAGTTCACCTTGAAGATCAGGCGTCCGCCGCCCTCCTCGTGGTGCCGCTCGATCTCGCGGCGGATCAGTCCGGCCAGACCTTCCCGCAGGTTGAGCGGGGCCACCAGCAGACGGCGGAACTCCTTCACGGCGCTGTAGCCGGTCAGGTAGTTGAAGAGGTCGGTAGCATCGGCGCCCAGCTCGTCGTCACAGGTCATGAGCGCCAGGTCCTCGTACTGGCGGGCCGTGATGTGATTGTAGTTGCCGGTGCCGAGGTGCAGGTAGCGCCGGATGCCGTTGCCCTCCTGCCGCACCACCAGCAGCACCTTGGAGTGCGTCTTCAAGCCCAGCAGTCCGTAGATGACGTGGACCCCTTCGCGCTCCAGCATGCGGGCCCAGCCGATGTTGCTCTCCTCGTCGAAGCGGGCTTTCAGCTCCACCAGGACGGCCACCTGCTTGCGGTACTCGCGGCGCGCTTCGAGCAGGTACTTCACCACCGGCGAGTTGCGTCCGACCCGGTAGAGGGTCTGCTTGATGGCCAGCACCTGGGGATCCCGTGCCGCCTGCTTGAGGAAGTCGATGGTCGGCTCGAAGGCATCGTAAGGGTGGTGCAGAAGAATGTCGCCCTGGCGGATGGCGGCGAAGATGTTCCCGTCGAAGACCTCGCTGTGCAGGGTGGCCGGCACGGCCGGCGTGAGGGCGGGATACTTGAGGTCGAAGCGGTCCACGTCGTAGAGCTGCATGAGTCCGCTCAGACCGAGCGGATTGCCCAGGGCGTAGACGTCGTTGCGATCCACGGCCAGGTTGTCGATCAGGATCTGGCGGGTCCCCTTCGGCATCGCCTCCGGCAGCGCCAGGCGAACCACTGGCTGGAACTGCCGCTCCTGGACGCTGACCGCCATGGTCTCGAGCAGATCCGCCGCCTCCAGCTCCTGGATCTCCACGTCCGCGTTGCGGGTGACCCGGAAGTTGTGGACCTCCACCACCTTCATGCCCGGAAAGAGGGCGTCCAGGTGGGCCGCGATCACCTGCTCGAGCCAGACGAAGTAGTGGTTGTAGGGGACGGTGCCGTCCTTGCGCACGCCGCCCGAGGAACGCTTCAGCGGCACCAGGCGCGGCAGGGTGGCCGGCACCTTGATGCGCGCGAAGTGCGTTTCACCCTGCGCGTCCTCGATCACCACGGCCAGGTTGAGGCTCAGGTTGGAGATGTGGGGGAAGGGATGGCCTGGATCGAAGGCCAGGGGGGTCAGCACCGGGAAGATGATCTCGCTGAAGTACTTCGCGACCTGGGTCTTCTGCTTCTCCGTCAGCTCCGGGTAATCCAGGAGTTGGATGCCGGCCTCCTTCAGCTCGGGCAGCAGCTCCTCGCGCAGGGTCCGGCGTCCCTCGGTCATCAGCTCCAGGGCCAGCTTGCGGACGGCCGCCAGCTGTTCGGCGGGCGTCAGGCCGTCCGTGGAGAACTCGGCGACCCGCGCGGCGTTCTGCAGGAGCAGACCGCCCACCCGGACCATGAACAGCTCGTCCATGTTGGAACCGAAGATGGCCAGGAACTTGACGCGCTCGAGCAGAGGGTTGCCATGGTCCCGCGCCTCCTCGAGCACGCGGCGCTGGAACTCGAGCAGGCTCAGCTCGCGGTTGAAGTAGAGTTCCTGGGCCGGAAAGGACTCCGGCGTACGCCGGCCGGGCCGGGCGAGGTCCTCGGCGTCCGCGGATTCGGCCAGCTTGCTGCTGCGCTCGGTCTTCAAGGGGGTCTCGGGCTCCAGATCGTGGGTCAGCGAATCGTCCGTCGCCTCCGGCGACCATGTGCTCGGATCATCCATGGGCGGCACTCCCGAACGGGGTGGGTGGCAAGGCCACCCCCGGAGCATAGACGAACCCGCGCCATGGATTTGTTAATTATATGCAAGAACCGTGCTACCGCGACGGATCCCCTGTCGAGACACCGGATAGCTCCTCTTCCCGTGAGCCGGCCACCGTCCGGGACAGCCTGCCCGCCGCCCGGACCGGGGGCGCCCATCCCCGCTCGCGCAGTTGACTTGACGGCTGCAGCCGCTAGTCTGGACGCGACCGCATCCCGCGCCGGCGGCGCGAGATCCCGTGACTTCTCGGCCCTGACGGGAGAGCTGCTTGGCGAACCTGCACCTGTTCGACTGGCTCGTGGTCGCCGCCTATGCCGCGCTGAGCCTGGCTCTCGGCCTGGTGCTGCGCCGACGCGCCTCCACCTCCGCGGAGCAGTACTTCCTGAGCGGGCGCTCCCTGCCGTGGTGGGTCCTGGGCACCTCCATGGTGGCCACGACCTTCGCCGCCGACACGCCGCTGGCCGTGACCGGCTTCATCCGCCACGACGGCATCTGGTTCAACTGGTTCGGCTGGCACTACGTCATGAGCCAGATGCTGGCCGTGTTCCTCTTCTCGCGGTTCTGGCGGCGGGCGCGAGTGCTGACGGACAACGAGCTGATCGAGCTGCGCTACTCCGGCAAGCCGGCCGCCGCTCTGCGCGCCTTCAAAGCCGGCTACTTCGCCCTCCTCTACAACTTCATCGTCATGGGCTGGGTGCTGCGCGGCATGGCGACCGTGGCGGAGATCGTGCTGGGGGTCGATCCCGAGAAGGCCGTGCTGGTCGGCGCGGGGCTGGCCCTGAGCTACGCCCTGCTGGCCGGCTTCTGGGGCGTGGTGGTCACGGACGTGATCCAGTTCGCCCTGGCCATGGCGGGCTCGATCACCGTGGCGGTAGCGGCGGTGCACCGGCTGGGCGGCATGTCCGCCCTGCGCGAACGGCTGCCCGCCTCGCCGCTCTTCACCAGCGAGACGCTGGCCTTCATCCCCGGCGGCGGGCTGAGCTTGAACTCTGACTTCTTCAAGTTCCTGGTCTTCGTGAGCCTGATGTGGTGGGCCTCCCACAACGCCGATGGCGGCGGGTACCTGATCCAGCGCATGGCGGCGGCCAAGAACGAGCAGCACGCCCGGGGAGCGACCCTCTGGTTCGTGGTGGCCAACAACGCCCTGCGCTACTGGCCGTGGATCT
>Ga0315542_1002825_pt1 | contig 10417 bp, 5 predicted proteins | sample SalMarSW160120MG_FD_202541 | JGI IMG/M metagenome (GOLD analysis project Ga0315542, IMG submission 202541) | Salt marsh sediment microbial communities from the Plum Island Ecosystem LTER, Massachusetts, United States - Salt Marsh Sediment SW1601-20 ... | reverse complement strand
TCTATATTGAGAATTGCTGTTACTACGATTGTTTGGCAACCCTGGCGCGGTTTGACACCCCTCAAGGCGTCGCCGTCGATTCCGACGGCAACCTCTACATTGCCGATGCGGGCAATTTCCGCATCCGCAAAGTCTGGAAGTAACCCTCTCCTCCGCCTCGAACCACTCCCCGTTCCGCTTACGATGCGTCGGTGAGGGTGAAGTTGACGTTGATGGTGCGTATCTCGCCGGCGACGAGCACAACCGTGGTTGTTTTCAAACCAATGCCCCAGCATCGAACGGCGTGTATACGCTTAATGTGAAGAGCGTTTGACCGGAACTATGGCCGCGCAAGCCGACATGCCCGGCTCAGGGCTAAAATCTGACGTCCAGGAAGATTCCGTTTTCGATACCGTATCCGTTCACGCGCGCCAAATTCTCATCCGGGGCGTCCGCCAGGAACTGGAAGAAGTACCGGAGAAGTACGGCGGGGCTGAACCGGATGTCGACGCCGGCCAGGAGCGAATACCCGAACGCGCCCGCGTAACTCACCGTTCCTCCCGTGCGAATCGTCACCGCGTGACCGGTGATCCAGTGCAGCTCGCCCCAGAAAGAGCCGGACGGCATATTCAGGCTGTTCCAGCCGAAGAAAAGCTTGCCGAACAGCGCCAGCCAGTCGAACAGTCTGATCTTCCCCTCCACCGACGGTATGATGAAAAAGTAGTCCGTGTCGGGAAAAAACGCGCCGCGCGCCCCGATGCCCAGGTACCCGGCTTCGTCCTCGTAATGAAGATTGACCTCCGCCCGATGCTCGATCCGGAAAGAGGAATCCAACCCGAGGCCGTAGAGGGCGTCCAGGTAGACATGGTCGCTGAAATTGAGCACGGGGCCGAGCGAAAGGACGTATTCGCTCCCCGTCTCCGTCGCGGAGATCGCCGGCTTGACCTGTAACGTGAAGGCCGGGCAGAATTTCGCCAGGAAGACGTCCTCAATCGTGCAGCGGAAGGTGCCGTCGAAATAATAGTCGAAGGTCGCGGCCGTGATGTTGCGCAGGCCGTCCGCCGCGGCCGCCGGTGCCGCCAACGCCGCGAACAGAAAAAAGGCCGCCGCGAAAACCGTCAGGTGTCCGCGAGCGTTGATTGATTCGGTCATGAGTGTGCCTCCTTCGGCGGATTTTCGCGCGAGCGCCAGCCGCGGCGCTCCATTTTTCCCCAGCCCTCGGCCTTGGCGAGCAGACGGACGAATCCCCGCACCCGCAGGAAATTCAAGAACTGCCTGACGCCGAAAATTTCGAGGAATGAGTAGAGAAGCAGTTTCAGTTTATCCCGCAGCGGGAAATGCTCCTTCCCGCGCTCCAGGATCGAGATCGAAAGAACGGACACGAGAAAGCCCATGCCCACGGTGGCCGCGAAGACGAGCGCCACCAGGGGCAGGGCGATCCAGCCCGCCGCCAGCGAAACGACGAACACAAGGAACCCCTCGAGCTCGAGCCAGGGGCCCAGCGCCTCGAATACCAGGAAATACGGCATGCCGATCAAACCCATGCGGCCGTAGGCGGGATTGAAGAGCAGCCGCCAATGGAACGAGATGATGTCGAGGAGGCCGCGCTGCCAGCGGTCCCGCTGGTTCACCAGGATGGGGAGGCGTTCCGGAATTTCCGTCCAGCAATCGGCGTCCCGCCCGTATACCGTCGCGAAGGGCGTCCGGCTCTCGAGCGCCTGCCGGCAGAGCCGCACCACCAGTTCCATGTCTTCTCCCACGGTGTCTTTTTGATACCGTTCGCTGCGAGTCAGGTATCCGCCGGCGTTTATCACGCTCCGGCAATGGAACACACCGAACGCCCCGGAGATGATCAGGAGGAGTTTCAGCTCGGACCAGCCGACCCGTCCCGCCATGAAGGCCCTGACGTACTCGACCGTCTGGAAGCGGGCCAGGTGCCCCGCTGGAATCCGCGTCGACTCGAGCGCGCCCCCATTGACGACGCAGCCGTTGGCGGGCAGGATGTTGCCGCCCGCCGCCAGCACCAGTTCCTCCGAAAAAAGAAAAAGCGAGGCGAGGTTGATGAGCGCGTCTTGGTCCAGGAGGGAGTCCGCGTCGATCCCGGAAAAGTATTCCTTATGCGCCAAATTGATTCCGGCATTGAGGGAATCGGCCTTGCCCCCGTTCGCCTTGTCGACGACGAGCAGCTCCGGGTACCGTTTACCCGCGTAGACGCCCCTGATCTCGGCGGTGCGCAGGTAGCCGTGGATGAACACGTCCGTGCGCTCGAGGGCGAAGGCCTCGATCAATCGCTCCAGGGTGCGGTCCGTGGACCCGTCGTTCACGACGATGATTTCGTAATCGGGATAACGCAAGTTGAACAGCGCGGTGACGCTTTCGACGATCGTCGCCTCTTCGTTGTGGGCGGGAGAGATAATGGACATGGACGGCAGGACGCCCTCGGTGAACAGGAGCGAGGCGCGGGGCAGGGCGAGGTTCCGCGCCTGGCGGCCCGCGCCCCGCAGGGAAAACAGCATGACGAGGAGGGACAAGGCGGAGAGCGCGAGCGAGTAGACGGCGAACACCGTGTTGAACGAGCGCAGGAAGAGCGGGAGCACGCCGTCCGGCCCGGTCCGCGAGTCGAGGAAGGCGACTGCGAGGCAAAGGGTGGGCGCGAGCAGGGCGCCGATGAACAGGAAGAAGGCGAGCAGGGGACGGTTGGTGCGCTCCCGTCTGGCGGGCCGTTCGCCGGAAGGCGGAGCGGCGCCGATGCCGAGCTCGCCGGCGATGCGCCCGTCCAGGTAGGAGAGGAAATCACCGGCGAGCGAGCCTGATTTTTCGAGGATGGCGCGGAGCAGGGCGAGAGCCTTCCTCTCTATTACGTCGTCGGTGTTCCTGTTGAGGAAGTTGATGATTTCGTTCGTCTTCCCGTCGCTCACGAGCGCGTGCAGTACCCGGCCGGCGAGCTCTTCATCGACGCCGTGCAGTTTGCCCATGATATAATCGGTGAAATTGGCGAGGACGTCCGCCAGGACCCGGCGGGCGGGCGGGCGGCGTTCGTTCAGGCAGCGGTGCATGACGATTTTCAGGAAGTGCGGGCGGGCGCGGATCAGGGCGGTGACGGCCAATACGGCGCTCTTCCTGATGACGGGATCGTCCATATACTCGAAGAGCAGGGCCAGGGATTCGGTGCGGGGCAGGCGCCCGAGCGATTCGGCGGCCAGGTTGCGCACCAGGAAATCGTCGTGGGAGAGGTAGCGTCGGTGGTCCAGGGCGCCGGCGCGAACGGTCGCCAGCACGCGGAAGGCGGCGCGGGCGACGTCGAGGTCGGCGCTCCGCGAGAGCCGCTCGACGTATTTCTCGATGAGGGGAGAACAATTCCGTCCCGCCTGGTGGATGAGCAGCATCTGTATTTCCTTCTCCGGGCGGGAAATCAGCACGGGGAGAATCTCGTCGAGGCCGTTGCCGTATTCCGCCACGATGCCGCGGACGGCACATTGGTAGCGTTCCGGCGAGCCTTTCAGGGTATCGATGATCGTAGGCATTACCGCGGGATCGCCGGATTCGGCCAGAGCCGCCGCCAGCAGGATCTTGACCGGGTAGCTCCGCTCGACCTCGAGCGCCTTCACGAGGAGGGCGAGAACGGGCCTTGTTCGGAAAAAGGCGAGCGCGGCCGCCGCGCGCGCCCGGATGTACCGGTTTGCGGAGCGTAGGCCGCGCACGAGCCGCCCCGGTACCCGGCAGCGGACGAGCAGGTCCGTCAGGGACCGGCGCTGCCCGTCCGAAAGGACGACGGCATCCGCGATGTTCGCCGTTTCCTCGAGAAAAATCCATTTTTTGCGACGCACAAACGCCTCGTCGCGCCGGGATCGGCCGGAAGAGACTGCGGTTCCCGCCAGGATCGCCGAGGCCAGCCGGCGCGCCCGGAGCCGCGCTCGTTCAGTCGATCGGAGTCGCGCCCGGCCGACGAAAAACGCCGCCACGGCCGCCGCGTCAGCGCAGCCGACGAGCGCGAGGAAGGCAAAAGCCGGGTCGACCGGAAAAGTCATGCGTGAAAGCCCCGCAGGAGGTTGCCGATCAGGCCGGCGACCTCGGTAATGGATATCGGTTTTCGGAAGTAGTGCCGGATGTCGAGATCGATCGCTTTCCGGATGAATTCCTCGGTCTTTTTATGGGAAAGGAGGATGAAGGGAATGGTGCCCAGGAACGCATTGGCCCGCAAGCGGTCTCTCAGCATGAAACCATTGAGCCGGGGAGTCATCGCCTCGCAAACGACGGCGGACGGCGGTTTGGCCCGGATCAGCGCATAGGCCTCCTCGCCGTTGCGGCAGGTTGTCACGTCCAGGTTCGCGGCCTCCAGGGCGAAGACCAGCGGTTCGACGGCGGATTGATCGGGATCGACGATCAGGACCGAAGGCGCGTCTCCCGTCCCGGTGTCGGTCAATGCGGAATTGAAGCAGACGGTGTTCCCGCCGCTCCGTTCGGCCGTCTCGAGCCGACGCAGGGCGGCTTGTTCGATGGACCGTATCAGCCGGGTTTCGTCCTCCTCGCTCAAGAAGAACTCGTATAAGTTGACCACGCCGATGGAGACGGTGAGCCGTTCGATAAACAGGTCCGAATGAAACGTTCCGGACGCGATTTCCCTGGCCATGGAGTTCGCCCGGTCCGCACTGCAGTCAGGCATCACATATGAGCATACCGGACCCGACAGCCTAAAGATGAGGTGGGAGGAGTTTTCCGGGGCGGCCCCGGTTTTTTTCAGGAGGTTGCCCAGGGAGCGGAGCGCCTCATCGCCGCCGCGCCGGCCGTGGCGGGCATTGATGCCCATGATGTCGTCTATCTTGATGAGGAGCACGGCTCCGTTCGTTTCCCGTTCGCGGGCCCGAAAGAATTCCTCTGTCAGGAGGCGGAGGAAAAGCCTTTCGTTGCCCAGCCCGGTGACGGGATCGATCGTTCCGGATTCGTCGTGCGGCGGATGACCGGAGGATGAATGCGTATTTTCCATAACGTTGCATACAATGATAGCCGAAATCCAGTCTCATTGCAAAAAAACGATTATTTTCCGATCCGCCCGGATGCCGGAATTTCAACGGGTCCGATACGGCGCCGGCGCCGCTGCGCGTTCCGCTTACGATGCGTCGGTGAGCGTGAAGTTGACGTTGATGGTGCGTGTCTCGCCGGCCGTGAGGGCGGCGGCATCGTCGACCTGCAACGTATATTGCAGTTGCGCCCCGCCGCCGGTCGTTCCGGTGGAGCAACTGCCGATCCCGGTGATGATATCGCGCGGATCGCCCCCGATCCTGACCGGGCCGGTCGCCGTGCCGCAGCGGGCAGGGACTGAGGTGACGCGCAGGTACAGCGCAGTGCCGGAGGGAGCCGAGTCCGTCGGATCGCAATTGACGGTTATTTTCCGACTGGCTCCGGGGGAAACGACCGATGTATAGCGCAGCGACTTTCCGCTGTCGGTGGTTCCGGCCGGCGTTTCGCCTCCCGCGGCCGGTTTGGTGACGACCAGCGTCACCCCGCCGGTCGAGTTGAGATCGATGCGGCAAACGTCATCCACCCGCAGGGTGACCGGATGCGAAGTGCGGTCGGTTGCGAAACCCGTCCCCATGGAGACCGCGGCGAAAAGCATGACCGAAATCAACCGTTTCATTTCGTTTCTCCTTTTTATCTTCCGTTTATCATAATACGGCCTTGCCAAGTATTTGTGAGTCGGGCGCGGTATGAAGATTCTGTAAGGCTTTTTCCTACGGTATTTTCGCGCTAGCGACGGCCGGGAAACGAATCTTGTCGTTGAAGAGGCGGGATGTCCTTAAATGGTCGTGGAGGCCGAATTCGGCGACGACGAAATCGTCAGAATCAAATAAGCCTTGCAGTACCGCTCGTCAGCTTCCGCGCAGGTACCGGTCGACGTCTTTCGCCGCCTCCCGCCCGTGCCAGATGGCGCGTACCACGAGCGAGGCGCCGGTGGCCGCGTCGCCGGCGGCGAACACGCCCGGGACGCTCGTCGCGTAGCCGGGGCCGGTCTTGACGTTGCCGCGCTCGTCGAGGGCGGTTTGCAGGCCCTCGAGCAGGCGCGAGTGCCGCGGATGGAGGAAGCCCATGGCGAGGAGGACGAGATCGACCGGGAGGGTGAATTCGCTTCCCGCGACTTCGCTCATGGCGAAGCGGCCCCGCTCGTCCTTTTTCCACTCGACCCGGACGAATTCGCCGCGCTCCACGCGCACGTCGCGCCCCGCGAAGCGGCGGGTGTTGATCGACCACTCGCGCTCCACGCCCTCCTCGTGCGAGGAGGCGGTGCGCAGGATCCGGGGCCAGTCCGGCCACTCGGGGTTGTATTCATTTTCCCAGGCGTTCGGGCGGGGGAGAATCTCGAACTGGTAGACTTTTTTGGCGCCCTGGCGGTTGGCGGTGCCCACGCAGTCGGCGCCGGTGTCGCCGCCGCCGATGACGAGCACGGTTTTCCCCTTGGCGCTCACCACCTCGCTCTCCTCGACCTCTCCCGCGAGGAAGCGGTTCTGGAGGGTGAGGAAATCCATCGCGAAGTGGACGCCGTCGAGCCCGCGTCCCGGCACGGGCAGGTCGCGCGGTTCGCCCGCGCCCACGGTCAGGAGGACGGCGTCGTATTTCTTGCGCACGTAGCCGGCGGATACGTCCTCTCCCACGAGCACGCCTGTCTCGAAGCGCACGCCCTCTTCGCGCAGCTGCCACAGGCGCCGGTCGAGGACGCCCTTGTCCAGCTTGAAGTCCGGGATGCCGTAGCGCAGGATCCCGCCGGGCTTGTCGCCGGACTCGAAGACCGTCACCTGGTGGCCCGCGCGCCGCAGCTCCTGGGCCGCGGACAGGCCGCTCGGGCCCGAGCCGATGACGGCGACGCGCTTGCCGGTTTCATGCGTGGGCCGCCGCGGCGCGACCAGGCCGTCGGCGAACGCTTTTTCGATGATGGCGAGCTCGATCTCCTTGATGGTGACCGGCGCGGTGTTGATGGAGAGCGTGCAGGCGGTCTCGCAGGGGGCCGGGCAGACCCGGCCCGTGATCTCGGGCAGGTTGTTGGTGATCTCGAGGCGCTCGTACGCCTCGCGCCAGCGTCCCTGCCAGACAAGGTCGTTCCACTCGGGGATGAGGTTGTAGACCGGGCAGCCGAGGGCGTGGCAGTAGGGAATGCCGCAGTCCATGCAGCGCCCGCCCTGGGTGCGCATCTCGGCCTCGGGCTGCGTGAAGACGAACTCGCGGAAGTTCGTCAACCGCTCCGCGATCTCGAGGTATTTAAAATTCTTTCTTTCGAAATCCAGGAATCCCGTCGGCTTGCCCATTATTTTAACACCTCCTTGGTGTCCACCTCCCAGGTGTAAACCTCCTCGGTGACGGTCACCTGTTCGGCTTCCGCCGCCTCCTGTTTCCTGAGCCGTTCGAGCGCGCGCCGGTAGTCGATGGGCATGACGCGCACGAACTGCATCGCCACCTCGGCCCAGTCGCGCAGGATGTGCTCCGCGTGCTCGCTCCCGGTGAGCCGGACGTGCTCCCGGATGAGGGCCTGGAGCCGGTTCTGCTCGGCCTCCTCCAGGATGGGCTCGACGTCCACCATCTCCAGGTTGCAGTGCGTATCGAAGAGCTGGTCGGAATCGAGCACGTAGGCGACGCCCCCCGACATGCCGGCCGCGAAATTCAAGCCGGTGCGGCCCAGGACCACCACCGTGCCGCCGGTCATGTACTCGCAGGCGTGGTCGCCCACTCCCTCCACCACGGCCGTGGCCCCCGAATTGCGGACGGCGAACCGCTCGCCGGCCATGCCGCGGATGTAGGCCTCGCCGCCGGTGGCGCCGAAGAGGCTCACGTTGCCGACGATGATGTTTTTTTCCGCGCGGAACGAGGCGCGCCGCGGCGGGTAGATGACGAGCCGGCCGCCCGACAGGCCCTTGCCGAAGTAATCGTTGGCGTCGCCCTCGATCTCGAAGCTGATCCCCTTCGCCAGGAAGGCGCCGAAGCTTTGGCCGGCGGAGCCGGTGAACTTGCAGGCGATCGTATCGGTCGGAAGCCCGGTCGAGCCGTAGCGCAGGGAAACCTCGCGGCTCAAGTAGGCGCCCACCGAGCGGTTGGAATTGCGGATGGGGGCGAACAGCCGCACGGGCGTTTTTTGTTCGAGCGACGCCTGCGCGCCCGCGATGAGCTCGGCGTCGATCGATTTGGAAAGATCGATGGGAACCGTCTTGAGACAGCGCCGGGCGACGGGCCCGGCCTTCGCCTGGCGGGCCGCCTTCTTCCCGTCGGATCCGGCCTCCCCGGCCTCGGGAGCGGGGACGACGGGCTCGCGGAGCAGGCGCGAAAGGTCGACGCCCCTGGCCTTCCAGTGGGCGACCGCCGGGTGCACGTCGAGCATGTCGACGCGGCCCACCATCTCGTCGAAGGTGCGGAAGCCGAGCTCCGCCATGAGCTCGCGCGTCTCCTGCGCCACGAAGCGCATGAAGTTGATGAGGTGCTCGGGCTTTCCCGGGAAGCGCTTGCGCAGCCGCGGGTCCTGCGAGGTGATCCCGACCGGGCAGGTGTTCAGGTGGCACTTGCGCACCATGATGCAGCCGAGGCTCACCAGGGTGAACGTCCCGAAGCCGAACTCCTCGGCCCCGAGCAGGGCGGCCACGACGATGTCCCGGCCGGTCTTCATTTTACCGTCGGCCTGCACCCGGATCTTGTCGCGGAGCTTGTTCAGGACGAGGGTCTGCTGGGTCTCGGCCAGGCCGATCTCCCAGGGAATGCCCGCGTGCTTGATGGATGAGACGGGCGAGGCGCCCGTGCCGCCGTCGTGGCCGGAGATGAGCACCATGTCCGCCTTGCCCTTGGCCACGCCCGCGGCCACCGTGCCCACGCCGACCTCGGCCACGAGCTTGACCGACACGCGCGCCGCCGGGTTGGCGTTCTTGAGGTCGAAGATGAGCTGGGCCAGGTCTTCTATGGAATAGATGTCGTGGTGCGGCGGCGGCGAGATGAGCATGACGCCGGGCGTCGAGTGGCGCACCCGGGCGATCACCTCGTCGACCTTGTGGCCGGGAAGCTGGCCGCCCTCGCCGGGCTTGGCGCCCTGGGCCATTTTGATCTGGAGCTCCTCGGCGTGCACCAGGTAGTTGGAGTTGACCCCGAAGCGGGCCGAGGCCACCTGCTTGACGCGGCTCGAGAGGTCGTCCGCGCCGGGCGCGTGATGGTAGCGGGCCTCGTCCTCGCCGCCCTCGCCCGAGTTGGAGTGTCCGCCGAGGCGGTTCATGGCCGCGGCGATCGTCTCATGCGCCTCCTTGCTCAAGGAACCGAACGACATGGCGCCCGTGTAGAAGCGCTTGACGATGGACTCGACCGGCTCCACCTCCTCGAGCGGCACGGGCTTTCCCTTTTTGAAGGCCAAAAGGCCGCGGATGGTGCAGAGATTTTTTGAGGCGTCGTCGATCCGGGCCGAATACTGCTTGAAGACCCCGTAGTCCCCGGCGCGCACCGCGTGCTGGAGGAGGCTGACGGCGATCGGGGTGAGGATGTGCTTGTACCCGTCCGAGCGGTAGTGGATGTCTCCGCCGGCGGGCAGGGCATCGCGGTTGTCCCGGGCGTCGGCAAAAGCCAGCCGGTGGCGGAGGAGCGCCTCGCCGGCGAGGACGTCGAGCCCCACGCCTCCGATGCGGGAGCTCGTGCCCGGGAAATATTTTTCGATGACGGACGAATTGATGCCCACCGCCTCGAAGAGCTGGGCGCCCTTGTAGCTTCTGATCGTGGAGACGCCCATCTTCGACATGATCTTGAGGAGGCCCTTCTTGACGGCGGTGATGTAGTTCTCGAAGGCCGCCTCGATCGTGAGTCCGTCGGGGAGCTGGCCGTGCTCCTTCAGGGAGACGAGGGTCTCGAAGGCGAGGTAGGGGTTGACGGCGCTCGCCCCGAAGGCGATGAGCGTCGCGAACTGCATCACGTCCCTGGTTTCGCCGCTCTCCACGACGAGGCCCGAGAGGTGGCGCTTGCCGCGCCGGGTGAGGTGGTGGTGGACGGCCGAGACGGCGAGCAGCGCCGGGATGCCCGCGTTGCGCTCGTCCGCGCCGCGATCGCTCAAGATGACGATGTTGGCTCCCTCGTCGACCTTTTCCTCGGCGCTCTTCACGAGCCGGTCGAGCGCCTCTTCGAGCGCGCGGCCGGCCGACTCGTTCGTCCCGGCCCCGCCGGACGCGGCAGCGCCGGCCGGAAATACCGTCGGCAGGACGGCCGATTTCAGGTCGGGGGACGACGCCTGGGAGAGCTTGCGCATGTCCTCGTTGGTGAGCACGGGATAGGGGAGCTTGAGCTGGCGGCAGTGGAGCGGGGTCTCCTCCATGAGATTGCCCTCGCGGCCGATGAAGCTCATGAGCGACATGACCAGGTTTTCCCGGTACGGGTCGATGGGCGGGTTGGTGACCTGGGCGAAAAGCTGCTTGAAATACTTGTGGAGGAGCACCGG
>Ga0315542_1002824_pt1 | contig 10418 bp, 13 predicted proteins | sample SalMarSW160120MG_FD_202541 | JGI IMG/M metagenome (GOLD analysis project Ga0315542, IMG submission 202541) | Salt marsh sediment microbial communities from the Plum Island Ecosystem LTER, Massachusetts, United States - Salt Marsh Sediment SW1601-20 ... | reverse complement strand
CGGGCAGCCGCAGCACGGTGTCTGCCCGCGGACCGGCGTCACCCAACACGCCGGCAAATTCGCGCTGCAGCTGACTGGTCTGCCACCTGTCCGAATCGTCCGTCTGCGCCATCAGGGTGATGCCGTCGGCCAGGGCGGCCAGCCACTCGTGCAACGGCCGCGCCCCGGCGAGCGAGTCGAGCACATGCTGCAGCCGGTCCACGAATTCGGCCAACTGGCCGGCCAATTGGACGCGGTTGCTGCTGACGTCGTCGAGGGGCAATGTCGCGTCGATCCAGGCATGCGAGTCCTCGGACATCGCGACGCCGGCCAACACGCGGTCGATGCCGAAACGCCAGGTGTTGTGCACGAAGTCGACGTGATACGGCTGCCGATGCTCCTGGTCGAAGCCCCACCGGATGTTCGCCTGCCGTACCCAGCGGGTGATGTCCTCGAGGTCGTCATCGGTGAAGCCGAAGCGGGCGCGCACCGGCGCGGCCTGGGCGAAGTTGAGCACCTCGCTGGCTTTCACCCTGCCGCCGGCCAGCGCCAGCAACTGCGCGGCCACGCCCAGCAGCGGATTGGTCTGGGCCGGCGCGCGGTCCGCGAGACGCACCCTCAGCCGGTGAGCGGGATGCGCGTCGTGAACCACATCGCCGAGCCCGAAGTCCGCGACGATCAGCGGCGCGTACGTCTCGATGTCCGGGCACATCACCAGGACGTCGCGCGGCTGTAGCGTCGGGTCGTCTTGCAGCAGACCCAGCAGCACTTCGCGCAGCACGTCGACCTGGCGGGCGGGGCCGTGGCAGTTGTGTACCTGCACCGACCGGTCGCCGGCTGCCAGCGTCCGCCCTTGAGGCCGAACGGCATTGGCGGCGATATCGGACTGCAGCCAGCCGAGCAGCGTGTCCGGGCGCGGATCACCGGCGAGATAATCGTCGGTCTGCGGATTCACCGGCAGGCTGCGTTGCAGTTCGCGCAGGTCCCGGCCGAGCGTCGCGAGCAGCGGATGGCCGACCGCACGGTGGCTGAGGTCTTCACGGCGGCGAATCGCGCCGTGGGTGCCGGCCAGCGCATTCCACAACGCTTGGCTGGGATGTGGCAGCCACAGGTGCAGATCGTGGTGGGCGGACAACGCGTCGAGTAGTTCCACGTCGGTGTAGGCCAGCCGGGTATGCCCGAACAACGACAGCCGCGCCGGCAGGTCGGCCGGGCCCGCGCGCAGCCGGGCCAACGCTTTCTCGTGCCGGACATGCGGCGGATCGGCGGGAACGCCTGCCACCAGTGCTCGCCACAGTTCCGGCTGCCAGGCCAGGTCGGTGTCGAGGTCACCCGGGTTGCCCTCCAACCAGTCGATCAGCAGCCGCGGACGCTGCCGGGCATAGGAGGCAAACAGCCCGGCCAGCCGGCGCGCCACCGGATATCGGCGCCCGCGGCGAAGTTCGGCCTCCGCCTCCGTCGACGCGAAGTGACCCAGATGCGTTGCCAGCGTGCGGCACCAGGGCTCATCGAGGCTGCGGTCGATCACGTCCAGCAGCGGCCAGGCCATGGCGTCCGGCGACCACGGATCATCGTCGAAATTACCGGTGACCGCAGAAATTTCAGAGAGCAAGGAGCCGGGGCTGCGGAAGGCCACCCCCGCACACACCCCATCGCTGCCCCCACCGCCACGGCCGAGCACGTGTGACAGCCGCTGACTCAGCCAACGTTCCACGCCGCGCGCCGGCACCAGCACCAGCTCTTCGGCGAACGGGTCGGGCAGCGGGTTGGCCAGCAGGGCTCCGAGGCCGTCGGCAAGAAGATCGGTGCGCTCGGCACGATGGAGATGAAGCGCCATTTCGGTGCCACGATAGACCCCAACACCGACACCAGGAGGCAGCATGGGCGACCCGACAGCCTCGCCGCGTCTCACGTCCAGGTTCGTCGACGCCCTGGGATATGCCGCGGACAAGCACGCGCTGCAGACACGCAAAGCCAGCGAAGTGCCATACCTCGGCCACCTACTGTCGGTGGCCGGGCTGGTCATCGAATCCGACGGCACCGAGACACAGGCCATCGCCGCGCTGTTGCATGATGCGGCCGAGGACCAGGGTGGGGAGAAGACGCTGGCCGAGATCGCGCAGAAATTCGGCGCCGATGTGGCGTCGATCGTCGCCGAATGTAGTGACACGTTGCAGACTCCGAAGCCACCCTGGCGTGAACGCAAGGAAAGCTACCTCCGCCACCTGAGGGACGCGTCGGATGACGCCGTGCTGGTCTCGCTGGCCGACAAGCTCGACAATGCGCGTGCCATCCTGCGTGACGTCCGCGGGCATCCGAATACGGTGTGGCAGCGCTTCAGCGTGCAGGATCCCCAGCTGCACCTGTGGTACTTCCGGGCGCTGCTCGAGGTTTTCAGTCAGCGCAGCCACAGCTGGATGGTCAGCGAGCTTCGCGACGTGATCGCGGCGCTCGAGCAAGCGGTCAACCGTCAGAGTGCCTAGTGCGTTAGGAAAGGGTGCGATGGAAGCGTGGGACGCGATCTGTGCTCGGCGCAACGTGCGGCTATACCGGCCGCAGCCCGTTGCCGAAGCGGACCTGAACCGCATCGCCGAGGCCGGCTGGCGGGCGCCCTCGGCGAAAAACCGTCAGCCGTGGGACTTCGTCGTCGTCACGGACCGGTACCGGCTGCGGGAGCTGTCCACCGTCTGGCGGGGCGCCGGTCACATTGCCTCGGCGGCGGCCGCGATTGCATTGGTCGTGCCGGTGCCGCCGGACGATCGCCGACGCAGCACAGATCAATACGACGCCGGTCAGACCACGATGGCAATGATGATCGCGGCCACCGACTTGGGGATCGGGACCGGTCACTCATCGGTGGGGGATCAGGAGAAGGCACGCGCCATCCTGGGCGTCCCCGACGACCACCTGGTGGCTTTCCTGCTCGGTATCGGATATCCCGCCGATCGCCCGCTCACGCCGATCCGCAAGCCGAATCGGCGGCCCTTTCCCGAGGTCGTCCACCACGGGCACTGGTGAGCTGAATCCCGCCACGTTCGCCAATTCCTGTGCCACGCTTGGACCATGGTCGGCGTCGCGGATGCCATCGGCTGGGTGAGCAAGCAGATCGCTGACCGGGTGCCCAAGGCTGACCTGGATCAGCGCGACCCGGACTACATCCGAGAGCAACTGCCCGCCACCTGGCTGGTGGCGTCGCTGTATTTCCGGGCCGATGTCCGCAGGCTCGACCGCATACCATCCGAAGGACCGGTGCTGCTGGTCGGCAACCACAGCGGCGGCAACGTACCGCCCGACACCTTCGTGTTCACGCTGGCGTTCTGCTCGTACTTCGGCGTGGAACGCCCGTTCTACCAACTGGCGCACAACCTGGTCACGCTGTATCCGCCGCTGCGTTGGCTGCGCAAGTTCGGCACCGTGGCGGCCAGCCCGGAAAATGCGCGGCTCGCACTGGAATCCGGTGCCGCCGTGCTGGTATATCCCGGTGGCGACTACGAGGTGTTTCGCCCGTCGTGGCAGCGGCACGTCGTCGACTTCGGCGGTCGCAAAGGCTTCGTGCGGCTCGCCCGCGAGATCGGCGTACCCATCGTTCCGGTGGCCAGCGTCGGCGGCCAGGAGACGGCCTTGTTCCTGGGACGCGCGCAGTGGCTGGCCAAACTACTGCTGCTCGACAGGGTGGTGCGGCTCAAGAGTGTGCCCATTTCGCTGGCCCTGCCCTGGGGGTTGAATGTCAGTGACCTGCTGGGGCATATCCCGCTGCCCGCCAAGATCGTGATCGAGGTGCAGGAACCGATCAAGGTGCACGGCCCGGATATGCAGGACCGGGCGGTGTACGACGAGGTGATCGCCAGCCTGCAGGCCGGCGTCGATCGGCTGGCCGCCGAACGGCGATTCCCGGTGATCGGCTGATGCGCGTCGAACGCCGGGTCACCGTCAACGCGGACCGCGACACCGTGTGGAAGGTGCTCAGCGACCCGCACCGCTATCCCTCGTTCCTGCCGCACCTGGAGCGCTGGGAGACGCTGACGGAGGGCCCGGTCCGGGTGGGCGCCCGCTATACCGTGTTGTGGAAGATCGGCTCGATCCCGGTCGGCGGTGTCGTCGAAGTGGTGGAATTCGACAAGGCGCGCGATCTGGCCTGGATCAGCATCACCGGTGTGACCCAGCGCGGCCGGTTCCGGTTGCGCGACGCCGGGCCGGGTCGGAGTCGGGTGACGTTCCGGCTGGCCTACTACTCGGAAGGCGGGCTGATCGGCCTCGTCGCCGACCGGGTAGCGGCGTTCTGGGTCGGCCGCTCACTCGACGCGAGCCTGAAAAACCTTCGGCGCCTTGTCGGGTCGTGAGCTCGTGACCGTGCACGATCACCAGGGCGACTACGGAATCGACGGTTGGTTCCACACCCTCTCAGCAGGGGGTCAATCCGGTGTGCATGCTTGGGGGCTATGAACCGAAATGACATCACCGAACAGATCGTCGTCGCCCGCCTGCGGCTTGGGCTCTCGTGGCAACAGCTGGCCGACGCCATCGGCAGGCCGGTGGTATGGACCACGTCGGCTTTGCTCGGTCAGCACCCGATCCCCACTGAGCTCGCCCATGTACTGGTTCGGATGCTGGAGTTGGACGAGTCGGTGGCACCCGTACTGGCGGCACCCCCCATGCGCGGGGGGCTATCCGCCACGGTTCCGACCGACCCGACCATCTACCGCTTCTACGAGGCCCTTCAGGTGTACGGCGGCGCCATAAAGGAGCTGATCCACGAAGAGTTCGGCGACGGGATCATGAGCGCGATCAACTTCAGCGTCGAACTGCAGAAGAAGCCGCACCCCTCCGGCGATCGGGTAGTGGTCACATTCGACGGGAAATTCCTTCCCTACCAATGGGTCTCAGCGGAAAGCTGATCGCGCTCAAAGGGTGAAGTGACGGCACCGCGCACACGTGTCACACTTGCGGCGAGGAGGCGATGGGGACGCGGTGGCCAGGCACTACCGGCCACCGCGTTCGTCTCGGCGTCTACAGTCCGAACTCGGCCTCTATCCCGTCGATGCCGGCACGGATCGCCTTGAGCGCGTCGGAGCGGGCGCGCAATTTGGTCGCGGCGTGCGCATGTTGGTGCAGACCGTCGAATTCCCGCGCGGCCTCCTCGGCGCGGGTGAGCACCATCTCGGGCAGCACGATCTCATCGACAAAGCCGGCGGCGAGCGCGGTTTCACCGAAGAAGGTCTTGGCCAGCCCGGTGGCTTGCTGGTACGCCGACGGGGTCAGCCGCAGCTTCATGAGCTCGAGTGCCGCGTACGGGATGGTCATGCCGATCGCAACTTCGTTGGCCTGGATGTTGTATGCGTGGGCGGCCACCCGATGATCTCCGGACGACAGCAGGAACGCGCCCATTGCGATGGCATGGCCGGTGCAGGCCATCACCACCGGTTTCGGATATGACAAGAGGCGATACGCCAGCTCGAATCCGCCCCTGAGCATGTCGATCGCGGGCTGCACCTGGCCGGACGTCAGGATCTTCAGGTCGAAGCCGCCGCTGAACACCCGGTCGTTCCCGGAGATCACCAGCGCACCGACGTTGTCCCGGTCGGCCTGGTCGAGCGCCTCGCCCAGGGCCTGCTGCATCGTCGGGCCCAGCGCATTGACCTTGCCGTCGTCCATCCTGATGACCGCGATGGAATCCTTACGGCTGTAGTGGACGGGGCCGCTCATGGGTTGCTCCTTTGATACCGACAGCGGAATCGATTGAATCAGATCGACGCCGGACGACCCCGGGGCGGTGTGAGGTTGGCGCACCGTCACACGGGCTGGCTGTGGTGCTTGCCCAGCTCGCTTTCCGCATTCCCCCAGCGCAGGCTGACATCGGTGGGCTCGTCGAGCTGGCGGATGCGCCATCGGTCCTGAGTTTCGCGCACAGCGTCGTTGATCCGTTCAATCTCGCTGCGGAACACCTCGGGACGGGTTTCTTTGCTCGCGTAGTGGAAGTAGGTCAGCAAGCTGCGCAGGAGCTCCAGCTTCTGCTTTTCCCGCTTCGCCAGGTCATGGGTCGTCATCAACTCGATGCGCTGCACGGGCGGCAGGGCGGCCCAGTCCAGGACCACCTGTGTCTGAAGCGGAGAACGCTCGCGCTGCCAGAACCGCCAGCCGCGTGGTTGTTCGGGTCGGTCGAAGTAGCTCACGGTCCCGGTGAAGCGCGATTCGATACCGCTCCCGATTTCGGCGCGGTCGAGCGCCGAATCCCACACCATGCGCCATTCCTGTCCCGGCGCCAGCACCGGCAACTCGCCCGGGAGCCGCAGTTCGACGACGTCGGCGTAGCCATCGGTGGCATTTTCGTATTCGGCCACCGTCGGCGGATTCAGAAACGAGAACCGGATGTCGTAGGCCGCGGTCTGCCCGAAATTGCGCACCACGAGTTCGATCACGTGCCAGTCGGCGGGATGCGGTTCCATCAGCATCGCGACGTGCGGCCGGGTTTGCTCTGCCGCCAACCGGCGGTTGCGGGTGATCTGGTGGTTCGTGAAGACCAGCGTGATGACAGCGATCGCGATCGCCGCCCACGCCGCCCACGCCATCCAGGTGCCGGACCCGACCTGCGTGAACCCGTGCCAGCTGTCCTGGATCCACCCCATGGAATCCATCCTCCGCTTATATCACAGTGCTGATCGGCCGGCCGGGATGGTCATGGTCGGGCGATCGCTTCGCCCGTCAGCCGCCCATCAGCATTCGCCACTGGCCGAGGTCTGCGGCCCGATACACGTAGTTGGCACGCTTGACCTCGGAGAGGGCAGCGCTCGGCTCCGCCGAATACCAGTGCCCGGGAAACACCGTCGGGTCACCGGGAAGCTTCGCGAGCTGCTGCAGGCTGCGGTACATCTCATCGGAGTCGCCACCGGGAAAATCGGTGCGGCCGCACCCCTCGAGGAACAACGTGTCGCCGGCGACGAGGCGACCGTCGAGCAGAAAACACTGGCTGCCGGGCGTGTGACCGGGAGTGTGCAGCAGCTCGATCTCGATGGCGCCGACGCTGACCTTGTCGTGGTTCTCATGGCTGGTGAGGTCGCCGAGGCTGATCCCGGTGACTCGCGAAACCCACAGCGCCTCATGGGTGTTGACGTGCACCGGCACCGGCGCCCTTTCCAGCAGGTCAGCGAGGCCGTTGAGCGCAAAGCCCATCATCGATCCGCCCACGTGGTCGGGATGGTGGTGTGTCACCAGCACCCCGGACAGGTGCATACCGTCGGCCTCGAGGGTGTCGAGTAGATCGCCGGCGGCGTATGCGGGGTCGACCACCAGGCAATCCCCGGTCTCGCGGTCGCCGATCAGGTAGGCAAAGTTGCGCATCTGCGTCGCGAACATGTCGCCGGTGGCGAAGTCGCGACCGGAGAGGAGTTGACGGAAGTACAACCGGTCTTGTGACACGCCACCAGACTAGGACGTGGCCGGGAGCCGTTCGCCACGGATGCTGGAACGACCGTGTTGCGGGGCCGCCGGATGACGCCCGGAACCAGCGGTTGCGCTTGTGTGTAGTGGGTATTGTTGGCGCATGAGGAAGAAGGTCGAAATCGAGATCGATACCGATCTGGTCGACGAGGCGATACGCCGCTTTCATCTGGCCGACGCGCGAGAGGCCGTCCATCTCGCGTTGCGAACCCTTCTCGGTGAAGCCACTGAGGAAGACGACGAATACGACGAGTTCAGCGACCTCGGCGCGTGGCAACCCCATCGCACCGGCGACAGCGGGTGATCTCTGCACCCAATTCGTCGGTGGTCGGAAAAACCCGGCATTTTTCAGTGACTATCGTTCAGTGACTATCGCCGGGCCCAGGTCGTCAAAGCTTGTGGTTTGGTCCCGTTGCGAGCCACGCTGTACCCTCTTTTAGGCCCGCGGCACGACTGGTCGCTTCGGGTGGACGGCCCCCTTAGCTCAGTCGGTAGAGCGTTTCCATGGTAAGGAAAAGGTCAACGGTTCGATTCCGTTAGGGGGCTCGGCGAACGCCGAGCAGGCTGGCGGCGCGTACGAGGCGATGTAGCTCAGTCGGTTAGAGCGAACGACTCATAATCGTTAGGTCGCCGGTTCGAGTCCGGCCATCGCTACAACAGAACAACGCAAACTTTCCACCAGATTCGAGAGAGAACGGTCATGGCTTCCAGTACCGACGTGCGGCCGAAGATCACCTTGGCGTGCGAGGTGTGCAAACACCGCAACTACATCACCAAGAAAAACCGCCGGAACGACCCGGACCGCCTGGAGCTGAAGAAGTTCTGCCCGAACTGCGGCAAGCACCAGGCGCATCGGGAGACACGCTAGCGCCGCCCGCGAGCGTTTATTCAGATCGACTAGGTAGATTTTAGAGCCGTGTCGCTAACCACAAGCATCGTTGGGATGCATTACCGCTATCCCGACCACTACGAGGTGGAGCGGGAGAAGATCCGCGAGTACGCGGTGGCCGTGCAAAACGACGACGCCGCGTTCTTCGAGGAGAAGGCCGCCGTCGAACTCGGCTATGGCGGGCTGCTGACTCCGTTGACGTTCATGTGTATGTTCGGCTATCAGGCGCAGACGGCGTTTTTCAAACACGCGAACATCGCGGTCCAGGACGCGCAGATCGTCCAGGTCGACCAAGTGCTGAAGTTTTTGAAGCCGCTCGTGGCGGGCGATCGGCTCTACTGCGACGTGTATGTGGACTCGATGCGAGAGTCGCACGGCACCCAGATCATCGTTACCAAGAACATCATCACCAACGAAGCCGGCGAGGTCGTGCAGGAGACCTACACGACCCTGGCGGGCCGTGCCGGCGAGAGCGGAGAAGAGGGATTTTCTGATGCCACTGCGTGAGTTCAGTTCGGTGAAGGTGGGTGACCAGCTTCCCGAGAAGACCTACCCGCTGACCCGACAGGATCTGGTGAATTACGCGGGAGTCTCGGGTGACTTGAACCCGATCCACTGGGACGACGAGATCGCCAAGGTTGTCGGGCTCGACACCGCCATCGCGCACGGCATGCTCACGATGGGCATCGGCGGCGGGTACGTCACCTCATGGGTCGGCGACCCCGGTGCGGTCACCGAGTACAACGTGCGGTTCACCGCGGTGGTGCCGGTGCCCAACGACGGCAAGGGCGCCGAGCTGGTCTTCAGCGGCCGGGTGAAGTCGGTCGATCCGGAGAGTAAGTCGGTGATCATCGCGCTCACGGCCACCACCGGCGGCAAGAAGATCTTCGGCAGGGCCACCGCGTCCGCGAAACTGGCGTAGGCGGGCATAGCCCATGGCACTCAAGGCCGACATCAGGGGCATGATCTGGCGGTACCCGGATTACTTTGTTGTGGGACGTGAACAACTTCGCGCGTTCGCGGAATCCGTCAAGAACGACCACCGGGCCTACTTCGACGAAGACGCGGCCGCCGAACTCGGCCACGACGCGATCCTCGCACCGCTGACCTTCGCGAGCATCTTCGCCAAGCTGGTCCAGCTGGACTTCTTCCGGCACGTCGATATCGGCATGGAGACCATGCAGATCGTCCAGGTTGACCAGCGGTTCGTCTTCAATCAGCCGATCAAGGCCGGCGACAAGCTGTGGGCCCGGATGGAGATCCAGTCGGTGAACGAGCGTTTCGGCGCCGATATCGTCGTCACCAAGAACACCTGCATCAACGACGACGGGAAGCTCGTGCTGGAGGCCTACACCACCCTGATGGGCCATCAGGGAGACGACTCCATCCAGCTCAGATGGGACAAGGAATCCGGGCAGGTCGTCAGAACGTCGTAATTAATATCGGATTTCCTGCGCTTAAGGGGAATCGAGTACACTCGGGCCTCGGGGTTTTCCCAGCACCAGCGCGCTTTCCGTAAGTTGAACAGGCGGGGAGCGCGCGTGTCATGTAAGCCCCGGTAGGTAAGCGCAGGTTGGCCTGCCAACCGCGAAGGGGCGTAGCTCAAATGGCAGAGCAGCGGTCTCCAAAACCGCAGGTTGCAGGTTCAAGTCCTGTCGCCCCTGCTGAAGACGAACGTCCGGTGACGATGCAGGCCGGGACGGCCTGAGGAGGAGACGGACACCAAGGGTGTGTCATGGTGGACACTGGATAGTGTGCCGCACCACAGGGGCACGACTCGCGGGGTACTAGCTAGCAAACAAAGGAGCATGCGGTGAGCGACGAGGGCAATGCTGCCAACGACGCCGCACGCGACGGCGACGACATGGAGGACAGCCGCGCGAACGGCGGCCGGACGGCGGTGGCGACAGAACTCGCGATGCGGCCGCAACGCCCTTCCGGCAAGCGGTCCCGGCAGCGCGCGGCCGAGGCGGACGACAACCTCGAGGTAGCGTCGTCGGACGAGGTCGAGGTCCGCAAGGCCGACAAGGCCAAAAAGGGCGGCAAGGCCCGGAAGGCCAAGAAACCCCGGAAACCCGGAGACCGTTCGGCAAACCCGTTGGTGTTCGTCTACAAC
>Ga0315542_1002823_pt1 | contig 10419 bp, 10 predicted proteins | sample SalMarSW160120MG_FD_202541 | JGI IMG/M metagenome (GOLD analysis project Ga0315542, IMG submission 202541) | Salt marsh sediment microbial communities from the Plum Island Ecosystem LTER, Massachusetts, United States - Salt Marsh Sediment SW1601-20 ... | reverse complement strand
TCCCAACCCTCGACGACGTGCTCCCGGCGGGTCTGGGTCTGTCCCACGCAGAAACGCAGGGTGTAGCGGCCGTTCAGCTTGGTGTGGGTAATGTACATGCGTCCGGACGCGTTGACCTCGTCCAGCAGCTCCTTGTTGAGCCGGTCCAGCTCCTCGCCGGACGGCGCAGCCTCCGTCCCGCGCCCGGGATGGAAGCGGAAACAGACCGTGTTGAGCGGTATCGGCGCCAGCAGCTCGAAATCGGGGCTTTCCGTCACCCAGCGCCCGAACTCCTGCGCCAGGGCCATGTGCTCGCGAAGCCGGGCTCGCAGGCCCTCGGCCCCGAAGCTCCGCAGGACGAACCAGAGCTTGAGCGCCCGGAACCGGCGGCCGAGCGGGATCCCCCAGTCGCGGAAATTGCTCACCTCGCGGTCCCGGTCCGTCTTCAGATACTCCGGCAGGATGGCGAGGGTGCGCACCAGGGTCTCGGCGTCGCGGGTGAAGTAGGCCGAGCAGTCGAAGTTGGTGAAGAGCCACTTGTGCGGGTTGAAGACGAAGGAATCGGCCAGCTCGATGCCATCCAGCAGCGACCGCTTCTCGGGCAGGATGGCGGCGCTGCCGGCCAGGGCCGCGTCCACGTGCAGCCAGAGCCCGTGGCGGCGAGCCACCTCTCCCACGGCCCGCAGGGGATCGCACGCCGTGGACGAGGTCGTGCCCACGGTAGCCACCACGCAGCAGGGGCGAAAACCCGCCCGCCGGTCGGCCTGGATGAGCCGCTCCAGGTCGGCCGGATCCATGGCGAAGACATCGTCTACGGCCACCCGCACCACGTTCTCCGCGCCGAACGCGGCGATCTTGGCCCCCTTTTCGATGGAGGAATGCGCCTCGGACGAGGCGTAAACGCGCAGGGTCCCGCCTGTCGAACCAGCCACGAAGCCCTCGCGGTTGACCGCATGGCCGGTCAGGCGCTCCCGGGCGCAGAGCAGGGCGCAGAGGCTGGCGGTCGAGGCGGTGTCCTGGATCACGCCGCGGAAGGCCTCGGGCAGCTCCAGGAGCTGCCGCAGCCAGTCCATGACCACCTCCTCCAGCTCGGTGGCCGCCGGACAGGTCTGCCAGAGCATGCCGTTGACGCCCAGGGCGGCCGAGAGCAGCTCGCCCAGGATGGACGGGCCACTGTTGTTGGCCGGGAAGTAGGCGAAGAAGCGGGGGTGGTTCCAGTGCGTCACCCCCGGCAGGATCTTCTCGCGGAAGTCCTGCAGGATGACATCCATGGGCTCCCCCTCCTGCGGCGGGGAGGCGGGCAGGCTGGCCCGGATCTCGCCGGGCGCGATGGACGAGAGCACGGGGAAGCGACCCGCATTCTCCAGGTAGTCGGCGACCCAATCGATCAGCTCGTGACCGTGCTCGCGGAAGCTGTCCGCGTTCATCGCTCCTCCTCAGGGGCGGTCTGCCGCGGCGGATCGCTGCAGGACCTCCAGCACCTCGCGGTTGTCCGGAATGTCGCGCATGCTGGAACCGTAGCGGGCATGGCTGACCAGGCCATGCCGGTCGATCACGAAGAGGGCCGGCATCCGACCCAGCTTGAACAGACGCCAGCGCTGGCCGTAGAGCTTGCCGAGGCGTCCCGCCGGGTCGGGAATGGCCGTGTAGGGCAAGCCCTGCCGATTCCAGTACCGCCGCATGGCGGCCGCCGATTCGCGGGCCACCACGGCGATCTTCGCCCCGGCGGCGCGGAACTCCGGGTCATCGTCGCGCATCTGGCCCAGATGCCTGCGGGCGTAGGGTCACATGAAGCCCCGCAGGAAGACGAGCACGACGGGACCGTCCGCGATCAGCTCGCCCAGGCTCACCGGATGCCCCAGGGCCGTCAGCACCTCCCGGATCTCCCCGCCCGGAAAGACAGGGGCCGGATCGCCGATCCGTAGCCGCCGGCCGAGATCCATGATCGGCCCTCCCTTCCCTTCACCTCACTTTTCACGCGCCTCGCCGCAGGCCGGTCGCCCCATCCGCCAAGCGGGATCAGGACGCGAGGCTCGACTCGGTGATCCCGCGCAGGGCGCCGTCGGAATGCAGGCCCAGCAGCCTCTTGACAATCACGATGAAGACACCCGTCAGCACAAGGTTCAGGGCCAGGGAGAAGACCGCCACCGTGATCATGCCCGGGTTCACCCCGTAGGAGAGCGAGACCACCAGGATGCCGGCCCCCACCTCCCCGCGGGGAAACATGGCCACGCAGACAGCCAACCGCTCGCGCCAGGTCGCCTCGCGGCGATAGACCAGCAGAGGGAACATCTTGCCCAGATTGGAGATCAGCGTGATCGCCAGGGTGTGGCCGAGGATGGCACCCCAGGCCAGCCGTACCCCGCCGCCCTCACCGGAACCCAGCAAGGAGGGCATGGAGAGCCCCACCAGCACCATGAAGGCCGCCGAGACCAGGGTGCTGACACGCTGCTCCTCGGGGCTCTCGGGCCCCTCCTGATGTCCCTCGCGCAGGTCGTCCGCATGCGGATCGTGCCCCGCCGGTCGCGCCAGCACGCAGCCCAGCACGAAGGCCGGCAGCAGGACCTCGATGTGCACTGGGACCACGTCGTCGAGGAGCGTGCTGGCGAGGTAGATGGCCTCGGAGACCACCGTGATGCCGGCCGCGTAGGCCATCACGTAGGGCCAGCTCACCGGCCACCGCAAGCGGTGCAGGTAGCGCCAGGCCAGCCAGAGCATCACCACCATCACCAGCACGATCACACCCAGCTGCCAGCGCAGGCCCACGATGAGCATCTTCAGAGGGACCATCAGCAGGACGGTGTCCAGATCGTCGAAGATGGCCAGGATCCGCGTCTTGCGGAAGGTCCAGGTGGCCGACAGGCCCGCCGCCGCCAGCATCGAGAAGAGAATGCCGGCGGAGGTGGGAGCGGCGAAGCGACCCGCCAGCAGGGCCTCACGCCAGGAGTCGAAGGATCCGAAACCGCCGGCGGCAAAGACCGCGACGAAGTAGATGCTGCAGAAGATCCAGGGAAACGAGGCCGAGGTGAAGGCAACGCCGTAGTCCACGAGGTAGGGGCCGAGGCGGCTCTTGTTCAGGTCGAACTCGTAGCCGACGTGAATCATGATGAAGCTGAGACAGAACATCGTCAGCAGCTTCACCAGCTCGGAAACAACCTTGGCTCCATCTCCCAGCCAGCCTGGCAGGAACTGCGAGACCGCCAGACCCAGGACCAGCAGCATCGAAAAGACGAGAACGTTCCGCATGGTCACCCCGTCCTGGAACGACTGCAGATCGAGAAGATCACTATTCTCGTCGATTCCGGACGCAGCCGCCACCCGAAACTGCCCCGATTCTCGGTGAGTGATCCACGTGGGAGGTGGGCGTGGAAGGGCGGCGGGCACCGGGCAGCCTGCAGCCCGGTCCGGATCATTCCTGCAGAAATCGGGCTAGGGCTTCATGGTCAGGCCGAAGTGCTCTCCGAGCACCCAGTGGATCGCCCTGCGGATGTCCGGACGCGAGAAGCGGTAGGGATCGAAGCCCCAGACCACGTCCGGCATCCGGCTCGGCTTGTTGGCCACCAGCTTGTGCGAAAAGAAGCCGGTGGTCCGGCCCGTCGTCGGGGTGCGGTGGTCCGGCCAGTCCAGCCCGAACTGGCCGCACTTGGCCAGCAGCTCGTCATCGTCGTCGAAGTAGGGCGAGGGCCAGGTGGTATCGCCTGCAGCCGCATGAAGACCGGCGACCATGTCGAAGCGGCTGTAGATCTGGAACATGGGCTCCACGCAGGGCTCCCCGTCGCAATCCTGGGGATGCCAGGCCGTGCTCCGGCCCACCGTGTTGGCGTCGTAGAACTCGTCGTCGCCCCACGGCCAGCGCTCCAGGGCATCGCGGTACGACGGGACCAGGTCGGCCCAGTCGATGACCGGATCCGTGTAGATCGTGTCCGGGAAGGCGCCGCCCTCGGGAATGTGCCGGGACTTGAAAGCCGGATCCAGGATGAGCCCCTTCATGCCGACGCAGGCCGAAGCCCGCCGCTGCTGCTGCGCCAGCCGCGGGAAGCGGTAGATCGGGTACTTGGGAGAGGTGTGGTCCAGCATGGCGATGCCCATGGCCTGGTAAGGATAGCGTTCGGGACCTCTCTTGACCTCCGTCCCGTCCGGCAGAGTGCGCGTGCCGAAGCCGATGACGAAGGTGCCCGCCGTGCCGGCGTCGTAGGTGGTCTCCCTGGTATCGAAGATCCAGGGCATCATCCAGCTCTGTTCCTCGATGAACTCGTTGAGTATGCGCGAGCCGACCAGGAAGAGGTTACCGACGGTTTCCTGATAGCTGGCCAGCCAGGTGAAGCGCCCGGTGCCGTCGGAGTAGGGTTTGAAGTTCTGCTCGATGTAGTTGTTCTGGGCATAGCGTGAAGTCCAGAGCACGACCCTGTAATTGACGATATCGCGATATCCGAACTGGTCCGTCTCGGCATCGAGGATGTTCGCGGCCCCGAAACCCTCGACGCCGCCCAGCCCGGCCAGCGCGTCCCACCAGAAATCATCGCGGTACACATCGTTGTCCAGGGATCGGTGGTCTGCTCCCTCCCAGCCGTTGCTGGCCCGGTCCCGGATGTCGTCCACCAGAAGCAGGGGGGACTGGACCTCGGGGTCCGGCACGGGCACGACTTCCAGGATCCAGACGAAGCGCGTCAGCTGGCCGGAGTTGTCGGTCGCCTGGATCGTGAGGGTGTGGGTTCCCGTGCCGAAGGAGATCTTCGGCGCCCGTCGATGCTGCGGGCTGTTGCCGGACGGACCCGCCCAGCTGGGATCTTCCTCGTCTTCCGGGTCCGTCAGGTCCCAGCCGTAGCGATAGCTCTCGATAATGCCCGCGTAGTCATCCGCCGTGGCCATCCAGGAGAAATCCAGGACCTGACCCTGCGCGATGTCGATGCGGGTTGAGGAATTGTGGCCCGTGGCGCGGCGTTGGCCCAGAAAGGTTTCCTCCATGATCAGCAACGGCGTCATTCCCTGGGATATGAAGACGTTCTGGACACTGCTGGCGTAGGTTCGGTCCACGCTCACGGCACCGGCCGTATCGGCGGCCTGCATGGCGAACAGGTAGGTGATCTGTCGTCCCGCGTTGTCCCGATCCGGTTGATCCGGGTAGCTCTTCAGGCGATTCTCCGGCAGCGAGTTGTATCTTTGCCAGCCGCTCCAGCCCGAATCGGAGAAGCTGCACAGCTCGTCCACCAGCTGATCGAACTCGTACTTGGTGCGCACGTAGTGATCCTGGTACCAGGCCCGCTTGAAGAGGAAGCGGACTTCGGTGGGCCCACCCGACGAGAAGTCGGGGTCGCTGCCGGTGTAGCCGAAGGTCACCGTCCGCGGGGCGGCCTGGGCATCTCGGTAGTTCCCCAGCCGCTCGGGACGATCGACCGCGATGCGCGGGATGAGAGTCGTGGCGGTGAAGCTGATGTTCGCCGGTGTGGGATCGACGCCCCCCTCGACGTCCATCGTCCGCACGAAGAGCGTGTGCGTCTGCCAGGAGCGCTGGTGGCGCGGCGGCAGATCCTGATCGCCCAGGAAGCCGGGAATGTCGGCGCTGACGATGAAAACGGTGTCCGTGGCGACGGTGAAGCGCCAGGGGTGAAGCACGGCACCGGTGCCGGGATCCACCGTCATGGTATCCTGCACGCCGATGCCGTCCGTTCCGTTCGTGCTCAGCTTCCACTGGAAACCGCGGACCTCGCCGTCCGGATCGCTTCCGGTCCAGTAGAAGTGCACGATGAAGCCCGATTCCAGCAGGGAGGGTGGCGTAGCGGTCACGCGTGTGTCCGGCATGGCGTCGGGGATCGCGGTGCCGCCCAGCTCGCTGCTCGGCCAGCAGCCGCCCAGGCAAACCAGGCAGATCAGGCCGGCCAGGCTGACCAGCGAAGCCAGGCCGGCCCCCGCGGTCACAATCGGGCCCGGGAAGATCAAGAGGCGCGAACTCCCCGAAAGGAGCTTGCCCGGGGAATCGGGAGCTGGGCGTGAACTCATGAAACCACCCGGCAACGGTGGGTGGGGGGATGTCGATGCGTTGCCTGAATATAAGGTCGCACGGTCCCCGCTCCAAGACCTGCTTTGCGGCCGGCCGGCCGCCGGGGCCTGCTTTCCCGACCGGCGGGTTCCTCACGATCCCGAGGTCGGGAGGGCTCCGCTCAGTCCAGGAAAAGGTCCGGCTGGAGAGGCTGCGACGGATCGACGGCGTACCGCTCCAGGTCCGTCACCCCGGCCTCCGCCAGCACTTCCTCGTCGATGAAGAAGCGGCCCGTGCAGCTCCGGCTGTCCCGGATCAGGACGGCGTGGGCGGCATCGGCCATGATGTCGGGCGTCCGGCTGCGGCGGACCATGGTCTCTCCGCCCAGCAAGTTGCGCACCGCGGCGGTGGCGATGGTCGTGCGCGGCCAGAGCGCGTTGACGGCTACCCCGCGGTCCGCGAACTCCGCGGCCATGCCGAGCACCCAGAAGCTCATGGCGTACTTGGCGAGGGTGTAGGCGGCATGGCTCCGGAACCAGCGCGCGGCCAGGTTCAAGGGTGGCGAGATGTTGAGGATGTGCGGGTTGGCGGCCCGGAGCAGGTGGGGCAGGCAGGTGCGGGCGCAGAAGAAGGAACCCCGCGCGTTGACGGCGAACATGAGATCGTAAACCTTGGGTGTCGTCTCGAGCGTGCCGGTCAGGCTTATGGCGCTGGCGTTGTTGACCAGGATGTCGATGCCGCCGAAGGCCTGCACGCCCCTGGCGACCGCCTCCTGCACCTGATCCGCGAAGCGAATGTCCGTCGGGACCGCCAGCGCTCTGCCTCCCGCCGCCTCGATCTCGGCCGCCGTCTCGCCGATGGTGCCGGGCAGCCGGGGATGTGGTTCGCTGGTCTTGGCGGCGATCACCACGTTCGCCCCATCGCGCGCGGCGCGCAGGGCGATGGCCTTGCCGATGCCCCGGCTGGCGCCGGTCACGAAGAGGGTCTTGCCGCGCAGCTCGGACATGGTCGGCTCCTCAATCGAAGGCGGCCGGACGGCCGGGATCCTCGAGGTGGGCCCTCACCTCCGCCAGGTGCCGCTCGTGGGTGCGATTGCGGGAGAGGGGCGGCAGCTCGTCGAAGGAGAAGAAGTCCACGGCCAGGGTCTCGTGGCAAGTGCGGGCCTCGCCGCCGGTGAGGCGGCAGAGCATGACCACCTTGTACGCGTGGTAGAACTGCAGGGGAATGCCACCACGGTTGGCATCGAACACCCCCACCAGCTTGGTGGGCTCCACCTCGAAGCCGCTTTCCTCGCTCGTCTCGCGGACGACCATCACGGCCGGCGCGACCCCGACATCGGCCCAGCCGCCCGGCATGCACCAGCGCCGGTCGCTGCTCTCCTGGACCAGCAGGATGCGGCCGTCGCGCTCCACGGCGGCCCGCACGTCCACTTTGGGAGTCGCGTAGCCGGGCTGGGCGGAGAAGTTGTGCACCAGCGATTCCCGCGCTAGCTCCGCCCGGGCCGCCGTGATCTCCGCGGCCATCTCGGTCAGCCGCCGGGCGTTCTGCAGATCGTACTCGCTGCGCGCGTAGGTGCGGATGATCTGCCCCAGGGACTGCAGCTCCCGCGCGTAGGCCAGCCAGCGCGGGACGGCATCTTCGGCCATGACGTGATCCCTTCCCGGTGGGTCCGGAGGCGATGCGGGGCCGGAACGGCCTGCACACCATCCGTCCCAGTCTAGCCTCGGTCGGCGCAGGTCGGCAACCAGCCAGGCCCCGGCGCCCGGCGTTGCCCGCTCCAGGCCGATCTGATAGGCTGCCGGACCATGAGGGACGATCGCCTGGCCAAGGGCTTCCTGGTGCTGCTGGTGATCGCGATCACGGTGCTCTTCGTCACCATGATCCGCGACTTCCTGATGGTCGTCCTCCTGGCGGCCATCTTCAGCGGCCTCGTGCATCCGTTCTATCGCCGTCTCCAGCGCCTGTTTCGCGGCCGGCGGGCCGTCGCCGCGCTGGCCACGCTCGTGCTGCTCTTCTTCGTCGTGATCATCCCCCTGCTGGGGATCCTGGGGATCGTGGCCGGCGAGGCGCTGCGGATCAGCCAGGCGGTTCGGCCCTGGATCTCCGAGCATCTGAGCGGACCGGTGCCCCTGGCCGGCTACCTGGAGAAGCTGCCCGGCTGGGAGCAACTGGCGCCCTACCGCGAGACCATCATGACCAAGCTGGGCGAGCTGGTGGGCAGTATCGGCTCGTTCCTCTTCAACAGCTTCTCGGCCGCCACGCGCGGCACCGTGACCTTCCTGTTCAAGTTCTTCCTGATGCTCTACGCCATGTTCTTTTTCCTTTTGGACGGCGGACCGCTACTGCAGCGCATCCTCTACTACCTGCCGCTGGGAAGCGCCGACGAGCAGCGCATGGTGGACAAGTTCCTGTCGGTGACCCGCGCCACCCTCAAGGGAACCCTGCTGATCGGCCTGACCCAGGGAACGCTGGCCGGCCTGGCCTTCTGGGTGGTGGGCATCGAGGGGGCGCTGTTCTGGGGTACGCTGATGACCCTGCTGTCCATCATCCCCGGCATCGGCACCGCCCTGGTCTGGGGCCCGGCCGCCCTGGTCCTGCTCATCGGCGGTCACTGGGCCAAGGGGATCGGGCTGGTGCTGTTCTGCACCCTGGTGGTCGGCAGCGTGGACAACCTGCTGCGGCCGCGCCTGGTGGGGCGCGACACGCAGATGCACGAACTGCTGATCCTCTTCGGAACGCTGGGCGGGGTCCTGCTCTTCGGCGTGCTGGGGTTCATCGTGGGCCCCATCATCGCCGCGCTCTTCGTCACCGTATGGGAGATCTACGGGACCGTCTTCCGTGACCTGCTGCCCGGCTCCGCTCCGCGCGATTTGGACGGGGACCAGGCGGGAAAGCGTGAGCGGGCGGCCCCCGGCGGACCGCCCGGCAAGCCCTAGATATGGACGACGGAGTTCTCTCCGTCCCCGAATGGATTGGGCACGTAGCCATCGGCCTGCCAGTCGTTCTCCCAGCTGCCGTCATCCCGCAGGTAACGGAACTGGTACGTCGATCCGGTCGGCAGATCGAGGGTCGCACTGAAGGACCCGTTCTTCATTCTCTGCATGGGAGTGGCCTGCTTGTCCCAGGCATTGAAATCGCCCACCAAGAAGACTGATCCAGCGTAAGGGGCCGCCTCCTTGGGCAGCTTGAAGGTCACCTTGCACAACGGCTTCGACTTCAGATATCGCTTGTTGAGACTCATCACTTCCCCCTTGGCAAGGCCCCGAATTCCCGGTCCGTCGGGACGCTGGGCACATCCTAGCCAAGAGTCAGCGGGACGGCAAGAAGCGAGGCGCCGCAACCGGGCCGGTGTGCATGATTCCAATCATGGCCCAAGGTGCTTATTTTTGGCAAGTTGTGAGGATCGCGCCCAGCCCGCCGGCCACGCTGCCTTCCCTCGCTAGAGATCGGCCTTGGCGGCCATGCGGAAGGTGGGCAGCAGCGTCATGTCGAAGGCCTTGCGGTGGCGCTGCCGCACGGCGCGGATCTCCTCGAGGGCGAGGCGGATGCCGGCCAGGGCGGCGGTGATCTCGAAGTTGCGGTACTGGTAGCCGAAGTTGCGCAGCTTCTCCATGGCGGTCACCAGCTCCGTCTCGGCGCCCTGCAGCTTGCCCGCCATGAGCAGGGCGAAGCCCTCGCAGGCCTCGTGGAGGCCGAACCAGAACAGCTCGTCCCGCCCCTGCACGTCCTGGCAACCCTCGGCGGCGATGGCGGCCGCCTCCCGGAAACGACGATCGTTGAAGGCTGCGATGGTGCGGGACAGGATCTGCTCCATCAGTCGGCTCCTTCCTTGGCCAGCTGCTCGCGGTTGAACTCGTCCAGGGGCAGAAAGCGGGCCGCCTCGTCCTCGAAAGCCAGCAGGCGGGTGTCCTTGAGCCGGTCCACGTACAGGACGCCGTCCAGATGATCGCACTCGTGCTGGGTCACCACGGCCGCGAAACCGCTCAGCTGGAGCGCGACCTCCTCACCCGTCTCGTCGTAGGCCTTCACCGCCACGCCCGCGGGCCGCTCCACGTAGCCGCGCAGTCCCGGCACGCTGAGACAGCCCTCGTACATGCCGAACTTCTCCGCGGTCGTGGGGCTCAGCTCGGGGTTGATGAGAACGCGCACGCGCATGCGCTCGTTCTCGTCCTGCTCGCCGGCGCAGAGGATGAGCCGCTGCGAGGCATGAACCTGCGGAGCCGCCAGGCCGACCCCGTTGTACTCGACCATCGTCTCGAGCATGTCGCGGATCAGCCGCTGCACCTCGGGACCACGGATTTCCTCCGGCGGGATCGGGGCGGCCACGCGCCGCAGCACGGGATGGCCCATGCGTGCAATCTTGAGAATCGCCATTCGATTCGTCCTCCCGGGCCGGAATTCGCCTCCACCAGGAGCCGCCTGCCCTTCCACCATAATTCCTTCAACACGGACTTGCAAAGCTC
>Ga0315542_1002822_pt1 | contig 10422 bp, 9 predicted proteins | sample SalMarSW160120MG_FD_202541 | JGI IMG/M metagenome (GOLD analysis project Ga0315542, IMG submission 202541) | Salt marsh sediment microbial communities from the Plum Island Ecosystem LTER, Massachusetts, United States - Salt Marsh Sediment SW1601-20 ... | reverse complement strand
AACCGCTCGTGCCGGAGCGAAGGTGAATGAGTAGCGCGATATCCAGGCCAATGCCGGCAACGATGAGCGCCGCCGTGAAGACTCGCGTACCCAGATTGCGACGGCGTAGCGCCGGTCTGGGCTTGCGGCCTTCGCTGCGATCGGTCTCGTTTGCAGTGATGCTCACGCCGTCAACGCCTTCAAGCGGGGGTGCTCGCCCGGTCGGCGAAGCGCATGGGAGATGTCAGGGCACACGAACAAGGCACGACTGTTACTAACACATCACGCTATCGGTGAGAGGCGAGAGATGGCATCACCCATCCAGGTAGACGGATAGCTTAAACCCCGGACGGAAGGACGTACTGTAGGCTCGTGGCCACGGTGCGAACTCCGCTCGTAATCAGCACTCTAGTCGCTCGTGCCGTCGGAGCCGGCTCGCGCCTGAGCGGAAAAGGCGGGGGCACGACCTTGCCCGGTCGCGTGCTGAATGCTTTCGACCCGAGCGCCGCTACGCGACTGGCGCGCAGGCTCGAGCGGGGCTCGGTGATCGTCTCGGCGACGAACGGCAAGACTACGAGCGCTGCCCTAGCTGCAGCGATTCTCGCTTCGCGTTACCGCCTGGCCGGAAATCCCGCCGGTGCCAACCTCTCCTCGGGCATCACGACGGCGCTTCTGCACATACGTGGTGCCGAGCTGGGCCTGTTCGAGGTGGACGAGGCGGCGCTGCCGCGGGTGGCCGAGGCGCTTCGGCCGCGGGCGCTCTGTCTCGGCAACCTCTTCCGCGACCAACTCGATCGGTACGGAGAGCTGGAGATGTTGGCCGAGCGCTGGCGGGGCGTGGTTGCCGGGCTCGCGCCAGACAGCACGCTGATCGTGAACGAGGACGACCCGCAGCTGGCGCAGCTGGCGCGCGGGCGCGAGGGCGTTATCCGCTTCGGGCTCGAGGACGCTTGCCACGGCGGCCCTGTCCCCCACGCCGCGGATGCGCGTTATTGCAGCAACTGCGGCGTTGCCTACGACTACGAGCTGGCCTACGTCGGCCACCTCGGCGAGTACTCTTGCCCCGGCTGCGGATTCAGCCGCTCGAAACCGGATATCTGGGCCGAGACGATCACGCTAGACGGCCTTGCCGGCTCGAGCTTCCGGCTCCGTCTTCCCGAGGAGACCGTAAAAGTCAAGCTCGGGCTACCCGGCCTCTACAACGTCTACAACGCGCTCGCGGCGGCGGCACTCGCCCGTGCGCTCGGCGCCCGGCCGGACGAAATCGCAAGTGGCCTGGAAAGCACCGAGGCCGCCTTCGGCCGCTCGGAGCGGATCGAGATCGCCGAGAAGAAGCTGCTTCTGCTGTTGATCAAGAATCCGACCGGTGCCAACGAGGTAGTGCGCACGATCGTCGCCAGCGGCACGCCGAAGACGCTGGTGATCGCGCTCAACGATCGGATAGCCGACGGGCAGGACGTGTCGTGGATCTGGGACGTCGACTTCGAGCCGCTGTTGGGCGGACTCGAGCGCCTGATAGCGAGCGGCGGTCGCGCCGCCGAGCTGGCGCTTCGCTTTAAGTACGCCGGCTTCCCTCAGAGCCGGATCGAAGTCATTCCCTCGCCGACCGAGGCGCTCGATCGCGGACTGGGCTTGACAGAGGAAAGCGGCGAGCTCGTCGTCTGCCCGACCTACACCGCGATGATCGAGTTGCAGGAAGCACTGGCCGAGCGTGGGCACGCCGACCCCTACTGGCAGCGGGCCGCCCGCGCCCGCGCGGAGTCCAGAGCGAGGAAGCCGAAATGACAACCAGAATCCGGCTCTGCCACCTCTACCCCGACCAGTTGAACATCTACGCCGATCGCGGCAACATCGCCGTTTTTCGCAGCAGGGCGAAGCGCCGCGGCTACGAGCTGGAGGTGATCGGCGTCGGCGTAGGCGAGACGCTCGCGCCCGAGTGCGATCTGATCTACCTGGGCGGCGGGCAGGATCGTGAGCAGGCGCTGATCGCGCCCGACCTGGCCGGGCGCCACAACGAGATCTCGAAGGCGCTCGAGGACGGCGCGGCACTGCTTGCGGTCTGCGGCGGCTACCAGCTGCTCGGGCGCGGCTACCGCGACCGGTTCGGCTTCGACATGCCCGGCGCCGGCGTGCTGCCGCTCGAGACGGTGGCCGGCGAAGGGCGCATGATCGGCGACGTCTCGATCGAGTGCGAGCTCGATCCCGACGAGATGCTCACCGTGGTCGGCTTCGAAAACCACGGCGGGCGCACGCTGCTCGACCCCGGTGCCGTCCCGCTCGGCCGCGTTGTGCACGGCTTCGGAAACGACGGAGGTAGCGGCTTCGAGGGCTGCCGCCTGGGCAAGGCGATCGGCACCTACCTGCACGGCCCGCTGCTGCCTCGCAATCCCTGGCTGGCCGACTGGTTGTTGGGCCAGGCGCTAGCGCGGACGCTGGGAGAGCCGCCCGAGTTGGAGGTGCTCGACGACGAGCTCGAGTACGAGGCCCATGCCGTCGCGCTGGGACGGGCTCGGGAGCGCGGCGGGAAGACCCGTTAGACGCGGGGCGCGCGATAAACGAATCCCGTGGTAGCTCGAACAAAGAAGTCAGTGAAGAAGAAAGGCGCCAAGTTCGAGCAGGTCGAGCGGCTCTACCGAGACCGCTACGCCCACTTTCTGCCGAGAACGAGCGCGGAAAGCTCGTGGAATCGCCCGGTTACCCGTATCGTGAAAGCTACTATTCGAGCGTCCTATGAACATCGGCATGCGTCGATGCACGAGCGCCGGTTTTCTGCTTGGCGGCGCGCTTATCCTTTTGCTCGCCGGCGGCAACCGCCGATTAGTCGAGCCCGCTTCCGGCTCTAGCTTCGCAACTGGTCACGCCGCGGTCTCGGCTCATCTGGCCAGGAAGAGCTTCAGCGGCGCCGAGGCCGGCGCGGTCAAGCTCGTCTACAGGTTCTCAAAGGTCAGCAAGAGATTCTCCTACCGGCTCGCTCTAAAGCAGCGTCACAAGTGGCGAACCATTCGCAGCGTCAAGAAGAGAGGTCGTTTCGCGGGCTCGCACACGATGAGCGTCAAGCAGCTGTTTGGCTCGAGGCCGGTGAGAGTTGGCTCTTACCGGTTGGTGATCTCCAACGACTACGGCAGCATGCGCCTCCGCTTCAGGGTGGTGAACGGCCTGGCTGTGGTCGGCGGAATCGCCGGTGCCAGGCAGGTTGGTGCTGGCGGCGGTCACACCTGCGCTCTCCTCGCGAAGGGTAAGGTCAAATGTTGGGGCTGGAATCTGTGGGGCCAGCTTGGAAACGGCCGAACGACGACGAGCCTGACCCCGGTGCGGGTCTGGGGCCTCGTCGGCGCCAAGCAGATCAGTGCCGGATTCGCACGCAACTGCGCCGTCCTTACGGATGGAACCGTCGAGTGCTGGGGAGGGATTCTCAACGACGATGCGAGCGGCCTGTTCATCGCGTACACGATCCCGACCAAGATCGGCGGCATCAGTGGCGCCATTCAGGTCAGTGCCGGCATCGGCTACCACAACTGCGCCGTACTCTCCCAGGGCACGATCGAGTGCTGGGGCATGAACTATCACGGCGATCTCGGGAACGGAACCACGACTCCGCATTTGACGCCGGTCGCAGTCAGCGGCATCGGCAACGCCACTCAGGTCAGTGCCGGATACGAGCACACCTGCGCCGTACTCTCCGGCGGCACGGTCGAGTGCTGGGGAATGAACGCCGATGGTGAGCTCGGAAACGGCAGTACGGTCACGAGCCCGACCGCGGTCCGGGTGCGTGGCATCAACGCTGCCACCGAGGTCAGCGCCGGCAATCAATTCAGCTGTGCTGTCCTCTCCAGCGGTGCGGTCAAGTGCTGGGGCAGCAACCAGCGTGGCCAGCTAGGTAGCGGCACATCCCGCGGCAGCTCGGTTCCGGTCAGGGTCAGGGGCATCAAACACGCCACCCGAGTCAGCGCCGGCGACGATCATGCCTGCGCGCTCCTCTCTGGTGGAACGGTTGAGTGCTGGGGCGACAACTTCTACAACCAACTCGGCGGCGCCAATACGAGCCAGAGCTCGCTTCCGGTCAGGGTCAGAGGCGTAGCGAAGGCCAAGGAGGTCAGTGCCGGCAGCCCCGGCTACGCGGGCGGCTCGCACAGCTGCGCCCTACTCTCGAGCGGTAGGGTCGTCTGCTGGGGCGATAACCAATACGGTCAGATCGGCGTGCGCGCGCGCTAGCGCACATACGAACGCCGCCGGAGCCCCGATTCAGGGAACCCAGAGCGAGCCGAGGTAAACCGTTGGGTCGCCCGGCTCCCAGTTGCGCAGGAAGTGCTGAATCGGCGGATGGATGACGACGTCGGCCAACTCGTCGGGAGAGAAGAGGCGGTGGCCGCGCACCGCGTCGTCGATCGATGAGACCTCCTCCAGCGAGCGCTCGCTCAGGTCGCCGGCGAAGATGATGTGAACGACGTGCTTGGCCACGGGGCGGCGCCCGGGCGCGATCGAGTCGGCGAGCGCGATCGGGCCCTCGAGGGGGATCTCGTAGTCGATCCCGAGCTCCTCGGCCAGCTCGCGCTGCAGCGCCTCCACCAGCGTCTCGCCGCTATCGACACCGCCGCCCGGCAAGAGCCAGTACTCCTTGCCCGGCTTCTCGTGCCGGCAGAACAGGATGCGTCCGCGCCAGCTGAGCATTGCCGAGACGCGAATGCGGGGCTCTCCCATCTCTCTACACCCGCGAGGACCCGAATCCGCGTACGCCGCGGTCGCTCTCCGGCAACTCGTCGACCTCGACCAGGTCGACCTCCGGTAGCTGCATGATCACAAGCTGGGCGATTCGCATTCCCGGCTCGATCCTGAAGGCAGTATCTCGATCGGTGTTCAGGACGACGACACGCAGCTCGCCGCGGTAACCCGAGTCGATCAGCCCCGGCGAGTTGACGAGCGCGATGCCGTGACGCGCGGCCAGGCCTGAGCGAGGTTGGACGAAACCGGCGTACCCCGCAGGGATTGCTACCGCCAGCCCGGTCCCGATCGTGGCACGCTCGCCTGGCGCCAGCTCGACTAGTTCGCAGGCGGCTAGATCGAGCCCGGCGTCGCCTCGATAGGCTCGCTCTGGAACCACGGCCTCGGGCCGCAGCCGGCGGATCTTGAGCTCCATCAGCGGGCCTGCCTCGAATGCGCGTCATCAGCGGGAAGCACGAAGCGTGAAAGTCGACCGAGCGTGCTGGGCGCGAGGCGCGCGAGCAGATAGACGCCTTCGGCCTCGTCACGGCGCTCTTCGATCGGCGCCCCCAGTTCGTACAACTCCGAGAGCGCGCCGGCCTGATCGTGGGGTATGAGCAGGCGCACGGGCTCGAAGCGGTCGGCGAAGCGTGACGCCAGGCGGGCGCGCAACGCGTCCAGCCCGTCGCCGCCGAGCGCCGAGATCTGGAGCGCGTCGGGATAGCGATTGGCCAGGCGCTTGCGCGAGACCGCGTCGACGTTGTCGATCTTGTTCAGGACGAGCTCTGCGGGCAGCTCGTCGGCGCCGATCTCATTCAGCACCGACGCCACGGCGTCGATCTGATCGGCCATCTCCTGCGCAGGCAGCGAGGCGTCGGCGACGTGCAGGACGAGGTCGGAGACGAGCGTTTCCTCGAGCGTGGCGGCGAAGCCCTCGACGAGTTGGTGCGGCAGGCGGCGAATAAAACCGACCGTGTCGGTCAGCAGGTACTGCCGCCCCTCCTGCTCGAAGGAGCGCGTGGTCGGGTCGAGCGTCTCGAAGAGCCGATCTTCGACCGAGACGCCGGCGCCGGCGAGCGCGTTCAGGAGCGTGGACTTGCCCGCGTTCGTGTACCCGGCCAGGGCGATCGTGGGCTTGGCGCTGCGCCGGCGTTCCTTGCGCCCGGTTTCGCGCCGTTTCGAGAGCTCTTTCAGGCGCCGCTTCAGCATCGAGACGCGACGGCGCGCCTCGCGGCGGTCACTCTCGAGCTGGGTCTCGCCGGGGCCACGTGTGCCGACGCCGCCGCCGAGCCTTTCCAAGTGCTTCCACATCCCGCGCATGCGCGGCAGGTTGTACTCGAGCTGGGCGAGCTCGACCTGGAGCTTGCCCTCGGCGCTGATCGCGTGCTGAGCGAAGATATCGAGGATCAGCTGGGTGCGATCGACGACGCGCACGTCGAGTGCGTTCTCGAGTGTGCGCTGCTGAACGGGCGAAATCTCGTCGTCGACGATCAGCACCTCGGCAGCGGAGGCGGAGAAGGCGCTCTTGAGCTGCTCGAGCTTGCCCTTGCCGACGAAGGAACGGGGCTCGGGGTGGGCACGGTGCTGCACGAGCTCGGCGGAGATCGTGACGCCGGCGGTGCGTGCCAACTCGCTTAGTTCGGCCAGTTCAGCCGCCGCGTCGACGCCGTGCGCGAAGACCGCTAGAGCGAAGCCACGCTCTGGCTCCGCGCCCGGGGTGGGATCGGGCTGATGCGCGGTCACGGCACGTAGTATGCCCTCTCGCTCCACCAGCAACCGGGCCGGCCGCTAGGCTGCGTTCCGAGATGGCAGCCGACAGCTCGAATACGGCCCAGTGCCTGGCTGAACGCACGCTCGAGCTGGTCAACGTACCGTCGCCCAGCGGAGCGGAGCAAGCTCTGGCCGAGCACGTGGGCTCGCTCCTGTCCGGCGGCCTGGAGCTCGTGCACGATGACGGCGAGTCGGTCTATGCGTGTCCGCCGCGAAGCGGACGTCCGCTCGTGGTCTTTGCCGGGCACCTCGACACGGTTCCGGCGCAGGCAAACCTTCCCGGCCACATCGAGGGGGGCGCGGTGATCGGTTGCGGCTCGAGTGATATGAAATCGGGTCTGGCAGTGATGATCGAGCTCGCCCGCTGGATCGCCGAGGAGACGCCGGCGCTCGAAGTCGATCCGGGCTTTCTCTTCTTCCCGCGCGAGGAGCTTCCACTGGAACAGAGCTCCCTACCGGGGTTGTTCGCGGCGCTGCCCGAGCTGAACGAGGCGGAGCTGGTGATCGTGATGGAGCCGACCGACAACGAGATTCAGGCCGGCTGCCTCGGAAACCTGTACGCAAACGCCGTCTTTCGGGGTGAGAGCGCTCACTCTGCTCGGCCCTGGTCGGGAACGAACGCGATCGGCGTGGCGATCGAAGGGTTGAGACCGCTCCTCGAGACCGAGCCGCTCGAGCTCGAGCAGGCGGGCCTGGCCTTTACCGAGGTGTTCAGCGTGACCGGCATCGAGGCGGGGATCGCGGCCAACGTGATTCCCGATCGCTGCGTCGCCCGCGTCAACTACCGCTACTCGCCGCTGCGCACGCCCGCCGAGGCCGAAGCCCGCTTGCGCGAACTGCTCGCCGGCGCGGGCGAGCTCGAGCTGACGAGCAACTCGCCCCCGGCTCATGTTCCAGCCTCCTCGGCGCTGCTCGAGCGGCTGCGCAGAGCCGGTGATCTGGCGCTCGAGCCCAAGCAGGCCTGGACACCGGTGGCGGAGTTTGCGGCACGCGGGCTTGACGCCGTCAACTTCGGTCCGGGCGCACCGGGCTTCGCTCACCGAGCCGACGAGCGTGTCGAGGTGCGGCAGCTCGAGCGCTCGTTTGCAGTCCTTCGTAAGTTTCTCTCCAAGGAGACGTGATGCGTTTCACTCCAATACTCGACGAATTCGGTACCTACCCCTTCGTTCGCCTCGACGAGGCCAGACGCGAGACTGCGGCCCGCGGCATCCAGGTGATCGACTTCGGCATGGGCGATCCGAACGAAGCAACCGAGGTCTTCATCCGCAAAGCGGTCGCCGCCAGCCTGCCAGAGCGCTGCAAGTATCCGCGGGCAATCGGGCTGCTCGAGCTCAGGCGCGCGATCGCCGAGTGGTGCGACAAGCGCTATGGCGTGCGGGTCGACTTCGAGCGCGAGCTGATCCCGACCCTAGGCAGCAAGGAGGCGATCTTCACCTTCGCCCAGGTCCTCGACCTGAGCCCGCCGAAGAACCTCGTGCTGGTGGCCGATCCCGCCTATCCGGTTCCTGAGCGCGGTGCTCGCTTTGCCGGTGCCGAGGTGATGCGGCTGCCGATCGTCGAAGCGAACGGCTTTCTGCCCGATATCGACGCGGTTAAGGAGGAAACCTGGCAACGCGTCGCCCTTCTCTGGGTCAACTACCCGAACAATCCGACCGGGGCGGTCGCGCCGCTTTCCTTCTACGAGCGGCTGGCCGAGCTGGCTCTCGAGCACGACTTCCTGCTCTGCTCGGACGAGGCCTATAGCGAGATCTACTTCGACGAGCGCCCACCCTCGGCGCTACAGGTGCCCGACAGGCGCAATGTCGTCGTGTTCAACACACTCAGCAAGCGCTCATCGATGCCCGGCTACCGCTCCGGTTTCGTTACGGCCAACCGCGAGGTGGTCGATGCCCTTCGCCTGCTCCGCCCCACACTCGGCACGACTCCTCAGGAATTCATCCAGCTGGCCTCGATCAAGGCATGGCGCGATGAGACCCATGTCGAGAGAACGCGCGAGCGCTACCGCGCCAAACGGGAAATCATGGCAGCCGCACTCGAGCGGGCGGGGCTGCGCGTGGCCGGAAGCGAGGCGACCTTCTTCCTCTGGATCGCCGTGCCGGAAGGCGAGACGTCGGAAGGGTTCGCCAAACGGCTGCTGAGTAGCGGAATCGTGGTTGCGCCCGGCTCGTATCTGGGCGAGCACGGCGAAGGGTATGTTCGTATGGCGCTGGTGCCCACGCTGCAGGAGTGCGAGCAGGCAGCAGCGCTGCTCGATCGCCTCTTGTGACACCATTGAAGGGCGATGAGCGAGGAAAAATCAGCCGCGGAGATTCGAGCCGAGCTCATGGAAGAGCTCGAAAGTCAACCCGGGTATGAGCGCCCGGCCGCCTTCGGCGTCGGTATAGAGACGGCGAGTCGCGAGGGCCGCGTCCTCGCCACTTACTTCCCCCGGCCGAATCTCGCTGAGCATCCGCTGGTCGCGGCCGTTTTGTCGAGTGTCGTCGGGCGAGCGGGCGAGGCAGGCTCCTACGAGTTGACGACTGAGCAGATCGAAGAAGCGCTGAGCTTGCTCATGCCGACCACCGGCGATGGCGGCAACCATCCCAGCGTCGCCGTTCTCCAGCCTCTCATGAAGGCCGAAGCACTTGGGGATGACCCCGCGCTTCAGCCCTATCGCTCGCGCCGAGTAGTTGCGACGTTCATCCGCGATCTCGATCAGCCGCCGCTCGACGCTCACGACGTCTATCTGCGTCTCCACCTGATTTCATGGCGCAAGATCCAGCCGCACGGCTGCAGCCTCGAGAACATCTTTGGAATCCTGCCGAATGTCGTATGGAGCAACCGAGGTCCCTTCGACAGCGAAGAGTTCGAGCGCATCCGCGCGGAGTTGATCGGGCAGGGAATCGAGCTCGAGGTGCGCTCGGTCGACAAGTTCCCGCGCATGACCGACTATGTGGTGCCCTCCGGCGTTCGCATCGCCAACGCCGACAACGTTCGCCTGGGCGCGCACCTCGCCACCGGCACGACGGTCATGAATGCGGGTTTTGTCAACTTCAACGCCGGTACGCTGGGACCGTCGATGGTGGAAGGACGGATTTCGGCCGGTGTGGTGGTCGAGCCCGAGTCGGACGTCGGCGGCGGCGCCTCGATCATGGGTACGCTCTCGGGCGGCGGCGGCGAGGTCATCCGTATCGGATCACATTGCCTACTCGGCGCCAACTCGGGTTGCGGTATCTCGCTCGGCAACGGCTGCACGATCGAAGCCGGCCTCTACGTCACCGCCGGTGCCCGGGTCACCATGCCCGACGGCAACGTGGTGAAGGCGCGCGAGCTGAGCGGGCGCTCGGGGCTGCTCTTCTGGCGCAACAGTCAGACAGGGGCGATCGAGGTGAAGGAGCGAGGCAACACCGTCGCGCTGAACGCGGCTCTGCATCAGAACAAGAACTGATCTCGCAAGCGCCCGCCGAAACTCCGGTCGGCCACCTCCCCCGAGACAGACTGCAATCCAGCCTGACTATCAGGCATGTCAATAACAAACGGCTATATCAGTAGCTCGGGAGAGAGCTCGACGGTGCAGATCTCCTGCGCTTCGCCGACGAGGGTCGCCTTTCGCTCGGACGAGAGCGAGACGATCAGATCACCGCCGGCCAGGTGCACGGTGACCGGGCTCTCGCACCAGCCCTGCGCGATCGCAGCCGAAGCGCTCGCGACCGAGCTCGTTCCCGAGGCGAGCGTCTCCCCCGCGCCGCGCTCCCAGACGGCGATGGTGATCTCGTGACGGTTGTCGACGTAGATGAGCTGGACGTTGGTGCGCTCGGGAAAGCGCGGGTGACGCTCAACGAGAGGGCCGAGTCGCAGCAGCTCCGTGCGCTCGGGCTCGCGCCGGATGACCGCGTGCGGATTGCCGACCGAGACCGCGATGAATTCGAGCTGCTCCCCATCCAGATCGAGCGTCTCGGCCGCGCCGACGTTGACCTCACCCATCTCCATCTCGAC
>Ga0315542_1002821_pt1 | contig 10426 bp, 3 predicted proteins | sample SalMarSW160120MG_FD_202541 | JGI IMG/M metagenome (GOLD analysis project Ga0315542, IMG submission 202541) | Salt marsh sediment microbial communities from the Plum Island Ecosystem LTER, Massachusetts, United States - Salt Marsh Sediment SW1601-20 ... | reverse complement strand
ACTCAATTTCAGCGCGTTTCGTCTGTTCTTTCTGAATGGAGGCTTCGATTTTTATTAACTGTTCTTCCAGTTCCCCGACACGTTTTTGCCGCCCCACCATACCCAGTTCCTGTTTCAGAATATCTTTGGTCTGTATCAGGCCCCAGTCTGTCACCAGTTCGCCGTTCAGTGTCACGCATCTGAACCCCGTACCGGAAAAAAAAGAGGCTGCTTTTTGAGCCTGTTCCAGATCCCTGACGACGAGAAGGTCGCCCAACAGATAGTTGGTGAGAAGCGTGAATTTTGAGTCACTTCCGACCAGTGCGTTGCCCCATCCGATGATGTCGATATCTTTCGGCAGGGCAGGCTGCATTATTTTTTCAGGAAGCGACTTGAGACGGTCCAGACAGACAATGGTTGTCTTTCCGCCCCCCTTCTTTTTCAGCACTTCTATAGCCTGATAGGCCGATGCGTTTTTTTCGAATATTAAGTAACGGGCGGCTTCCCCAAGGCCGGTTTCAATGGCCAAACGGTGTTCCGGAGCAACTTCTATCGCTTCCGCTAAAATGCCAACCATACCGCTTATTTTTTCAGCCAGTAATTTTTTTGTACCGTCGGCAACGCCTTCCTTAGATTCAATCACATTGAGAAGCAGATTCAATCTTCCCTGGATCAGATTTTTTTCTCCCTGATACTGCAGCATATCTTCCTGGGATTTTTTAAGCGCTTCTCTGATTTTGTTTTCTTCTTTCAGGATTTTTTCTTTTATCTGGATTTTTTGATGTCTCTCTTTTTGGAAATTGTTATAGATCTGATCACTTTGGTTCAGGTTGAGCTGGGATGTTTTTTGAACTTCATGCAGAAACAGATCTTCTTCTTCCAGCCGTTCCAACCGTCCCTTGCTGTTGTCTATTTTTGTCCGGAGTTTTGTTTCTTCATTGTTCAATCGGTTCAATTTTTCAAGATGTTCGATAAACTCTCTTTTTTTCTTGTTGAGTTCGAGACGCTTTAAATTCAATCCCTGCTGGAAGACGGTTAACTCGTTTTTCTTGTTGTTGAAAATTCTCCCTGTGCTTGTAATTTTCACCTGAAGCGCTTCCCGGTTTTGTACTGAAACTTTAAGATGATTCTTTTGGTCTTCCAGTCGTTTTTTCAGCCCCTCGATCTCGTTTTTATTTCTTGTAATCTGTTCCTCGAGCGAGGAAATCCGCTCCTTGTTTACCCGAATGTCTCCTTCGGTTCGGCGCACCTGATCGAGCGTTTCGTTGAGCTGTTCCTGGGTCCGAGTGAGAATTTTTTCCTGTTCGACGACTTTCAGGCGAAGCGTTTCCAGATCGGCTTCTTCCTTGACAATTTCGGTGGTCCGTCCGTCTTTCTGGCCCCGAAGCGAATTCAGTTCCGCTTTCAATGGTTTGATTTTTTCCTTGAGCTGGCTTAAAAGCTGGCTGCTTCTTTTAAGGTCGATTTCCTTTGTTTGTTCATGGAGCAGTTGATATTGTCTGGCGCGATTGACCTGTCTTTTTAGGGAATTCACCGAACGTTCCACTTCCCGGATGATATCGTTGATCCGCAGAAGGTCGTTCTGCGTTGCATCCAGTTTTCGCATGGCCGCTTTTAATCGGTATTTGTATTTGGTTACTCCGGCGGCTTCTTCCAACAATCTCCGACGGTCTTCGGTTTTCTCGCTTAAAATGTCTTCAACCATTTTAAGTTCGATCACCGAATAGGCATCCGTACCGATACCGGTATCCATGAGAAGATCGTGCACGTCCTTGAGCCGCACGACGTTCTTGTTGAGCAGATACTCGCTTTCCCCTGAACGATAAAGACGCCGCGTGATGGCTACTTCGGAATAATCGATGGGAAGAAGATGGCTGGCATTGTTGAAATGGACGGTCACTTCGGCCATGCCGAGCGGGCGGGACGACTGCGCTCCTCCGAAAATAACATTTTCCATCCGGTCAGTACGAAGCACGGATTGTTTCTGTTCGCCCAGTCCCCAGCGGATCGCATCAACAATATTCGTTTTTCCGCATCCGTTGGGACCAACGACAGCTGTAATGTGATTCCCGAATTTCAGCTCAATCTTTTTAGCGAATGATTTGAAACCGTGGAGGGTGATTTTTGTCAGTATCATTGGGTCTACGCTTATACAAGAAAAATCCCCCTGAATAGACAAGGCGAGGGGGAAAACAACATCGATTTCACCATCAATCTGTTTAAAATATACCGATTTCTTGATACCTTGTCAAGATATAATTGGGAGGCCGATGGTCTCGGATTTCAATGAAATCGAATTTTTGTTATTTGACCGTCTTTCTTTTCAGAAACCGGAGACTCTCTCCTGACATCACAGGTCTGGTCGGATGAGTGGAATGAAACATAATAGAGAAATATGAATTAACGTAGAAGGAGCATCTTTTGCACGGATCGGCAATTCTCTGTTTCCAGCCGGTAAAAATAAATCCCGCTCGGCACAGCCCTGCCATATGTATCCTTTCCATCCCATTCCACCTTCTTTAATCCGACCTGCATTCTGCTATTAACGAGTGTCCGAATTCCCCTTCCCAGGATATCGTATATTTTTATTTTCACTATCTCACTTTTTGGCAGGGAAAATGAAATTGTTGTTGACGGATTAAACGGATTGGGATAATTCTGATATAATTCAACATTCTCAGGAAGTATCGGATTATTATTATCTATCAGCATGTTCGGATCTGCTGTAAATACAAAAACATCTTCTGTTGTGAATATATTCTCATAAAGAATCTGGATCCTGTCTCCGGTATTGAAAAACATATTCCCGGAAATTAAACTCCAGGTAAGGCTGTCAAGTTCACTGCTACTGGTATCCACTGCAGTTTCTTTGTAGGGAGTATTTAGAATATGAAAGTACATGTCAAATGACGGATTAAAAGCATAAAATGGCGTGTCCGACAAAAACTGAAATCGATCGTAGAGAAGAACATTCACCTGTCTGTTGTCATCGATATTCCAGACCTCAAAAGGGATGCGAACTGTAAATGGATCATTTGATCCCGGATTTGGATTCATCGGATGATCCTGTAATTCATAACACAACGCGCCATAAAGTGTTGCCACGGAACCGGTTCCTTCTTTGATAGTTACAATTTTAGCATCCGGATTTTCATACTCGCCGGTAAATCGTAATTCATAGTCCTTTCCCAATTCAAAACGATTATCCGTTCCTCTGCCAAAAACATCTATTGCCCTCGAAGTTTCTGACAGACCGAATAGATAAAAATCTGCGATATAGTAATAATTCCCCTGCAGCGGATTCATTTCAGGGTACTGGATTGAATAATAAGACAGTTGACTTGCATCTTTTACAATGATTTTGAACCCATCTACATCGGGATAGTTATCATCTCCACTCAAATTTATCTGGTTATGTAATAACACTGTATTGGTTGTTATATCCGTTAAATTCCATACCAAACCTGAATCCAAAGCAGGATTGAAATCAACGCGATAATCATGGCCGGTCAAAAGAGCTGGGTCAATAACCAATGGTACGATGCTGCCATTGCTTTCTCCTGCAGTATGGGTTACTCGAATTGTATCCATCCATGCCAGACCTGGAGCGCCTTCGAGATAACCAATTTCTATCACATCGATGATACTTTCTGTGTATTTTGGCATCACCTGTTCTGCCGGATTGTAAGTATAAGCGGTCACCGCAAAATAATAGGGTTTGCCTTTGATCAGATGATTATTTTCCAGATAATCTTTCTCAATCGTGCAGTTTCTTTGAATGCCGGAATCAGAGCCATACTGTTGAGTAATCTGAGTTGGCAGACCGGTATCCGGATCGATAATATCTTCCACGATCTCCGTAATGCCATCGATGATATCAAATGTTGCAACCCGTACGCTGTTTGACTTTACGGGTACCAGCGAATGGAATTGATATACATTATATCCCTGGAAAGCGTAACCGTCCTCTTCATAATGCTCGATCTCCCCAGCATTACTCTCCCAGGAAAGTTTTAAATGGTTATCCACATTTTCACAGATCAGTTTGGGATAGGGTGAGAAGGGTTCTGGATAGGGTGGAAAGGTTATCCCTTTGTTTTTATTTTGAACGATTACATCATCAATATAGATGCCCTCTGTGACTTCTTCCAAATCACTAACAAATCGGAAACGCAATTTTACCAAAGTCCCGGCAGGGTAATGAGATAAATCATAACTGTATTTTAACCAATCATTGCCGGTAGGCAAAATCCCCAAGGCACCGCCGCTTCCGATAAAGTCCAAATTTTCCCAACCGGAGCCGTCATTGATTTCGGGGTGAATGCCGTTCACTCCGTAGTTGGGAAATTCATACCAGCACCAGAAGGAAAGCTCGGAATTTTGGTCTATTATAAAAGAGCTGGATTCAAGACGGTTATCCATATCGTTATCGAATACGATGGTTTCCCTGTTCCCGCAATGCCAGCTGAAATTTCCGGAATGTCTCCGATCCGAGGTGAGATACCATAAGTCGGGTGAGCCGGTATGTGTCCAAATACTATCGCTAAATTCCATATTGTCCTGAATACCGAATTCCCCTACGGATACCAAAATGCTGTCTGTAAACTGATAATCCCCATCGGTTTCCATCAATAGTCCGATTTGGGGAAAAGCTGGATTCGGACAATCTGTTCCGACAGTCATATCAAGCGATATTGTCTTTGTGCTGTCGGGCAATATTTCTCCGCAATCAAGAGAAGCGTGAGACAAGGAAAGAAAGGGCGAATTACGGTTAATGGTAATCGTGGTATTTTGTGCTGAAGCCAATCCTCTATTTTGAACAGCTAAAGTCAGGATTATTGTTTCGCCCGGTTCGGCAAAATTATCACCGTCCCCATTCGATGAATCAGACATCTGATAAAAACCGGAGGATAAAAGCGGGGTTGTTCCTGTTATTCCGATTATTCCGGTCCATGTGTTTTCCCCAAAATCTGTTATTTCTGAACTCAAATGGATCACTTCACCATTAACAAGATTGGAACCAATGTGAAATGAGAAAGCATTTGAGATGACAATTGAATCGCCTGCTGGAATTGTACCTATTGATTCAGTACTGTCAATCCAAACTATTTTTGTATTTTTGCAATAGAGAACGGCAGAAATATTGTTTGCTGAAACAGTTCCATAATTTTTAAAACAACAATTCATGGAAACCACCGCATCGGGGATAACATGACCCTGTGCCGAACCGTTGGTTGTATACGAAGCGATCTGTACGCACGGTTCATCTGTATATATAGAAATTGTATTTTCGTACGGCAGGAAATTGTGAGCGGTCACGGTTATCTGCAGATTATCTGCCAAATTTAATGTTGATACATCTAAACGTAAGGTTCCATCCAGTCCCGTTATTCCTGTTTGATACACTTCTTCGCCCTGCATCAGGCAGACCAGGGCTTCTTCCAGAGGACGGTGACTATCATCCGTAACGGTTATCGTACATCGACTTTCCCCAACAGGCAGCGTGGACGGATGTTGAACGATCATTGTTCCTGCGACATCCGTCCATACGGGCATTTCGGGATCACCCAATAAATTAACCTCGTATTCACACCAGCGGTATACATTTTTCTGTGCAGCATACGGTACATAAACCGATTTTGCAGCACCCAGTGCACCGCCAATGTGATTTATATCATTAATGAAAAGATTTTTGAAAAACTGCTGGTCGAAACGATCTGAGTAACCATAAACAGGATTACCGGGACTTCCCCAGCCATAACGGGAATTCCCGATAAAAGCAACACCTCCGCCGTTTGGATTGATCACAAAATGCTCGGCAATACATTCATAATCAAAAGCAGCTGGCCAGCAACCAATGGAAAACAAAATTGAATAGTAAGGGCCATTCTCCAGAAGATCCATGTCCTCACAAGATATCAATCCGTCACCGATACTCATCAATAACTTCCCGGCATGGCCACAGTGATTAATGATGTTCTGTCCTTGATTGATTGCATTCATTACCGATTCTTTGTTTTCGTTACCATTATGCTCATAAAGTTTTGTAACCGGGTCAAATCGGTCCGGTACATACATTTTATCGATATAATCCTTACCCTCACCAGAATTCGTATAGGGTTCCGACCACAGAACTTCTCCCAGAAATAACATATTCAACTCATTGCCATTCAATGCATTTTTTTCATAAGTTAAAATTTTATTCACGAATGCATCGGCTTCTTCTGAATTTTCAACAGGAGCCCTGCCGACAAACACATCGGGATACATATCAATATCATCATCGATCTCCCCGTAAATCGTATTGCCGTTAGCATTCCAATCGCCATCCAAGTCTGAATAGTATAGATCACAAGGAATGTAATTTTCTTTATAATCGCCATATTCGCAGTCAAAGGCAAAAGCAGTCCTGTGGGGAATAATATCCGTGTCACCCCCCAACAAGATCCATACTGTGCCCCAATGTTGATAGGCATCAATGATGAAATTCCTGATTTTCTCCTGATTGTCAATACCTGTATAATTGGAATAGATGTGAGACGTTGTGACAATTGTGGCAGATAAACCCTTTTTTAATTTCCAATCTGCCAAAGGTTGAAAATGAGGAACCAAATCATCGGATGTGATGATGACATACAGATGTTCTTCATTCGATAACAGTGCGTTTTGATATTCTGCCGGAAATTTTTCTGTTTCTGCATCGTTGTAATCTTTGACCATTTTATTCAACAAAATATCTTTGACCTGTTTTGAATACCCGCTCTGTTTGGGCATTCTGGGAAATTTACCGGAGGTTTTGTATTGAACGGTGATCTCAACTTCTGAATAAAATTTTATTTTTTTCTGCAAAGGAAAATACTGCAGAGGAAAGACAAATAATGAACCGATCGGATTTCCTGATAAAAAACCGGATTTGGAAATTTCAATAATGTCTTTTGGGTAGGCATCGTTAGATGCATATATGTGCGTGTCAGGAGAAACGGCCTTATATTTTGTTTTGTCGGATAGTATTTGTGGTGGCTGGGCAGGAGAGATAAGGTATTCTCCTTCTAAGAATTCGCTTTTTGTACTGATAATGGTGATTCCGGCAATTTCTTTATCTGCAGGCAAATCGAATTGAATAATTGCAAATGGAAGTACCGGAGCACCCGTTTTTTGGGATATTTCGTAATCTTGATAAGTAATCAGGTCGTATCCTGACTTTTTGCTGAATACTAATTTATCCTTTGTAAATGAAAAATGAATTGGATTCGTTTGGGCGTTGCCAATATGTAAGTTTAAGATAAATAAAAGAGTGAAAATAAAAACAGGTCTTGTTTCAGGGCAACGTGTTTTCATTTAAGACTCCATCACGTCATATTCAAACAAATTCAATTTCTCTGATAGTATTCTCATCACAAAAAAGGATAGATCAATTCAATGAGAAAGACTATAGTGATTTTTCCCTTTAGCTTGTAAAATACCAAATGAGGGATTGAATGTCAATAACGTTATTTCATTTCTTGGAATTACAAAAAAAGTCTTTACTTTTTCCCTGTTTTTATGTATTATAAATTTAGTTTCTGCGTCCTGTCATAGCATCCAATTCTTGTTTTTTCATCTGTTTGTATCCGAAAAAATAATTAATGAAAAATCAACCCGCTCTCAAGGCAGCTCTATTGCTGTCACTCGGAATTCTGGCAAGCAGGTTTGAACACGTTCCTTTTCATGTTGTCTGGATTGCGGTTTCCCTGATGCTGCTGTGTCTTCTTCTCCTTTTTTATGGAAAAAAGACCGGTCCGATTTTTCAAATTTTATTATTGCTATCCGTTTTCCTTTTGGGTGTTTTAAGGGAATATCAAAGAGCGCATCTCTTTCCGCCTGATCACATTCTTCATTTTGTCCCGTCCGAAGCGCCAATTCACATTCGGGGATTTCTTCTGAAAGATCCGGTTGATAAAAATCAAAGAACCGAGTTTCTGGTCGATGTGGATTCCATCTGTATCGGGAACAGAGAGATCAAATCCTGCGGCGGGATCCTTGTTTCATCGTATTCCGATTTGCCTGTTTCCCTGAAATACGGAGACGAAATTACTGTTTTTGGATCTCTGGAAAGGCCGGCGGGACAGCGAAATCCCGGAGGATTCGATTACCGGGCCTATCTTGAGAGGAAAGGGATCTATGCGGTTTTAAGAATTAAGGGATCGTTCGCCATTCAGGGAACAGGGAATAAAAAGGGGAATTGGATTCTCAGAAAATGGATCTACCCCGCGAGGAGGTACATTCTTCGTGTCATCAACCGGACGACTGCAGGACAAAGCCGTGCGCTCCTGAAAGCGCTCATCATCGGTGAACGGGGAGAAGTCTTTCCCGAAGTCCGGGATGATTTTGCGAAAGCGGGTGTGATTCATGTGCTGGCTGTGAGCGGTCTGCATGTCGGATTTGTCGTGATGATTTTTCTCACCATTTTTGGATTATTCCGGTTTCCTTATCTTGTCCGGATTTTGTTGACCATTGCCGGACTTATTTTTTATGTTCTGTTGACGGAAGCGAAAGCCCCTGTGGCAAGGGCTTCAATTATGTGCGGCCTCTATTTATTCGGCACGCTCTTCGAAAGGCGGCCCGATCCGTTCAACATCATGGGTCTTGCCGGGTTGGTTTTACTGCTCATCAATCCTTTGGATCTTTTCGATCTGGGATTTCAGCTTTCCTTTGCGGCCGTTTTTTCAATTGTGTTTTTTTATCAAAAAATCAATGCTCTTCCTTTCATTGTGAAAATCAAGAACAATTTAACCAAATACAGTATCGGCCGATATATTCTGCCCGCTTTTCTGGTTTCTTTGTCCGCTCAACTTGGGACATTGCCGCTCATTGCTGTTTATTTTAACCGCATTCCCCTGCTCGCTTTAGTGATCAACCTGATTGCCGTTCCGGCGGCCGGGCTCATTGTGGCACTGGGATTCACTTCCATTATTTTCAGTCTTTTTTCTTTCTGGATCGCGTCCGTGTACGGCGCTTTAAATCAGGAAATCATCCGCCTTTTCATCGGGCTTGTACACTGGTTTGGAAAACTTCCATTTTCATATATCGAAATCCCGAGTCCCGGAATGATATTGATCATGCTTTACTTTTCTTTTCTGCTTCTTCTACTTCAGATACATGATTCAAGAAGAAGGAAACAATTTCTGTTTGCCGTGGTTGTTTTTTCAAATCTCTGGATTTGGGAACAGGTGATTCGAAATGATTCAAACAAACTCACCTGGATTCAATTCGATGTCGGCCAGGGAGACACGGCTTTGATCCGGCTGCCGAGAGGGAAAACCGTATTGATAGACGGAGGGGAAAAGCGGCCTCGTTTCGATAACGGAGAGCGGGTAGTTGCGCCCTATTTACGGAAACAGGGCATTCGAAAACTCGATCTTGTCATTTTAACCCACCCTCATAACGATCATGTCGGCGGGCTGACCTATATATTAAACCATTTTCTTGTTTCTTCGATTATCACGGCAGGAACCGCTTTTAATTCCGGATTATACAGCGATTTCCTGAACACTATTGAAAAATGCGGTATTCCGCATACTATTGTAACCGCGCCGGACAGTCTCTTTTTTCCCGGAATCAAAATGTTCTTTTTATCCCCCACACGGGAGATCAAAAATAGCGACCGGAATGTCAATAATCAATCGGTTGTAGTCAGGATTATATACGGCAGAATCCGTTTGTTATTTATGGGAGATGCGGAAAGGGCGATCGAAAAAAGTCTGGTTTCGCAAAAACTCTGTCTTCAATCCGACGGTCTTAAAGTCGGCCACCACGGCAGCATCACTTCGAGCACGCGGCCCTTTCTCGAACGCGTCGCACCTGAATTTGCCGTCATTTCAGTCGGGCGGTATAACCGTTTCGGTCATCCTTCGGATATTGTGCTTCAACGGTTCCGTGACATGAACGCCGATGTTTTCCGAACGGACAGGGAAGGTGCTGTGATCTTCCGAACCGACGGGACGACTCTCAGGAAAATAAACTGGTGAGGATTTTTTGAAAATTTTTAAATCTTGTTCAAGCAGTCTCTGTTGGAACGGAAAATACTTCTGTTACTATTACATGCCGATATATTTCATTACTTCATAGACAAGAACGGCCGGCCAGACAAGCGCTTTTAAAAAGCCCAGAACACCGATCCAGAAACCGGTGGCATGAGAAATAAAATAGACGGCTGCTCCGATAAATCCCAGACCATAAACGGCACTTGCAGGAGCACCTCCGTGCATTTCTTTTTTCATGGTTTTCCCTCCTTTGGTTTATTCCCAAAAAGATCAAAGGAACAAGATAGATGATTTAAAATTTTTTTTCTACTTTAATGATTCTTTCGAATTTCCTCGAGCCGAATCTGTGCATCGGGATCACGGTGAAACAATGCATTCAGCTTATCACATGCATACGCAGTGCATTGTGCACAGGTTTCAAGATT
>Ga0315542_1002820_pt1 | contig 10428 bp, 5 predicted proteins | sample SalMarSW160120MG_FD_202541 | JGI IMG/M metagenome (GOLD analysis project Ga0315542, IMG submission 202541) | Salt marsh sediment microbial communities from the Plum Island Ecosystem LTER, Massachusetts, United States - Salt Marsh Sediment SW1601-20 ... | reverse complement strand
CACCCCCTCTGACTGAAGACTCAAGACTCGAAGCGAAGCTCCGCTTCGCTCGTTACGGCCTGTACTCGCCGAACACGTCACGAAGGGCGTCGGACACCTCGCCAAGGGTGGCGTTTCTCTTCAGCGCCTTTTTCATCGGATGCAGGAGGTTCGCTCCGGTCCGCGCCGCCCCCCGGATCTCATCGAGCGCCGACTCGACCGCCGTCGTGTCTCGGCCTGCGCGCAGTGCAACGAGTCCTTCGGTTTGGTCCCGTCGAATCGATGCATCGACTCGCAGCACCGGGATCTCCTCTTCTTCACCTTCTTCGAGAAACGCGTTGACGCCGACCACCTTCTGAGCACCGGACTCGATGCTTCGAGCCGTTTCATAAGCGGCATCTTCGATCGCTCTCTGAGGGAATCCCGCCTCGATCGCCTTGACGGCGCCACCGAGCGCATCGACCTCCGAAAGCAACCGCCGGGCATGTTCCTCCAGCGCATCCGTCAGCGACTCGATGTAGTACGAACCGGCGAGGGGATCGACGGTTTCGGCAACACCCGCCTCGTAGGCGAGGATCTGCTGGGTGCGGAGCGCAATCTTCGCAGACCGTTCCGTGGGGAGTCCGAGCGCCTCGTCGAAGGAGTTCGTGTGCAACGACTGGGTCCCTCCGAGCACCGCGGAGAGCGCTTCGACTGCCGTCCGCACGATGTTCAATTCGGGTTGCTGCGCGGTCAGGGTGCTCCCGGCCGTCTGCGTGTGAAAGCGCATCTGCCACGCCTTCGGATCGGTTGCCCCTACCCGGTCGCGCATGAGACTCGCCCACATGCGCCGCGCGGCGCGGTACTTTGCCACCTCCTCGAAGAACTGGCTGTGCGCATTCCAGAAGAACGAGAGCCGAGGAGCGAACCGGTTCACGTCGAGGCCGGCACGAACCGCTGCATCCACATAGGCGAGGCCGTCGGCGATGGTGAACGCGATCTCTTGGGCGGCCGTCGCCCCCGCTTCGCGCATGTGATAGCCGCTGATCGAGATCGTGTTCCACGACGGGAGCTCGTCGGTGCAGTAGGAGAACAGGTCGGTGACGAGGCGCATCGACTGGGCAGGCGGGTAGATGTAGGTCCCGCGCGCGACGTACTCCTTGAGGATGTCGTTCTGGACCGTGCCCTTGATCGAATCCTTGGACACCCCCTGCTCCTCCGCAACGAGCTGATAGAGCAGCAGGAGGATCGCCGCCGTGGCGTTGATCGTCATCGATGTGCTGACACTGCCAAGTGGGATGGCGTTGAAGAGCCGCCGCATATCCTCGATGCTGTCGATGGCGACGCCGACCTTGCCGACCTCACCTTCCGACATGGGGTGATCCGAGTCGTACCCCATCTGCGTCGGGAGATCGAAGGCGACCGACAGTCCCGTCTGGCCGGCGTCGAGAAGCGACCTGAATCTGAGATTCGTCGCGTCCGCATCGCCAAACCCGGCGTACTGACGCATCGTCCAGAGCCTGCCCCGGTACATCGTTGGATACGGGCCCCGCGTGTACGGGTAGCTTCCCGGCTCGCCGATCCGTTCGACAATCTCGCCGGGGCGGTAGACCGTCTCGATTTCGATGCCGCTACTGGTGCGGTGCGCAGCTTCATTCCGATTCATAGGTATCCTCCCGGATGCTACTCCCCGGGAATTCATGGCCTCACCCATCCACGAACTCGAACGAAGAGAAATCCGAAGCCGATGGTTCATCGCGCTCGCGTCACTCCTCTCGATCGTCCTGTTGTCGTCGACGTGGCTGGCGCTGTTCTCCTTCTTCAGCTCCAGTTCGGCCTACGGCATCTTCCAGAGCCTGGAGGCGAAGTACGTCCCGGATGTGCAGGCAATGAGTCTGGACTTCCCCGACCTCTCACAGACATCCAGTGTCTTCACGCTCAAGGGAGAGGAACTGGCCGAACTCAATGACGGGAAGATCAGCGACCCCGTTCGCCTCGAAGACGTCCCTCCCCTCGTGGTCCACGCGCTGCTCGCAGCGGAAGACAACACGTTCTATGACCATGAAGGCATCAACTTCGGTTCGATCGTCAAGGCGTTCATCGAGAACCTCCGGTTCGGGACTGAGCGGGGCGGATCGACGATCACCCAGCAGGTCGTGAAGAACAGCTTCGTCGGCAGTGCTGTCACGTATCAGCGCAAGATCACCGAGGCGTTCGTGTCGGTCGAGTTGGAACGTCGCTACTCGAAGGATCAGATCCTCGAGTACTACATGAACTCCGTGTACTTCGGTTCGAGCGCCTACGGGATCAAGGCTGCTGCGCTCCAGTACTTCGGCAAGAGCCTCGACGAGCTGACCGTCGGCGAAGCGGCCGCCCTTGTCGTTCCGATCAGGAACCCCTCCCAATACAACCCTCGAAGCGAGTCTCGCCTCCCCTACGTCATCGATCGCCGCGACACCGTGCTCGACACGATGGCGCGGAAGGGCTGGATCACCGAGGCGCAGGCCGAAGCCGCCAAGCAGGAGGACCTGGCCGACGAACTGGTGCCCCAAACGCACTTCACCGGCGCTGCCGATCACGTGGTCGCCGCCGTGAAGACCGCCCTCCTCCACGACCCCGAGTATGCCTTCCTCGGCGCGACGACCGAAGAACGAAAAAAGGCGATCTTCGGCTGCCCCGCTGACGACACGACCTGTCAAGGCGGCGGGGGCCTCAAGATCTACACGACGATCAACCTTCAGCTCCAAGAGCAGGCGAACGCGATCCTCGAGGAGTGGTTGCCCTACGTCGATCCATCAACGCTTTCGGAAGCGGACCTCGATGCCTGCATCAAGCGCTACAACGCCACACAGACACCCGTTCCGGACACCCAGAGTCTTCGGTGTACTCCGACCGGAGCAATCTCGATGATCGACAACGACACCGGGGCGATCACCGTCATGGCATCCGGGCTCCCCTTCGACGTCGAGCAGTTCGACCTCGCTTTGAACGCGCAGCGAAACCCGGGATCGTCGTTCAAACCGTTCGGTCTGATCGCCTATCTGGAAGGGGGCGGATCGCTCAACTCGTTCTGGGATGCGAGGAGCCCGCTGGAGATCCAGTGCCCGTTTGCGTGCGAAGGCAACTCTGATATCTGGACCGTGAGCAACGCCGGAGCGAGCATCGAACCGGGGCTCCGTCTCTTTGACGCAACACGGCGGTCGGTGAACACGGTCTACGCGCAGGTCTCGGTCGAGGTTGGCCCTCAGCACATCATCGACGTCGCGCGGCGGATGGGTGTCACCAACTCCAAGCTTCCGGACGTCTACTCGATCGTGCTCGGCGCCGGCGGCGCAACTCCGATCGAGATGGCATCCGCCTACACCAACTTCGCGACCAATGGCGTATGGGCCGAACCGTATCTCATCGAGCGCATCGAAGATGACGACGGCAACGTCATCTACCAGCACGACGTCTTGCACACCCAGACGGTGGACCCGGCGATCATCGCGGCGGCCAGACGGCCGCTGCTCAAGGTTCCCACCAGCGCCGGCACCGCACCCCTCGCGAACATCGGCCGTCCTCAAGGCGGAAAGACCGGCACCCACCAGAACTACATGGACGCCTGGTTCGTAGGTTTCGTACCCCAGTACTCCACGGCGGTCTGGGTCGGCTACCCAGACTTCCAGTACCCGATGCGTGACATCACGATCCACGACAACTACTACGCGAGGGTGTACGGAGGCACGATTCCGGCGCCCATCTGGGCCCAGTTCATGACCGACGCGCTCGACGGGGTGCCCGACGGGTCGTTTCCAGAAGACCCACCCGGCGTCAACCAGTACTTCGTCGTTCCGCCCGCAACTGTTCCGAGTGTGGTCGGGATGGTTGCCGGTCTCGACGAAACGGGAGGACGGCAGGTGTCCGATCCGGAGGTGGCACCAACGGCGAAGGACGTCGTCTACTCGGCGCACCTCCAGCCGGTTCTCGTCGAGGTCGACTCGCTCGAACCTGTCGGCACGGTCGTCGCCCAGAGTCCACCTCCGGGCCCGTCGTGGATGGACGAAAACGGCAACGTCATCGATGTAGGCCAAGGCGACGAGGTCACGCTGTCGGTGTCGACGGGACTGCCACCTACGGCTCCCCTGCCCGACTTCAGCAACATGACCATCGAACAGGTCGTTGCTGCGCTCGATCAGTTCCAGCAGGACACGGGCGTAGCGCTCACCTTCACCACCCAGCAGGTAGTCACGGCCGACCCGTCCTTGTACGGCGTCGTGCTCTCCTCCAGTCCGGCGCCCGGGTTCGTGGTCACCTACGGAGACCCGATCACCTTGTTCGTCGGAGCGGCGCCGTAGGTTTTCGCGCTCTCGATCGCGCTACTTGACGTTGGTTGACGTTACTTGATATGACTGCAGCCGTGAAGGTTGCAGCACCCGGGAGCCAACGCGATGCTCGTCCTCCCGTCGCGATCCACGCCGCGCCGAACCCGGGTGCTGCAACCCGAGCCAGCGCGAGGGAGCGACCCGTGATCCATCCGCGGCTCTTCCATGACGGGCTCCCTGGCGTTGCGCCAGACTCGCCGTACGTCCGCAGATTCTGGACGGCGGTGATTGGACCCACGGCTGTTGCGGAGCTGCTCAGGCTCGTTGTGGCGGCCCGCCGGGATACGTTTCTTCGACGTCCGACACGCCTCGGCCAGCTCGTCGCCGAGGGTCTCGTCGGTGTCCACGGGCGCGACATTCTCGTCCGCGGCCTCGTCCCCGTGCTCGGCCCACGGCAACTCAACAGGCTCACTCCCTCACTCAGGCACGAACACCAGGCAGCACTCATGAAGCTCTCGCACACGCCTGGGTTACGATGCCTTCCATGACCGATCGTGTCCCTGACGAAGTCTCCGCGGCCGCCGTGGCCCAGCGCCACGGTCAGATCCTGGTCATCGACATCCGAGACGAGGCGGAGTACGCGGAGGGCGCGATTCCCGGAGCAGTCCACATCCCGGAAGAACTTCTCGAAGAGAGACTGGAAGCAATCACTCATCGCGACGACGAGATCGTCATCTACTGCGGAGAAGGCGTTCGATCCCTGATCGCGACACGCGCCCTGACGCAACTCGGATACTCGAACGTCAGATCCCTCGCCGGCGGCTCGAACAACTGGAGAAGGTCGGAACTCCCCTGGGAGACGCCACGAGACGCCTCGGCGAACCGCTACGCGCGCCACATGGCGCTCTCCGAGGTTGGCCCTGAGGGACAATCGAGACTCCTCGACTCGAAGGTGCTGGTCGTCGGAGCGGGCGGTTTGGGCTCGCCGGCAGCTCTCTACCTGGCCGCCGCCGGCGTCGGAACCCTCGGCATCGTCGATTTCGACACCGTTGCGCTCTCCAACTTGCAGCGCCAGATTCTCCACTCCACCTCGCGAATCGGCATGCCGAAGGTGGCATCGGCGGCACGGACGCTGAGCGACCTCAACCCGGATGTCACGGTCGTCCCCCACGAGACGGCCCTCAACGCGTCCAATGTGCTGAATGCAATGGATGGCTACGACGTCGTCGTCGACGGAACAGACAACTTCCCGACCCGCTATCTGCTCGCAGACGCGTCACTTCACCTGAGGGTGCCCGTCGTCTATGGTGCGGCCCTCCGCTTCGAGGGTCAGGTGAGCGTCTTCTCCCCCTACGAGGGACCGTGCTACCGATGCCTGTTTCCGCAGCCTCCTCCGCCGGACATGGCGCCATCCTGCGCTGATGCCGGCGTGCTCGGGGCCGTGACGGGAATCATCGGATCACTCCAGGCACTCGAGACCATCAAACTCATCGTCGGTGCCGGCAACCCGCTGATCGGTCGGCTGCTCGTGTACGACGCGCTCGATCAAGATGTCCGTGTGCTCCAGATTCGGCGGAACCCGTCGTGTCCGGCCTGCGGGAACGAGAGGCGGCCCCCTCGCATCGTCGACTACGACTGGCAGTGCACACCGGCGGGAACCGTCGACAGGACCTGATCCTCCTTGGATGGGGCCTAGCCGCCCTGGCGAGCTTGGATGGCGTTCAGCGAGCCTGCCATGAACTCTGCCATGAGATCCCGGCTCATGTCCTTGTTCGGCTCGTACTGGCCGCTCAGCGAGATCACTCCGAGTTGCTTCAGCTGGTTGATGGCGAGCTGCGCCTCCTCGGACAGACCACCGATGTCGGCGAAACCCTGGTTGCTCCCGTCCGGCAGAGCGATCCCGTCGACCTGAAGAAGCCGAGCGATGAACAGCGCCATCTGCCACCGAGGAACGTTGGCCGATGGGGTGTAGGTCGTCTCGGAGGTTCCCTTGGTGACTCCCAACTGACGAAGCTGGTTGATCGCGAGCTGGTATGAGGGATCGAGTGATCCGATGTCGGCAAAGCCTTGAGCGGCGCCGTCCATCAGGTCGTACCCGCCCGCCGTATGAAGTCTCGTGAGGAACAGGGCCATCTGCCATCGGGGAACGGAGTCGCTCGGGCAGTAGCGATCCTGGGCGCACCCCTGGGTGATACCGGCCTGCCAGATCGTCAGAATGTCGTCGAGGTACGAGTTGCCGTCGAGGTCGGTGAACGGGTTGACGATCGGTTCGACATCCACCGGCGGATTCGTGATCGGTCCGACCGGATCCCCATTCAGCCCGGTGACGTGCGGCGAGGGAAGCGACAGGTTGGCCCTCAACCATGCGCTGCCTTTCGTTACGACAACGTTCTGGCCGCCATATACGCCCGAGAACTGAACGGATGCGCTCGGCGCAGGATTCACCAGCGACGCCGTGTCTACGCTGTCCCAGCCCAGCTCGGCTGCGATCACAGCAGTGTCCACGTCCTTTTCCCACACGGCGTTTGGATTCAGCGACGGGTTGGCCGACCAGTGGTCATCCACCGAAACGAGATAGGGGTACTGGATCGACGACCCGAACCCGTCGATATTCGATTCGGTTTGCCCCGCCGACGACGAGAAGTAGAACGCGCCGATCACTTGGCCTTTGGTGAAATCCGGCCAGTCGGAGCCCGAATAGGAGACGACCTGACCCGCGGTCTGGGTCACGGCGGTCACCCAGTTGGCTTTGTCAGCCGACGCTTCGGCCGCCCACCCCAGATACACTTGATCTGCTGCCGTGTCCTTGATGTGACACCAGCAACTGGTCTTGCGCGACGAGCTGAGTCCGGCATCGGCCTCGGTACGCAGCGATGGAACCTCATTGCCCAGGAAGCGATAGACCGCATACGTTCTCGCAGCGATCGCCTGAGCCTTGAGGGCTTCCAGCGACCAGCTTGCCGGCATTTCCGCGATGCCGCGCAGGTAGTCCTCGAGATCGATGGCGAGGCTCACGTGGAAGTTGCCGCCGGAAACGGCCGTAGTGCGCATCTTGATGGTCCCGTAGGCGTACTCCTTGCCGTCGAGCCACACGTGGGTGCCTTCACCCCACGAGATCGATGCGCGGCACGCTCCGACCTGTGCTCCCGTTGCCTGGCCGTCTTTGTAGAAGCGACAGCCCGATCCGGTGCGGGAAAACGTCCATGTCTCACCGGGTTGAGGATGCTCGCTTCGAGGGCACGGGCCTTCCCCGTCACCGGACTGGCACAGATCCAGTTCACCGCCGATCGCCTTGAACGTGATCGAAGACTGGTTCTGTTCGAGCCCAACCCACAGCGGATCGTCGACCGTGGTCAGAGTCGTGTTGGGAAGTGGGAGCGAATTCAGGACCGACACCTGGGTGCCGGTGTAGTAGTGGGTGAGGATCTGCTCGGTGGTCGCACCGTCGAGTGCCATGCCGTAGGCACCGTACTGGCTCATCCCAACGCCGTGCCCCCAGCCACCCCCGTTGATCCGGAGCACCCCCGTGGTGGCCTGCGCGGCGCCTGCCGGCGCCAAGGCGGCGAACAAGGACACGACGAGCGCGAGCGCGACGCGTCTCACGACACCACCGGTGTCCAACCGAGACGATGCATCATGCGAGCGAGGAATGCAGCCATCTGTCCTCTCGTGACGAGACCGAAGGGATCATAGGCACCCGGTGAAGTTCCGCTGGTGATCCCAAGTGAGGCGAGCTCGTTGATGGCGAGCTGCACATCGGTGGGGAAAGCCGTGATATCGAGAAACGTTGCGGTTCTGGCGGCCGGGAACGCAAGCCCGGCGTCGCTCCACATCCTCGTGAGGAAGAGCGCCATCTGCCAGCGACTGACCGGCTGATCCGGTCCGTATGTGTCGGGCGAAGTCCCGGACGTGATGCCGAGTTCGGCGAGCTGGTTGATCGCCGTCTGCATCTCGGGGCTGAGGTAGGCGATGTCGCTGAACCCCGCGTCGTCCCCGGGCGGGAGCGAGAACGACGAGAGCGACCACAGTCTGGTGAGGAAGAGCGCCATCTGCCCCCTGCTCACGGTCCCCGTCGGACAGTACAGGTCGGGCCCGCACCCTTTCGTGATGCCGGCGTCGTAGATGGTGATGATGTCTGGTTCGAACACGGACTCGTCGTCGTCGGAGAACGGCGGGTTGAACGTGCCAAGGTGAAAACCGAACGAGGCGGGTCTCGGCGCCTGTGCACCCGATTGCGGTGTGGCAACGAGCGAGGCTGTGTAGGTCCCGACTGGTTCCGGCAGTCCGTTGAACGTGCCGTCCCAGGCAACCGATCCATCCTGTCCCTGGCCGGTCGCTTCGAGCAGTACGGTCCCTGTGCCGTCCGAGATCGTGAACTCCCAGGTCATCGGTTCGGTGAATCGGAAGGGAAACACTGCTGTGTCATATCCGGAGTCGGGGAATCCGGCAACTAAGTTCTCGGTCGGCCAGCCCCCGTAGATCTTGGGGTCGGGATCCGAGGCAACCACCTGCCGGTAGGTGTCGAGCAGGGCGTAGTTGGCGTTCCCCGGACACGCCGTGCTTCCGGTGTCACGATGCCCTGCGATCACCGGAAGGGTGACAGATACGCCTTCTTCGAACTTGGGCGAGCCCAGCGATTCGACGGTCGTGGTCGAAAGCGGATCGACGTGATTCATGTCGAGAATCCACGTGGCAAGTGATTCGAACGACTGTTGCGCTTCAGCACTCGGGGGCACGTCCTGGTAGTAGCCGAGGAACGCGACGCCCGCCGAGTACGAATTGAACCCTTTCGTGTGTGCCCCTTGGACGTTGAGGCCGCCACCCCGACCCTCGTAGATGGTGCCGAATCGATCGACGACGTAGTTGTAGCCGATGTCATCCCATCCGCGAACGTTGACATGGAACGCACAGATCGCGTAGATACGATCTGCGGCTTCGTCGGAGGTGTAGCTGTTCGCTGCTGCACTGACGCTGGTGTGGTGAACGAACACCATGTGAATGCGATCGACGTAGGCACGCTCCGGTTCTGACCCGTTCAGACATTGGTCTCCACCCCAGGCCGAACGCGGGACGATCGCCGGTTGGTCAGGGGCGGCAGCGGCAGGCGCTGAACGGAAGGTCAAGCGCTTCAGGAAGTGCTGAACCTTCTCCAGGAGATTGAGGTTGCGGCCGGCCGTTTCCACGTAGTCGGCCTCGAGTCCCTCGACGGGACCCTCCACCCGAAACTGCACCGCCTCCGCTTCACCCACGTAGACCGGGTCGCTCCCGATTGACGACCCGATGGACTCGGCCCCGTCGGGTCCGTGATCCTCCTCCGCGTCGAGTTCCACCCAGGGACCCCACGTGGTCCCGTCATCTGTGGCGCGCACCCACGCTGCCGTAGGCGAATCGTGGTCTCCCCAGGACAGACCCACAACGGTCGCTTCGACGGGAATCGGATCGCTCTGCCACGTGGCCTGTGTCACATCGACGGCGAGGGGAATCGAGCCGGTCTCCGCAGGTGGCGGAAGGGTCTTCAGGCTGAGGTTCGGAACGGTCATGAGCGCGGCGACAAGGATCGAACCCGACACAAGCCGCAACCTCATGCGCTCGCCACCTCTCCCGCGACAGCAGTGCCCCCGTATCCGCCTGTAGTCACCATCGGCGTGTTTTCGGAGGCCTTGAGTAGCGAGGATAGGGCACCCCCGCCGTTTTCTGGACGACCCCCCTGTTCTTGCGTGAGCTTGCCGCGCTCTTTCCGTTCTTGCGTGAGGACTGTCGACACTGTCTACCCAACTCACGCCAGAAGGGGTTGGAGGTGGGCCTAGCGCTCACACAAGGACAGGGTGCGAATCGTCTCGCATGTTGCCACCGGCCATGAGCAGCCCCGCGGCGAACCACCAGGTCGGTTCGAAGAGAACCGTCTGTGTCATGGACGGAAGAAACGCAATCAGAAGCGCAATGTAGCCGGCAGCGCCCTTCCCCCGGCGCAGCACCATGACGAGAACCAGCGCAAACGCAGCCATCCCCACCAGCCCGGTCTCGGCGAGGAGTTCCAGAAACAGATTGTGCGGCTCTTGACCGATCGATTCCGTCTGCCAGCCAACACTGAGCCCGACCCCGAAGATGGGATGCTGCTCGAACATCCTCACGTAGTCGGGCCACACGTCGGCTCGTTCCTCGGACA
>Ga0315542_1002819_pt1 | contig 10429 bp, 12 predicted proteins | sample SalMarSW160120MG_FD_202541 | JGI IMG/M metagenome (GOLD analysis project Ga0315542, IMG submission 202541) | Salt marsh sediment microbial communities from the Plum Island Ecosystem LTER, Massachusetts, United States - Salt Marsh Sediment SW1601-20 ... | reverse complement strand
TGGCCCTCCCCCACATCAATTTTTTACCAACTCAAAGCGCGGCCGGCGGATGGATTCATGCTGGCAGATGGGACAGCGGCTGGGGCGGGTCAGGCGGTCCCGTTTTTTAAAGACAAAGCCGCAGTGTTTGCACACCGCGGGGATGATCTGAAACCGCAGGCCGGGGCCGGGGGCCCGGGCGATATGGGACAGATGCGAAAGGACCTCTTTTTCGGAGAGTGACAAAAGCTGCGACAACTCCAGGCTGGAATAGGGTTGCTCGGCCAAAAGTTCTTTCATGGTCTGACGCGGAGTGCTCATAATAATTTCCCGACCTTGATTTTAGATTAGCAGATTACTATACCTAGCTCAATTACCCGCTCAACAACCAAAGACTATTTTCATGCGCTATCTCATCGTGGGAACGGGAGCCCTGGGCTCGGTATTCGGCGGCCTTTTGCGGCATCAGGGCCAGGCCGTGGCCTTTATGGGCCGGGGTCCCCATTTTGAGCAGATCACCACCCGGAGCCTGACCATTGACGGGATCTGGGGGGATTTTGCCGTGGGGCCTGTAGCCCGCCACCAAGATCCTTCGGACCGGTACGAGGTTATTCTCCTCTGCGTCAAATCATTTGACACCCAAGAGGCCTGCCGCCAGATCAGAGGATTGTTGGCCCCGGGCGGGATTATCGTGTCCATGCAAAACGGCTTGGGGAACCTGGAAATCATTACACGGGAGTTCGGGGCGGCGAGTACCATCGGGGCCCGGGTGATTTTTGGGGCTCAGGTCATGCAGCCGGGGCTGGTCAGGGTGACGGTTTATGCCGAGCCGGTCCTGGTGGGGGCTGTGGCTGCCGATTACCCCTGGCAACCGCTGGCCCAGGCAGTAGAGGACCTGAATCGAGCCGGTATCCCCACCCGGCAGGTGGAGGACATCCTGACGCATATTTGGGGCAAGGTTCTTTACAACTGCGCCTTAAATCCCTTGGGAGCCATCCTGGGGGTTCCTTATGGTGCCCTGGGGGACAATCCTCACACCCGGGAAGTCATGCGGCTGCTCATTGAGGAGATCTATCGGGTGGCCGGCGCTAAAGGCATCGCTTTGGGCTTTGCCGAGGCGAGCGGATATTTCGATTTTTTCCTGAAAAACCTGGTGCCCGCCACGGCAAACCACTGGCCCTCCATGTGGCAGGATTTGCAGGCCGGGCGCCGTACTGAAATCGAGGCCTTAAACGGCGCCATCTGCCGCTACGGCGAGGCCGCCGGGGTGCCGACTCCCTACAATGATGTGGTCAGCCGCCTGGTCCGCTTTTTGGAAGAGGCCGCGGCCTGGCACCCAGAGGAGCCCGCTGCCTCAGGAGACCGGCTGGCGGCAAGCACTAAGGGGGAGGGATAACCCCTCCCGGGCCTGAAGATCGGACTATTGCCTACCTGGTGATGGCCCCGCAGGCGATGCGGGGGCCGGCGTTACCGGCAGGGTCAGTCACATAGTCATCCGCACCGGCATGGATCACCAGGGAGGTCCCACCCGGTGGAAAGAGGTAATTTTTCGGCCCTGACTTCAGGGTGACCAATTTGGTTAAAATTTCGACCTTGGCGGTACCGTCGGCGCCCACCGTGATATTGGGCAGATCTCCGGCATGAGGCCCGGCCGGGTTTAAAAAGCCGTGTTGCTTGCCGTAAGGGTTGAAGTGGCCCCCGGCGCTGGAAAAATCCGGCGGAGTGCATACGCCTTTGGCGTGGATGTGGAAAGCGTGCACGCCGGGCGGCAAGTTCTCGACTTGCATGACAATCTTCACCCCCTTGGGGGTTTCGGTTAAAGTGGCCTGCCCCACCTTTTTTCCCTGATTATTCACCAGGGTGGCTTTGGCCGCGGGCGCTGAACTCTGGCCGCAGCCCAGAACCAGAGCCAGCGAAGCCCCTAGAATCCCAGCAACTATCTTAAGCTTCATGTTGTTACTCCTTTGAGACTGGATTTTCAGCAGGATCTGCCAGGTCTTCCTGTTAACCAAGTTTGTCTTTTAAATTAAGGCTTTTTCCTCCACACGCCATAATTTTTGATAAATTATTAATTATCAGTTTAAAGATGTTTAAAGCTGGTCAGCCATTGACAGGCAATATACTTTGACTAATTTAAAAAATATATACCGGACGTCAAAATTTTGGAGGGAACATCATGCGAGTTTTCGGCAAAAAAGGAGTGCTGGGTCTTATTATGGCGGCGCTGCTGTTGACTCCTGGCTTGGTGCAGGCCAAGAGCAAGAGTTCGGAGGTTTATAAAGAGCACAAAGACAAAATCATCCAGGAATTGAAATTATCCCCTGAAAAAGTCAAAGAATTACAGCAGATTGATGAAAAGTATCGGAAAGACCGGCTAAATATTTTCAAAAGTCTCAAGCAAGATCTGGAGGCACTTAAAACGGTCCTGGCCACCAAGAATCCTGATGAATCGAAAGTCAAAACGTTGGTCAGTAATATTAACTCTCTCCAGGATAAGCTTCTGATTTCCTTCAAGTCCCAGCGGAACGATGAGCTGGCTTTGCTGACCCCCATCCAGCAGGGAAAATTCCTTCTGGGTGTCGGACCGCTGGCTCCCTGAGACGATGGAAAAGAGGATATTGCCCGGTTATTTTTCTGGACCCAAGAAGTGGACGATGCGAATACTGACAAACCCCTTACCGTGAATAAATTGCAGAATAAATTAATTAGAAAGAAAGGCAAAATTGAGGAGGCAATAATATGAAGGTCAATATCATCGGCAAAAGAGGATTGGTAGGGCTTATCGCGGCAATGCTGCTTTTGGCTCCCAGCCTGGCTCAGGCCAAGAGCTGGGGGAAATATAGGGAGCACAAAGCCAAGATCCTGAAGGAGTTGAAGCTTTCCAAGGATCAAATCCAAAAGATACAGCAGATTGATGAAAAGTATGCCAAAGACCGCAGGGGTGTCCTTGACGACCTGAGTAAAAATCTGGCGGCGCTCAAAAAGGCTTTGGCGGAAAAAAAGCCTGATGAGGCGAAGATCAAAAGCCTGGTGAGCACTGTTACCGGCGACCAGGATAAGTTGATGGCATCTTTTAAGAACCAGAGGGATGAGGAGCTGAACGTAATGAAGCCTGAGCAGCAAGGCAAATACCTGCTGGCTATGGACTATTGGTACAAAGAAAAAATGGGGAAGAAGTAATCCCGAACGTACTTATAGGGCAGTAATCAAGGCCAGGCTGCGAGGTCGCAGGCTCAGCGGCCTGGCCTGAAATTTGGAACCGCGTTTAATTGCGGTCCGAAAGACCTATTTCCCATACCTGGCTTGTAGCCGGGGACGCAATAGTGCGGTGAGGAGGTAAATGCCGGCCAGTACCAGGACTATGGTGCCGCCGGAAGGCAAGTCTATGGCGTAAGACAGCATCAGGCCGCCCAGCGCCGCACCTACCGCCATGCCGGTGGAGACCCAAATCATATTTTTTAGCTGGCGGCTCAGGTTCTGGGCGATGGCCCCGGGAATCACCAATAGGGCCGAAACTAGAATAATTCCAACCAGATAGATGGTGACAATCACCACCAGGGCCATGAGCACCAGGAAAAGATAGCGCAGGGCCTTGACCGGTACGCCGCTCACCCAGGCCATCTCCTCATCGAAACTCAAGAAGGTGATTTCCTTAAAAAAAGCCAGGATCACGGCCAGGACCCCTACGGTAACCGCCAGGATCTGCCACAACTGCCGGGTGCCGATGGCCAGGATATTGCCGAAGAGAAAGCCGAAGACGTCCACATTATAGGCCCGGGAGAGATGGAGGAAAATCAGCCCCAGGGCCATGGAAGCCGCGAAAAAGATACCGATGGCGGTATCTTCCTCGATAATGGTGCGGGTCTGGGCCCACTCAATGAGCACGGCGACCAGCAGCGCAAAGCCGATGCCGGTCCACAGGGGATCAACGCCCAACAGAAAACCCAGGGCCACCCCGCCAAAGGCCGAATGGGAGATGCCCACCCCGATGAAGGCCATGCGCCGGAGCACCACAAAGGTGGAAAGCACGCCGCACAGCAGACTGACCAAAAGGCCCGCCACCAGGGCCCGCTGCAGAAATCCCAGAGTGAACAGATCAATCATCGTGGGCCTTTACCACCCGGTGGGGGATTTCGCCGTGAAATAGATATTCCACGGTGCAGCCAAAGGTGCTTTCCAGGCCGATCCGGCCGATGGGCGGGGGCTGGTGGACGTGAATGCGCCGGTTGATGCAGATCACGTCATCGACGTGGTGGGCCACGCCGCCGATATCATGGGAAACGACCAGGACCGTAAGGTTGAGCTTTTCCTTGAGGCTGTTGATCAAAACGAAAATTTCATCCTGAACGCAGGCGTCCAGGGAGACCGTGGGTTCATCCAGCACCAGGAGGCGGGGTTCAACACACAGGGCTCGGGCGATGAAGACCCGCTGCTGCTCGCCCCCGGAAAGATCGCCGATGAGCCGGTTGGCCAGATGGGGGATTCCCAGGTCTTCCAGCCGGCGCCGGGCCAGGTCCCGGTCCTCCCGGCGTGGCCGTTTCAGCAGGCCGATGCGGCCGTAACGGCCCATGAGGACCACATCCAGCACGGAGACGGGAAAGCGGGGGTTGCCCAAGGGGCGTTGCGGCAGGTAGCCCACCATGTCTCCATGGCGCAATTTTGCCGGGTCCTGGCCGAAGATGCGCACTTCACCCCGGCCGGGACGGATCAGCCCCAGAATCACCTTGAGCAGGGTGCTCTTGCCGGCGCCGTTGGGTCCCAAGACACCGACATAGCGCCCGGCTTCGATCTCCAGATTAATGTCCTCCAGGATTGTGGCGCCGTTGAAATTGACCCAGACGCCGTCGAGTTTTACGGCGATTTCACCCATCCGTGATTCCTTATTGCAAGGCCTGGTCCAGCGTGGCGAGATTGTGGCGCATTAGCTGGATATAATCATCGCCATAGGGTGGCCGTCCTCCCAAGGGGTCCAGCAGCAGGACCTTGACGCCGGCCTCGTGGGCAATCACGTCGGCCACCCGGGGGTTGAGTTGGGGCTCGGCAAACACGACCTTGATCTTATAGTGGTGGATGGCAGCCACCAGGTTACTGAGATAGCGCGGCGTGGGTTCCCGGCCCGGTGAGGCTTCGATGGTTCCCACACAATGCAAGCCGTAGCGCCGGGCGAAATAGGCGAAGGCCGGGTGAAAGGCGACGTAATCCCGGAGGCGCCAGCTTTTGGCGTGCCGTTCGACGTCCCGGTTCAATGCAGCCAGGGCGGCCAGGTAAGCCTGGAGATTGGCGGTGTATTGGGCCCGGTGCTGAGGGTCGGCCTGGATGAAGGCCGCGGCGATTTTCCGGCAAATCTGCTGGGCCAGGACCGGGTCCAGCCAGATGTGGGGGTTGCCCGTTAGGGACTCGGCGCGGGCCGCCTCCTGCCCAGGTTTACCGGCGTGGCCGGGTGCGGCTTCCCGGTGATGGTGGTGGTCGGCCATATTCAGCAAGGGAATACCGCGAGCCGCGGCTACGACCACCAGGCTCTTGGAGTTCCGGGCGCGCAGCAACCTGGAGGCCCAGGGCTCCAGGCCGGCGCCGATATATACGAACACTTTGGCCTGGGAGGCTGCGGCCATCACCGATGGGGCGGGTTCAAAGACGTGGGGGCTGGCCCCCGGGGGGATCAGCACCTGGACCCGGACCAGGTCGCCGCCGATTTTTTGGCAGAAGTCGCCTAAAGGGAGAATGGTGGCGGCTACCGGCAGCGGGCCGGTGGAGGCGGCGGCCGGGACCATCGGTAACAAAAGGCACCAGCATCCCAGAAGCACTAGATACACAATTTTTCGCCACAGGAGTTTATATTTAGTTCCCCGGGGATACTTAAGATCCGACTGGTGGAATGAGTTCATGGCCTGCTTTCTCGAAAGGGGTTAATTAACGAATGGAGGTAAGATAGCCATCCGGAAATGCGTTTCAAAATTGTTCGACCTTGGCCGATAACCAGTGCAAAAAATCCACCGACAACGCCGGCACTGGCCACCCCGACCGGGCAACCCATCTGGCCGCAAAAAGGTCAGACGGCTGAACCGGCGTATATCCCCGAAATGATGAGCCACCAGGTAAAGAACCTCAAAGAGCGGCCAATAAAAGGGGAGTTATAAAATCTTTTTATCCCCCGGGGGCTTTCCGGCGGCTGGGAGTTATCCGGAATTAAGGCCCCGATATTTTGCGGGGCATGAAAGGGTGCAACCTTCTCCAGCCTTAATGCAACTAAGTTGTCCTTATTCCGCGGCATTTATGGCAGATTCCTTCCACTTTAATATCGATATGATCGGCCCGGTTGCCCACCGGGCCCTGCAATTCCGTCCACACCTGGTTGAGGGCAATGGGCTCCAGACACTGAACTTCCCGGCAGGCGTGGCATTGGAAATGGGGATGGGGTGGGTGATGCTCGCAGGCCAGCTCAAAATGGGACACCCGGCCCTCGAAGGCGAGCTTCCGCACCATGCCCCGGTTGGTAAAGTCCTCCAGAATGCGGTACACGGTGACTTTATTCACCCGGCGGCGGGCGCGGATAATATCCAAAATTTCCTGGGCCCTGAGTGCCCGGGGAGTCTCCCCCAGGATCTCCAGGACCGCCAGACGCAAGGGCGTGGCCCGTAAGCTCTGCCGGGCCAGCCACTGGGGGAAATTGCAATGATCACTCATGGGAACCTTGTACTCGAAAATCAACTAAGTTGCAAGTATAGTATAGGCATTATCAGACTACTGGCAAGGGGGCGACTCTGAAAAATCTGCAACTTGACCGGGCGCAGGTGGAGTGGTGAATCGCATCGGTATCGACACCGGGGGCACGTTCACCGATTTTGTCTCCCTGGGGGCAGGCGAGAGCAGGGTGCACAAGGTCCCGTCCACGCCCGCAGACCCTTTGCAGGCCATTGTAACCGGTCTGCATGATCTGCGGCCCCAGGGCCTGGCCGGGGTGGAAGTGATACACGGCACCACGGTGGGCACCAACGCTTTTTTGACCCGGCAGGGGGCTAAAGTGGCGCTCCTCACCACGCAAGGGTTCGAAGATGTGTTGTTCATCGGGCGCCAGACCCGCCGGGAGCTCTTCAATCTGGGGGTGGATAAGGCCCCGGAGCTGTTGCCCCGGGAGCGGGTCATTGGGGTGAAAGAACGCCTGGGGCCCGATGGCCGCGTGCTCACGCCCCTTACTGCTGATGAGATTGAACGGGTGCGCCGCGGGCTGATGGCGTTAGCGCCGGAGGCCGTGGCCATCTGCCTGTTGCACGCTTACGGCTACCCGGAGCACGAAGAGCGGCTGGCCGTGGCCATCGCCGACCTGAAGGTACCGATATCGCTATCCAGCCGGGTCTTGCCGGAATTCCGGGAGTACGAGCGTACCTGCGCCACGGTGCTCAATGCCTACCTGGGGCCCATTTTAGAGCGCTATCTGACGAGTTGGCAGGAACGCCTGCCGGGAGTGCCCCTGTTCATCCAGCAGTCCAACGGGGGCTTTCTGCCCGGGGCCCGGGCCGCGGCCTGGGGCATCCATACCGTGCTGTCGGGCCCCGCGGGCGGCGTTTACGGAGCCTGGCGCCTGGGTCAGGAGTTGGGGGAGCCGGCTCTGCTCACCCTGGACATGGGGGGCACCTCCACGGACGTGGCGGTGGTGCCCGGCGAAATCCCGTTTACTCGGGAATACACGCTGGAAGACTTTCCCCTGGGCATTCCGGTCATTGACATCCACACGGTGGGGGCCGGCGGAGGCTCCATCGCCTTTAAAGACCGGGGCGGCGCGCTGAGGGTCGGCCCCCGGAGCGCCGGGGCCCATCCCGGGCCGGTATGCTACGGCCGGGGGCGGGAAATCACGGTAACTGACGCCCAGCTGCTCCTGGGGCGCATCCGGCCGGAATGCTTTTTGGGAGGCCGCCTGCCTCTTGATCTTAAAGCCACGCAGGCGGCCATGATGCGACTGGCCGCCGAGTTCGGGGTCGGCCCGGAAGAACTGGCCCGGGGGATCATTAAGGTGGTCAGCCACAACATGGCCAAGGCCCTGCAGGCGGTGACCCTGGAGCGGGGGCTTGATCCCCGGGATTTCACCCTCTGTTGCTTCGGCGGCGCCGGGGGGTTGCATATCTGCGAGTTGGCCCGGGACCTGGAGGTCCGCCGGGTGCTGGTGCCGGCCCAGGCCGGGGTGCTCAGCGCCCTGGGGATGGCCCTGGCCGGGCACCGCCGGGATTTTGCCCATACCCTGCTGCTTAAGAGGCCGGAGCTGAGATGGGCGAGGTTACAGGAGGAGTTTGCGGATTTACGACGCCGGGGGCTGGCGGAAATGGCGGCCGACGGGCTGGACCCGGCGCACCTGGCGGCGGCCGGAGAGCTGGAACTGCGCTACCCGGGCCAGGGTTATACGTTGACCGTGCCTTGGGGCCCGGATTTTCGGGATGAATTTCATCGCCGGCACCAGCGCCTGTATGGGCACGCCTTTCCCGACCGGGAGGTGGAGGCCGTGGTGCTGCGACTTCACCTCACCCAGCCGCCGCCTCAGGCCCGGGTGCCGGTCCTGGCGCCGGTGGCCCGGCGCGGGTCTTCCCTACCCAAAGCAGGCAAGGTGTGGCTGGAGCAGGGCCCCGCTACCGTGCCCCTGTACTATCGTCCGGACCTCAAAAGCGGCATGGCCGTCGCCGGCCCCGCCCTGGTACTGGAAGATCATGCCACGCTTTTGGTCGCGACAGGCTTTGAGGCAGAAGTTTTGGAGGGGGGACATCTCCGGCTGCGCTGGTGAGGCTGCGGGAAATAACCTTCAAGACGCCGATCAGAGAGAATTGGGACCCGAGCACTTCTCTTCCTGGTCTTTATTTTTGGGAGGGGCCAGGGGAGCGGGAGGCAGGCGCCGCAGTCCCTGGAGACCGGCCAGGATCCGGCCCAGGCTCTCCTCGGGAGTCTCGGTGTGGGTCTGAACTTCCACGTCCGGGCGCACCGGAGCCTCAAAGACATCGCCGATTCCGGTAAAATGGAGGATCTCCCCGGCCAGGGCTTTCCGGTAAAGACCCTTAGGATCGCGGCTGATGCAGACTTCCAGGGGGCAGTTGACGTAGACTTCGACGAAGTCGGCAATGATGGACCGCACTTCTTGCCGAATGGCTTGATAGGGGCAGATGGCTGCCACGATGGTCACTATGTGTTGGCCGACCAGTTCCTGCGCCTTCATGGCGATGCGCCGCAGGTTGGTCTCCCGGTCCTGCTGACTGAAGCCCAACCCTTTGCTCAGGGTGGTGCGGACGATGTCGCCGTCCAGGATGGCGATGGTAAAACCTCTTTCCTGGAGGGCCTCGCCCAGCAGGCGGGCCAGGGTGGTTTTCCCGGAAGCGCTCAGCCCCATCAACCAGATGCAAAAGGCGCCATTGGCGGTGGCCGCAGCCTCCGGCGTCTCCTTTGACACTTTTGGCAAGGTCAGTGCTCCTCACTTTCGGATATATTTTATCCCAAATCCGGCAAGCGATCAGGGTTCGTACAGTTCCAACGGTTAAAGGCGTTAAAGCGGCCGGGTCGGCGGTCAGTGAACTGGGGCGGCAGCCTCAGCCCCAGCAGCATTATTATAATGATTATAACCAGGAAGGTCCAGGAAGAAAGGCCTGCAACGAACTCGGACTTCTGGCCCCTGCGGAGTATTTTGAACAAAAAATTGAATTCAAGAGAGAAAATAATAAAATTGTGTTAATTCAAGTATTTACTATTTTTGGGGACGCAGACTGCTGACAGTTTGGTATAAATATTTGAACCGGCAAAAGAGGAGCAAAAAGATATCATATTGGTATTATTTGATAAATTATGCACCCCGAGTTGTGGCACGATTTCTGCATTAAATAGGAGCGTATATGGACCCCAATTAAGGTACCCACATCCCCCCCTTAAGCAAAGTTCATATACCATTTTCTCCTTTCACCGACTGGCCGGATACCTCCCCCATCCGGCCAGTTACTTTTTTGGGGCGGTGTATGGCCCGTTCTGACTTAACCACCCTCTCTTTTTTCCTGTTCATCACTAGAATCCCTTGGCGGGCTGTTCTAAGGTAGGCGTGAGGCTTGGTTCCCAGTGAACGAGGCAATGCCCAAGCTTAATTGGTTAATTAAAAAAATATTACTCCAAAATTGAAATGATAATATTGACAAAGTTTTATCGTATCTTAAAATATTGTTACCGAAAAAGTGCGCCAAACCCATCGTGAGGTGGGGACGGAAAGCCACGGGTCTCTTCAGGGACGAGCAGATAGCCGGGTTGCCAAAATTCTTGGATAAAGAAGGAGGTGATCGGGCTTTTTTGTTTTTAATGGATTATGGCGACCTCGAAAAATTTAAATTTTCCGCCGCAAGGCATTAAGGAAAAACCATGTCCTGGCTGAAGGAGACTAAGGGTATGAAACGCAAGTTATTTATACTTTTGGCAGTGGTGGCGGTGGCCAGCTGGG
>Ga0315542_1002817_pt1 | contig 10434 bp, 8 predicted proteins | sample SalMarSW160120MG_FD_202541 | JGI IMG/M metagenome (GOLD analysis project Ga0315542, IMG submission 202541) | Salt marsh sediment microbial communities from the Plum Island Ecosystem LTER, Massachusetts, United States - Salt Marsh Sediment SW1601-20 ... | reverse complement strand
GCTGTGTTTCTTTTTAGGTATAATGTTCTGTTACGCCTGATGATTGCATTTTCGCGGCGAATCCCACCGGTCATCGAGTAATATTAAATGCCGATCCAAATTCGCCAAGAGCGTCCGGGTGATGAAAAAGGCGTCTTTGAAGCGAATTTTCGCGCCTTCGGTCGTGATACGGAGTCGAAGGTCATCGACCTGCTCCGAATTAACTGTCCGGAGCGAACTTCGCTGGTTGCAGAAGATGGGGGAAAAATTACCGGGCATATCCTCTTCACCCCGGCATGGATCGCAAGCGAGCAAAATACGGTCGCCGGGATGGGGCTGGCACCGCTCGCGGTTGATCCGGAATGCCAGAGGAAGGGGATTGGGTCCGCATTGGTCGAAGCGGGGTTGGCGGAATTGCGCACGGCGGGCGTTCCATTCCTTGTCGTGGTGGGACATCCCGGATATTATTCAAGGTTCGGATTCGAGAGAGCCTCGAAGTATGGCATCCGGTGCGAATATGATTCAGTGCCGGATGCGGCTTTCATGATATTGGTCTTTCAGCCGCAGGCGATTCAAGGTATACGCGGCACCGTAAAAATGCGGCCGGAATTCAACGCCGCGATTTAAGTCCCCGGTCAGGCCGGTTTCAACGAGTAGAAGGCCACCGAAAAAACAAAACGGCTGTGCCCGTGATGGCTTCGGGACGCCGAAAAAAAGGAGACGTCAATTTATGACCGTCCATTTTGGAACCGATGGTTGGCGGGCAGTCATCTCGGATACATTCACCTTTACCAACCTGCGCCTGGTGGCTCAAGCCATTGCCGATGCGGCTGCCTCTCCGGATTGGAAGCGGCTTCCCGCCCACTCGGACAGTTCGGCCAAGAAGGAAATGGTGGTTGGTTTCGATACCCGGTTCCTTTCCGATCGTTACGCGGTGGAAGTGGCGCGGGTGCTGGCGGCGAACGGATACACTGTGCACCTGGCCCAGGCCGATGCGCCGACGCCGGCGATTTCCTACATGGTCCACCATTTAAAGGCCATGGGCGGTGTAATGATCACCGCCTCGCATAACGCGCCGCGTTACAACGGGATCAAATTGAAATCCTCCTACGGGGGATCGGCGCTTCCCGAACAATGTCGGCGGGTGGAGATCTACCTGTCAGACAACGAATCCCGCGGACGCGGACCGAATCTTTTGGATTTCGATCAAGCCGTCGAATCCAAGAAGATCCGGCGCTTCAATCCCATCCCGGCCTATCATGAACACCTTCGTAAGTTGATCAATTTCGATGCCATCGCGGCTGCACCACCGCGCGTCGTTGTGGATTCGATGTACGGCTCCGGGCGCGGGCAAATAAAAACGATCCTGCAGGGGACGGGCTGCGAAGTATTCGAGGTGCGCGGAGAAATGAACCCCGGTTTCGGCGGCGTGCACCCTGAACCGATTGCCTGCAATCTGGGGGCGCTGGCGGGCGCGATAGCCGCCGGTCACGGTGAACTGGGTGTGGCAACCGACGGCGACGGCGACCGGTCCGGGGCAATGGATGGGCGCGGCCAGTTCGTCGATCCGCACCGGATCATGGCCCTGGCGCTGCGATACCTTGTGGAAAAACGCGGCTGGCGCGGGAAGGTGGTCAAGACTGTCTCCACCACGCAGATGATCAACCGCCTGGCCGCGAAATACGGATTGGAAGTTCTCGAGACACCGGTCGGGTTCAACTACATCGCCGATATCATGCTTAATGACGATGTCCTGATCGGAGGCGAAGAATCCGGCGGGATGAGCTTCCGCGGACACATCCCTGAAGGCGACGGCGTGCTGTTCGGATTGCTTTTAATTGAGATGGTGGCGGTGTATCGGGAGCCGCTGGACACCCTGGTCGGAGATCTTCTGCGCGAGGCGGGTCCGGCATTATATAAACGCCGGGATCTGCGTCTGGTGCATCCGGTGTTGAAAGCGGATATCACCAAAAAGCTGGTCGAGAATCCGCCCGCTGCTCTGGGCGGCGTTAAAGTGAGCAAAGTACAGACTCTGGATGGGGTGAAATACCTTCTGGAGGATGAATCCTGGCTGTTGATCCGCCCTTCGGGGACCGAGCCGGTCCTGCGCGTGTATGCCGAAGGCCGCGATGAGAATATGGTTAAAGCGCTGCTATCCTTTGGCGAGAAAGTCGCACAGGAAGCAATGTAGCTCCCCGCCAAGATGTTAATCCCCCGGCGGGAAAGGCTTCCGCTGCAAAATGCTGGTTATGAACAGACGGTAACCCGGTTGCCCCCGGCGGTAATGGATTCCGCAAGCGATTTCTCGGCTGAGCGGAGCAACCCATCCACCGTCTCGCCCTGCGCCGGGAATGAAGCCACACCACATGAGAATGTGCATTCGATCTTCGACCCGAGAAAATTAAGTATCGAATCATGGAATGTTTTAAGCAATTGTTCGGCGCGTGCTTTGGCGATGGCAGGAGACGCACCGGGCATAACCAGCAGGAAATCCTCGCCGCCCGTCCGACTGGCTAGATCTTCGCGCCGGATAAACCGGGAAATAATCGCCCCCATGATTTTTAGGATTTCAACACCGGCCTTATCCCCGTACACTTCTCCGGCTTTCTGGTATTGGTCGAGCCGGATCCTTAAAATACTGATGGGGCTTTTTGAACGGGCCGCCCGGGTCAGTTCGTTTTTCAACGATTCTTTCATATAGCAGCTGTTGTACAAACTGGTGATCGGATCCCGGATGGCTTGTTCCCGGAGCGATGCGCTCAACATTTGAATGTTTGTGTTCTTTTCGAGAAGGAGCTCCAGCGCATGCTTGTGATCCTCCTCCATCCGGATACAGTTTGAGATATCCCGGATATAAAGCATACTACTGGCCCTTTTCCCCGAGGCGGGCGCTATGGGGAGCCGGAATACTTCAAGCGTGCTCTCCGGCTGGATCGGCGAATGGACGATGGCTTTTTTTGCGGAACGGCGCAGGCGGCTATTCCAATCCTCCCATGCCGGAAAGACAGCCTGAATGGATTTTCCCAAAGCTTTCCGCTCGGTCAACCCCGTCAGTTTCCGAGCCGCCGGATTTATTTCTGTAATGCGATTCGCCCCATCAAGCAGAATGATCCCATCCGGCAATGCCTGCAGGATGGAAGCTCGCGGTTTGGATGCCCGAGTGCGGTGGACTATTTTTTTCCCGGCCGGCATATGGATACCTCCGATGCGTTTTCAGATAATGCGGTTGGACGATCCCGCGCCATTCCCCCGAAATACTGGATATCCATCTTTATTATAAAGGACAGCACTCCAAAATAATAACGCGATACGGCATGCCATAAGAAATCCGGGATGATGACCCGTTCGGGTTTTTCTCCCCGGAAAATAAGGCCTCTCGAGGCGCTAAAACGGGTTCAGGCGGCGGGGCCTGCCGTACGCAGATCGATTAACCCTTTTTCCTGGAAGCGAGCGTCTCCAACAGTCCCTCCAAATCCGGTTTCCAATCTTCCGGATCGCTTCCGGCCGGTATGTACAATCTGCCTCTGCTGTAGCGCGCGCGCGGATGAAGTTCCAATGCGCGGGTATCCTCGCCGAGGAAGATCCCGACCGTCAGCACGCCGCCTTCCATGGCGACGGCGTCGACTCCCGCACCCTGGGCGAGAATCTTAACCCGCAATTGATATAACAAATTCTCCGCCGCTTCCGGCAATTCCCCGAACCGGTCCTCGAGTTCCTTGCGCAGGGCCGCCAATTCTTCCTGCGATGCCATCTCAGCCATTCGCCGGTAGAGGCGAAGGCGCAAGTCGCGGTCCGGGACATACTCTTCCGGGAGCGCGGCCGCCAGCGGCAGGTCAACGCTCGGAGGCAGGGTATCCATTTCCGACGGTTTTCCATCCCGCTCGGCGCGCAGGCGGCGCACCGCCTGCGAAAGCAGCCTGGTGTAGAGGTGAAAACCGATCGCCGCGATATGGCCGCTCTGGCGGGTCCCGAGAATTTCCCCGGCGCCGCGGATTTCCAGATCGCGCATCGCGATCGCATAGCCTCCCCCCAATTCGGTCTGCTCCGCCAATGCCTGCAGGCGGTCATAGGCTTCCGGTGTTGGGCGGTGACGCCGGTCCGTGAAGAAGTAGGCGTACGCGCGTACCGGGCCGCGTCCGACCCGTCCGCGCAATTGATAGAGCTGCGCCAGCCCGAAGGTATCCGCCCGGTCGATGATCAACGTATTGGCGTTGGGAATATCCAGCCCGGATTCGATGATCGATGTGCACAACAGGACGTCCACCTCGCGCCGCACGAAGGCGTCCATCGTCTGTTCCAATTCATGCTCGGGCATCTGCCCGTGCCCGATCCGGATCCGTGCTTCCGGAATGAGCGCGGCCAGTTTTTCCCGCACCGTCCGGATCGTTTCCACCCGGTTATGAAGGTAGAACACCTGCCCGCCGCGTTCAATCTCCCGCAGGATTGCCTGGCGTACCTGCTTTTCGTCGTACGGACCGATCCGTGTAACGATCGGCATACGTTCCTCGGGCGGTGTGTTAATCGTGGAGATATCGCGCACGCCGGCCAGCGAGAGGTAGAGCGTGCGGGGTATCGGCGTCGCGGTAAGGGTGAGCACGTCCACTTCGGTGCGTAATTTCTTCAAATGTTCCTTGTGCGCCACTCCGAAGCGCTGTTCTTCATCGATCACCACCAGCCCGAGGTTCGGAAAGGCAACGTCCCGTTGGATCAGCCGGTGGGTGCCGATCAGGATGTCCAATTTGCCTTCGCCCAACAATTTCAGGATTCGATCCTGCTCGGCGGGCGTGCGGAAGCGGGAGAGCATTTCCACCCGCACCGGGAATGCCGCGAGACGCTGGGAGAATGTTTGATAATGCTGTTGGGCCAGAACGGTGGTGGGCACCAGCACCGCCACCTGCACGCCGTCCATCACCGCCTTAAATGCGGCGCGCAGGGCAACTTCGGTTTTCCCATAACCGACGTCGCCGCAGATCAGGCGGTCCATCGGTCGCACGCGCTGCATATCCTGTTTGACTTCGTTGATGGCGCGCAGTTGATCGTCGGTCTCCAGATAGGGGAAGGAAGTTTCCAATTCGCGCTGCCAGGGGGTGTCGGAGGAAAAAGCCCGTCCTTGTGCGGCTTCCCGCTGTGCATACAGCGCCAGCATATCGCGGGCGACGTTGAGCGCAGCGCGCCGGGCGCGTTCGCGGGTCGCCGTCCATTCCTGCGACCCGAGGCGTGAAAGCGTCGGCGGCTTCTCATCCGCGCCGATATAGCGCGTCAGCCGGTCCGCCTGATGAATCGGAACGTACACCTGGCCCCCGTCGCCGAACTCCACCTGCAGGTATTCCCGGTCCAGCCCGTCGACCATGCGCCGGACCAGGCCGGTAAACAACCCGATTCCAAATTCGATGTGGACGACGAAATCCCCCGGTTTCAGATCGGCGTAGGCCGATTCCGGAGGGAGTGCTTTCGTCGTCGGGCGGCGGCGCGGTTCAGGCCGGATCCAGCCGAAGATCTCGTTGTCGGTCAGAAGCGTAAATCCGCGGAAAGAAAACCCCTCCTGCAGCGATCCGTGGATGAATAATACGTCGGATTCCGCGGGCGGGGGGACGGGTACATCGACCGGCACAAGGATGGGACCGGTTTCTGGACGCTGTTCGTTCCACACTTCGAGCAGCCGGTCCGCCTGGCGCGAGACCACGGCCACGCGGTTTTTTCCCTGGCGCAGACGATTCGCCTGCTCGACGAACGATTTCAACATGCCGCCGAAATGCGGCGGTGGGGCATACGCCCCGCCCACCGGAACGGGGATGCTCTCCTCCTCCCCCGCGCCCAGATGCAGCACGGTGCGGCCTTCAAGCGATTCACGAATATCATCCCAGGTCAGGTGGGCTCGCGGGGAATTCAACGGGAGGCCGGCGCTTTCCTCCGCCTCGCGCCGCAGAAGCAGTGCGTGCTCTTCGAGGTCCGCGACCGCATCGCCGAGCTCGTTCCATTCTTCCAGCGCAACGACGCCATCCTGCGGGAGATAATCCAGCAATCCCGCCGGAGGGTAGGTCGAAGGGATCCAATACTCGAGCGGAAATTCCGGCCGTAGATCGCCCTCCGTCGGAAGCTTTCCAATTCGCGCAAGATCCTCCGCGAGGAGTTCCCGTGCCGGTGTGATCCGCAGAAAGTCCGCTTTTGCGGTTGTGCGCTGTGTGGAAGGATCGAATAACCGCAGTGTCTCGATCTGGTCGCCGAAGAACTCGATCCGCGAAGGAAGGGATTCGGCCGGCGGCCAGATATCGACGATCCCGCCGCGCCGACTGAACTGGCCGGGCTCGACGACCAGACTTTCCGGACGGTACCCGAGGTTGATCCAATCCCGGGCGAGTCTCTCCGGAGAGGCGGAATCACCCGCTCGCATAATACGCATGGCGGAACGGAAGGATTGCGGCGGCAGGGTGGGTGTGATTAATGCGTGGGCGGACGCGATCACGATCTTCGAGCGGGCGCGCTGTCCGGAGTCGGATGCGGCGGTAAGCCCGGTAAGCGCGGTGATCCGCTCACGGATGGTGCGCGGCCCCCAGGGGGATAGTTCATAAAAAACCGGTGTCGGTTCCGAGAAGATAAACGCTTCCACCAGCGGATCCCAGGCGGCAAGCTCGTCGCGCAGGGCCAGCGCCCGTTCGGCGCGTGCGGTCAGCACCACGATCGGCCGGGAGAGCCCGCGCGCCAGCCCGGCCAACAGCGGGGGACGCGCGGCCCGCAACAGGGAGAGAGAAATCGAGCTTCCGGCGGGCGGCGCCGTGGTGGAACCCAGCGCCGCGAGCAGGTCGTGGTACCTCGGATCCTCCTGAAAAAGCGGAAGCCAGCGGGAAAGATCCATACAAGATTAATCCTGGCCGTTCGGCTTCGCATCCCCGCGCGGAGCAGAATCCGGGGGTACGGCATTGAAACGATTCATCGCTTCCGGCATGCCGCTGTCGACAAATGCCAGCACGGCCTGGACGGCTTTCTCGATGATGATTGGAATGGTTTCTTCTTCCAAGCTGTCGAAAGTCCGCAGGACATAATCCGCCGCATTCATCCTCCCCGGGGGTCGGCCGACTCCGAAACGGAGCCGGGGAACGTCCTTGGTGCCGAGTGCTTCGAGGATGGATTGCATTCCGCGCTGTCCGGCCGATCCGCCGGAGGCGCGCATTCGAATGGCGCCGAACGGCAGATCGATATCGTCGCAGCACACCAGCAGGTTGGCGGGGGGCACTTTGTAAAACCGAACCAAGCCGGAGACGGACTGCCCGCTCAGGTTCATAAAGGTCTGCGGTTTTGCCAGGATAAGCTTTGCGCCATTCCGTGTGCTCGAGGCGACGAACGCCCGGTTCTGTTGGCGGGAAAACCGGACTCCGAGTGTTTTGGCGAGTTGGTCGGCGATGCGGAATCCGATGTTGTGGCGGGTTTGGGCGTACTCGCGGCCGGGGTTCCCCAGCCCGACGATCAAGTAGATATCATCCATAGTCTCCATTCCATCCATCGGATCATGGTATTTTCAATTCCGTTTTTGATGACCACAGAGCGCACGGAGGAACACGGATTTTCAATTTGACTTTTCCGCGCCCCCCGGTGTCCTCCGCGGAAATTTATTTTCCGCTTTTCCGAATCTTTCGGATGAAAAAACGCCGCGACCACCATAACCAGCGTGACCGGATCCAATACAATCCGAAACCCAGCACGGCCAATCCGGCGCCGATCACCATCGGTACCATGTGGGCGGATGCGGCCCCGCCTGCGGAAGATGGCTCCGTCGCGAAGACGGCAGTGGGCGCGGGAAAGGCGGCCGCCGGCTTGGGGTAGGAAGCCGTATCCGGCGCAATCGGCGTGACAGCTTCAACGGCGGAATTGGCGGTCGGCGGGTTCTCCCGGCGCAGGTGCAACCCGCGGGTAATTACCTCCCGAATCGAGCCGTCGGTAAAGTATGCGGCGAGCCGCAGGGCGTATTCCCCCTCGCTGACGGATGTTGTGTCCCAGACAGCCAGCGGTCCATTTTGCGCCGGTTCCGTTCCTTCCCGGATGAGGAACCAGGTTCCGGTCGGATCCGGATCGTATCCAAATTCGACGCGAAAGCGCATCATTCCGGGAGCGGAAGCGGCGCCCCGGATTTCTACAATCCCGGAAACCGTATCGTTGGACGCCGGCGAATCGATTCGCAGAGTGTCGTCCGCCTGAAAGGAGGCAATGGCTGCGGATATCGACAAAACGGCAAAGGCCAGGATCGGGAATCGCATGACACGTTAGTTTAATACAAAGCGCAGAGGTAATCAAGAAAACCCATCCGCCGGGATGGGGGATCACAGGGAGGATGCGCATTCCGCGCAGGGAGGGATGCTGCTGACGTTCAGCGGGTTGCGGGAGCGGGAAAATGAATGCCGGATCAGGAGCCGGCCCGGCCCCATGTTCCGGGAATCGGTTATTCTCCGTATACAACCGCTTGTTGGCTTTCCTGCGCTGAATGAACACAAACCGGCGGGCCGAGGCTTTCGATCATGCCGGGCGGTAGATGGGCGAGGGCTCTCTCCTCCGCCACTAGGGGTGGAAGGTCGCCGGAAGAATACAGCACGACATTACCCATGCGCAGCAGGGTAAACAGCGCCTGCCACAGACGTGCGTCGCTGCACGGACGATGGATGCAAAGCGATTCGATAAACGCCCCATTGGCGGGAAACGGGAAAACGGCGATATCGCAGGAGTTGCGTTCGTCGTACCGGATGTGCCAGGAACCCGGCCACGACTCGCGCGTTTGAATCGGGAACAAGAGAAGCAACGCCGGTACGGGCCACCCCGCCGGTTGGCCGTTCCGGAAGCACTGAAGGTAAATGTCATTGCGCATGGCGTTTTCGCCGCCGGACAGGAATAGTGGAAATGATATTATAGCCGCCATGCTTCCCGATTCGGTTGGTTTATATCTGCACTTTCCCTTCTGCCTGCGGCGCTGCAAATACTGCGACTTCTTTTCGACGGAAGGGATGCGCAAGCGGATTCCCGCGTATAGCCGGGCGCTGATTCGCGAAATCGAAGCGACGGGCGGAGCGGGGGGATCCCCTTCCGTTGACAGCGTGTTTTTCGGCGGCGGGACGCCCTCACTGCTTGATCCGCGGCAGGTGGTGGCCTTGCTGGAAAGCATCCGGAGTTCGTTCCGGCTCGACCCGCACGCGGAGATCACGCTCGAAGCCAATCCCGGAACGGTGGATGACGCCCGGTTGAAAACGTTCCGCGAAGCCGGGATCAACCGTCTCAGCCTGGGGGTGCAATCGGCGGATGACGATGAACTGCGCCTTCTCGGCCGCATCCATACGTTTTCGGATGCGGACCAATCGGCGAAAGCCGCCCACCGCGCAGGATTTACCAACCTCAGCCTGGATTTAATGTACGGACTGCCTGGGCAATCCATGACGTCTTGGACGCATACGCTTGTATGTGCGCTGTCGCTCACGCCGGAGCATCTTTCACTGTATGCGCTCACACTGGAACGCGGGACGGAACTTGCGCGCGCGGTCCGGCGCGGCGCACTCGCGGCGCCGGATACCGATGCGGCGGCGGATATGTACGAGCAGGCGGAGGGACTGCTTGCGGCGGCGGGGTACCGGCATTACGAGATATCGAACTGGGCGCAGGATGCTGAAGCGGCCGCGAACCCGGGGCGGGGTAATCCTCCGGCAACGGATTTTCCCGCTTTTGCCTGCCGCCATAATCTGCGATATTGGCTGATCCGGCCCTATTTGGGATTCGGCGCCGGCGCGCACGGCTGTGCTGCGGGAAAACGATACGCCAATATCCGTTCCGTTGATAAATATATCGAGCGTATGCGAAGCGGGAGGGCGCGCCGCTTCCCGCTGTCGCCCGCCGTCTCCCGCAGCGTGCTCCACACACGCGAAGATGAACTGCGCGAGGCGATGTGGCTGGGTCTGCGCCTGACCGAAGCCGGGGTGGATCGGTTCACGTATCAAAACCGGTTTGGCGAGGATTATTACCATCGCTTCCGGGAAGAGATCGATTCCTCGATTGCCGACGGTTTGCTGGAATGGACACGGAACGGGGATGCCCTGCGATTGACACCCCGCGGCCGATTGCTGGGGAACCGCGTATTTCAACTATTCGTGTGAATACCGACGATCGACAATGGATCATCGACCATCGCCGCGGGTTTAGTATTCGTCATCCCCGCGCCTGCACCCGCGGCGCATCCCGACTCGTGTTGGATTTATGAGCCGGGAGGAAAACGGCGTGGATGTGTTCTAGGCGGGGATCCAGGGGTTTTCCTTCGCGGAGTTAAATTATATTTGAGGACGTCATGGATTCCCGCTTAACCCACGCGGGAATGACGAGCCAAAGGAGTGCGTCATGCCCGCATGTACTTGGCGGGCATTCGCGGTTTGTACCTTTGTCGAGAATGGATATAAATAAGTCTGTAGTGGATTCCCGCCAAGAGCGCGC
>Ga0315542_1002815_pt1 | contig 10434 bp, 10 predicted proteins | sample SalMarSW160120MG_FD_202541 | JGI IMG/M metagenome (GOLD analysis project Ga0315542, IMG submission 202541) | Salt marsh sediment microbial communities from the Plum Island Ecosystem LTER, Massachusetts, United States - Salt Marsh Sediment SW1601-20 ... | reverse complement strand
GAACCCGGCGCGCTCTGCTGCGGCGACAAAGCGCTCAGTGGTTCCTGTCATCTCGCGGGTCCGGCGAATCAAAATCGGACCGCTGTCACCATGGGCCGGGCCGTCGAAATCCAGGTCGGTCTCGATGGCACGAAAGCTGCCGAGGACGTCGGACCAAGCCCAGCCGGGTATGCCGGTGCGATCGAAATCGCGCGGCAGGCCGCGGCAGAAGTAGCCGCCGTTGATCGCCCCTGAGCCACCGACTGTCGTCCCGCGCACGAGCGACTGCCGGCGAACGGGCCGATCGGTAAGCCGGGTCTGATAGCGCTGGACCAGCGGGCTGCTGACCCCGATCGGAAGCTGCAACCCGTTGGCGGTCTGAGCGAGCAACCCCGGATCGGCGAGTGGCGGACCGGCCTCGAGGACGGTCACCACGCAGCCGGGATCGGCGGAAAGACGTTCCGCAACAACCGATCCAGCACTGCCCGCGCCAACGATCAGCACGTCGCTGTGCGCTGCGGTCAAGGCGGCGGCTAGCTGCGAATCTGCGGCTTCAGGGCGCGGACATTGCGTTCCCGCAGCACACCCCACCACAGGCCGAGGCCGTATGCCAGGTCGTCGACCCGCTTGAGCAACAGGTAGGTCAGCAGGCCGATCGGTTCGGCGTCGTCACCGATGGCATCCCGGCGGCGAAGCCAGTCCACCACGCCGTCCATGACCGCGGCGACCAGGACGACGCGCCTGAAATGGCGCGATACCGTGGCGGCCACCAATGCCAGTGGCCAGTAGTGCCGGCACAGGGCCGATGCCAGCTGCAGCGCCGCCGATCCCAGGCCGCGGATGGCGATCGTCACCACGTCACACAGGGAGGTCTCGGTGCTGCTGCGCATCGCCTGTGCGATCCGGCGGCCGGTCAGGACACCGACGATGACCGAGGCGAGCCTTCCGAGGCTGGTCCCGAGCGCCACGAGGGTCCAGGTCATCAGCGCCCAGCCAGAGATCACCACCGGCGCCGTCTTGTCCGGGTGACGCAACGACAGCGGAGCCGCCGAGCCGCCGTAAAAAGCCTTACGCGCAAGCCAATCACGTAGCTCGGTGCGGTGATCGTGGCCGACCAGGGCGATCGGCTCGTAGCGCAGCCGGGCGCCCGCTTCGATGAGCCGCCAGCACAGGTCGACGTCCTCCCCCGACTGCAGCGTCTCGTCGAACCCGCCGACCTCCCGGATAGCCGAGCACCGACAGATGATCGCCGCGCTGGGAACGTAGGACACCGTGCTGTGGGGTAACACCGGCGCTTCACGCTCACCAAGGTCGAGCGATGAGTGCACGGCCTCATAACGCGCCACCACGTTCTCGTTGTGCGACAGCCCCACGATGCGGGGCGCCACCAGGGCGACGGTGGGATCGCAGAAGTGACCGAGCAGCGCTTCGAGCCAGCCGCGACGCGGCGCGACATCGGAGTCCAGGAAGGCGACGAAGTCTGTCGTGCAGGCGGCCAGTCCGGTGTTGCGTGCCGCGGCCGGGCCCCTGCTCCGCGAGTGGTGCAAGACTTCGATGTCGCAGTGTGCACCGACGAAGTCGTCGGGCTCGATCGCGGGATACGAGCCGTCGTCCACCACGATGACGCGCAACCCGCGCAGCGAGCTGACGAGGCGCCGCACACCGGAAAGGTTGTCCCGCACCGGAATCACCACGGTGACGTCCTGGTGCGACGGGCCGCCGGCAGGCCGGGGATGGGCCACGGTGGCGTCCAGTAGGGTGCGGGCCAGCTGAGCGCTGAGGTCATCGCGGACCTTCAACCGGCCATCACTCAGCATGTCCTGCGCGGCGGGAGCCAACTTGAGCAGGCGTGTCGGGGAACCCCCGAGCAGGGCCGAGCCCTCGCCGAGTACCCGCACGCGGCGATCGACCTGCACGGCGAACCCATCCGGCAGCCGGGTCGCGGTCATATGCGCCGCTCTCCCCCGCAAGCGGGTGGTGCCCCCACCTCATCGCGTTTGCTCTGCATCGTGGCTGGCGCGATCATGTCAACATCCCATCACGTCCGGGCAACCAGCGGGCGACGCGGCGGACACACCCGTTGACCATCTCAGCGAAGATACGCCTGCCCTCGATGGCGGTCGCGGTGGTCGGGTCCCCCAACACGCCGACCGCGCTGACCGCCGCGACTCCCCCGCGGCGCATCGACGGGAGCAATTCGGGCAGTGGCGCCCGGTTGCCGGTGAGCCACCGATCGGTCAGCACCTCAGCCGGCGAGATATGCAGCAACACCGATGTTTCGGTATGACCGGCATGGGCGTCGCCGCCGGCGGCCAGGCAGGGGCACCATCCGGCATCTCGTCCCTCGGCGCGCAGCGTGGCCACCGCGCTGCGCAGCGCGGCGACATTACCGCCATGGCCGTTGACGAAAACAAGGCGCTGCGCCCAGTCGTCGGCCGACCTGCCGTACTCCACCAGGAGCGCGGTCAGGGCCTCGGTACCGATGGAGATCGTTCCGGCAAAACTTTGGTGCTCCCCGCTGGCGCCATAGGCGATGGCCGGCGCCACCAGCCAGTCCTGGTTCAGGCGGATCGCAGCGCCCCGGGCGACCGCGGTGGCGATCCGGGTGTCGGTGTCCAACGGCAGATGCGGACCGTGCTGTTCGGTCGATCCCAGGGGGACCATTATCGACGGCGAAGTGCTCGATAGCTGGCTCGATGTTGCCGTTCCTAATTCGCCGAGTACGGGCACTCGGTGATGGTAGGCCGAATTCACCTGGTGTGCACCAATTGTTCTACCTTGAAAATAACTTTTTTTCTGGCTAGTTCATCGGCTGGTCGAAATTTGCGGCTCGTTCGTCACGGCTACCTCGCGCGTACCACGATTCTCGCCACCCGCGACCAATTCGGAGAAAACTGGCCTACGTGACCAAATTTCCACCTACCCGTTTCCCTCGGTAGGCATCCCCAGTGCCCGACCGAAACCGGGCGGCACCAGAACGTCGTCCGGGGTCAGCTCGTGAACCGAGGAGCGCCCCAGACCCATCAGCGCCGAGTCGATCCCGCCGCGCAAAATGTCGAGGACGTTTTCCACGCCGGACTGGCCGGCCGCCGCCAAGCCCCACAGGTACGCGCGGCCGATGAGCACCGCCCGCGCCCCCAGCGCCACCGCCTTGACGACATCGCCCCCCCGGCGGATGCCGCCGTCCAGCAACACCTCGATCTGGTCGCCGACCGCCGCGGCCACCGCCGGCAGGGCGCGAATGGACGCCGGCGTACCGTCCAGATTGTTGCCGCCGTGGTTGGACACCGAGATCGCCGAAACACCGGCATCCACAGCTCTTTTGGCGTCGTCGACGCGCATCACGCCCTTGAGCATGAACGGCCCGCCCCACAGTTCGCGCAGCCACGCGATGTCTTCCCAGGTCGGCGGCGGGGTGCCCATCCACTCCCCGTAGGCGGCGAAGAAGGGAGGCCCGGGCTCGCCGCGCCGGGCCTGGTTGGGTACCCGCAGGTTCGGCGGCCGCAGCGTCTTGGCGAACTCCCACAGCCAGCGCGGGCGGACAAGCACCTCCGGTGACAACCACAGCATGGTCCGCAGGTTCATTTCCTCGGGAATCGCCGGGCTGCCCCAGTCCCTGCCGTGCGAGAACGTCCAGTCGGTGGTGACGATCAGGCCGACCGCTCCGGCCTGCCGGGCCCGTTCCACCCGCTCGGCGATCGCATCGCGCCCGCCCAGCCAGTACAACTGGAAGAACACCTTGGGGTTGGCGGCGACGACGTCCTCGATCGGTTTACTGGCAAACGAGGACAGCCCCATCGCGGTTCCCCGCGCGGCCGCGGCCCGCGCCACGGCGACCTCACCGTCGGGGTGGACCGCTTGCACCCCCGTCGGTGAAATGATCACCGGCAGCGAAATATCCTGCCCCAGTATGGTGGTCGACAATTCGCGTTTTTCCTGCACACCGACGACATGCGGAGCGAAACCAAGTTCACTGAAAGCTGCAACGTTGTCGGAGACCGTGATTCCTTTTTCGCTGGCCGAAACCAGCGATGAATAAACAGATTTGGGTAACCGTCGTTTCGCACGTTCTTGAGCGATGGCGACCGTCTCAAACCACTGGGCCATGACTACACGGGGCTTTCGTTACACAGGCGTTCCGGCAGCACCGTCGCCGGCCGTCTTACAGTCAGCGTAAGCGGTACCGGCCCGCCCCGAGAGTGGTCGGCGCGCGGCCGCGGGGTTGCGCGCGTGCGGGCCAGCGCCGATGCGCTGTGCCCCTGGACGCATTCGGGATCCGGACCGTCCATCGGCAGACCGGTGAAGAACTTTGCCGCCATGCACCCGCCCCGGCAGCTGTCGTAGTGCCCGCAGCTGCCGCACGCGCCCGCGGACTGCGGTTCACGCAGCTCACGAAACAGCGGGGCGTTCTTCCAAACGTTGGCGAAGCCAGTCCCAAAGCCGCTGTCGGACAGGACATTCCCTGCCAGAAAACGGTCGTGGATGGCGAATGGGCAGGCATACACGTCACCCACCGGATCGATCAGGCACACCACTCGGCCGGCCCCGCACATGTTCAGGCCGGCCAGCGCACCGGAGGAACCCAGCGGCGAGAGATGGAAGAAGGAGTCACCGGTGAGCACTCGCTCGCCCTTTGCGACCAGCCACTCGTACAGCTGGACCTGCTGGGCGGCGGTGGGGTGCAAGTCCTCCCAGACGTCGGCACCACGTCCCGACGGACGAAGCCGGGTGATCCGCAAGGTGGCGCCGAAACGACTGGCCAACGCGGCGAATTCGTCGAGCTGGTCGACATTGTGCCGGGTGACCACGACGGAGATCTTGGCATCCGAGAAGCCCGCCTTGGCCAAGTTCTCCAGCGCACGCACCGCCATTGCGAATGATCCGGGCCCGCGGACCGCGTCGTTGACCTCAGCGGTGGCGCCGTCGAGCGAGATCTGGACATCGACGTAGTCGCTGGCGGCCAATCGTGCAGCGACATCTTCAGTGATCCGGACTCCGTTGGTGGAGAACTTCACTCCGACGTGGTGGGCGGTGGCATAGTCGACCAGCTCCCAAAAGTCCGGACGCACAGTGGGTTCCCCGCCGCCGATGTTGACGTAGAACACCTGCATGCGTTCCAGCTCGTCGATGATGTCCATGCACTGACGGGTGGACAACTCCCGCGGATCACGTTTGCCCGAGGACGAGAGGCAGTGCACGCAGGCCAGATTGCATGCGTACGTCAGCTCCCAGGTCAGGCAGATGGGTGCGTCGAGCCCGAGCTCGAATTGCTCGATGAGCCTCGGCACGGTGGCTGTCATGGAGTCTCCTGAGGTACCAACATTTGCGAATCGGCCAGCATACCCAGCGCGTGCAGGTACGCGCGCTGACCGGCGTCGTCCACGCCCGCCGCGCGGCAGGCGGACCGCACGTCGGAATGCTCGTCCAGCGACCGCACCACCGTGAGGATGGTGCGGTTCTTCAAGAAGGACAGCTTGCGGGTGCCGAAGTGATAGAGCAGCGCGCCGAAAGGTTCCGGTCGAATCGCCACCTGTGGGTGTAACCGCCAGCCACGATCGGGGTCGAACACGCGGGTCAGTAGACCCCGCACATGCCGTCGATGGACACCTCTTCAACCAGGGTCTCGGTGACGAGTTCGCTGTCGGTATCGGTCTCGTGGTCCACGGGGCTTTCCCTTTCATCAGGTCTCGACAACGCTGGGTCGATCTGGGCACAATCTTCGTCAGAATATGGCATCGAGTGCCGAAATGGAAGGGCGGGTCCGATGATGCCGCAGCCGCGGGTGGGACGTCGCCGCTCGACGACGCCGCACCAGATAACCGACGTCGCCATCGAACTGTTCGCCGCCCGGGGTTTCGCCGAAGTGAGTGTCGACGATGTCGCCCGGGCCGCCGGCATCTCGCGCCGGACCCTCTTCCGCTACTACGCATCCAAGAACGCCATCCCATGGGGCGATTTCGATAATCACCTGGCGCACCTACGCGATCTGCTCGACAACGTTGATCCGGGGATGCCGCCGGGGGAGGCGCTGCGTGCAGCGTTGTTGGCGTTCAATACTTTTGACGAGTCCGAGACCGCCCGGCACCGGCAGCGCATGCGAGTCATCCTGCAAACTGCCGAACTGCAGGCCTATTCGATGACGATGTACGCGGGCTGGCGTGAGGTGATCGCCGGTTTCGTGGCCCAGCGATCCGATTGCAAGACGACCGAACTGCTCCCGCAGACCGTTGCCTGGACGATGCTCGGGGTGGCGTTGAGCGCCTACGAGCACTGGCTGGGCGACGAATCCGTCCCGTTGCCGGTGGCACTCGGCAATGCGTTCGACGTCGCCGGCGCCGGGTTGGACAGACTCGATCCATGAGCGGCGAGCACCTGCTGCACACACTCCGGTCGCAGGGACGGTTCTGCGCAGCCTCGGGCTCGGCGATGTACGGCGAACTGTTCGAGCTGGTGGCCAAGGACGTCGAAGCCGGTGGCGTCTTCGCCACCATCTTGTCCGGTCACCAGGACGCTCCGCCCCGACATGCGGTGCCGCTTCGGCTGCTCGGCGGGCTGCACCGGTTGGCGCTCGACGGACGGGCACCGGAATTGCGGCGCTGGTACCCCAGTACCGGGGGCGCCTGGGACGCCGAGTCCGGCTGGCCCGACATCTTGGCCGCCGCGGCCGACCATGCTGATGCGCTGCGAGCGGCTCTCGATCAACCACCACAGACGAACGAGGTGGGCCGATCCGCCGCGTTGATCGGCGGTTTGCTGCGCCTCAATCGCGAATTCTCCTTTCCTATACGGCTTTTCGAGATTGGAGCGAGCGCGGGTCTGAACCTGCGCGCCGACTGTTACCGGTACCGCTTCGCCGGCGGCCAGTGGGGACCGGTCGCCTCACCGGTGACCATCGACGACGCGTGGCGCGGCGCGCTGCCCCCCGACCGCGAGCTGCGGATCGTCGATCGGCATGGATACGACATCGCGCCCATCGACGTCACCGGCGCCGACGGGGAGATGTCCGCGCTGAGCTATGTCTGGCCCGACCAGGATGCCCGGCTGGACCGGCTGCGCGCCGCCATCGGAGTCGCCCGCAGCGTCCCGGCACGGCTGGAGCGTCAGACGGCGGCCGACGCCGTCGCTGGACTGACACTGGCCGACGGCGCCTTGACCGTGTTGTGGCATTCGATCACCTGGCAGTACCTGTCCGCCGGGGAACGGGAGGCGGTGCGCGCCCGGGTGCACGCGCTGGCCGGGCAGGCCCGTGCCCGGTCACCCTTCGCCCACCTCACGCTGGAACCTGCGCGGGACGGGCCCGGCACGGCGATCAGGTTCTTGGTGCGAGCCCGTAGCTGGCCGGGCGGCGAGCTCAAGACCTTGGGCAACTGCCATCCGCACGGCCCGCCGGTGAACTGGCGGTAATTTTTTTTGGTCGCGGCGTCGGAATTCGCCCCTCCGGGGCGACGATAGGGATGTGGGCGCCGAAGGGGACAACCGGTCCGACGCTCGACGTGCGCTGCTCGCGCTCTACGACGAGGCATTGCCGATCGTGTACGGGTACTTCGTCCGGCGCTGTGGCGATCGCGGCACGGCAGAGGACCTGACGTCGGAGACCTTCCTCGCGGCGATGGACGCCGCGCGCAGGACCGATCCGCCGCCGATCTCGGCTCCGTGGCTTCTCGGCGTGGCGCGCCACAAGCTGGCCGACCACTATCGGCGCCATCACGACCGGCGCACGGTGCCGGTCGCCGAACCGCCGGAGCCGGTAGGCGCGGACGACGACTGGGACGCCGAGTTGGACCGCGTGGTCGCCGAAGGCGTGCTGGCCCGGCTGGCCGAGCCGCACCGCACTGTGCTGGTGCTGCGCTACCTGGACGACTGCTCCGTCGGCGAATGCGCCGAGCTGATCGGGCGCACCGTGCATGCCACCGAGGCGCTACTGGTCCGCGCCCGGCGGGCATTCAGGCGGCAGTACCCGGAAGAAGGCACCTCATGAGCCAACGCGACCACTCGGACCCGCTCACCGTGCTGAACGCCGATGATCCTCCGGTCCAACCCGATCCGGACTTCGCCGCACGCCTGCGCCGGCAATTGGAATCCGCATTGTTGCTCCCGAAAGGAGTTGTCATGAGCGGCACCGACAACGCCATTGCCGAGTTGAGCCAGCCATCCGCTGCCTACACCTCGCCCCGGCCTGCCGCGCTCCCCTACCTGAGCGTGGCGAATGCCCGTGCGGCCATCGCCTGGTACACCGATGCGTTCGGCGCCATCGTGGTCGGCGAACCAATCGTGATGGACGATGGTCGAATCGGACACGCGGAGCTTGCGATCGCCGATGGTGTGCTGTATCTGGCCGACGAATACCCGGAGCTCGGACTGAAAGCGCCTGCACCGCGTGCGGTGTCGGTCAGCCTCATGCTGCACGTCGCTGACACCGATGATGCTCTGCAGAAGACACGGGAACGCGGCGCCACGGTCGAGCGCGAAGTCTACGAAAGCTACGGGAACCGCAACGCGACCATCATAGACCCATTCGGTCACCGCTGGATGCTCACCGGCCCTGCGGCTGTACCCGTTGCCGGCATCCGGCATGGCGACATCGGATATGTCTCGGTTTGGGCCCCGGACGCCGAGCGCGCGGCCGCTTTCTACGGGCACGTCCTGGGTTGGGCGTACGATCCCGACACGCATCAGGTAACCAATACCGGACTGCCGACCGGTATTTCGACGAATTCCGGACAGCCGACCCTGTTTTGCTGTTACGCCGTCGCCGACGTGCAGACCGCCCGTGGGGCGATCACCGCGGCCGGCGGCGTTCCCGGCGAAATGCGTCGTACCGACTACGGCGTCCTGCTCGACGCCACCGACCCGCAGGGCACCGCATTCGCGGTGTTCGAACCGTCAGCCGCGCGAAAGCGGCCGGAAATTAACGGATCCGGGCCCGGCGATCTTGCATATGTCGTATACCAGGTGCCCGATTCAGTCAGCTTCCGTGACTTCTACGGCCGGGTGCTGGGATGGGCCTTCGAGCCCGGCCGGATTCCCGATGGCTGGCAGGTGGTGGGACCGCATCCGATGGCGGGCGCCGCCGGCGGCAGCGCGAATGCGATGACGGTACCGATGTGGGCCGTTTCCGATATCGACGATGCCGTCGCGCGTGTCCGCGCAGCCGGCGGCACCGTGCTGGCCGAGCCGGCCCGCCAGCCGTATGGCGTGACCGCCGAGTGCGCCGACGATCAGGGGACCCGCTTCTATCTGGGCGAGTTGTAGCCCCCGGACAGTATCTGGGGATTGGCGATCCGGACGGGAGACCCGTTCAGCCAAGCCAGCACGGCTTCCACGGTGTCGGAGTAGAAGGCACCCAGCATTTCGCGGGTGACATATCCCAGGTGCGGAGACAAGGTCACGGTCGGGAGTTCTCGCAACGGATGATCGGGCGGAAGCGGTTCGATGTCATAGACATCGAGCCCGGCCCCGGCGATGCGCCCGGTCCGCAGCGCGGCGATCAGGGCGGTCTCATCGACGATCGGGCCACGAGACGTGTTGATCAAATAGGCGCCCGGCTTCATCAGGGCCAGCTCGGGCGCACCGATCAACCCACGCGTACGCTCCGAGAGCACCACGTGGATGGACACCACGTCGGCCGCCGCGAACAATGTCGTCTTGTCGACCCGGCGAGCGCCGGCCGCCGCTGCGGCCTCCTCGGTGAGGTGCTGGCTCCACGCAATAACCGGCATGTCAAACGCTTTCGCGTATTCGGCCATGCGTTTGCCGACCCTGCCGAGGCCGAGAAGCCCGAGCGTCTTGCCGGACAGCGTCACGCCCGCGGTGGACTGCCACGCGCCGTCACGCATGCGGCGATGCTCTTCGGCAAGATTGCGTACCGTCGCGATCAGCAGCCCCCAGGCGAGTTCGGGTGTGGCGTCACGAACGGAGCGAAACCGGGGATGGGCGAAATCCGAGTGGGCGACCAGGACACCGTGTTCGCTGGCTGCCGCCATGTCCAGGTTGGGCAGGCTCTTGCCGACGATGGTGATCAGCTTCAGGTGCGGCAGGCGCGCGATGAGCGTGCGCGGAAACGCCATGCGCTCGCGCAGGGTGCAGACCACGTCGAACGGACGGAGTGCATCGGCGGCCTCCGCCTCGGACAGGTGCCGGTCGAAAACGGTTAATTCAGAACGGGCCTGGACCGGTGACCAGTCGGCGAGGCGCAGGGCCAAGCCCGCGTAATCGTCGAGTACCGCCACCTTGGGCATCTGTGCGTCAGCCCAGCACCTCGGAGATGGGCGCGCCCGCGGCAATCTTGGCGCGGACCTTCATGACCTTGCCCGGCATGCCACCGCCGACCACCCCGGCCAATACTCCGTCCCGCTCGTAATACGCCAGGAACTTACGGCCGTCGTCCTCGACCAGATGCACGATGTCTTTGGCTTTCGGCTCGCCCAGGCACTGGATCTTGATGTCGTATTGGTC
>Ga0315542_1002813_pt1 | contig 10437 bp, 7 predicted proteins | sample SalMarSW160120MG_FD_202541 | JGI IMG/M metagenome (GOLD analysis project Ga0315542, IMG submission 202541) | Salt marsh sediment microbial communities from the Plum Island Ecosystem LTER, Massachusetts, United States - Salt Marsh Sediment SW1601-20 ... | reverse complement strand
CAGCGCCGCCAGGACCGCGGCCGGGACGTAGTCGAGCGAGCGGCGCAGCAGCGGCGGCAACGTGATGCGCTCCCCGAACAGCAGGAACGAGGCCCGGAACGCATAGGCGAAGAACGCCATGCCCAGGGCCATGAGCCAGACCGCGCGGGCTGTCACCGTTCCGCCTCCGAGGCACGACGGCGCGGGCGGCCGTTCCCCGCGAACGCGCCGGCCGCGATGCCGGCCAGCGAGCCGAGCAGCATGCCGAGGTTGAGCGGCAGGCCCGCCAGCACGATCGCCGCGGTCCCTCCCACGATCGCGGCCAGCACCTTCGGCCGGTCGCGGAGCGCGGGCGCCAGCAGCGCCAGGAACACCAGCGGCACCGCGAAGTCCAGATGCCACGACGGCGGCACGGTCGCGCCGAGCAGCACGCCGAGCGCCGCCGCCGTCGTCCAGGTGAGCCACATCGGCAACCAGGAGGCCAGCAGGTAGTCCCGCTTGCTGGCAGGTGGGTCCTCCGACTCGAAGCGGTGGAGGGCGAGCACGAACCCCTGGTCGGTCGTGAAGAAGACGATGAAGAAGCGCCAGAAACGCGGCAGCTCGGTCAGGTAGCGCGCCAGCGACGCGCTGTACATGGTGAAGCGGAGGTTGATCATGGTGGTCGTGGCCAGGATCACCAGGACCGGGGCGCCGACCCGCACGAGCTGGTACGCGGCGAGCTGCGAGGCGCCGGCGAACACCAGGTAGGGCATCAGGATCGCCTGCAGCTTGTCGATTCCAACCTGCACGGCGCCCAGGCCGATGATCGCACCGAACGGCACGACCGCGAACGCGATCGGGAGGCTGTCGCGAAGGCCCATGGCGACCGATCGGCGATCGAAGGTCATGGGGACGAGTGTACCCGCCCGACCGGAAAGCCGGCATCCCGGATCCGGTCCGCGGGCTCGTGGGCCGCCCCCTCGGGCGGCCCGACGGTATCCTGGTGGATATCACGTCGGCGCTGTGGGACGTCCATGTCCCTGCATCGCAGACATCCTGGATTCCTTGACGGAGGACCTTCGTGGCCACGACGCTCGTGACCGGCTGTGCCGGTTTCATCGGCTCACAACTGAGCCTTCGACTGCTGCGCCGCGGCGACCACGTCGTGGGCATCGACAACATGAACGCGTACTACGACGTGGGCCTCAAGGAGGCGCGCCTCGACCGCTTGCGGGACCACCCCGCGTTCACCTTCGAGCGGATCGACGTGGCGGCCTCGGAGCCACTACACGTCGCCTTCACGGCCGCGCAACCCGACGCTGTGGCCCATCTCGCGGCCCAGGCGGGCGTACGCCACTCACTCGAGCATCCCGAGGCCTACGTGTCGAGCAACCTGCAGGGTTTCGCGAACGTGCTCGAGGCATGCCGCGCACACCCGGTCAAGCACCTCGTCTACGCCTCGTCGAGCTCGGTCTACGGCACCAACGAGCGCCAGCCATTCTCGGAGCACGACAACGTCGACCATCCCATCAGCCTCTATGCGGCCAGCAAGAAGAGCAACGAGTTGATGGCGCACGCCTACAGTCACCTCTTCGGCCTACCCACCACCGGCCTCCGCTTCTTCACGGTGTACGGGCCGTGGGGACGTCCCGATATGGCGATGTTCCTGTTCACGCGGGCGATGCTCGCCGGCGAACCGATCCGCCTCTTCAACCGCGGCGACATGGAGCGTGACTGGACCTACATCGACGACATCGTCGAGGGCATCGTGCGCGTGCTCGATCGTCCGGCGCAGCCCGATCCCAGCTGGTCGCCGGCCGACCCCGATCCGGCATCCAGCCGAGCCCCCTACCGCCTGTACAACATCGGGAGCCAGTCGCCAGCGGATCTCGAGCTCGTGGTCGGGCTCCTCGAACGCAACCTCGGGGTGAAGGCCCGCCGCGAGCTCTTGCCCATGCAGCCGGGTGACGTGGCCTCGACCTGTGCGGATGTCAGCGATCTGGAACGCGACGTGGGTTACCGACCCACCACCCGCCTGGAGGACGGCGTGCGAAGCTTCGTCAGGTGGTATCTGGAGTACTACGGACGCCCGGATAGCCGCCCCTGAGGCCATTCGTCTGCGCAGCCTGCACGATCGGCGCACGGATGGCGGCTGGTCCCATGGCCACCGGGTGCGCAGCGGTCACAGAAGCTTCATCGAAGCCTGTGAACAATAGGACGAGCTTGACGGTCCCACCAACGGGCGATGTGCTGGGCGCACGAACTCGCTGACGTGGACACCGTTCAAGACTCGATGGCGTCCGCCAGAGCCGAAGCGGGGGCCAGTCAGCTGGCGTAGGAACCGCCTCCCGATCGACCGAGGATGCGGCTGTCGGAACCGGTCGAGCAACCTGAAAGGAAGTCCAGGGAGCATGGTGCTTCGTCTTACCAACTTCGTCAACAACAGACCACGCTTCTGGAAGTTCGCGATCGACGGCGTCCTACTGGCAACGGCGACGCCAATCGCCTTCGCCGCCCTGCGGGGGTGGCACCTGACCGCCAAGGACCTCGGACAAGCCCTCGTAGCCACGGCCCTGCTCTTCGCCTGCAAGGAGATCTTCTACATCTCGTTCAGGATCCAGTCGGGGTCATGGGCCACCCACACCTTCGACGACATGTGGACGCTTGGGATGCTCGGTGTCGGCGCAGGACTGACCGGCACCCTGGTGCTGACGCTGGCGAACCCCACGCTTGGCGTGGCATCGAGCCTGTCGTTCGTGGACGCGCTGGTCGCACTCGCACTGCTGGCCACCGTCCGCGCGGTCGTGCGGTTCCAGTACGAACGCACGGTGGGCAAGGCGGTGGCTCCCGACCTGCGGCGCTCGACGCTCATCATCGGGGCGGGTCAGGCCGGAGCCATGACGGCTCGAGAGCTCGCCCGCCACCCGGAGACAGGACTGCTCCCCATCGGTTTCCTCGATGACGACAAGTTGAAGCACGGCATTCGCGTGGCCGGCCTGCCCGTGCTGGGTAGCCTGGAAGACGCCCCGACGGTCATCCGCGACCGCGCGGTCGACGAGGTGCTGGTCGCCATCCCATCCGATGTCCGGGGATCGGTCCGCCGCGTGGTGGAGATCCTCAAGGACCTGCGGCCGCGGCCACGCTACAAGGTCGTGCCAGGCATGTACGAAGTGCTCTCTGGGAAGGTCGACGTGCATCGGATCCGCGACGTCGATATCTCGGACCTCCTCGGTCGTCCACCCGTGTCGCTCGACGTCGACTCGATCCTCGGCTACCTGGCCGGCAAGCGCGTGATGGTCACGGGCGCCGGCGGATCGATCGGTTCCGAGCTGGTGCGGCAGATCTGCCGCTTCCAGCCGCACGAGCTGATCCTCTTCGGCCATGGCGAGAACAGCATCTACGCGCTCGAGCGCGAGCTCGACCAGGACTGGCCTGGCATCCGCTACACGGGTGTGATCGGTGCCATCCAGAACCGGGAACGGCTCGACTACGTCTTCTCGACCTTCAAGCCCCACGTGGTGTTCCACGCCGCCGCGCACAAGCATGTGCCCCTCATGGAACAGAATCCCGAAGAGGCCGTGTTCAACAACATCATCGGTAGCCGGAACCTCATCGACATGGCGGTGAAGCACGAGGTCTCGCACTTCGTCAACATCTCGACGGACAAGGCCGTCAATCCCGCCTCGGTCATGGGGGCATCGAAGAGGATGGTCGAGCACCTGGTCCACGAAGCGTCGGATCGCGCGAGCCCCGATCAGGCCTTCGTATCGGTCCGCTTCGGGAACGTGCTCGGGAGCCGTGGCAGCGTCATTCCGATCTTCAAGCGCCAGATCATGGCTGGGGGACCTGTGACGGTGACCGATCCCGACATGGTGCGCTACTTCATGACGATCCCCGAGGCCGCCCGACTGGTCCTGCAGGCCTCGGCGCTCGGCCGCAACGGCGATACCTACATCCTCGACATGGGGGAGCCGGTACGCATCGTGGATCTGGCCCGCGACCTCATCCGCCTGTCGGGCCTGGAGCCCGACGTCGACATCCCGATCGTGTTCACGGGCGCGCGCCCCGGCGAGAAGCTGGCGGAGAGCCTGCTCACGGACGTGGAGCAGCGGGAGATGACCTCGCACGAGAAGATCTTCGTGACGAGACTCGGATCTACGGACGCATCCGAGTTGCACCGCGTCATCGACGAGCTGCAGAAGGCGGCGCTGGTCTCCGATCACGACGGCATCCGACACATCCTGCAGACGTTCCTCGAAGGATGCAGCTTCAAGGTGATCCGGCGCATGGGCGCCGGAGACGCCGTCCTGACACCCAACCCGAGCGCGTCTTGATGCCAGCGAGGCTCGCCGTGATCCCCGCGCGGGGCGGGTCCACCCGCATTCCGGGCAAGAACGTGCGGCTCCTGCACGGGCGACCCCTCCTCGCCTACACCGTGGAGGCGGCTCTGGAGAGCGGGTGCTTCCAGAACGTGATCGTGAGCACCGATGACAGCGAGATCGCCACCATTGCCCGGGCGGCCGGCGCCGAGGTGCCCTTCCTGCGCGGTGCGCCGATCTCCGATAATCACGTGCCCGTGTCGGCGGTGGCGCTCGATGCCCTCGAACGCCTCGACCCCGACGGACGCGCGTTCGCTTTGGTGGCCCTGCTCCTGCCGACCTGCCCGCTACGCACGGCTGACGACGTGCGGCGCAGCCTCGAACACTTCGTCGAGCGGGGCGCAGGGCTTCAGATCTCCGTCACGCGCTTCGGCTCGCTGAGCCCGTGGTGGGCGATGCAACGTTCGGACGACGGGACCCTCGATCCCGTGTTCCCCGACGCCCTCAAGCGTAGGAGCCAGGACCTGCCCACGCTCTACGCTCCTACCGGCGCAATCTGGTGGGCCACCACCGAGGCCCTGCGACGCTCCGGCACCTTCCATGGCGACGGCGTGGTGGGGTTCGAGCTCGACTGGAGGCACGCCGTCGACATCGACGACGAAGAGGACTTCGAGCTGGCGAGGGTGCTGCTGAGCCTGCGATCGGAGTCGAAGGTGGATGCCTACGCCTGAGACCCGAGCGGACCTGCGGCAGACACCCGTGGCGCTGTTCACGGTGGTGCATCCGGGATCGCTGCCGTACTTCGGCGCCTTCTACGGTAGCGTGCGTCGTCATGCAGGCGCCAACGACCGCCTTGTGATCGCGTCCGATGGCGTCTCGGCAGACGCGTTGGAGGACGCGCTGGGGGGGCCTCTCGACGCCGAGCTGGTACCGGAAAAGCCCGACGCTGGGCCGGTCGGCGTCCGCGTCGACACCTTGCTGGGCCTCTGCGAACGTTTCCAAGCGATCGCCCTGATCGACAGCGACGACATGCTGCTGGCCGGATGGACGGATCGGGTACGCGAGGTCCTGTGGCACGCGGACCTGGCGGCGTGCGCCATGACCCTGGTGGACGAGGACGGACGACCGTCGGGTGGCGCCTTCCATGCGGGGCTCGCCGAAGCGGAGCCGGACGGGGTCCGGCGGATTCCGCCGCCGGCCGAGGGCGCGCCAGCTCATGACGACTCCTCCCGGCCGCTGGCCGGACTCCGGGTCGATGTCGCCACCGGCTGGGCACAGCTGCTGGCCCGGATGAACGTGGTCGGCTTCGGCAACGCCGCGTACCGCAGCGAGCTGCTGCGCCGCGCTCTGGCATCACCGCCACCAGCCGTGCCCATGCTCGACTGGTTCGTCGCCAGCCGGGCCCTGGCGCTCGGCGGGGTCCTCGCCTTCGACGAACGGCCCGGCATCGCCTACCGACTTCACCGAGCCTCGGGCGCGCGCGTCAGGCGCCCCTTCACGGCGGAGGACCTGGCATCGGGAACGACCAGAGTGCTGGCCCACTACCGATCGCTGTCCGCGGCGACACCGCCTGACCCGCCAGCAGTCCTGATGGACGAGCTCGCCCTCGCGCAGAAGGAGGTCGAACGCTTCCAGGCCATCGTCATCAGGGATCGTGATCGCACGCGAAGTTATCTGGACGCCCTGAACGGGGACGACACCGTCTACCGGTGGTGGGAGTGGATCGCATGTCGGAGGTTCGAACAGCTGTGGACGTCGTGAAGATCGGGAACCGAGCGGTGGGGCCGGATCACCCTCCCTACCTGATCGCCGAGATCGGCTCCAACCACAACGGCAACATCGAGGTCTGCAAGCGCATGGTGGACAGCGCCAGGGCCTGTGGAGCCGACGCCGTGAAGTTCCAGTCATTCTCCAACCGCTCGCTCATCTCCAGCGCCGAGTACCAGCGAAATACCAGCTATAGCGACAAGAAGCGGCACTTCGGGACGCTCAGGGAGATGGTGGACGCCTACCAGTTCACACCCGCGATGCACCGTGAGGTCGCCGACTACTGCCGCGATGCCGGCATCGCCTTCCTGTCGACGCCGTTCTCCGAAGAGGAGGTCGAGCTGCTGGAGGAGTTGCAGGTCCCGGCCTACAAGGTTGCCTCCATGGACATCAACCACCCGGTCTTGCTGCGAGCCATCGCGGCCACCGGCAAGCCGGTCCTGCTCTCGACCGGCATGGCCACCATCGGTGAGATCGAAGCCGCTCTCCGGACGCTCTCCGAGGCCGGAGCGGGCCCGGTGGTCCTTCTGCACTGCGTCTCCATCTACCCACCGGACCCGGACGACATCCATCTGCGCAACATCCCCATGCTGCAACAGGCGTTCGATGTGCTCGTGGGCTTCAGCGACCACACCCTCGGCACGGCCGTGCCCCTGGCCGCCGTCGGGCTGGGAGCTTGCCTCATCGAGAAGCACTTCACCCTCGATAAGGACCTGGCTGGCTGGGATCACGCCATCTCCGCCGATCCGGACGAGCTCGCCGCCCTTGCCCGCGATCTTTCCCTCGTGTGGCGCGCCCTGGGATCGAGCCGACGCGTGGTCAGCGACGCGGAAATGCAGAAGCGCCTGCGCTTCCGCCGCCGCGCAGTGCTGCGCCACGCGGTGCCGGCCGGGCACGTTCTGACCCTCGAGGACCTCGACTTCAAGCGGCCGGGCACCGGCATCCATCCCAACGAGTACCCCTACCTCCTCGGTCGCACGGTCGCCCGTCCACTGGACGCGGATCACGAGCTGGAATGGGACGACCTGCGATGAGCGGCACGGATCCGCAGGCGTGTAGTGACGGCGGCCACGTGGTTTACGACGTATGCCTTGCCATAATCGCTCCATGACGCGCGTCGCCACGCCAGAGGGGCACCCGTGAACGAAGCGGTCGAGCTCAGCTACGGTCAGGTCTTCGGCTTCTTGCGCCGCGGTCTTCTCGCGGCCGTGGTGCTCGGGCTCGTGGTGGCCGCCGGCCTGTTCTGGTACGCCCGGCATCGCGGCCCGTCGTTCGAAGCGCAGGCTGTGTTGGTCGTGAACCCGTCGAGCATCGACTTCCGCGGGCTCGGTCTCCCAGACGTCAGCCCCAGCTCGCTGAACGTCGAGGCCTACGGCGTGGCAGCGACCAGCAACGGGGTGATCACGAACGCCCTGGCGTCTCTGGGCCAGCCGACCACGCCAGCCGCGGCGGAGTCGCTACGCCACCACATGAAGGTCCGGACAGCGGCAACGTCGGAACTGATCTACATCGCGGTCACGTCGGCCACCCCGGCGGTGGCGGCGAACGAATCCAACGCCGTAGCGAAGGCGCTCATGGACTGGGATCGCAGCCGTAGTCTTGGCGAGATCGATCGCGTCACGGCCCTGTTGAAGCAGCGCATCAGCGTCCAACAGAACCTCATCGCCAAGCTGCAGAAGACGGGCGGCGCTCAGGCGGCGACCGAGCTCGGGACGCAGGTCGCCCTTCTCGGACAGGAGCAGGGCCAGATCGACGGCCTCAAGGCGCTACGGACCGACGCGGTGGGGTCCCTGGCCCTGCTGCAAGCGGCGACTCTCCCCACGTCCGGCCTCGGGCACAAGCCGACCACGTTCGGGTTGCTCGGCCTGTTCCTCGGTGTGCTCCTTGCCTACGGTCTCACCTTCCTGCTGGAACTGGTCGACACCCGCATCTACACCGTGGAGGGCGTCGAGCGCGTGACGAAGCTGCCCGCCCTGGCAGCAATTCCGCGTTTCCGCCGGAAGCGGACGCTCGCCGCCGATCGCGCCGCGCTCCTGCGTACCAACCTGACGGCGGCCCTGCACGGTCAACCCCCCAATGTCATCCAGGTCACCAGTGCCCGCTACGGTCACGACAGCGCCTCTGCCGCCATGGCGCTGGCTGAGAGCTTCGCCATACAGGGAACGAAGACCCTGCTGGTGGATGCCGACATGCAACGGCCCGTGATCGGCCGCCGGTACGGCCTGGGGCGGGCGCCCCATCTGACGCTCAGCGCCTGTCTTCGCAACCAGCAAGGCACGAGCAAACCGCACACGCTGACGGTGGGGGGCCTCTACCGGCTGTCCGTGCTCTACGAGCCGCGGCGGGTACCGGACGGGGCGAACCTGCTCACGCGCTCCTATACACGCTGCGTGTCCACGTGGGAGATCGATTACGAGGTCATCGTGGTGCACATGGGGCCTGTCGACCGAGCCAGCGAGACGCCGGTCGCCGCCGCCGCCTCGGACGCCACGCTGCTCGCGGTCAGGCCCGCTCGAGCGAAACTCTGGGAAACCGTGCAGGCGACAAAGGCGCTCCAGCGTGCAGGTGCCAGGCTGGTTGGCTGCGTCGTCACCGGTGCGGCTGGCCGGCTGGCGCGCTCCCAGATGGTGGTGGAGCCCCAGTCCCCGGCGAGCACGGATCCCGCTCCGACCGTGACGCCCCCCCAGCCGACTCAGCAACCGCCTAGCTGAGCGTCCGCGCTCGTCCCGCTTCATGAAGCCGGGCGCGCCAGGCGCGTCCAGCGGCTGTCACCCGCGATAGATCTGCCGCGGGGCGGCAACGGTTCATGGCCGCCTCATGGGCTTAATCGGCGTCTCACGGACCCCGCCCTCCCGCCTCCTATGCTCTCCTTGACGACGGTACGTGGTCCGGCGACCGAGGTCGCGACCCCTCACCAGACTGCGACAAGGTTCACCCCGGCACGGCCCGCCACGTCGTGTAATGGATGCGGTATCGCTGGAAGACGGTACCAGTCCTCAGCGGCGATGATGCCTGTTTCGTAATTTTGGGCGCTTGGAACAGGCGGAGCCAGTAGCGCAACCGGCCGAGGGTGTCGTTTACTCCTCCTATCTGTTCCACCCAGGCTCAGGACGAACCGTGGGCGAGATGGTTCTCGGCCCCGCGGAGCATGGGAGGAACAGCGTAGTGAAGCGAAACGACGTACGTGTGCGGCGGCACCGCCCAGCTTTGGCGGTCCTCGGGATCCTAGCGACCGTGCTGGCGTTGCTCCTCGGCGCGTGCTCACAGCCGAACCTCGCCGCCCCAGCCAACGGGAGCGTCCAGCCGAACGACTTCCTTGTGGTGACATCGGCCAACCCCACCCCGCAAAGCCTGGCCTCGAGCACGGTCTCCGGAACGATCCAGGTCTACCTCTCGAGCAGCTCGTCGGTCGGCGGCGTGGCCTACTACGTCGACGCCCTGCCAGGTGACGCTCCGCCATCCGCGGACGAGACGCGGGCCCCCTTCCGCTTCACGCTCGACACCGCGACGCTGGGAGACGGCCCCCACACGCTCGTGGCCGACGTGGGCTACGACGGCGCCGGATCATCGGCGCAGCACCGCATCAAGATCGACTTCACCACCCACAACGGAAGCGCGAGCCGCAACCTACCGCCCCTGGTATCGGCCGGGAACGATCTCAGCACGTCGGTCGGTGCCAGCGCCACGCTGCAGGGCTCGGCCAGCGACGACGGCCTGCCCAACGGGACGCTCACCCTGACGTGGTCTACCGTATCGGGTCCCGGCACGGTGACGTTCAGCCGGCCGCACGCCCTGACCACCAAGGTCAGCTTCTCGGCTGCCGGGTCCTACCGCTTGCGCTTGACGGCCGACGACGGCGCCGCGAGCACCAGTGACACCGTGGCTGCCTCGGTGACCGCGGCGGCCACGACGAACACCGCACCCACCGTCGACGCCGGACCCGATACGCTGGTGACGCTGCCGAACGCGGCCACCCTGATGGGTTCGGTGTCGGACGACGGCCTGCCCAACGGGCAGCTGTCGGTGCGCTGGTCGACCGTTAGCGGTCCGGCGCCGGTGACCTTCTCCGATCCCGCCAGCGCCTCGACCAGCGTCAGCTTCACCACCGCGGGACAGTACCTCCTCCGGCTCACCGCCGACGACGGGGCCCTGTCGACCAGCGACACGGTCACCGTCACCGTTCAGTCTGCGGCCCCGTCGGGTGGCTCGAGCGTGAAGTCGACCCTCGATCTGGTCGGCAACCCCAGCTTCAGCGAGGCCGACCTGTCCCCCAACGTGCGCGTCTGGTACGACCGCATGATCGCCGCCATGAACAACCCCAACGAAGAACCCAATCCCGTCAAGACCTCCAGCACCGGCGACTCCTACATGATCGGCCGCTACACCGGCGCCG
>Ga0315542_1002812_pt1 | contig 10438 bp, 4 predicted proteins | sample SalMarSW160120MG_FD_202541 | JGI IMG/M metagenome (GOLD analysis project Ga0315542, IMG submission 202541) | Salt marsh sediment microbial communities from the Plum Island Ecosystem LTER, Massachusetts, United States - Salt Marsh Sediment SW1601-20 ... | reverse complement strand
GAACCTTACATTGAGATTATCTTTATCCTTACCGAGTTCATCCAGCATTCTTTTCTCTGCATCCTTTGCAATAACATCCATCTTTTCTCCGGTGGTGTTCGATATGTTCTCAGCCTCTTTTTTTAGATTGTCTTCAAACTTCCTCACTTGCTCCAATAATGGTTTTGACTCCTCAAAGGTAATGTCTCCCTTATCCATGGCATCGAATACCTCATCTACTGACTGGTAGTTCTTGTTTTTGAACTTAACTCCTTCTGTTTTTACAGATGCCTCTTCAGCTACTTCGGGATGGCGTTCAAGGTATCTGAGTCTGCTATTAACCTCTTTCCCTGCCTCTGCGTGTGTTTTCACATAAGGCACTTCCAATAGAGATTTCAACCCTTCATAATCCTTGGATTTGTTTATGAGGTCATATAACTCCGGTATCAGCTTGCCCTTGCCTGTCTCTGCTATTATCTTTTCTGCCTGAGTGTATAGTTCTGACTTGGGTGTTTCTTTTACAGGTGTTTCGGCTTTCACCTCTTTCGCATAATATCTCTCTTTCAGAAGCTTCTCCGCACTCTTCTCTATCTGTCCCCTGCCATCCATTAGCTTTGTGCCAGATGAATCAAGGAACTTATAAGTGCCTTTCTTCCCATTGACAACTACTGTTACTACGGGCTTTCCGTTCTTATTGAGTAGAGCATATCCCTTCTCGTTTGGCTTTGCACTCCATCCGTATTTTGATACTGCATCATTGAGGGTGTTCGATGCTGATTTAATTTCGGGAGGATAAACAACCTCAGCCATAGAAACTGATTCCTTAAGATTTTTCTGCCCTTTCTTAAATCCATAATACAATCCTTCTCCCCATTTCCCAATAGCCTTTATATTTTCAATCTTAGTTCCGTCCTTTAATTGAATAGTAATACTCCCCTTTTCTGCAAGGTCTTTTTCGAGATTAGGATAAAGCTTATCTGCCTCTTTTAATCCGGGAGATAATATGTCAATAGGCGATTCTTTAAATCCCAACTCCTGCTGTTTCAGCACCTCTCCAATCTTAGACTCTCTCTCTTTATCAAAACGAGTAATTTCTTTACTCAATAATGCTTCTTTTTCCCTGAAAGGTTGCTCGATAGCTTTTAGTCTCTCTTGGGTGACTTCAAATCCTTGCTCCTCCTGAGAGAACATTTTTGATTCACCAGTATCTTTGGTGTCTCCAAATAATCCCTGTCTTCCCTGTGCCTCTGCAACGGCTTTATCCTTCGCTTTTTTGTTTTCAGCAAGCGACACCTTTCTCTCTGCAATAAGCGCATCATACTCCTTGTCAATAGCCTCTATCTGCTTTTGTTTGGCGATGTCCGTGGTACGAGGTTCTGTTTTACCTTTTGGAGCAACTGGTTCTTGTACTCCCTCTGTGCTTCTTGGTAGCTTATCCCCCTCTGTCTTGCTAACAGGAGGATTGGATTTGTTGTCTGTTTTTGGTTTTTCATCAGTAGTCGGTTTTACTTCTTTGCCTTTTTCTGCACCGCTTTTATTATCGCCAGTTTCTCTAGCCATGAAGTCTTCTTCGGCAATTCGGTCTTGCTCGTCTGCTCTTTTGTTGTAGTCTGTGATTTCATCATACTCAATTTTAGTTATTAATCCGTTTTCTAATGCTTGGTTTTCATCATAAGATTCCTCAATAGGTTTGCGCATCCTTTTCCTTAGAGACTCTTTCTCTGCATCAATCTCTGCTCTCGATATAGATACTTTTGCCTGTCCCTCTGCGTTCCATACATCAATACCTCCATGCTCTTTATACATGCGATTAAGCTCATCTAAAGCTACTGCGGATGCTGTAGTTCTCTTTCCTGCCTTAATATCCTTATATGCCTGTGCCCTCTGTGCATTACTTAGTCCTCCAATCATCACTCCATATAGATCAGGATTGGTGTCCATGACATCATTGATATATTTCTGGAACTCCGGCTCTTGCTCCGTAAGTAACTTTTGCCCCTCTATTTTTGCCTTATCTACTTTTATAGGTGTTTTCTTAACGACCTTTCCATTCTGAGTCAACTTCATTCCATCAGCATCATCTTTAAGATCAAATCCTAACTTCTGAGCATTGACACGTATATTGTTTGCCTGAGAAGCATTTTTCTTTTTCTGTGATGCGGATAAATCATTATAACTTCGTATCTCGTCTATTAACTGGTTTTTATTAAGTTCTTTTGGAGGCATTTTAACTAATCCTGGTTCAGCATCCTTCTTCGCTTTTATATCTGCTTTCTTTGCCTCAGTCCACTCGTTGATAGCTTTTACCGTTTCAATGGAAGGCCAATCATTTATCTCTCTGTCAAACCACGTTTTGTCAATATCCCCTGTTTCTTTATTTACAGCAATCTTTTCAAGGTGCTTAAACATCTCGGTTTTGTCAGCAAATGACTTGTCACCTATTGACAATTTGCTTTCACTTGCTATTTCCTCAGGTGTTTGGACTTTCGCTTTCTTCTCCTTAGAAGTTACATCACTCTCAATCTTTGAGACAGATTCCCTTGTCCAATGCGTTCCAAAACTATTGAATCCTGCTTGTGTAGCTACCTTATTAAACTCATCTTTAGCCATGGATGTAAATTCCGACTTCATCATATCTTTTGATTCTTCCGGTATCTCTGTGATAAGAGATTCAATCACTTGCTGCTTATTGTAAATACCTTTCCCTTCGTCTTTTGGTGCGGTTTCCGGCTTCTTCTCTGGTTTAGGTGCGTAATCATCCAATGGCTTGCCAAAAACATCTATACGTGCCTCTTTTTGCTCCTTAATCTGATTTGTCAGTGCCTCAACCTTTGCTGCTTTTACATCTGCATCCACATCAGTCTTCTCGTTCCAGTATTGTAATTCACTTTCCAATCTCTTAATATTCTCTGTAATAGGTTGTGATTCTATTATCCGTGGGTCAACCATATTCACGGTATTATTGACCTTATTTACCCATATTCTTTTCTCTTTTGCAGACAGCATCGGGTTATCATTGATGCTCTTAATAAACGCATCGGGATTCCTTAATATCTGATTTGACATAAAACCAATATCAATAGTGTTGTCAATTATGTTTTTTTGATATAACAGATAATCTCTTGCTTCACCTTCGGGTAATGCCTGTGCTTTCTCCCAAAGGTCAGTAGATTCTTTTCTTAGCTTAAATGGGTCAATCTTTTGCTGTGCCACCATGCGAATATTATTATCCGTGGCTGTCATCCAGTTAAGCATAGCTTTCTTTTGCATGCCCTGCTTAATAGCATCAGGAGTTCCAAGCAATGAGAATGCAACCCCTTCCAATAGTCCCTGTTTAGCACTACCTCCTTGTGCTGAGGTTATCCCTCCAAATCCCATGGAGTTAGCAAGTACCTCTGTCCCTTTAGATGCCCACATTCCTGCACCAGCACTTTTTGCCATTGCACCTATCTCATGTGCCCACACTCCAAGTCCATTGAATATCATACCTTGTGCTGCTGCCTCTGCACTAGTTGGAATAATCTCTTTTAATTTCTTCCCCTCTTTTGCACCTTCTATATAAGTCTTTACTCCAAGGTATGCAGGAAATTTTAACATCCCTTGCATTCCCCACTTAACGAGTAATGGTGCTTTCGCTTCCGGCATAAGTCCTATTGAAAGGAGATCGGGGATAAATGCACCTGTATTTTCCAATGCCCTTCCCCATTCATTATTAGGGGTGCGTGTTTTGACAGCACTCTCTAACCATTTTGCAGCACCTTCATAGCCTTCTTTCATTATGGAAGAGTTTGTACCATAATAGCCATTATCAATAGCAGATGCCACTTGTTCCATATAGTTTTTAACTGTTTCGGAATCATATTTAGGCTTTTCTCCAACCTTCTCTGCAATTTTTACCCCAGTGAGTGCCATTGCCTTCCGTGCTTGTTGTGGTGCTTCATTAAGAACATATCCAATATCCCTAATCATATTGGCAGTACCCTTGTAAAGCCCATTAACAGCACCCATAGCATAAGATTCTCTGTATTGAGTCCCTGAATGATATAATCCCTTTTGCTCTAGCTTTTTATCGAAGTCTGCTTTTTCATTAACATCAATAAGCCTATCGGTGTTCACATCCGGTTTGAGTCCTACCGTCTCGGGATTAACACCTCTCTTTTTAAGATAGTCTTCTACGGTGAACAGATACGGTTCATGGGTGTTGATATTAACATTAGTCTTATCGGATGGTTGTGTCGCTTCTTTTGGAGGTTTGTCCTTTATTTCTTTTAACGTGGAAGGTTTTTTCTCTTCCTTTATACCTCCTATTGTTTCTGCCTCTCCAAGTTTGCGTGGATTGATACCATAAGTGTCTGCAATTTTCTCCATATCTGCGCCCAGAGGTACACCCAATGCTTTAGAAACATCAGTCCAATGTGGGTATTGGATAGGCTCTTCAGTAGTTGTTTGTTCGGGACTTACTTCTTTTTGTGAAGTATCGCTTTGCAGTTTTGGTATATCGCCTGCAACTTTCGAGAAAATATCTCCAATAGTTTTGGAGTCGGGCAATCCATAATCTGAAACGTCTTTTTTTTTTAAACCAAACGTCTCAGTAAACGCATCATATTCTGCAGGAATAGCATATTTGTCAGAAGCGAGCTGATCGAATAAAGCCTTTGAGTTCTTGGGATCTTTAAAAGTAGTTTCAAATGCAGCATAGTCTTTTGGCACTGCATAATTATCTTTTACCAGTTGCTCATGTAATAGAGACAGGTTCTTATTTTTATTCCCTTGCGAAGTATTGTCCATCTCTTCCATTATTTCTTGTTTTTAGGGATATATGGTGTCTGGCTGAAATCCATCCCTCCAATAGTCTTGACCTTAACCTCTGTTGTGCCATAAATATCTTTTAGCTTCTTCATCTTACCATCAATCATAATGGGCAAATCATCTGCCTGATTGCCTATCACTGACCTTGGAACGGATATTGGAGTATTGTTCTGTACCCATGGTGCATTATTATTTGATGTGGTATTGAACACAAACTCATCCTTCTGTGGATCGTATAAATAAAGAGTAGCCTCTACTGTCCCTCCCTTTGTCACTGGCATCCATGTATTACCCATAAACTGTGCGGATCCTTCTGCACCTACCGGCACAACCAATGGTTTTGTGGTTGGCTTAAACAAATATGAATTGGTATATGTTTTATCTCCATAAGGTAATGGTTCATCTCTTTTAGTACCCGGTTCGATATTTGCTTTTTGCCCAAGGAAGTTAATAGAGAATTTAGAACTACCTTTTGTCTTATTAGTAAACTTCTGTGCTTCCTGTGGTAAACTAATATCAATAGCAAATTCTTCCGGTGTTGCCATGGATAGCATAGAGTTGGGATCAATGGCACGTTCTCTCTCCTGCTTCATTTCGAGTGCCTTCTTGGTCTTTTCATCTGCCTGTCTGTACAAACTCCTTGCAACATCCCGAGCCTCTTTTATCTTATCCGGTGTCCATGCAGTAGTACTTTTGGTTTTCATAGTACCTGTTTCTTCGTCCAGAACATCTTCAGTGACAGTATCAAGTACAGGAAACTTATTGGCATTCTCTTTAATATATTTATCCCAATCGCCAATCTGAGGTTTAAATACAAGCAGTTTTTCTAGATTCAGATTTCTGCCGGTAATATCATTGTTCTGCAATTCTTTTGCTGTATTGGCTCTTGTGGCATCATGGTCTATCTTCTGCTGATCCAGAGGTTTTTTTGCATCTTCTGTTATTGCAGTAGTAATAAGATCAACGGCTTTCTTATTCCTTCCCCATGTATCAACTATCTGCTTTGTCTGTGCGTGATAGTCAGTGATAGCTTTAAATGCAGTAACGTCCTGATTAGTTTTAGGAGTTGTGAGATTTAATCCATCTTTGCTCAACTTCATAAACAGATTAATAGCATTATCCTGCCTTTTCATGATCTCTTTAAATCCTGCCTGATCTTCCCACCCTTTTAAATCAAGCATAAGCGCATCAAGCCCCTTTTGTGTCTCTGCCTCTTTCTCTTTCTGTCGCTTCTGTGCTGCCTGATATTTATTAAAATTTTGTCTCCGAGAAAATGCAATAGGGTCATGTGTAGAGTCACCTAGATAGGGTGCTGCTTGCATTGCGGGATCTATATTGCCTTTTTTAGCCATGGTATTGAAATCTTAATATTATTTACCTAATGCTGCTTTGATTGCCTGACCTAACTGCTCATCACTCATTGACCCTGTTCCATTATTCGAGCCACTACCCCAAAGAAGTGAGGAATTAAAATCGGGACTGACGGCTTCTGCTGCCGAGCCAAATACGTTTTTAACCCCTGAGTTAATATTCTTTAGTCCAGAGTCTCTTAGTTGTGCTGCGATCTGTGCTGCCTGTAAGTATGGTTGTGCCTCATTCCAATCCCATACACGATTCTCTTCCCCTGCCTTAACTCCTAATGAGTTTACATAAGCATCTTCCTTCCCTGCTACACGACCTGCTGTAAGTTTTGCCAGTTCACCAAACTGATCTTGCTCTCTGCCTACCATCTGTCCTAATGCCCCATAGGCCTCTGAACCAGAACCTAACTCAGATGCAGCTCTCATACCTGCTGCTGTAGCTCCTTTTATCTCATTACGATACATCTCGCCACCAGGAATATCCTGATCAAGAGTCTTGCTATAAGAGTAATTAACAAGTTTATTAACACTTGGAGCAATAACGGCATCAGGTCTCTGATTTTGGTCTTCAATAGTTTGTGCTCTTTTTAATTGTTTTCCTCCTACAATTCCTTGAAATATTGAAGGGACTATATTGAGTACTTGCGCTATAATTTCTTCTGTTCCCATGACTTTAAAATTTATACGTTTCTTTCACTTAATGTTGACATTATTACTATCGAATCAACTCTTACTTTTTCATCGTGTTCCTCTGTCTTAAACTTAAAGAAGCAATATCTTCCTCTCATTACCCTTCCATTCATCTTGCTTGCAATAACACTTGCAAATGTCCCGGGAGAGTTCTCATCCCTCAATATCTTTCCATAATATACTCCTTCTCGTCTATCAAAGATAGGAATATTTGTTTGCATTAAGTCATTTGTACCTGATGCTTCTTCCGGAATGTACACATATTTTGACAATGACTGTAATAAATGATCTGCAAAAACAGCTATTGCATTAAACACTTTATTCTTTATCGGCTCAATATTTGAAACAACTTCAAACTCTGCATATACAGGTGATCCCGACCATGAAAGATAATCCTGTCCTTCATCAATATTCATAATCCATAGCCTTTGATGATACAGATGTGCAAAGAAGTTACCCAGATGAAGATAACTTTCCGTTTCCTGATTTAGTCTGGAAATAAATCTCCCCTGTTTCTCACTGAATATAACACCCCTCACCTCTGTGCCCATGCGGAAAGTAAGCCATACCTCGTCATGGTCATTATTAGCCCCTGTGCGAGTCTCTAATAAATCTCCTCCTCCTGACGTGCGTATCCATCTCAGAGTATCTTTAAACCACCTCTTCATTTTTATATCGAGCACTTTTTGTCCGTTAGGTGCTGACCGGATAAATACACCCTGGCTATTATCCCAATAATAAAGATTCCTTCCATTCAATATTATGCTGTCGGGATGCTGACATCCATAGTCTGTCTCCATAGGCCTTTGTTCTGCAAAAAACTTATCCGTAAGAGTAAATTGTTCTGTGCCATCTGGATTGAATGTCTGTATCCTGTTGATGTAAATACTTGTTTCTTTATATAACTGAATAACCTTTAGTGTAAATCCCACCTCTCTTAACCCTACAATATCACCATTCTTCTTAGGTAAATCCATGAAGTCATCATAGGTGAAGTGTGCAATATTATTTGTACGTGTTCCTGTTATTATAAAACCTCCATGTCTTATCCTTTCATCCAGAATAGTTTGCCTCTGGCTTAAATCATTAAGGAATGGAAAGCCCATTGATGTAAGTTTATTCGACATTATCTGTCCTGCCCACCAATCGCTAGGGAATATACTCTCTGCCCAGAATGGTTGTATATCTTCTGTACCTTTTTTATAATTAAGCCTAAAAAATTTCCAACAATCATTTGCCGTATTATTTACTTCTGCCGGAGTGGTGCATACTCTATCGGTATCAAATACCTGGTCAACATCTCCCTTGTGATATTTGTTTCCATTGGCATCAGTCCCTATCTCAAAAACCATTCCTGTTCCATAGGCTACTGTTTCTGATATTCCTTTTCTTGGACGATATACCTCTACGATGATATTAGTAGCATCTTCAAATACATCTGGATGATCTACTGCTTGGACGATAAGCCATTTGCCTCCTATTGCTTCTTCGTTATATTCTGTGCCTGTTGCCTCTATTTCGTAATCATAAATAAGGTCTGCCCCAATTGCTTCTCCATAGCCTGTTGCCTCGTTAATAGTCTCTACAAGCCTCATTCTGTCTCCTGCTTCCCATGAATAATCCGCTACCTTCCATCTATTGTTATTATTCCTTGTACTATCAAGAGTCTCTTGTATATTTATAGAATAACGATTATTGTCTAAGCTTACAATATCAGATTCTCTTATCTGTAAGAAGTAATCCATTGAGACATTCCCAAAATAAACTATCTCATAGGTCTCTGCCCAACATATTCCGTCTTTATCAACGGGCGGTTTATGACTAATTTTAAATACAAGTTTTGCTATTGAAGATAATCCGTTGTCTGCATCTTCCGAATAAAATGGGATATATACACTTAATGCTCCATCCTTGATTATAGAGCATGTCCTATTTGCCCTATCCTTATAAACTATACCATAAGCATGTACAGCACCACATTTTAATTGGGGAAACACCGCAGTAAGTCCATAATTAGACACGTATGCGTTAATTGTAAAAGGAGTAAACACCGTACTAATGTCGCCTATCTCATATTGTGGAGTATTTTCAAAATATGCGTATCTCGTATATAGCCTGATTTCACAAGGAGTAGTTGTGGCAACAACTTCAAATCCCTTTGCTGTCATATCTAGTTCAAGTCCTGTTTTTACATCAGCACAGGTATCTCCTAAAAGTACTATATAAGAAGCAAGCATATAGGCTATACCTTCTTCCTCATTAATTACTGAAACATTAAATGTCGAACCAACAACTATTATGTCTGGTATCTTAATAGAAATATCTCCCGTGATCTTACGAAACGTAGGAATAGCACCAACACTTAAATTAATCCAATAATCAGTAGTCCCGTAAGGACTCGGGGCGTTACCTATTGTTGTGGCGAGACATCTATAATAATATTTTGTTCCACTAAAACTATAAACAACCTTATCCCCAACATGATATTCTACAGCATTATCGTATTCGGGGATGCCTGTATATCCTCCGACTGCGGATGTTTGTATAAATGATACAGAGAGAACCGTGCTTGATTGTTCTCCAGAAACATCTTCGTAAGTAAGCTCTGTTGATACTTCTATGCCGGTAACATCATAACCCTCTGTTATCTTTCCAAATGCAATTGCGTTTCCCCCTACCAACTCCATGTGTCCTGCTGTGATAGGCACATAAGTAAAAGGCTCCGCAATTAAATCTGCAGCAATAACCTCTTTCACTCTGTCGTTGTAAAAGGCTACTTTAATATCCGAGTTATGAGATCCTATCATTTTACAAAATTAAGAAACATATATTATTCCAAGATCATTCCAGATAATTATAGTTATTCCATCTGTTATCTCCTGCTCTTCAATAAAATCAACCTCTGCTCTAATGGGATTGATAGCCTGATTTCCCGTGCCCATATCTTCATAAATTATCCCATGGCGATAAGTTATTGAAGTTCCTGGCCCAATGGTTACGTTATCCGCATCAAGGAAATAATTATTTGGCAATGCTGGATCGGGTGATGCTACCATATTTGACAGCACTACTCCTCCTGTTGTATAAACATTATTAGAATCCACCACCTCGTTTACTATTACATCGCTGACATATTGATCTGAGCCAGCACTAGGTACATGGGAGCTGTTTAGTAACATGAGTTTTAATGACTGTCCGACCCATCTGTTAACAATAGCTTGCTTTTCTGATTTTGGAATACAACTTAAATTTGCCATCTTAAAAACTTTTAAATATATCGACCTGTAAATGTTACTCTTTTTTCTTCAGCAGCCCCTCTCGTTGCTACAAACTCAACTGTATCCGCAGTCCCGATAGCTCCATCATAGTATATTTCAACTGTATTTGCGCTAATATAATTATAAAGATGGATATAGTTTGATGTAGAGGGGAAATCAATATACCAACTATCTGCATTTGTTGTTACTGTAATTAGTTCTCTAAAAGCACTTCCCTGTCCTCCAAAGATAATACTTGAAGGACTAATAGATAATGTAAGAGCAGGCGCAGCAAGTGTTGTTACCATCTTATAATTAAGAGTGTCGCTAGTTCCATTTGCA
>Ga0315542_1002810_pt1 | contig 10441 bp, 14 predicted proteins | sample SalMarSW160120MG_FD_202541 | JGI IMG/M metagenome (GOLD analysis project Ga0315542, IMG submission 202541) | Salt marsh sediment microbial communities from the Plum Island Ecosystem LTER, Massachusetts, United States - Salt Marsh Sediment SW1601-20 ... | reverse complement strand
ACCACGGCGACACTCGCCCAGGCACGGCAGAACTGCACGAGCGGGGGCTTCACCGGCGTGGCTCCGACCCTCGCGCAGTACCGAATCGGCCCGCACGACGCCGACCTGCGCTGCAGCGCCGGACGCTGACCGCCCTCCCGGACGGCAGGGCAGGCGGATCAGCGATTGAGATCCCAGACGATGCGGAGGCCCTCGAGCGTGAGGAACGGCTCGATGTGGCCGATCGTCCGCGAGTGCGGGGCGATCAGGTCGACGAGACCGCCCGTGCCGATCACCGGCGCGTCCGCCCCCAGCTCGCGGCGAATCGCGTCGACGATGCCGTCCACCTGTCCCGCGAAGCCGTAGACGATCCCCGACTGGAGCGCGCCGGCGGTCGTCTTCCCGATCACCTGCGGCGGCTCGACGTAGTCGACCTTGACCAGCCGCGCCGCGCGGGCGAACAGCGCCTCCATCGAGACCTCGATCCCGGGCGCGAGCACACCTCCGACGTAGGCGCCCTCGGCGGAGACGATGTCGAAGTTCGTGGAGGTGCCGAAGTCCGCGACGATCGCCGGCGCTCCGTACTGCTCCTTCGCGGCGACCGCGTTCGCGATCCGGTCGGGGCCGACGTCGGGTGGCGAGTCGTACTCGATCGGGATCCCGGTGCGGACGCCCGGGCCCAGAACGAGCAGCTCGGCCTTCGCCCACCGGACCGCCACGTGCTCGTACTCCGAGACGAGCCGCGGCACCGTCGACGCGAGGCAGATGCCGTCGATCGCGCGGAAGTCGAGGAAATCGCCGAGCAGCGCGCCGAGCTCGTCGCCGGTGCGGTGGGCCTCGGTCGCGATCCGCCAGCGCTCGCCGAGCTCCGCCCCGTCATAGAGCCCGAAGACCGTCTGCGTGTTGCCGACGTCGACCGCTAGGAGCATTGCGGCGCGAGCGTATATCGTCGGACCTCGCCTTCAGTCGATCTGGGAGGTGCCAGATGGCGGATTTCGGACTGTTCGTGGGTTTCGGGCGGCCGATAAGCGGCCGCGAGCAGAACTCGACGAAGGTCTTCACCGAGGCGGTGGAGTACTGGACGGGCCTGCAGGAAGCGGGCCAGATCGAGAGCTGGGATGCGATCTTCCTCGAGCCGCACGGCGGCGACCTCGGCGGGTTCTTCCTCGTCTGGGGAGAACGTGAGGCGATCGCACGCGTCCGCAGCAGTGACGAGCTGGCCGCGCTCAACCAGCGCGCCCAGCTGATCGTCGAGAACTTCGGCGTCGTCGGCGCCGAGCGCGGAGCGCAGGTCCAGACTCAGATGGGGAAGTTCGTCGAGGCGGCCGCGGAGCTCGGCTAGAGGCTGGATGTGAGATAGCCCGCGGCGCCGAATGCCGCTCCGCGGGCGTCCATTTCACATCAAGCCTCTAGAGATCGTCCTCGCCGTGGAGGGGCTCGCCGATGCGCTCGGCGAGCGCCTCCGCGGTGAGCGTGGGCTCGTCGCCCTCCCCGCGCAGCTCCTCGATCGTCACGTCACCGGACGTGAAGACCTTCGCGCGCGGGATGATCCGCGTCGGCCGGTTCTTGTCCCAGACCCAGACATCCTCGAGGTCGAGCTGGAAGAAGGGCAGCGCACCGGCGGAGGCCGGCGCCGCCTGCTGCACGTCGAGCTTGTTGCAGAGGTAGGTCGCGTCCGGTGTGAGCACGCAGTAGCGGAAGAGCGAGAACACCGCCTGGTACTCCTTCTTCAGCCCGAGCTCGAGCTCGGCCTCGTACTCGTCGAGATCGTCCAGATGGGACATGCGGGGCAGTGTACCCCCGGCTTTTCCGCCTGGCGACGGGGCTTCAGCCGCCGGGGCTCTCGGTCTCCGCCAGCAGCGAATCCACGTCGCCGCAGCCGGGCACGACGAGACCGGGAGCGAGCTCGGCGAGAGGCTCGAGCACGAAGCGCCGCTCGTGCAGGCGCGGGTGCGGCACGGTGAGGCCCGGCTCGTCGAGCACCGCGTCGCCGAGCAGCAGAAGGTCGAGGTCGAGCGTGCGCGGACCGTGCTCGCCGGGGACGCGAACGCGGCCGAATCGCTGCTCGATCGAGAGCAGGCGCCCGAGCAGCTCGCGCGGAGCGAGCGTCGTCTCGACGGCGACGGCGCCGTTGAGGTAGCGAGGCTGCTCGCCCACACCGACCGGATCCGTCTCGCGGAGCGTCGAGACGGCGACGACCTCGATCCCGTCCTCCGCCGCGAGCGCGTCCACGGCGGCGCGCAGCGTCCGCTCCCGGTCGCCGAGGTTGGCACCGAGCCCGACGTACGCGCGAGTCACGCTCTCGTGACGGTGGCTGCCACCGGTCACGGCTTCGTGACGGTGACGCCGACCGTGCCCTCCAGCCCGGCGGGGCGCACCTCCGGCTTGCGGATCCGCACGCGCAGCCGCTCGGGGGCGAAGCGCCGCTCGAGCTCGGCGGCGACGGCCGAGGCGAGCGCCTCGAGCAGCGCGTACGACCGCGCAGCCGAGACCTCCTGCACGGCCCGGGCCACCTCGACGTAGTCGACGGCCTCGTCCAGCCGGTCGCTCTTCCCCCGCTCCCCCACCTCGAGCTCGACGTCGAAGAGGAAGTCCTGTCCCCGTTCGCGTTCCTCCTCGCCGACCCCGTGCCGGCCGAAGAGGCGCAGGTCGTGGACGTGGACGGCGATCACGAGACCGCCGCGGCCACCGTCAGCGCATCGACGGTCGGCTTGACGTCGTGGGCGCGCAGGATCGAGGCGCCGCGCTCGAAGGCCGCGACCGCGGCACCGATGCTCGCACCGAGCAGGTCGTCCGAGCCGGTGAGCCGGTGGAGCGAGCTCTTGCGCGAGAGGCCGACGAGCACGGGACGGCCGAGGCCGACGAGAACGTCGAGGCGGCGCACGAGCTCGAGGTTGTGCTCGACGGTCTTGCCGAAGCCGATCCCGGGATCGAGGCAGACCCGCTCTTCCGGGATCCCCTGCGCGACCGCGAACGCGAGCCGCTCCTCGAGGAAGGCCGCGACCTCGGCGGCGGGGTCCTCGTAGCGCGGCTCCTCCTGCATCGTCCGCGGGTCGCCTCGCATGTGCATCAGGCAGAGGTAGGCCCCGAACTCGGCGACGACACCCGCGAGCTCCGGGTCGCCACGCAGCGCGGTGACGTCGTTGACGAGGATCGCGCCGTGCTCGAGGGCCGCCCGCGCCACCGCGGCCTTCGACGTGTCGACCGAGAGCGGCAGCCGGCCGCCGAGCCGCTCGAGGACGGGGACGACGCGGCGCAGCTCCTCCTCGGCGGAGACGCCGGCCGACCCGGGGCGGGTCGATTCGCCGCCGACGTCGACGAGCGCCGCCCCCTCCTCGACCATGCGCTGGGCTGCCGCGACCGCAACCGCGAGATCGACGTGGGCGCCGCCGTCGGAGAACGAGTCGGGCGTCACGTTGAGTACGCCCATCACCGATGGCCGCGGGAACCGCTCTTCGATCGCGATCACGCCCCGATCCTCGCATTCCGCAGCGTATCTCCGAAGGGCTAAAGCTATTCCGCCGTTCGGCCGATTACCTCGTAATGGGGATTGAGTCGGTGGTTCGGATAGCTCGCCGCGTAGCCCTCGTAGTCGCTCCACCGCTCCTCGGAGCAGGGGCGATCGTCCTCCTCCTCCACTCCGGCGGCTGGCTCCGCTCGGCACAGAGTCCACATCTGACCTCGCCTGCCGAGCCGGTGATCGCGCTCACGACTCCGGGCGGCTCCCGGCACCGGGCGCGGCCTTCCGCGGCCCACGCGAGGGTGAAGCCCGCCGCAGCTCCCGTTGCCGCGCCCGTGGCACATCCCGCGCCACCCCACCCCCGTGCACACGCCGCCGCCCCGGTCGCGAAGAAGAAGGCGAGCCCGAAGAAGCCGACGCCCGCCACGATCGCGCCGGCGCCCCAGCCCGCCACGAGCGTGACGGCCTCGCCGCAGAGCACGAGCGTGAGCATGGGCACGCGGGAGACGACGACCGAGACGGCCGTCAGCGGCAACACCACTCACGAGGCAACCGGCAAGGACGAGGCCGCAACGAAGCCGGCACCCGGCAGCAAGCACAAGTCCGCGCCGAAGCAGGCCAAGGGTCGCAAGGGCAAGACGCACCTCTCCGCGCGGCGCGCGGCCCCGGGGCACGAGAAGCCGGCCGCCCCGGACCACGCCCACACGAAGCAGGCTCACGACCCGCCTGGAGCGGCCCACGCGCACAAGGGGAAGAAGCCGCCGTCGCATCCCACGGCCGCCGGCCCGCCCCCGGGCCCGCTGCCGCGCGGCCACTCGGGCCCGGCGAGCAACCCGCGCCCGTCCAGAGGACACGACCGCTGAGGCAGTCGATGACGCACCGGAACTCTCCGCTCGCGCTCGGACTCCGGCTGCGTCTGGTGCTGACCCTGACGGCGATCGCGCTCTTCCCGCTCGCCGGCGTCTCGTACATCGTCGTCCACGACGAGGTCGACAGCGTGACCCGCAGCATCGAGTTCGAGCTGCACGACGCCGCCGTGACGGCGCAGGTGCAGTTCACTGACCTGCTCAACAAGCGGGAGCTGAGCGCCGTCGCGGCCGCCTCCTCGCCGCGGCTGCAGAAGGCGATCCAGCAGCACTCGGCGGCCACTCTGAGGAAGTTCGCGCTCCGGCGCGGCCTCCTGCTCGAGCTCGACGGCCACCGGTACGGGACGCCGCTGCCCCACGCCGTCACCACGCGCGTCCGGCTGACGCTGCACGGCCGGGCCGTCGGCTCGCTGGTGGCGCAGCTGCCGCTCGACGCCGCGACGCTCCGGCAGCTGGCCGCGCCGGTCAGGGCCGGCGTACGGCTGGCGTTCACAAGGCCCGGCGGAGCGGACGGCGCCGGCTCCGGGCACGGTGAGACGCTGCGACTGGCGAAGAACGCTGCGATCCTCGCCTACCTGCCGCGGGGAGTCGAGGCGGCGCGGACGGGCGCCGCGTACCGGCGGATCGAGGAGGCAGGGATTCTCGCCGCGCTGGCGATGATGCTCCTCACGTTCGTCCTCGCCCGCCCGCTGCTGCGCTCGCTCCGCTGGACGGAGAAGCAAGCGGGCGAGGCGCGCATCGACGCGCTGACCGGAATCGCGAACCGGCGAGCCCTCGTCGACGTCCTCACCGCCGAGATCTCCCGCGCCCGCCGTTTCGGTCACGCGACGAGCGTCGTGATCCTCGATCTCGACCACTTCAAGGAGACGAACGACGTGCACGGTCATGCCGCCGGCGACCGCCTGCTGCAGGCTGTCGGCCGCCTGCTCACCGGGATCGTCCGCCAGGGCGACACCGTCGCGCGCCTCGGCGGGGAGGAGTTCGTCGCGGTGCTGCCCGAGACCGATCTCGAGGGGGCGCGCCGGCTCGCGGAGCGCCTGCGCGTCGCGATCGAGCATTGCAGGGTCGAAGAGATGCGGATGACCGCGAGCTTCGGCGTCGCCGCCCTGCTGGACGACGACACCTCCGACAGCCTGCTGGCCGCCGCCGACGCCGCGCTCTACCGGGCCAAGGAGAACGGCCGGAACCGGACCGAGTGCGCGGTACGCAAGCAGTCCCGCGCCGTCGCCTGACGCGTCCCTCTCCGCGCTCATCTCTACGATCGGTCTCGTGAGACCGTGGTTTCGCCGGCGGCGCGTCGGCCTCGGCTGGCGCCCCATCACGTGGGAGGGCTGGCTCGTCAGCGCGGCCGCATTCGGGCTCGTAGCCGCGGTCCTCGTCTTCCTGCGCCGCTCGCCCGAGCGATTTCCGATCGTCATCCTCGTCCTCGCCGTCTATGCCGTCGTCGCGCTCAGGACGGGAGGCGCGAGCGCGGCGCCCGCCGCTGCCACACGGGCAGGCAGCGAGGAGCCGACCGCTCCGCCGGAGCCCGTCGGCACTGCGCCGGTCCGGACCCCACGGCCCGCGCCCTCGGGCCCGCCGATGCTCGTCGTCGAGCACCTGGCCAAGCGCTTCGGCGAGAGGCTGGCGGTCGACGACGTCTCGTTCGAGGTAGCCGCCGGGGAGGTGTTCGGCTTCCTCGGCCCCAACGGTGCCGGCAAGACCACGACCGTGCGGATGCTCGGAACGCTCGTCGCGCCGACCGCGGGCTCGGCCGTCGTCGCCGGGATCCCGCTCACCCCGGCGAACGGGCTGGAGATCCGGCAGCGAATCGCCGTGATGCCCGAGAACCCCGGTCTCTACCTGCGCCTCACGGTGACCGAGAACCTCGAGTTCTTCGCCGGCCTGTACGGCCTCCGCAGGCCGGGCGACCGCATCGCCGCCGCGCTCGAAGCGGTCAACCTGCGGGCGCGCGCCGACGACCTCTGCGGCAATCTCTCGAAGGGACTGCGCCAGCGGGTCGGGCTCGCCCGCGCGATCCTCGGCGACCCCGCCGTCCTCTTCCTCGACGAGCCGACCTCGGGTCTCGACCCGGTCGCGACCCGCGAGGTGCACGGCCTGATCGACGACCTGCGCGACCGGGGGGTGACCGTCTTCCTGACGACGCATCGCCTCGAGGAGGCGGAGCGCCTGTGCGACCGCGTCGCGATCCTGAACACGAGCCTGCGCAGCATCGGCCGCACCGACGAGCTGCGCGACAGGCTGTTCCGGAAGAGGCTGCTCGTGACGACGGCGGCGCCGGTCACCGACCCGGCACACGTCTTCGGCGGCGTGCCCGGCGTGACCGCCTGGGAGAGCAGCGACTCGCGCGGGTACGAGCTCACGGTCACCGACCCCGGACTCGCCGCGCCGGCCGTCGCGCGCGCCCTCGTCGCGGCCGATGCCGACATCCTCTCGCTCTCGGAGGAGCGCCACTCGCTCGAGGACGTCTATCTCGAGCTGATCTCCGACGACGTGGAGGCGAAGGGCGCATGAGCCTGCAACGCATGGGCGCGGTCGTGCGCAAGGAGCTACGCGACTTCCGGCGCAACCGCTTCCTCGTCGGGACGATGGCCTTCATGCCGATCGTCTTCCTCATCTCGCCGCTGATCACGCTGCTCCGGATTCCCGCGTCCACGGATCCCTCGCTCGTCGACCGCGCCGTCGGGGTCACCTCGCTGCTCCTGTTCGTCGTGCCGGCGGTGATCCCGCCGATCATGGCCGCCTACTCGGTGATCGGCGAACGCGACCAGGGAACGCTCGAGCCGTTCCTGACGACACCGGTCAGCCGCGAGGAGCTCCTGCTCGCGAAGGCCCTCGCGGTGTTCATCCCCTCGGTCACGGTCGCGTACGGGATCTACTTCGTCTTCGCGCTCGTCGTCCGCTTCGGCGCCGCGCATGCCGTCTGGGCCGCCGTCTGGCACACGCCGCAGATGCTCGCGCAGCTCGTCTTCACGCCGCTGATCGCGGTCTGGGCCATCTGGGTCGGGATCGCGATGTCCGTCCGGGCCCGCGACGTCCGCGTCGCGCAACAGCTCGCGACCCTCGCCAGCCTGCCGGCCCTCGGGATCACGACGCTGATCACGTTCCGGGTGATCACGCCGAGCGTGGCCCTCGCGGTCGGCATCGCCTGCGCCCTGCTCGCCGTCGACGGGATCGCGTGGCGCTTCGTCTCGTGGCTCTTCGACCGGGAGCGGCTCGTCACCGGCTCCCACGCCCGCTCGGTTCGTGGCGCGGCACGAGGAGCGGCCGGCTCGTGAGCGGGTTCGGCCACCTCGATCTTCGCCTGTCGTCCGGATCGCGTTCCGGGTCGAGTCCGCGGCCGAGGCCGACCGCGTGACCGGGGTCGCGCGGGCAGCCGGCGCGACGGACGGCCGGGCTGCCGACGAGCAGTTCGACCTCTGCGACCCACATCGTCGTCCTTATCGAGGGCGATCGGAGACCGCGGTCTGCGAGGTCGACCTGGAGATCGCGCAGCATCGTGCGGCTCTCGTCGAAGCGGCCGAGCGCTTCGCGAACGAGAAGCTGCGCCTCCGCACCAAACTCCTCTGGGTTGCAGCCGGATCGTAAGGCGATTGTCAAACATCGGGCGATGATGCGAATCCGGCTGCCGTGATCCCGCCAGAGATGAGGAACCCATTCGGCAGGCGGACGTGGCTGATCGTGGGAGTGCTGCTGGTCTGCGGCTGCGGTACCGCCGCGACCGTCGCGGCCACAACGTCGAAGTCGTCGGCCAAGCGGATCAACCCCAGGGCGATCCCGCTCGGGGACGGCCATGTGAGCACGACCCCGAAGGCCGGCTACGTCGACTCGTGCACGACCAACTTCCGCACTGGCGGCGCCCAGCACTCCGGCCCGTGGATCAGCGCGAAGACCAAGACCTGGAACTCGGTCACGAAGCCGGCCGTGCAGGGCTCGGTCAGCTGGCCGAACGCCCTCTACGAGGTGCGAACGACGAAGCACGAGCGGATCGTCACCTTCGCCGACCTGCCGACCGACCACACGACCGGCGTGTTCCCGATCTCCAGCGGCGACCCCGTCTACGCCTACGACCACAACCCCAACCACATCGCGGCGCACAAGCTCACCTGGAAGCTGCCGCTGCACCCGAAGAAGGCGCGCAAGCCCTCGTGCACGGGGCTCGGGCCCATCGGCGTGCTCGAGGACGGCGTCCTGCTGTTCAACGGGCTGGACGCAGCCGGCCGCGACGCTGCGGCGCACGAGGTGCAGGACAGCTGCGACGGCCATCCCGACGGTGCCAGCGAGTACCACAACCACGACATCCCCTCGTGCCTGCTGAAGAGGGCGCGGAAGGGCCGCTCCACGCTCGTCGGCTACGCGCTGGACGGCTACGGCATCTACGTCCAGAAGAACAAGCACGGGAAGCTGCCGACCGACCGCTCACTCGACGCCTGTCACGGCAAGACGAGCAAGGTGTGGTGGAACGGGAAGGTCAGGCGGATCTACCACTACGTCGCGACGCTCGAGTACCCGTACACGGTCGGGTGTTTCCACGGAACCCCGATCACGGTCCAGCGCCGGCGCGGGCCGCAGTGAGGCGGCTCTCCGGCCCGCCGTCCAGGACCGGGCGGAAGCCGTCGCAGCCACACGACCTGCTGGTCGGCGTCCCGGGGTCGGCGACCTGCCGCTTGCAGCGAACGGGAGCACCGCGGACGAAGACGTGCGTGTGATCGACGCGGGGATGGCCGCACCGGGCGCAGAGCGGCGAGCTCTCGCAGCTCGCGCAGATCTCGAGCGGTCGGCGCGCACGGGAGAGTTGCTCACCGCAGTACCGGCATAGACCAAGCACACGACTGGTATCGGCAGCCGCCGAGCGTCGGCTGAGACGGGGACGACTACGGACTCGTCGCCGTGGCGTCGAGATCGTCCACGTAGACGCGGATCTCTCCGACCGGCATGAATCCGAGCCGGGCGAGCACCGGCAAGGACATCCTCCCCGCCTGCACCGTCAGAGCGGGCGTGCCTCGGGCCACGGCCTCTTCCCACCGTGCCGCCGTCAGCGCGCGGTAGACGCCGCGCCCGCGGGCCCGCGCGAGAACCGCGCCCCCGTGCAGGTTGACCCCCGCGTCGGCGAAGCCGGCGGCGGCCGTACCGACGACCTCTCCCCCGATCCTCGCCACGTACTGCCGAGTCGGATTGCCCGGCTGCCGGTACTCCTCCCAGCGCTGGGGGAACTCGGACGCCGCTTCGGCGCGCATCGCCTCGGGGAACTCGAATGCGTCCATGAGGACGGACATCGCGGCCGTGAAATCCTCGTAGCTCTCGACCGCGCCGACCGCGACCTCCGCGCCGCCTTCGCCGCTCGGTGCCTGGACGAGCACCATCGCCTGCTCGATCGCTTCGAAGCCCGGCGAGTCCTCGTTCACCAGCCCTTCCCGTTCCAGCGCCGAGCGCAGACCGTCATGCTCGGGAGCGAGCATCCAGGCGAGCAACCGCTTGCCCCGCTCGCGGGCCGCCGCGCGGGCGACCGCCACCCCCGTGGGCACGTCCGCTGCTTCCAGGTCGACGGGCTCGACCGGCTGTGGGCCCGGCTCCGGGAGAAAGACGACGAGGATCCCGTCTCGCTCGATCCGCTCCACGCCCGCCGGGACAGGCATCTCGCGAAACGGATGAAGCGCAAGCGCCACCACGGCAGACTCGACCTCCATCCGCACGAACCTACTCCAGACAGCACCCGGATCCGTGAAGACGAGATCGCCCATCACGACCTCGATGTCGCCTGCGCCACGTCCTCGGCGACGTAAGCGCCGGCCGTGGACACCTTCGAGCTGGCGCTGAAGCTGCCCGCCGTGCCCGACACCGCGAGATAGCACGCGTCTTGCCTTCCGGGGATGTGGTGCTGAACGAGTCTCGCAGGCTGAGCTCCGCTTCTGGCCGGGATCTCAGCAGCGCGCCACATAAGTGTCAAGTGTTATTTTCTTCGTAGTCCGCCGCCCCTGATCGCGGAGGCGAAGCGACGGATGCGGCGGCGGAGACTCGTAGTCGCCGCCTTCCTCGTGCTCGCGGCGGCTGGAGGAACGGCCTTCACGCTGCGGCCGACAGGCAGCCCCGGCGCTGGGCACCCGACCAGAGAGCTTTGCCGTCCCAACACGGCACC
>Ga0315542_1002809_pt1 | contig 10443 bp, 4 predicted proteins | sample SalMarSW160120MG_FD_202541 | JGI IMG/M metagenome (GOLD analysis project Ga0315542, IMG submission 202541) | Salt marsh sediment microbial communities from the Plum Island Ecosystem LTER, Massachusetts, United States - Salt Marsh Sediment SW1601-20 ... | reverse complement strand
CGGGATCGCCCGCCGCCGCGTGCAGCTCCGCCACCCAGTCGTAGCGGCTCACGCTGCGGAACATCGGCTCCACGCACGGCTGGCCGTCGCAGTCCTGGGGCGACCAGGGCGTGTCGTGCTCGGCGATGTCCGTGTCGTAGAACTCGTCGTAGCCCCATTTGATGTAATGTTCCAGGTGGTCCCGGTATTCGGGGTCCAGATCGCGCCAGTCGATCTCCGGGTCTGTCAGGATGGTCTCGGGCAATGCACCGGCGAAACCGGGATGGACCATCGCGAAGTCGGGATCGGGGATCAGCCCCTTCAGGCCCACGCAGTCCTGGCGACGCAGCCCACCACCCCAGATACCTCCCCAGAGGTAGTACGCGTACGCGTTCATGGCGTCGATGACCGCGAGCCCCATGCTGCGGTAGGGATGGTACAGCGTGCCGATGCCGACCTCGCTGCCGTCCGGCATCTCGAACGGACAGAGCCCCTGCGGCGGCAGCCCGGGCAGCGACTGGCAGTCCTGGCTCGTGCCGAGGAGAAGTGGCATGAGGAATTCCAGATCCGGCACGAACTGGCGCGTCGTCCCCGAACCGACGAGGAAGAGATTGCCGACCACCTGCTGGTAGGCATGCAGCCAGTCCTGGCGGAGCCGGCCGTCCGCCGGGGGTTGTAAGTGCTGGAAGACGAAGCTTCGAGCGTCGAGGAGCGTCGTCCAGAGAACGGCGCGGTAGTTCACCAGATCGCGCTGGGTGACCTGCTCGTCCTCGGTATCGATCACGTCGCCGCTGTCGAAGCCGACCACTCCGCCGCCGCCGGTCAGGACGTTTTGCCAGAAGGCGTCGCGATAGACGTCGTTGTCGAGAGGAATTTGAGCGGCGGAGGGCCATCCCTCGCTCGTATGATCCCTGACGTCGTCCACGAGCAGCAACGGCCGCTGCACGGAGAAGTCAGGTACGGGGATCACGTTCAGAATCCAGACGAACCGGGTCATCTGATCGGACGTGTCCCGGACCTGGATGGTCAGCGTGTGCGTGCCGCCGCTGAAGCTCCGCGGCGGTGCCATGCGGTGCTGTGGCGTGTTGCCCGGCGCGACCGCCCAGCCCGGATCGTTCGGATCTTCCGGATCGACCACGTCCCAGCCGTAGCGGTAGGCGGCGATCTCACCGTTGTAGTTCTCGACCAAGCCGATCCAGCTGAACGAGAGCGTCTGGCCTCCCAGGATGTCGCGGCTGTCCGTGCTGTTCAGGCCCGTGGCTGTCCGTTCGCCCAGGAAGGGCTCGAACATGCGTAGCCGCGGCGTGATGCCCATGGAGACGTAGAAGTTCTGCACGTTGTAGGAGTAGCGGCGGTCGATGCTCGGCGCTCCCTCCTGGTCCATGACCTGCAGGGCGAGCAGGTAGCGGATCTGGTGGCCATTGCCGTCCAGGCGCGGCAAGTTGGCGAACTCGAGCTGCCGGTCGTCGGGATCGGTCGGGTAGGGCATCCAGTCGCTCCAGCCCGGATCGTCGAAGCTGCAGATCTCGTCCACCACCGCCTGGAATTCGTACCTCGTCATCACGTAGTGGTCCTGGTACCACGCGGGCTTGAGGAGGTAGCGGAACTGGGCCGGGGAGCCCAGGGGGTGGTCCGGGTCGATCGAGGTGAAGCCGAAGCGCGCCGTCGACGGCATGGCCTGGGCCTCGAAGTAGTCGCGCAGGCGGGCCGGGCGGTCGACGAAGACCAGCGGCAGCAGGGTGGTCGGCGTGAAACCGATCTCGGCCGGTGTCGGGTCGACCAGGCCCTCCCCGTCCACGCTGCGCACCATAAAGACGTAGACCGGTCGCTTGCAGGCGACGCCCGCCACCCGCTCGCTCCCCTCCCCGGCCGCAGCCAGCTTGGATCCTGCGTCCAGGATCAGCGTGGTCTCACGCTCCGTCGTGAACTGCCAGGATTCCTGCTCGTCGGCGGCCGGCAGCAAGCTGCCGCTGGGTCCCACCTCGCCCAGCCGCCATTCGAAGCCGCGGATCTCACCCTCCGGGTCCTCCCCCGACCAGCTCAGGTGGATGCTGAAGCCGGCGTCCAGGGCGACGGGGGTGGTGCCGGTGACGTGCGTGTCCGGTGGATCGTTGACCGCGGGCGGGCCCAGTGCATCGTCGTGTCCGCAGCCCGCCAGTCCGGCAGCCAGCAGCACCACCAGACAGAGGGCGGGACCACCCCATCGTGCTCCGGAAAATCTGTCGGGGTCCCACATGATAGTTCCTCCTTTGGGGGCCATGAGCCCGCGCCACTGCTGGTGGGGCCGCGCGGCGGGCGGGCGTGGGGTTTCGGTATTGGTTCTCGTTCCAATGATTGCGACATTCATCTTTCCCGTTGTTTCACGGCTGCATCACCAGCCCGAAGTGCTCGCCCAGCACCCACTGGATGGCCCCGCGCACGGCCGCATGATCGAACCGGTACGGGTCGAAGCCCCAGACCACGTCGGCCCGTCGGCTCGGCTTGTCGGCCACCAGCTTGTGGCTCAAAAAGCCAACCGGCAGGCCGCTGGTCAGGCTGCGGTTCGTGATCGGCGAAAGAGTGCGGCCGCCGCAGATGTCCTGCAGTTCTCGCCACGTGAACCGCGAGCCGGGCCAGTCGGGATCGCCCGCCGCCGCGTGCAGATCCGCCACCCAGTCGTAGCGGCTCAGGCTGAGGAACATCGGCTCCAGGCACGGCTGCCCGTCGCAGTCCTGAGGCACCCAGGGCGTCGTGCGCCCGGAGATGTTCCTGTCATAGAACTCGGTATCGCCCCAGATCCAGGTGTCCAGCGCATCATGGTGGGCGGGATCTTGATCACGCCAGTCGATCCGGTCGTCGGTGAAGATGGATTCCGCCACGCCGGCGGCGAAGGTCGGATGCGCCAGGGCGAAGGCGCTGTCGCGCACCAGCGCCTTGGTGCCGGAGCACGCGCTCAGGCGGCGGCAGCGGGCTGACCAGGGCGTACCCGTGCAGCCGTCGATGAAATGGCCCCGGGGATCCATGACATCGAGAATCGAGACGCCCAGGTCCTGGTACGGGTAGAGCAGCGTGCCGGCGTTGACGATCGTGCCGTCGGGCAGCTCGACGGTGCCCAGCCCCGCGTAACCGATGTATCCGGGGGGTCCTCCAATCGACCCGGGACCGCCCTCGTCCGTATCGAAGACGACCGGCATGAGCCAGCTGCCTCCCGGCAGGAACTGCAGCAGCACCTTGCTGCCGACCAGGAACAGGTTCCCCGCGAATCGCTGGTAGGAAGCCAGCCAGATGTAGCGCATGCTGAAATCGTTGAAGGGCTTGAAGTTATTCCAGACGAAGTTGTTCTGCGCGTAGCGCGAGGTCCAGATCGCGGCCCGGTAGTTCACCAGGCGCCGCAGCCCGAACTCCTCGTCCTCCAGGTCCACGACATCCTGCAGGGGATCGAAGCCCTGCACCCCGCCGTGTCCGGTCAGCATCTCGCGCCAGAAGGCGTCGCGGAAGATGTCGTTGTCCAGGGGACTCACCCCGTCGGCCGCCAGCCAGGCGTTGCTGCTGCGGTCGGGCACGTCGTCCACGAGCAGCAGCGGCATCTGGACCGAATAATCCGGCACCGGCACCACCGCCAGCACCCAGACGAAGCGGGTCAGCTGGCCGGTGTCGTCCCGCGCCTCGATGGTCAGGGTATGGGTCCCGCTGCTGAAGGTCCGCAGGGGAGTCTGCCGGTGCTCCGGCATGTTGCCGGGCGGCAGCGCCCACTGCGGATCGTCGGGGTCGTCGGGATCGACCACGTCCCAGCCCCAGCGATAGCTGACGATGGTCCCGTTGTAGTCGGTGGCGGTGGCCGTCCAGCTGAACTGAAGCGGCTGGCCCTGGGCGATGTCGAAGGTCGTGCTGGACTGGATGCCGGTCGCCCGGCGCTGTCCCAGGTAACGCTCCTGCATGGTCAGCAGCGGCGTGATCCCCTGCGAGACGAAGAAGTTGACCACGCTTCGCCCGTAGGTCCAGTCCACGCTCACCGCGCCCGCCGTATCGGCGCACTGCAGGGCGAGAATGTACGTGGGCCCCCGGCCGAACTCGTCCTGCCAGTCCAGATCGTGGAAGTGGAGCTGGCGGTCCTCCGGATGGGTTGGATAGGGGGCCCAATCCGACCAGAGCGAGTCGTTCTCACTGATCAGCTGCGGCCACAGGTAGTTGAACTCGTACCTCGTGCGGATGTAGTGATCCTGGTACCAGGCTCGCTTCAGGAGGTGGCGCACCCGCGTGGGATCGCCCGACTCGAAGTCCGGATCCAGGCCCGTGTAGCCGAAGGTGGGCGAGGGCGGCATGGGCTGGGCCTCCGCGTAGCTGAGGAGGACGGGGCGGTCCACCCAGATGCTCGGCGCGATGGTCGAGGCGGTGAAGCTGACGAAAGCCGGGGTTGGATCGGCCTCCCCGCGGTCGTCCACGGCCCGCACCAGGAAGGTGTGGACCTGGGTGAACAGATCGGCATCCGCCGGCGGCGCATCGGGCTCCGGCCGCTGGTCGGCCAGCACCATGAGGACGGTGTCCTGACCGGTGGCGCAGCACCAGGGATGCAGCACCTCGCCGGTGGCCGGGTCCATGCTCATGGTGTCCTGGACGCCGATGCCGTCGCGTCCGATGGGGCAGAGCTTCCACTCGAAGCGGCTCACCTGGCCGTCGGGATCGTAGCCGGTCCAGGCGAAGCGCACGGTGTAGCCGCCCGGCACCTGCGTCGGTGGCGTGCTGACCAGCTTGGTGTCGGGCAGGACATTGGGCACGGGGGTGCCGGTCAGGTCGTCATCCGTGCAGCCGGCGAGCCAGGCGGCCCCGGCGGCGCAGAGAAAGCAGAGACAGACGATGGGGACCGGCCTGAAGGCAGTCCGGCGGGGAGATGACATGCCGGCACCTCCGGGATGGACCGGTGAGCTGTGGGATGGTCGGGTGCGCGTGTCGATCATGCGCGCGGCGGCGTTCTCACCTGGAACGCCAGGGGGTCGGATACCGGCTCTCGAACGTGGGCGAGTATAGCACGCCGCCGCAGGGGGCGGCTTCAGGAAATCCCGGCCTCAATATAAGGGAAAGTGCCGGGCAGGGGAAGAGCGCCTCCGGCGACGGCGACTAGCGCTGCAGGTCCGTGAAGCGCGTGTAGGCTTTGTGAAAGTGCAGGTCGAACTGCCCGATGGGCCCGTTGCGCTGCTTGCCGATGCTGATGGTGGCCAGGTTGCGCACCGACTCGTCGTCCGGCTTGTAGACCTCTTCCCGGTAGATGAACATCACGACGTCGGCATCCTGCTCGATCGAGCCCGACTCGCGCAGGTCCGAGAGGATGGGCCGGTGGTCGCCGCCGCGCGACTCCACGGCGCGCGAGAGCTGGCTGAGCGCCAGCACCGGCACCTCGAGGTCCTTGGCCAGCCCCTTCAGGTTGCGGCTGATCAGCGAGATCTCCTGCTGCCGGTTCTCGACGCCGCGGCCCTGCGCCGACATGAGCTGCAGGTAGTCGATGACCACCAGCCCGATGTTGTGCATCTGCTTCAGCCGTCTCGCCTTGGCCTTCATCTCCAGCACCGAGATGCCGCTGCTGTCGTCGATGAAGACCGGCGCCGCCGAGAGCTGCTCGCAGGCCTGGGTCAGCCGCGGCCAGTCCTCGGGCTTGATCTTGCCCCGCCGCACGTCGTGCAGGTTGAAACCGCCGCTCGAGCAGAGCAGCCGCAGCACGAGCTGCTCCTTGGCCATCTCCAGGCTGAAGACGGCCACCCCGGTCTTCTCCCGGACGGCCACGTTGTAGGCGATGTTCAGGGCCAGGCTGGTCTTGCCCATGGAGGGCCGCGCGGCCAGGATCACCAGGTCCGATCTCTGCAGGCCGCCCAGCAGCCGGTCCATCTGCGTGAAGCCCGTGCGGATGCCGGGCAGCTCGCTGCCGCTGCGGTAGGCCTCCTCGATGGTGCGGAACGTGTCGCCCACCAGATCGCCCACCGGGGTGAAGCCGCGGGGACGGGTCGTCTCGGTCAGGGCGTAGATGCGTGTCTGGGCGCGATCCAGGATCTCCTCGGCCTCGTCCGCTCCCTCGAAGGCCTCGCGCGCGATGACGCCCGATTCGTGGATCAGGTTGCGCAGGATCGCCTTGTCGCGGACGATCCGCGCGTGAAAGCCCACATTGGCCGCCGTCGCCGTCGAGGCGACCAGGAAGTTGAGGTAGTCGACCCCTCCCACCTCGGCCAGCAGCGCGTCCTTCTCCAGCTCCTCCGCCACGGTGATGGCGTCGATCGCCTGGTCGTTCTCGTACAGCCGGCACATGGCCTCGAAGATGCGGCGATGCTCGGCGCGGTAGAACTCGGGACCGGCGATCTCGTCGCGCGCCAGCCCCAGAGCCTCGCGCTCCAGGAGGATGGCGCCCAGGATGGAACGCTCGGCATCCAGGTTGTGCGGCGGCGTGCGTCCGGCGGAGAGGTCGCTGCCGAGGGGACCGCTGCGCTTCTCGGGCTTGGCTTCCAAGTGGTCCGGTCCTTTTGCTGGTCCGTTGGCTACGGGAAGGGTCCAATCTAGCACGTCCGGCCCCGATCAGGTGTGCAAAACCTGGGGACAACCGGCAATCTCATCTGCAGAACCCGTGCTTTTCGGTGCAGGATCCGGGTTCCGGCGGGGGACAAAGCTGTGGATAACGTCCCCTGCCTGTGGAAAGATCGTGGTCCGGCCCGTTCCGCCGCCGCCGAACAAGGAATCGGCGGCAGCCGCCTTGTGGATAACGGGTCGGAGAGAGGTCGAGATGGACACCGCATTGCTCGCCACCAGCATCGCCCGCATCGCCGCCGCGCCCCATCCTCCGGTGCCCTGGCGGGACGGCCAGCAGCTGCCCTGGAGCGATCCCGACTTCAGCGAGCGCATGCTGCGCGTGCACCTGGACCCCAGCACCCACATGGCGAGCCGCGCGCCCGAGGTGATCGACCGGCACGTGGCCTGGCTGGAGCGGCTGCTGCGCCAGGAGCTGCCGGCCGGCGGTCCCTCCGCGATCCACCTGCTCGACGTGGGCTGCGGCCCCGGCCTCTACGCCCACGAGCTGGCCCGCCGCGGTTTCCGGGTCACCGGCCTCGACTTCGCCCCGGCTGCCCTGCGTTATGCGGTGCGGACCGCCGCCGCCCAGGGGCTGGATTGCAGCTTCCTGCAGTCGGACCTGAACCGCTGGCCCGCCGGGGCGCCACACCGCCTGGGTCCCTTTGCGGCCGTCAGCTTCTGGTACGGAGAGTTCCACGCCTTCCCGCCTGTGCAAGCCCGTCGCATCCTCCGGGTGCTGGCCGACGGCTTGCAAGCAGGCGGCCTGTTCGTCCTGGAGTACGAGCCGTTCGACAGCTTCGCGCAGGAGGATACCCAGGAGTGGGAGGCCCGCACCACCTCTGTCTTCAGCGACGCCGCGCATCTCTGGTTGCAGGAGTCCGCCTGGAACGCAGGGCTGCGCGCCGAGATCACCGTCCACTGGATCCTCGACGCCGCCACCGGCGCGCTGGCGCGCTACGCGCAGTGCCATCAGGCCTACACCGACGACGAACTCGCGGCCATGTGCGCCGAAGTCGGCCTCGGCGATCCCCGCTTCTTCCCCCCCGTCACCGGCATCGACGAGAGCGTCGAGTTCCCCCTGCTGGTCGTCCGCAAGCTCGGCTGATCCCGTGGCGAGATTGATGATTCTCGGGCGAGGATCTGGTATAATTTGCGCATCGCGTCTCGCCCCCAAGTCCAATCCGGAGGAGAGCCATGTGCGCCAGCCAATGGGCCAAGGCAGCGGCCCTGGTCTTGCTATGCAGCGTCGTATTCTCAGGATGCGGGGACGATGACGGCACCTCGCCGGGCGAGACGGATCTCCGCCCGACCTCGCTCGCCGAGCTGGCCGGAACCTACCATCACGCGTTCGACAGCATGGACAATGCGGCCTATGCCTCCCTGCTCGATACGAGCTTCGAGTTCATCCCTCACCCCGACGATGAGTACTTCTTTCCGGTGTCCAGCCTGAATCGAGCCGAGGATCTGCAGTCCATCCGGAACATCTTCTCCGGACTTCCGACCATGAGCTACGATGGGGTTCTCAGGCCGGCCGTCAGCGACATCACCGTCAGCGTCTGGGACCCACAGACGGACTGGACGGTGCTTCCCGACGACTATCCGATCTTCCCTTCCACGCTGTCTCGCCTGTACGCATTCCAGTTCGTCATTATGCGGCCATCCGCCAGCACCGTGACCATCCAGGGAGAGCAGGTTCTCTACGTGAAGGAGGACCCGGGCTCGTCCCGGGGCCCCTCGCACTACGCGCTGGTGGGCCTGCGCGATCTGTCCAACCCCGCCAAGGCCGGCCTCGGTACCACCCTGGGAGAGATCAAGCTGGACTACATGAGCAGCTCACCACCGGAGCCGGTCTGTACCGCTTCCGTGGTCGAGGGCAGCTTCGGCCGCCGCATCGCCTTCGATGCCTGCTCCTCCAGCGATCCCGAGGGCCGTCCCTGCCGCTTCCGCTGGCGGTTCGAGCCCGCAGGGAGCTGGACCTCGTGGGCGGAGAATTGCCAGGTGAAGCACACCTACTCCATCTACGGCCAGAAATCGGTCCTGCTGGAGGTCAGGGACCCCTGGGGCTATGCGGCCCAGGGCAGCCTTCAGGTCGACGTGCAGTACGAGTACGAGGAGCTTTTCCCCGATACACCGGACAAGGTCATCCAGAATCTGAGGTCGGCGTACCAGCAGATGAACATCGACGCCTACCGCCACATTCTCCATCCCAATTTCGTGTTCAAGTTCCAGCAGTACGACATCGACAACCTGAACCTGCCATCGGACCACTTCACCCGCGAGGAGGATCTCGCATCCACGGAGAACATGTTCTCCGGCCAGATCGTGGGCGAGGTGCCGGCGGTCGGCTCAATCAGCTGGCCGATGCTGGAGGGGATCAGCGTCTGGGAAACTTCATACAATCCCGAGTATCCCAACTCGCAACGCCGCCTTTACAGCTTCGCGATCAACATCACGCGCCCCGGAGCAACCACGCTCATCTTCCATGGCCAACAGGAGTTCTACGTCACCTCTCGTGACTCCATGGTCGACGGATCGCCGACGCCGTACTGGCAGCTGCTCGGCCAGGTCGACCTGTCGGACACCGGTGTCGCACGAGGTACGGAGGACGCCACGTGGGGAGTGATCAAGTGGTTGTACCGCTATGCTCGCTGAGAGCGAATCCGGCCAAGGTCGCTTGGTAGAGCTGGCGGTGCATGCCCTTGCCGACCGCCTTTAATGTGCCGGTCGATGTCAGGCGTTATCTAGGGATTTCGATCCAGGGTTATATGCTGACTCAGTCGTGGGAGTAAGAAGGGAATGAAGTACGCGGCGACCACGTAGAGGTCGATACTGTACAACGAACCTTCAATCTCAACCGAATCGAAAAAGACTCACTTTTCCATCGTACAAGGGCTTCACCTGCGTAATGAGTAAATTCGCCCCTCCGGGGACAATGCTATCTGGAACTGTTTCCATTCTATGACCCCGATCCATGTCGAAAAGGGGCACCAGAGGATTCCAGGGTTCAGGCGGCCGATTCACATCCGAATCACTGCAGCCACCGATCCACACCAGCAACAGGATCACTGCCAGCAGAACGGTTCCTGGCACATTCCCCCTGAAAAGAACAGCACGCTTGCTGATTCGTATTGAGTGCTGTTTGCTCTGCGTTCAATGACAGACATGGCGGACCTCCATCCATCTGTCATGCCGAGCTCACCGTCCGGGATGAACCAAGAGCCATGTCCTTTCAGCGCTCCACCGCCAACGTCCACACCGTTGTCTCGCTGGCGCCGCGGGCATCGTGCTCGAGGCGGCAGACGTAGAGTCCGGAGGCCAGGCGGGGCAAGCTCACCGGATGCTCCGTGACCTGGCCTGCTATCGCCGGCATGGCCGTCGTCAGGATCATCTGCCCCTCCAGGTCGAACAGGGCGAAGCGTGCTGTCGCGCCGCCCGCGCTGAAGAAGCGGATCGTCAACACATCTGATTCCCGCAGCGGATTGGGATAGGCGATCGGGCCGGCATTGACGACCGCCTGCAACGGCGCCGAGGCACCGAGACCCACCGGTACGCCGACCGGTCCCAGCCGTGCGAAGCCGCCGCCGGCGGCGCGCCACTCGCTCGTGCCACCGTCCGGATGAAAGCCGCCCGGCAGAGCCAGACCCGTGATGCGGCCGTTGAACGAGCGTCGTCCCAGGGGCGGCCCGACATCGCCGCCTGCGTCCAGCAACCAGAGGATCCGATGCCCGTCCGCGGTCGTCCAATTGCCGGTGGACAGGTCCGCCGTCCTGAGGTCGCCCCAGAGGAACGGCGTGCCGTGCACCAGCCGGCCATCGCTCTCCAGGCCGATCAGGTGGCCGAGGCTGGTTACCAGGTAGATCTCGTCGGCGCGGTCGCCATCGGCATCCATCACGACCAGCGGGCCCGCAATCCGCGTGGAATCGGGCAGGGGAAAGAGCT
>Ga0315542_1002808_pt1 | contig 10444 bp, 6 predicted proteins | sample SalMarSW160120MG_FD_202541 | JGI IMG/M metagenome (GOLD analysis project Ga0315542, IMG submission 202541) | Salt marsh sediment microbial communities from the Plum Island Ecosystem LTER, Massachusetts, United States - Salt Marsh Sediment SW1601-20 ... | reverse complement strand
ATCATATTCCATTCTTTCATAAAAAACTAGCCCTTCCTGATAGTACTGGTCAGCATATTTATTGTAATCCGTAGCACAGGATAACAAAAAAAATGAAATTGTTAATATAGGAAGAATAAATAAATAGTTAGAAGACTTTCTCATAATTATTAATACCTCGATTAGTAAAAAATTAAAAAAAAGTTGCTTTTTAAAAACGGATAAACAGTTAAATTAAATTCCAGACTCTTACGAGTAATTCTAACAGAAGCCAATTCTCAGCTTCATTTACAGGTATCAATGCGTTGCGAAGTATGATTGAAAAAAATCAGAATGCTCAAGCGGCCTTTGAAAATTCCTTGGGCGTGCTTGCTGTTGAAAGGTCCATCGGCAGCTCAGACGGTTGGGCAACGTTGGGCAGTTCGCGAGTTAGCCAGCCGGAGCGGGAAGCTGTTAGTAGTCCCCAGAACGAAATCCAATACAAGCAGAACAACCAGTAAAAAGCATAGGGTATCGCCCATCGCCATCCGAACCACCCGCCGTAGCGCTTCTGATATACCAAAGCAGGTAAGGAAGCGCTGATGATACACGCCACTGCCAAGAGAAATAGCGTATTCACCGGAGTCATCAGCAGTTGGGCCACTACAGCAAATTTGAAGGCTTCGCCTAGTGTCATGCGAATAAATTGTGTTGTGCCGAAGAGTCGAATCCAGCCGCTACCGCTGTCAGTGGGTCGGAAACGACCGATTATGAAAGAAAGCATCACCAGGTTTTCACGAACGTTACTTCTCGCCCATCTTAGCAGCATCTTGCGCAGACCCGTGAACGTGATGGGTATCTTGGTCAATACCACGGCTTTACGCTGATACACCACACGAAAGCCGGAACTTAGGACTAGGTTGGTCATCGCACGGTCTTCACCGATGGCGGCACGGCGCCCCATAAAAGTTTGATGGATCCATTTCGGCAGATGGGGGATGATCACATCCGCTCGATAGGCTGAAAGTGCACCGGGCGTACAAAATACCCCACCATAGACGCTCTGTCCGGCTCGGATGAAATCAAAGCCGCTGGTAAACGAAACCTCCATCATTTTAGGGATGGCGCCTTGGGCCAGATTCAACACGCGCACATTGCCAGCCACTGCCCCGACACGAGGGTCACTGGCCAGAGGACTGACCAAATGTCGGAGGGTATCGGGCAGCACTTCTGAATCGGAATCAATGGTCACATATACCTCCCCTATAGCTTTGGCGAAGCCGGCCATTAACGCATGGCGTTTACCTCGGTTAACGGGCTGACGAACAAGTCGCACGCGCCAGGGAAACTCTTTTTGAGCAGTTTTCATCCATTCCCACGTATCGTCCTGTGAGCCGTCATCAACACAAATCACCTGCATTTTTTCCACGGGGTACCGACTCTTCATAACCGATCGAACGGTGGGCAAAATCTGTCGGCCTTCGTTGTAAGCGGGTATCACTATAGTGATACCCGGCAAGGCACTGTCGGATAGAGGCGCATAGGACCGGTAAAGACAGGCAAACCAAATACGCCAGGCCAACGTCAAAGAAGTAAGGAGAGTTAATCCAACGGCTAAATATTTTATAGTGGGCCAGGACTGCTCTATCTTCAAGGTTTCTAAAAATTTCAGGGCTTCCACCTGCCACCAGGTCAAGGTTATTACCGATATTAAAGTGAAAAGCAGAAGCCACGGGAAAAAAATATCCGCCTTAAAGCGGTATGAACTATTTGTGTTTAACATATTTCAACTCTGTTTATATAATATTTTCGGAAGGTGTTGAACCTTTCAGTAATGAGAAATTATGAGCTGCTTGACGCGTGAAATAGGTCTCCAGCGAGGAGAGAAATACAGTAATGAAGCTTCACATAAAAAAAACGCTACTGAGCTATGAGCGTTTATCCTTTATCAAATTGTCATTTACAGGTGTTACAGCCAAATCAGTCAAATAGCCTAAAACCATTTGTGCTCATCTATAGAGTCCAGAAGGGGCGCACATTAGGTTACCTTCTAAAAAAAAGCAATAGTAATCTAATTCAGATTATCTCTGTTTTTATGGTGCGCTTCTCCGATTGTTTAGAAGGTGGTTGCAATAGGTGTGCCATGCAGAAGAGATTTTCTATCTATTTAATATTAAAAGATATATAATTTGCCATCGTGTTAATGCATGAGGGGACATGAAGGAAAATACATACAGGTTCTATGATAGAAAGATTTAAGAATTACGTATAACCATCAATAAATATAGTATTTTTATGTGAATGAATTTTCATACACTGAGGATAGGGCTTCTGGCTCCTTCTTGTATTATCTATTCTGACCCATACTTGATTCGACGCAATCGGCAAAAACTACAGATACACAAGTACCTTTGGTTGTATATTCCGGGGATGGCGAGACGTCTAACTTATAAATTAAACTCTAATTTGAATGAGGTGGATAATTCCTTGTAGGAGCTATTGTGGCAAATTTTATCCGTATATTGATCATACCCTAACTCCAAGCAGTAACTAATTTTGGAAAAAAACGAATCGTTCGCATCCCAACTTAAACCCATGGATGTGTCCAATTCCGCGGCATCCTGGCTTCCATCAGTATTTCTCGTTTGAGAGTATCCCCCCTTTAAAGACAGATCGACCACATTGAAGATTCGACTATAATTAATGGAGAGTGAGGCAGAGGGATTTTCTTTGCGTTCTTCGTACCCATATCGATATTCGCCATAACTTAACATTGGGGTAATGGTTAGATTGGAGGCGGGGCGGATAGAGGAACTGATTCCGTGCCAGAAGCTTTCGGTCTTTTCATTTGTATCAAACACCTCCTGGCTATAAGAATATTTTGAGGAAGCTGTCATGGTAAAGGCCTTGTCTCCACAGTAATACAAAGAACCGCCATAGCTTTCTTTCTGCTTGCCTTGATAGTCTGAACTGTCGGGTTTGATGGTATCCTCAGATTCTTCCCTGGAATGAGAAAAAGAGAAGTTAATGGGCAAGGAATCCATCTTGTATTTCATTTCAAGGCCGTATTTATTGGTCAGAATTTGGGTGTGCGAAGGGTCGCGATCAACGTTGTCCCAAAACCTCGAGAAAAAAGTTTTTAAGCCAAGGGACCCGATTTTTTTTTCTCCCCAAATCTCCAACCCTTGCTGATCGTTTTGTAAATCAACTTTAGTTTCGGTTTCCGTTTTCTTCTTATAATCGTCAGGATCGCTCAAATTTTTACCCACATAGCGATACTCTATACCGTACTTAAAATCATTTAACTTTTGCTTTAACCGAAAAACCTTGAGCTGATTATCAGACTCGTTGGAAGCTAAATTTGATGAAAAGTAGGCTTCATCAACTTCGCAAGTTTTTTGAAAAATCTCGATTTCCGGCTTAAAAGTTCCAAAAAAATCAGCTTTTACATGAGATTTTAATAATACACTTTCAGGCGCGTTATAAATTACAAGGGGTTGTGACAAGGGGTCGATAGCACAAAGATCCGATAGATTAATTTGTGAATTTTTTACTGTTGATTCTTCTTCACCCTGATTCTCGAAAAGTTCCGCTGCGTTTACAGCATTAACAGGAAGGGAAAAGTAGGGATTCCAACATAAGATAGCGAAAATAAGAATAAGACTAAGCATACAGAAGCACACCCTGAAAAAAACTTCTTTTATGCTTATGAAAAATCGTATCATTGTTAATTGATAATTGAATTCATAAGAATTTGCTATTCCTGAGGAAAAATTAGCAAAAACTCCAAAATTATTACCTTCTTTAATTGCATCATATAAACGTTTACCCCAATAAAATAATAATTATTTATAAATATACAATTTTATTATGTCAAACAAAATTATAGGTAATTATTATATAATTTCATCAAATTAGTATATATAGTAGCAAAATGAATTGAATTTGTATATATTGTATGGCTAAAAATCAAGAAACTCAATAAAAATCGAACTTTCTATGTGCAATGCATATTTAAGTACCTTTAATCCAAATTTAGCATCTTCTTTTTATTCTAAAAAACAGCCACCGAATTGAAAAGAAATCGCTTTATGAAAGGAAAAGGGTGCGAAAGGATAAAGTAATGAAAAATAAATGAGGTTTAAGATCTCTTAAAAGGAAAAAAAGTAGCAGGTAGGAAAATGGTTTTCAAACCGAAATCCGATGCTGTGCTTTCTTGCATTCTATCAAGCCGAATCAACTCCAACTGTTTTGCATATATCTGGTACCTTGTTCAGAGTGAGATGTTGGGGAGGCGAGCTGTCCTATAAGGTGTTCTCGTAGACTCCCCAACTCTATAACTTTGGTCGCCATTGAGTCATCTGCCTTTCTTTCAATCGAGGACTCGGCAGAAACCAACGTCTGCATATCCGACAGGGGCGCTTGCGGGTAGGTGTCTTTGACATCGCCTTCTCCTTTGATGTGATAAGAGAAAGCAATTTTACAATTTTTTAAAGGGTTATCTATGGTGAATACTGTTAGATTCGATTTGATGTGAGAATGAAAAGAATTAGATGGATTTTTAAATTTTTAAGGGAAGAATTATATGAAAATGAAATTACAGTGGAATTAAACACATAACATAACTAAACTGACAACATAACTTGCCAAAACCACAGGTTCAAGCATTTCAATTTACAGTACATATATCCTATTTCTTACAGAAATGCAAAAAAGGCAAACCCTATGAAATGGATTTGCCTTTTTTTAAAACCATACAGGCCCGACATTTTAAACTTATTCCTAAATTTAGCGATTGTCGAGGCTTGCCCGCCTCTGGCTGTGTTGCCGCCCCGGAGAAATAGGCTTCGCCCCAGTTAAATAGGCTGCGCATTCAACGGGGTAAACATTTCACAGGGCAGGCAGATACAAGAAAGATGTCGTTTCGCTATAGTCAACTATACGGGACGGCATCTGACGCAGTAGATGCGGTAGGATCGGCAATCCCGAAGGGTTTCAAATTTTAAAAATATAAATTAAGATAATCCATTAAAAATAATAGATATTTAATTACCTTTTAAAATTTGAAATGCTCTGTTTAGGTTATTCTATGTTTGCGCCCACAACAGCGGCCATCTGCATCATGTTGATCGTCTGGCCTTCTTTCAGATTTGTAAGGTCAGTAACCTTGCCTGATTTGCTTTTGGATTTTGTGTTTTTGAAGATCGGGAGCAAACTCGCATCAGCCACAATGAACTTGCCTGCGTTCTCAGGCTTTCCATTTTCAGTCTTTGTCTGAAGTTTATTCGCTTTAACATAGTCCCATAGTTTTTTGGTGATCTCTGTCCTGGGAAGTTCTGTTGCTCCCAGAAACTCTGCCAGCTCATTTTTCAGCTTTACCGGTTTCATCAATCCTTTTGCTTCTGCCATTTTTAACTCCTTTATATTTAAATTTATGGATTACTTACTGCATTTCTTAGTTTTATTTGTCATATAACATTAGATATTGATTCGCTGTGAAAAAACTAAAGCTTTTAGAAAAAATGAATACAAGAAAGATATGTGCAGCGATTCTTCCGCGACGGACGTCTGCACCCTTATCCCTCTACCAGAGAGCTGTGTTCAGGCACGTTATCTCCTTTCGGTGAGTATCCGGTTTCTATGCTTATAGATTCTCTCCCTCATTCTGGAACTGATATGGAATCTCTTCGGCTTTTATAGTTTTTTATCCAGTTTGCGTTGTCTTTTTTGATCTTGCTTTTCTTTCCTTATTAATTCTTTACTACGCTTTTTAAATGATTCTCTTGACTTTGCCATACTGTCACCTCGGAGGCCGTTATTCTTGATAGTGATGAAAAGAAAAGGAATTTGGCCAGGATTTTTTAGGGTTTAAGATATTGTAATTACAGATAGGACTAGTACTAATTCAAAAGAAACAAAAAGGCATCCCCTCAATATTAGAAGGAATGCCCTTTTTACTCAGAATATAAGGTTAGATCACAGTGACATTTGCGGCGGAAGGACCTTTTTGTCCTTGCGCTATATCAAAGGAAACTCGGTCGCCTTCATTGAGGGATTTAAAACCGGTTGCATTGATTGCTGAATGATGAACAAACACATCTGCTCCATCTTCCTGCTCAATGAATCCGAACCCTTTATGGTCGCTAAACCATTTAACAGTTCCATTGCTCATGGTAACATTCTCCTTTCAAAATATTTTCAAAATCTTAAACTGGAGGATGCCACATAAAAAAATGAACTGTTCCTTCAGAAAAAAACGGCGCCACCAATTGAAGGCGGGGCCCTATTGAATAGATAAATTATAGCACCCTTTGTGCAAAAAGCAAGCTAATTATCTAATTTTTTTAAAAAAGTGAGGATATAAAATATATGTATCGTTAAAACATAACATTAGGTCAACACAGCTTGTCACAGTGTACAGTCAAATCAAGTTGAAGCAAGGTGCAGATTGAAAATGCCAATTTCCACTAATCAGAAAGGGATTTAGTCATAACATATTGAGATAAAACTAAGCACAGCTCGATTCCAGATACCAAGACCTGAAATCTATTAAAACCAATAGATATCAATGACGAAATGCCCAAAAAACATTAACCTAAGTTTAGAATTAATCAAGGTTTGAACCCAATCCCTGTTAACCTTTGTATAACCCATTTGAACGGAAAAAGCATTGATACGCGTCGCTGATAACCGATGTATTCCTCCCCGAACTCAGCCAGCATCTTTCTTTCCTCCAGAAATGCACCAATTAAAAAATACCCGGTAATTAACAGGCTCGTCAAAATTGCCGCCATATCCAGATTTCTGGCCCAAACAATAAGAATACCACCTGCGTACCAAGGATGCCGGACCATTCCGAGTATGCCGCCTGTATCCAGATGGCAGTCGTCGGTCAGAACCCTGCATGTGCTATTTTCGAGAACCTGCCGGATTCCGAGAAACTGGGCAAGATCGTATCGTTTCGCACCGCCAATAAAAAGCAGAAGTGCAGAGCCCACCAATAGTCCCTGAACGATTCGAAAGGGACCTTCCCAACGAAATACCACCGGCCCCTTAATGGAAAAGGAGTAAACCAATACAGGGGTCAGGGTCACCAATGCCATAACGTTATAAAAGATCCGGTAATATGGGTATGCTTTTTCAAAACGTTTCTGGACAAACCCGGTAACGGTAGGGGTGATCATGAAGCTGTGGAGAAAACACCAGGCTCCCCAGAGTGAGATAAGCACCACGTATCGGGTCATTTTACATTCCTCTGGAAAATTATATGATGCAAAACGTCATGGGAATCTTTTTTGCGTTATGAGTGTCGCGCCCTGGATAGCAACTAATTAAGATGCAAGTATAGTGTTCTCCCCAAGCATCTTATTTTTAATCAAGGATCAAGGTTTTACCCCAGGACCTTTCTTTAAATTAAATGCACCCAGAACTTCAACTGGTAAAAAGGCTTCAGAAAGTTATTTACTTGATTATGTCCCTGAAGTCCCATCCTTTGTTTTCGTTCAGTTAAATTCAGGGAAGATGACCTTCAATATTAAGAGGGTTTTGGGGATCAATAGGGAAGTCTTTCATTTCATCCAGGGCTTGACGGCTGTTTGTCGATATTCTTTCATCCATTTGTTCTTGTTTAACCAACCGTCTGAAACGCAGATACGCCTGTTCATCTCCTACATACATGCACTGACAAGAATATCCATCCACATAAAAATAGAACATTTCTTCGTTACAAGTTTTGTGTACAAGCTCCTTTTGGGGTAATGTTTTGAGAAAATCGAGTTTTTTAGGTGTGTCAGCTGTGTGCAACTGAAAACCGGCCCGCACAAGCATCTCATCCATTTCTAATGGGGACATTTTCCCGGTGCCGGCACAACCCATGAGAAAAACAAAGATCAACATAACAAAACCTGTGGAAGTTACTTTATTTTTCTTATCCTTTAGCTGTTTTTTCATTTCACCTGTAATCTCCTTTAATAGTTAGACATGAGCATTTCTGACCCTATCATTTGTTCTTCTGATCAAACTTTGTACGATAACCCTGATCCAAAGAGCGGAATATATCACTGCTGGGTGGTCTGGTATAACAAATAATTAAAATGCGACCCTGTTGTTTCTACTGATAGACTCTTTAATCAAGGAAAGAGGTTTGACCGCATGCCCCTTTGCCGGTGAAGATCATTCTGAGGCGAGTCTACAAGATCCAGGAAAAAACCGCGGTTCCAAGGATTATGGTTATAATCCCGAACAGCCTGTGGGTCTGATCTGATATTGAATCTAAATACCAGTCCATAAGCCTGTTATACATGTTTCTCGGATTAGAGAATGCAAGTCCCCCCTCAATAAGAGACATGAGTCCGACAAATCTTATGGCCCAAGGATAGCGACACACAGATGCGGATAATAAAAAGCATAGATTAGAATCTGTTAATTTGCAATAACTCGGTTTCAATAAATTAGCAGCCTCTTTAATCAAGGATCGAGGTTTTACCCCAGGCCCTTTCTTTAAATTAAATGGATCCTGAACTCCAACTGGTAAAAAAGCTTCAGGAAGTTATTTACTTGATTATGGATGTCCCTGAAGTCCTGCACGTTTTAATAATAGTGCTGATGTCGAAAACTATTTGTAAACCAGCGGGAAATTTGGCATGGTTCTCGGAATCTCAGTTGTCGGGTGCTGGGAGCCTTGAGTCAGTTCTTTCACGCGTTTGGTGATGAAAAGATCTATCTCCTTTATGTCTACCGTGTTGTCTCTATCATAGTCAGCTTTCCCTTCAAGACCTTCAATAAGTGCCTTTGTAAATGCGCCGTGACCCCACCCCTGTCTTTCCTGACTGCTTTCTTTCCCGGTTGATGCGGTCATCACAACAACGCCGCTTTCCGCATTTACCAGTTCCCGAAGGGCGCTTGTCATATCTTCGACTCCTCTTCGTTTCCCGGTAACATCTCCACTGTGACAGGTGTCCACTAAGAAAATAACCTTGGAGGGAAGACTCGATAATACATCCTGGAAATCAAACCACTTGACGCCGGTTCTTCTAAGCTTGTCAGGATGACCGTCATATGGAAGGAAATAATAATTGCCTCTATCATCCTTTAAACCGTGACCTGCAACAAAAATGACAGACAGATCCTTTTGGGTGGACTCTTTTAAAATCCAGTCGAGCCCGTCAAGAATATCATCCTGTGTCGCTTTATGATCGGTAAGCACCCGTTTATGAATCTTTCCATAGAGCTTTCCGGACTGGCGGGTTAGAACCGATGCGATCCCTTCTGCGTCCTTGTGTGCATAATCCAAACTGTATTCTTGCTGTTGATATTTCGAAACCCCGATGGAAAGCAGATAAAGATCTGGCTTGAAAATGTCCTGTGTTCCTGTTGCCGTAACAATGGTTTTTGTTTTCCATTTGACATTGATGATCTCAGGTTCTGACTGGGTGTGTCTGTTTGATGCGATGACAGATATCCTGTTGTCGGTCTGGGTCAAGGGTACCATAACATCTATTTCCGCCTTTAACCCGTCTATCTTTTTGATTGCCTGTGTTTTTATCCCAATCCCTCGATCTTCACCTATTTGTCTGCCGTTGACCAAAATCCAGATATCGGTGATCGGTTCATTATTTGTTGCTTTTGCCCCTGCTTTGATTCGGATACTGTTTTGTTGTACGGTAACATCTCTTTGGGCAGGAATCTGAAAAAATACCGCCGGGGGTAAAATACTGCCGATATCAGATACGGTGGTCTTTTTGATCTTTTTTTGTCGTGGTCTTTCCAGGTTGACAAGCCGGATCGCCTCTTTAATATCACCACCGGTTTCAAGATATTTTGCCACGATCTTAGGGGAGTAAAACTGTTTTGAAAACCTGGATGCCGGATAATAAAGTGCTGATCTGTTTTTACCCTTGTTTATGTGCCACCCCACATATTTATCGCCATTCAAAGATGATGTGTAATATCCTTCAGGCGTCCAGGCCACCCATTCTTCATCGGTTCCCTGGAAAATAGTTAAAAGAAGCTTTCCTGAATCGATTTCCCAAAGTTTTACGGTTTGATCACTTGATCCTGAAACCAGAAACCGGCTGTCAGGGGATGCAGCTATTCCCCATACATCAGCGGTGTGTCCGACAAAATCATGGATTTTTTTTCCGGCTTTCGGATTGTAAGATACAAGAACACCATTGCTTCCTCCGCTAATCAAAGTTTGTCCATTCGGGGTTATGGTCAAGCTTCTATGATCATATCCATCTGCTGATCCTCTTGTGATTTCATGAACCATGCGACCGCTTTTCATGATTTCAATGGTTTTGTGGACATCGTCATTTTTAGTTCGAATGGACCAGGGACCCACAGATTTAATCCCTCTTATGAAATTGGAGTCAGAGCTGAGCTCAGGTCCCATAGACAGCTCATAGGTTCTACTGTCTGACTTGATCTGAAAAGATTGTTTCAGAAAACCATGTGCGAACAAATTTCTACTTCCCCATTTCTTTCC
>Ga0315542_1002806_pt1 | contig 10448 bp, 11 predicted proteins | sample SalMarSW160120MG_FD_202541 | JGI IMG/M metagenome (GOLD analysis project Ga0315542, IMG submission 202541) | Salt marsh sediment microbial communities from the Plum Island Ecosystem LTER, Massachusetts, United States - Salt Marsh Sediment SW1601-20 ... | reverse complement strand
TTGGTTACGTTTTTTAGGATATGATACTAAATATGCCAAAGATTACGAAGTCAAATATGGGACTCCCGTAGAAGATGATATATTGATAGAGCAATCTCTATTAGATTATAGAATTCTAATCACTCGAGATAGAGAGATGGCAAATAGGTTTAGAAAGAAATTCCACCTTCTTTTAAAGAGTAATCCAGAAGTTTATAAGAAGTTTGAAATAAAATCCAATGAGATATTAACACCCTTACTTTTATTGAATACAGAAGATTTTGTTCAATCGATGGTTGCATTGCATCTAAAATTCAATATACGCCTACATTACGTTCCTGAATTAGCTCGCTGTTCCGCTTGTAATTCTACGATTAGGAAAGTTAGAAATAAAGCTGATTATCAACAAAAGATACCGAACGCGGTATACGAAAGTAATCAAGATTTTTGGGTTTGTGAGAATGAAAACTGTAACAAGCTCTATTGGATAGGTGGGCACTTTGAGGATATTTATCGTAAGCTTGATGAAATTAAGGAGATAATAGAAAACATTGAAAATTAACGATTATTTTTCTTAACAGATCTTTCGCGTAACACTCTTCGAAAAATCTTCCCTACTGCTGTCCTAGGTAGTACGTTTACAAATTCAACCTGTCGAGGATATTTATATGCAGCCAATCGTTCTTTTGCCCATTCAATTATTTCTTTTTCGGTTACCTTATCCTTATACTCTGGTTTTAAAGCAACATAGGCTTTGATGGTTTCCCCTATGTTTGGATCTGGTGCTGAAACAACTCCTGCCTCTAAAACTGCAGGATGCTCGAATAATTTTTCCTCTACCTCCTTCGGCATTACTTTGTAACCTTTATATTTTATTATATCTTTGGTTCTCCCTTCAATATAGAAATATCCTTGTTCATCCATGCGTCCTAGATCTCCCGTACGTAACCACCCATTTATGATCGTTTTCTTGGTTTCTTCTGGTTGATTCCAATATCCTTTCATAACTTGAGGCCCTTTAATTAACAATTCTCCTACTTGTCCTTGTTCTAGTTCTTCTAAAGTCTCGGGATTGACGATTTTGCAGTCAGTATCAATGATGGGAACACCTATACTTTCTGATTTGATATCTGGCATCCATTTTGCGGGCATATGTGTGATTGGAGAGGTTTCCGTTAAACCAAAACCTTGGCCTACCTTAGTACCAACAACTGCTTGCCATCTCTTTGCTAATTCTGGCGCTAAGGCGGCTGAACCTGAATTCGCTTCTTCTAAACTTGAGAGATCTCGTTCTGTAAAATCTGGATCGTTAATTAACATTTGAAACATTACGGGTACTCCAACATAATTAGTGACTTTGTAGTATTCTATTGCCTCTAAAACGTCTGAGGCATTGAAAGAAGAAAACATGACAAGCATGGCGGCTCCAAATAATGCAGCAATTAATACTTCAAATCCAAAGGTGTGGCATAAGGGTAGAACTGCAAGAGCTACTGACTTTCCAAATTGATCTTCTTCCTCTTCAGGTTCTCCATTCATCAAAAGCACTGAAAGTGCGTCAGCAACTAAATTGTTATGAGTTAACATTACTCCTTTTGGTAGTCCAGTTGTTCCTCCCGTAAATAGTAAAGCTGCTAAATCATTTATTGGATCAATTTCAACTTCCGGAGCTTTTGGAGCTACACCTTCAATGAATTCATGAAATGTAATAGTTCCCTCCTTAGCTTCCTCTGTCTCTAATAAAATGACATGCTTTAATTCTACTTCTTTTAATACCTTTTTGATGGTTCTATATAAAGTTCTACTAACGAATATGATGTCCAAATTTCCTGCTTCTTTAATAATGTGTATGACGTCATTTTCTTTGAGGAGAGGATTTATGGGGGTGACAGCAGCACCACACTCCATGATTCCCATACAACAAAATAAGAATTCAGGAACATTCCCGGTCATAATTCCCACTGCATCACCCTTACGTACTCCCATTTCATAAAGTGCATTGCCTACCTTATCGGAAAGATATAAAAATTCTCTATAAGTATATTTTTTATCGGAAGGTTTGTGATAAACGCATACATTATTTTGGTATTCACTTGCTGAAAGCCTTATAAATTCTTGTACTGGAATTGGTTCAAACTTTATAGATTTAGGAACGTTATCGGCACGAAACTTTAACCAAGGCCTATTAGGATTTTCTAGATATGGGGATTCATTTTCATAATCATAAAAGGGTTCCCATTCAGAATAATCTTTCATCTTAAATCTAGTTTTTAATTATGATTGGAATTGATATAAATTGTTGTATAGAAATTATATTTTCGCACAAAATATTTATAGTTTTGTCCAATCACACAAATATTTTCAATGGAATATTACTAAATATCTCTCTTATATAAATCGGTATTTGGGACATAGCTCATCATAATCAAATCATCCCTTATCTCCCAACCTATTTTTTTATAGAAGTTAATTACGTCTTCATTATTTTTTTCAATGAATAAATGTACTTTATGAACGTTAAGATTTTGAAACCTTTCATGTAATTCTTCCATTATCTTTCTCCCATATCCTTTTTTCTGATATGCTGGAGATACTGCGAGATGATGGACATATCCCCGCCTTCCATCAAAAGCACCAATCACAACTGCAATGACCTCTTTATCAATTAAGCCAATCAAAAATAAATCGGGATTTTTATGTAAGACTCTCTTAATCTCTTCCTTCTCATCTGAAGATCCAACACTAATACCCGAATTTTTCCAAATTTGGATTACATCCTTATAATATTTCATTGAAAATTTTTTTATAATCATTTTACTCACTAATTTTAGTGTTTTCTCCCATTAAAGTTAAATTCTGATAATGTGGATTTCTTTAACTTGATTATTTTTCTTCTTGTTTCAGTCTTATTTTCAATAATTGCTTTAACATATGAAGAGATTTCTTTTCTTCGCTCAAGTTTAGAAGGAAAAGGCAAAATTACATCCATAATCCGATTTCCGATACTTGCTATGGTTCCTTGAACGAATGTAATCGCTTGTATTTGCTTTTGAACAATCTATAAGTTAAGTAGATATAATAAGAGATAGGGATCAATAAGTTTATCGTTTTTAATGACCTTAAGTTGAAAAATGTGACTTTGAATGATTATCTTTGTATCTAACTCAGAGATATAGGCTGTATTACCAATTAAATTTGACCCGCCATCTTTCACTAAAAGAATATCTCCAACTTCTAAATTTTGTTTCTCTCTATATTTTTCGTAGACTTCTTCAGAAGTAGATTTATTCGATTCTAAATTTATTTCCCAATTATTAATTTCACTCGTCCTTATAAAAGGCACATCTCCTAATCCATAGAGGTGGGATCCTATTTCATCTCCTCTAGGAATATATCCATTTTGATTAGTATAAATTATTTTTTCTTCTGTTAATTGCTTAATTGTATAAAGTTGATAATTTGCATCCGTTTCAAGAAGTTTTAAGGTTTTTTCTACTCCCGTGTAATAACTCGGGATGTAGATGTAGCGATAAATCTGCTGATTTTTGATTCTGAAAATTTTTTGATCCTGAGTATAATCAAAATCCTCTGCGTTTAGAAGTTGGAAATGGAGATTTCTTAATTCGTTATTGATTATGGGTTTTCCTTCTTCATTCAAAATTGGATCACCATTTTGTTGCAGTCTATAGGTAACTTTTCCATCCTTATCATGTCCAACATTATTGATTATCGCAAAATTAATATCATATTCATTTGGTATTTGTTTTAATTTCTCAAAAAACAAAATGCTTGTTTTGTTACATGTATAAGGTTGGAAAGCATTCTGATCTAATGAAACTACAGCCAGAATCTTACCCTTTTGATTTAAATATTCCCATATATAGCGATCAGAGGGATTTCCAAAAATGCCTTCAGGTAAGATGATACCCATTTTTCCCCCATTACGAAGTAAATTAACACATCTTTCTATAAATAGAATTTGAGGCGCTTGTTTCTTGACCAATTTAGGTTGTATTTCCCATTGGCCCTCGAAATTTCGCCATAAATGGCCAAGTTGATACTTATTAAGAAGTTCTTTATTATCAATTGGAATACGTGCTCCAAAGGGAGGATTAGTAAGGACATAATCAAAATTATCATCTTTGATTTCTTTACTTGATTCTAATCTATAACTTAAGGGGTCTAATGAATCTTCGCAGTAAATTTTTGCTTTTTCTCCACTAAGGATTTCTAAATATAATTTGCAAATCTTTACTAGAAATGAATCCTTATCCATTCCATACAAATTATCGACAATTTTTATATTAACATTGATTCCAGACTTATTTTGTAATAAATCTCTAAGTTCAAGTAGGAATCCTCCATGACCGCAAGCGGGGTCAATTATTTTAGAACCTAAATCAGGATTTAAAAAATTTACCATGAATTTTATGATGTTAATTGGTGTAAAAAATTGTCCACCTTCTTCTTTTAAAGCTTTACTAACGAAAACTTCAAACGCATCTCTCAAAAGATCTTTAGAGGATTGAAGAAGGGAGATTGATTGTAATTCTTGAACCACAATATATACTAAATTTTTATTCAAGCCTATATGTTCATTTTCCTCAATGATATCCTTATAACGCGTTTTCACGTTATCTTCAAAATATTTCTGAATTCGAAAGAGTAATTCTTTTTCTGATTCTTTATTTCTTACGGCAAAATCCATCACTTCAGAGGGCTTTTTGTTAATCTCATCTACTAACTTGCAAAGAAGAAGATTAATAATTTCTTTAGATCTTGTTCTTGTATCTGTATCCATTTGTTTTAATTTAGCATAAAGATGTTGATTTATTTCTTCGAATGAATTCTTTAAATTTGGTACTTTTGCTAAATCCTTTTTTCTAATCAACAAGGTCACATTATATCTTTAATGCTAAATTATGAATCATTGCTATTAAGTTATAATTAATTCATGATCAAAATTCCCTTTCTTAAAATCAATATTTAAAAATAATAAACAGATGAAGTATCTAGAGATCTTTCTATAATATTTGGCGTATTGTTTTGACATTAAGCGGTCTAGATTTAGCTAATGGAATACTAATTTTAGTATTAGATGGGATTTCAATCTATGTTGGTTTAAGATTAATACTAAAATATTATAAGTTGAGAAAAACAGAACTACTCTTGGTTGGACTATGTTGGATTTTTATCGCATGTCCTTGGTACCCGGGGGGAATATCATTCCTTCTGTACATTTTTACTAACCAGAATTTGACGGAAGTCCCTTACTTCATAATCGGAAATATTTTTATCCCCATTGCACTCTTACTCTGGATAATGGTTATCTCTAAATTCTTAAACATAAAAAGAAAGAACTTGTTGATTTTACTTTTTGTAATATATGGAATTTTCTTTGAAATCGGTTTTTTTGTGTTAATAAGCATCAATCCCAGTCTAATTGGATATTTGAAAGGAATTACTGATGTTCAATATGAGTTCTTCATTATTGCTTATGATGTGACAGTGTTGATTATCATGCTGATAACAGGGATACTCTTTACGAGAGAATCATTGAAGTCATTGGACGAAACAGTTAGGCTCAAGGGAAAGTTATTATTGACTGCTTTTCTTCTATTTATAATCGGTGCGGGTTTAGATACTTCAATTCCATTAAATCTTCTTACTCTTTCAATTTATAGAACCTTAGAAGTTCTGAGTGCAATTTTCTTTTACGGTGGGTTTTATTTACCAACTTGGATGAAAGAAATATTTTTCAGAAATAAATAAAATTTTTTTTATTTATTTTTCATATTTTTAGTTATGGAAGAAAATCAGCAATATTTTGGGAAAAACATTGAATTCTCTATAAAGAGAAGGATAGCAATTATAAAGTTGAACAGAACTTATAGATCGAATTCATTTACGATTCCTTTTCTCAGAGATCTGGAAAACGCATTGGAATTTTGTCAAAATCACGAAAAAGTTAAAGTAATTATTTTAACAGCAAATGGAAGTTCCTTTAGTACGGGAATGGATTTAGGTGAGATTACAAAATATGATTATAATGATGTAAAAGAATTAGAGCGTCGAGCAGCCTCAATTTGCAAGATCTTGTATAATGGAAAACCTGTTATATGTGCAATAAATGGAAGAACCTTTGGAGAAGGGGTGGTATTTTTAACTTGTTGTGACTATCGGATCGCAGTTCAAGAGAGTTACTTTCAAATGCCAGAGATTAATAGTGCGATTTTTCCTGGAACTGGTTGTGTAACCTTTTTTTCTAAAATAATAGGAATTTCATGGACAAAGAAAATGCTAATGTTTGCTGAACAAATTGATGCTCAGAAGGCACTTAATATTGGATTAATAGATGAAATAGTTGAGAAAAATGACTTACTCACCAAAACGTTGGAAAAAGCTAAATTTCTATCAACTAAAAATCAGTTTGTTTTGAATGCAATTAAAATCCTAACAAACCACCTTCATGATAGAAAAGTAAGTGAGGCATATAAACTGGAAAAGATTGGTTCAGATTGGTATCGATTTCCCGATAAAGCAAAATTTTTAGTAGAATTAAAAGAAAACTTTGAATGGACGCCTTGAATCCACTTTTTCCATTTTGAAAAAGTAGCAAAATGTTTATATTTTTATCAGAGTTTATAAACTATAGCTAATCATAGTTAGTATTTTAGCGACAAATATACTCGTAAGAGATTAAAGCAGAAAGTAAAGGAAAAATAATAGCTGAAAATTAGTAGGTGAATAATATGCCAGGTAAAGATGATACAAAAGTGTTTATCGGTGGAAAAAAATCAATGAGCTACGTGATGGCTGCTATGGTAGTGTTAAACGAAAAGCCAGTGAAGCTTCTAGCCAGAGGGAGGTCGATATCTCGCGCTGTGGATGTTGCCGAGATCCTTCTAAATAAATTCGTGAAAGGCGCTAAGTATGGAGAGATTAAAATTGACACCGAAACACTTACCAATTCTGATGGTACAAATACCAATGTTTCCGCAATTGAAATTGAGATAGTACCGCCAAAAAAATAACTAAATAAATGTTAATATCAGGAGAAAATCAGGAGACTTTCTCGCTTTTTTTTTATTTTTATATGTGTTCCTTATCGACTAAAAATTCATATTGATCCATATCTATAATTGGTCTATATCCTACATTTTGATAAATCTTATTTGAAGTAGGATTAGATAAATCCGTGAATAGGAAACAAAATCTATTTCCCTCATCTAACAGGAGTTTACTAATTTTAGCAACAGCTTCTGTTGCATATCCTCTTCTTCTTAAATTGGATGGAGTGAACACTTGATTAATTAAATTGCCATTTGGTGTTTTACCTGCCTTATGTACCATCGAAACGGGTTGATTATTATCAAAAAGTATGAAATAACGATTTTCCTCAATCCTTTGTCGAGTAATTTTGCGATATTCTTCATCGATCTCAAATTTTTCGTTAGGAAGTGCCTCTTCCCTGAATAATTTAATCCATTTCAAAATTAGATTTTCATATGTTAAATCAACAGCTTTGAAATCATGAGGACCTAAATACTTATAATCTACTTCCTCTAATTTATAAATTCTTTCATTCATGCCCAATTTATAGCTAATGTTTTTTTTTCTACTCCATAACTTCGTAGCCTTTTTAGCGGCTTTTTTAAATGCTAAAATCCCGGGAATTTTATTTTCATTTTCAACTAAAAAATTTATTAATTGATCGATAGAATTCATTATCTGAGTATATGATAACAAAAGGTTGTGAGGTGGAGTCATTACCGCAGCCAAAAGTGGTTTATTTCTTTCTTCAACAGAAATCATTAAGTTGTTTTCTTTATAACGTCCAACTTTTATCGCATTAAGAATAGCGAAAATTAGATTATTTTCCGCTTCGTGTTTCATTAAAAAATTACGTATCTGATCATAAAACTTGAATGGGTCTACAAATGAATTGATTAACATTACAATTCAAAGCTTGTATAATTCTTATTTAGTAAGTTCTTTGTAATTATTTTTTTAAAGGACATATTTTTGGAGCTCTTTATTAAAAAGGTCAATATCTTGATTATCTAATTCTTTTTCATTAACTTTATGCAATAAATTCAAAAAATGCTTGATTATCGGATGTTCGATAATAGTGCATTTCTGATTTAAAGTGTTAACGTCTAATATCAAGGCAGAATCTAATGATTCACCCATGCCTAAGACATCCTTGAATAATAATTCATTATTCTCAGTATAAGATATAACTAAGATATCCTCTAATATCTGCGAGCCATCATTTTGCTTGATTATTTTAAATTCACACATTTCTTTTATCTCACCTTTATATTATTCTAGTCTCCTTAATGTATGGTTTCTTTACATAAAACCAAATTTTTTAAAACACGTTTAATAACAATAAATATACCAATAGTTTTAAAACTTATAACTGAAAACTCACACAAAAGAAAGTGATTGAAATATGGCAAGGCCTTATCAGAAAGCAAATATTCCTGGCCCAGAGATGGGTACCAGCGTTAATGACCCGAAAGTAATGGCTAATCTTTTGAAATCACCAAAACGGAAAGTCATGGTGATTGGTGCTGAATCAATTAATTGGGAACTGGAGGGTAAAAAAGTTGCGGACTATTACATTGAGATTGCAAATAAATTGAGTTGTCACGTGATCTCAACCGGACACGTCTATAAGTACTTAAAAGGAAAAATAAAAGATGATTTGCTCTATGACATGTCATTAATCAATATCACGGGACGCTTAGTTGATCAGAATTGGAAAGGATTAGATGGAGAAGGTCAATATAATATGGCAATATTCGGAGGACATTTGGTTTATTATGTTTCACAAACCATGAGCAGAATAAAAAACTTTTCGAATTGGGTAAGAACTATCGATTTGGATAAATATGCTCATCCAAATGCCCGATTTAGCTTGCCTAATCTTAGTGATAGTGATTGGAAACAATTCTTAGAAGAAGTTATTAAAAATTTATGAAATTAATAAATATAAAATTTAGATAAATGAATGAGGAATGTTGAAATATGAGTTTTAGCGATATCCCAGTCGATGTAGGACCGGTTTATGAAGGAGAACGCATACGGGCAAAACAGATGTATGTAGAGCTCGGGGGTCCAAAAATTGAAAAGCATTTCGAACTGGTGAGAGTTCGGCCACCTAAAGAGATTAAAGACGGAAGTGTGACCCTTCATGGAATAGATATTAAAGATATGGAAGAAGGCTCGAGACATCCAATTGGAATTTTAATTGAAGTTGCTGGACCTCAGTTAGAGGAGGACCTAGAAGCTGTTTTTGAACGTCGAGTTCATGAATTTTGTAACTTCGTGAATGGAATAATGCACCTCAACCAAAGATACACGAATTGGATGCGAATTTCCAAGACTGCAATAGAAAAAGGGTTTAATACATTCGATTTACTTGGTACGGTTCTCATTAGACTCTATAAAGCAGAATTGCCCATCATTGAACAAGCCCAAGTCACATTCTATACGGATCCGAAAGCGATTGAAGCACCATACGAGATGGCATTGGAGGTATATAATAAACGTGATGAGAGAGCAAGGACTATTCATGATGAAGATGTCGATATGTTTTATGGATGTGTCTTATGCCAGTCGTTTGCACCGACTCATGCGTGTTGTATAACTCCCGACAGAACAAGTCTATGTGGTTCTATTAACTGGTTTGATGCGCGTGCTGCCGCCAAAGTTGATCCCAAAGGTCCATTGTTTGAGGTACCTCCTGGAGAATGTAAAGATAAGTTTGCAGGGGAATATACTGGCGTTAATGAAATGATAAAGAAACGATCATTAGGAGAAATAGATCGAATCTTCTTATATTCTGGCATGGAATTTCCACATACTTCATGTGGTTGTTTTGAAGCGATAGATTTTTACATCCCCGAAGTAAACGGTCATGGAATTGTTGATAGGAACTTTGGAAATGTGGCCATTAATGGGTTACCGTTCAGCGCTATGGCTAATCAAACCGGTGGGGGCAAGCAAATGCCCGGATTTAATGGAATTAGCATTCAATACATTGCCAGTCCAAAATTCCAGCAATATGATGGAGGACACAATCAAATTGTATGGATGAACAGCTCTGTAAAGGATCGCGTTGCTGAATTTCTTCCAGCAGACTTAATAAGCAAAATTGCTACTGAAAATGAAGTGCAAGACATTAATCAACTGAGAGATTGGTTGAAAGAGAACAATCATCCTGTCGTGGAAACTTGGACTGAAATGGAAGAAGAGGAGGAAGAGGAAGAAGGGTATGAAGAAGAAGGCGCAATGATCCCGATGGGAACTCAAGCCTTTACCGTACCCGGCGCTGGTGGAGCGGGTGGATTCAAAATCATACTGAAGAACTGCAAGATCCATGCTGAGGCTATAATCATCAAGAAAATTGAGCCTCGCAAAAAGAAATAATTTCTTATTATTTTTTTCTATACTTTTTT
>Ga0315542_1002804_pt1 | contig 10452 bp, 6 predicted proteins | sample SalMarSW160120MG_FD_202541 | JGI IMG/M metagenome (GOLD analysis project Ga0315542, IMG submission 202541) | Salt marsh sediment microbial communities from the Plum Island Ecosystem LTER, Massachusetts, United States - Salt Marsh Sediment SW1601-20 ... | reverse complement strand
ATTCAGATTGGATGATCCTTCAAAAAGTAGAAATACTGGTTATCATGAAGTGCCTGTAACCGTAGAACCTCCAGATGATATATCATACTATCATAATATTATTGAACTAATTGATGGAGTATATACAAAGCAAATTCCAATCATGGAACTTAATGAAACAACTAACTTCTTCGAAGATGTCTTTATTCCAGAAAAAGATTCTTTAATGATAAAAAAACCAGAATTAGATCTTAATCATTTGATAAACTCATTAAAAACTGGAATGGGGAATTTCTTAGAACTGTCATTAACTCCGCTTTTTATTTTGCTAAATTCTTGGAGTCAAGAAATACTGAAAAAAACTTTTTTTAATAATACCCAAATGCGTCAAGATTTAGAAGACTTGAAATTGAATTTATCAAGTGGTATGATTGATATTCAAAAAACCTTTAACTATTCCTTACACGATGAATTAGAAAAACTTGATATTTTTATTGATGACAATCTAGATATCTTGGAAGAGAAACAAGAAAATTTAACTGAGTTCATGAAAGAGTTTAAAGAAAAATTAATAACTTTGACTCAAAATACTCTTGAAGAATTTAAAACTCCAATATTCACAGAAATTTTAAAGCAAATCGAGAATTCGACTGCCAATCTTGATAGTATTAATAGAAAGAATGTAGAAATATTTAAAGACCTTGAAAAAAACACCATTGCATTACAAGAAGCGTCCAAAATATTAGAACCTTCTAAGATTCGAATAATTGGAAGTTTGGAGGAACGTTGTGAAAAAATATCTGAAAATACTAAAAAGAAACTAAAAAATACTGAAAAGAATTTTGATAATCTTGAAAAAGAATCTAAAAAACTCCTTGACGATTTAAAAGCCGCAATTTTGGTTTTGGAAGGTTCAAAAGAGCCAATACTAAATAAAATCGAACGATTAGAAGATGATAAAAAGAATTTATTAGAAAAAATCAAAGAATTAAAACTAACAAATGACAAATTATTAGAAAAGGTTAAAACAATAGAAGGAGGAGGAGAAAAATGATGGATAAAGTTGAAATCCAACCTCAAGCATTTAAAAAAATCATTTTTCACAGTTTACGATTTGCAAATAGTAATCTGGAGGAAAAACAAGAGGTATTAGGAATTTGTATAGGTAATGTCTCTGAAATTGAAAATATTATTTCTGTGATAGACACAATTCCAGTTATTCATGGGGATCAGATTGAGATCGGACTTTCTAAAGAACTTCATGAACTATTTGAGCAAATCAAAAAAGATCTTAATTCTGAAGAAGACAAAATTATTGGATGGTATCTCTCACATCCGGGTTATGATCTTGAATTAACTGATTCTGATAAAACAATCCAATTATATTTTCAAAATGAAACTAATCCCAATGCTATTGCGATGGTATTTGATCCATTAAAATTTCAGAAATCTGATAATTTTGGATTGAAATGTATTAGATTGAAGGATTACAACCAGCCTAAAACATCTATAGAGCTTGAAACCTTTATCAAAATTCCGAATACATTAGATTTTTTCAAATGGGTTAAAAGCTTGATAGAAGATTCTCAAAGAAAGATACCTCAAATCATTAATGAATACAAAGAAGTTAAAAAACCTGATCTTGAAGAATTACAAGAAATACCTAAACCCGAAGAATTAAAAAAGGAAATCTCAGAATTCGATAAAAATGTTGAAGCATTGTCGAATGGAATGGAACAAGGATTAGATGCTTTTTCTGAAGATTTTTTAAAGATATACAAGGATCAGATCGAAAATTGGACTAACGATATAAAAAATGGATCCTTGAAAGGAACAGAATACATACGCAGTTCGTTAAACCAATTGAATAGGACGATTAATAAAGGATTGGAGGGTTTACGAGGGTATTTTAAAGCAAAATTCAATGAAATTTCGAAAGTTTTTGTAAAAGGAATTACTGAGTCTTTAGAGAGCAGAATTAATTCCCAGAAAAAAATTGAAACGGATATAATGGTAATTACCGAGGAAATATCAAATTTCATCGAAAAAGCAATAAGTAAAAGCTTTAATGATATCAATTCAGAGTTGAATTTAGATATTTCTAAATTAGAAAATCAGTTAATTACTAATGAGAAACAGATCAAAAGAATAGAAGAGTTAATACAAAATAACTCAACTAAAGTATCACAACTTCGTTCTTTGATTGACAATTTTTCTGAAGACATGATCGAAAAAGGAGATAAATCCTGCGATCCTTTTGAGCAGAACTTGGTTAAACTCATTCAAGATCAAAATATAAATTTTACATCTATTAATGAAAAATACAAAGAAATCGAACAATTAACCGAAAGATTGCAGAAATTAATTTCTGAAATAAGACAGATTAAATAAATCTTAAAAATTATGCATGAAACTCCAAAGTAGCTAACTTGCTTATATGAAGTTTATACTTAGGGATATTCGTTCCCAATCTTTTTAATTTATTATGAGTTGCTAATTTACTAAGAATCCTACCAATTCGGTCTGCTCTTATATCAACTCCATAATTTTCTTTTAAAACAGAATTTATTTTATATGAAGATAAAATTACAACACTGGAAATGTTTTTTTCACATAGCATTTCAATTGCTTGTTTGATAAGTCTCAGTAGATTCTCTTTATCAGTTTGATTTTCCATATTCAATATATGTTATCTTTTAATATTTTTAAAATTTTCAACTCTTATTTTTAAATTCAATTGTGAGAGAAGGAATTTATATAAGAAAATATGCATTAGTATAATGATATATTGGGTAATATGATTATTAGAGAACTTCTACTATGAAAACTAAACATACCAAATCGAAATTTAAGAAATCTTTAAATCAAGCATTTAAGAAAATAATTTATAAGGAAATTATAGTTGATGGTCAAGAACCACCGAAATCTTATGCATATGAAAAAAAGTTTTATGGGATCTATTCAATATTTCTCTTCTATTCTTTTTTAATGTTATTTGCAATAAATTATCCCAATAATTTAGGAGTAAGTATTTTAACTCTAGGTAATCCCTTTGCTTTTGGAAATGCTATTATTGGTTTATTTCTTTCACTTTCTTTTCTTTATAGTAGCGACAAATTTCGAACCTTTATTTTTGAAAAGTATTCTGTCATTAAGCAGATCTTTCTTTATGCAGGAATAGTTTTAAGTTTATACTTTTTTTTCGTAGGGGTTTATGATTCAGGTTTGAATCTCATGAGTTATTTATTAGCATTATCAATGTTTTGGTTAGTATTATTAAGTACGAGATTTTACATGTATTCTCGAAAATTTGCCACGAAAATTGAATCACGGGCGATTGTTAAATATTCCTTAATTCGGAATTTTGGAGCATTTATAACTCCTTATTTTATTTTAGCTGTATTGATAACTTTAGCTCTCTTTTACAGAAGCTTGTTAGTCTTTTTATCACTCGATTTCTTCGGACCGTTCGCTCCAAATGAAGCCGTACAAGTATATCAAATTGAAATGCGACTAGTAATGCCCCTCATATACTTTAGTTTAATTTTAACTCTTATTTTCATTCTTTTTGAATTTGTGTTCACTCGTAGAAAGGCTGAAACAAGAAGGGCAGGTCTTTATGATAATTATACATTCTCACTTATTGTACTATTTATTTTCTTTTTTCAAATACTCCAAGTGAGTATCTATTTAATATTACATCCAGACACAATAAATGCTTTAAAAGCGACCGTTGGAGCAACTAGTGCCACAATTACCTACATATTTGTGTTTGAATTTGTAATTTCAATGTTTTTCTTATATAGAATAGTTAAAAAACTAGGGCGAAGCTTGGGATGGCGATTATTCATATTTAAGAAGGATGGATTGATCTTATTAATTCTTGGATTTGTTTTCGCTCAAACATTATCTCGATTTGCTCTTCAAACACAAGTGCCTAATCAAGAAATCACGGTCTTGGGCCAGTTTCTTATGGCTGATAAATATATTGTTTCTATAATCATGATTATATTTTTGGGGATAACACTTCTAATATATTACTTAAAACCACACGAAACTTCAATGTTTATTAGATTACAAAAGGAAACCGTTTCAGAAGAAGAAAAGGATCTAGATATAGTATACAAATTAATCAGGAGTGAATACATAAGAAGAGGAGAAGCATACCCTGTTGAAATACTTGAAAGAGAGCTTATTAAAGCCACACATCTCTCAAAGCAAAAGGTTAATTCTCTAATTGGAAATCTCGCTTACCGAGACATTGACATTAAGATATTTAACAAAAAAGATGATACGGGGCACGTAAGGAAATATGTAGATTTTGTTTCTGTAACCGAAAAATTTGATAGAAAAGGGGTTGCTAAAAAGAAAGCAAAAAAGTACTTAAGTGAAAGGTTAGTGGATACCATGCGTAAGAGGGGTAAAACACTTAAACTAAGTACTTCAACTAATAATGAGAAGGCTTCCGATCAATTTCTAAACTCCTTATCTACGAACTATTCTAAAAAGGTACAAGAAGAGGCAGGACAGAAAGGAACTACAATATTTTTTAAAATGAATCAAATTCCAGCAACTTTGCAAGAAAGTATATTGGATCTTCTAAAAAAGGAGTTTATATATCGAATTGAAAATGAAGACAAATATCCTGATATCCATTTTCCTATATCTGAAATTGCATCTCAAATACAATTAGAAACGAGAATTAATCCTGGTGAATTATACCCTATTTTAGAGAATTTAAGTAGACACGATATTGAGTTTGAACTTATTGCAAATCCGGATGAACCAGAAGATAAGTTAATAAGTTTCTTTCCGATTGCTGATGAAGATATGTTATATAGTTTGATGAGCTTTAGAAATGAAGAATTCTTAAAGATTAGAACTCGAATAATAAAACAATTTTTTAAATTTTTTAATCGAAAAAGAGTAATGGCTACTTTTGGTAAATTAAAAAACAAAATACCTAATAACTCTGAGGAACAGAAAGCTTGGAGGGAGCTGTTGACACGATTGAATGACAATTTTAAAGATTTCTCATTAATTCAAGAAAAACTTATTAGTGGAGCCAATATAAAAACTGTTTTAAGAAAATTTCCTGTTAAAAACATTTAAAACTTTAATATACATATAGGACGTTTCATTTCTTTTTCTTATTTATAGTGGTGCATGGATCATTGAAATTTAACATTTCAAAAACTTTCATCGGACTCTCATCCTTTCAAGTTTTAGCGATGTTTCGAAGGGGTTTGTTCTATACCTATTTATCCATCTATTTTAGAGATTTTCTTGGATTAAGTGTCACTGAAACGACACTTTATGCCACCCTACCAATGATAATGAGTGTTATATTTCAAAATTTTGTTTGGGGACCTATAAGTGATAAATTTCAGCGACGTAGAACATTGATAATATTAGGAGAAATTTTAGCTGGAATAGGTACAATCTTAGTTTGGTTAATCCACTATGGCATTAATAATCTATTTATTGCTGGATATGTAATAATTTTAGGCTTGTCAATCATTGAAATATTTTGGAGCATGAGTAACATAGGATGGAGTGCGCTTATTAGCGATTTGTATCCCTCTCTTCATAGGAGTAAAGTGATGGGGCAACTAACTTCAATTGGAGGTGTGGGTAGGATTATTGGGATTTCTATCGGAGGTTTATTATACGATAATGGTTTTGGTTTTCGTGATGGCCCTCTTTTTTTTGTTGCATCCTTAGTGATGTTTATTTCTACACTCCCAATGTTATTTACTCCCGAGGGGGGGATAAAGATAGACAAGTTTGAGGAGCCCAACAAAGAAATGGGTAAAGAAACACCACCTAATTTTAAAATTATATTTTGGATATTCATTTTATCACTAATATTTATTAATTTTGGAAGAAATAGTATTGCGATACCGTATTCCCAATATTTAACTTTAGAATCTGGGTTTAACGTAAATAGTATTGTCTTAAGTTATATTGCTAACACAAGATCAGTCGCAGTTCTATTAATAGGATATTCTGCAGGATTCTTAAGTAAAAAGATGGGACATGCAAAAACATTGATACTAGGGACGTCTTTATCCATAGCAGCATTATTAATCACTGCATTATCCCCGAATTTATTTCTCATTTTTGTAGGAAGCTTCTTAATCGGTACTGGAGATGTAATAATTACCGCTTCATCCTATGCTTTAGCATCAGATCTAATTCCTGCTAAAATTCGCGCGAAACTTTTTGGAGTGTATAATACAACATTTTTCTTATCGTGGGGAATTGCTGGAACGCTAATAACCGCACCTATAATTGATCTTCTAATTTACCAAGGTTTTAGTGAAGTTTTTGCTTATGTTATATCCTTTATCATCGCTGCTTTAATATCAATTATTGGATTAGCGATATTCATAACTTTAGAAATAATCTTAAAAATAAAAAAAAAGAAAAAAATAATTAATCGACTAATTTCATAATCTTTCCGTGATGCTTAGGGATTGGTTGAGATCCACAAGAAGAGCCCATCCAACACACTAATTGATCTCCTTCTTGATGCATTGGTTTACCACAATGACTAGGAACATCTTGTGTTTCTCCACATTCCACACATTTTAATTTTGGCACTTTTTCTACAACCTCTTTCTTATCAGATTTAAAATCTTCTTTCTCATTGGTGATATATTTATCTGGTTGTTTTTTAAATTCAACCAAACATGATTGATTACAGAAATAATACTTTTTTCCATTGAGCTCATATTCAATCCAATCTTCTGGTTTTCCCACCATTCCACAAACTGGATCGGTCACAAGATTTTCTGATTCAGCTTGTTTATGCATGAGTTTTGGATTAATATTATCGAAATTTATATATTTTTCTGGGTTAGATTTGAATTCTTTCTCGCATCCAGCGCTACAGAAATAATATTTCTTATCTTTGTATTTGTATTCAATCGATTGGCTTGGAATGATTTCCATACCACAAATTGGATCTATTACCTTTTCTTCTGTTAATAACTTCATTTCTTCTAATTGTTGTTTTGTTCTAGGTTCATAACGTTTTAGGAATAAAGCATTTGTTACAACTGAAACAGAACTAGACGCCATAAATATTGCTGCTAAATATGGTGGTAGAAAGAAACCTGTTAGAGTATATAATAATCCAGCTGCTAATGGTATACCAATCACGTTATATATTAACGCCCAAAATAAGTTAGTGATCATTTTTCGGTAAGTCTTCTTTGACAGATTAATAGCTGCTACTACATTTCTTAAATCTCCTCTCATAAGGACAATATCTGCAGTTTCTATTGCAACATCGGTTCCAGATCCAATAGCTATACCAACATTAGCTTGAGCTAGTGCTGGAGCATCATTTATACCATCACCTACCATAGCAACATTAAGATCTTCATCAGATTCTTGCAAATCTTTAATGACTAAAGCTTTTTCATTTGGTAAAACCTCAGCTAAAACATGATCTTCATCGAAATTTAAGTCTCTGCCAATACTCATTGCAGTTTGTTTATTGTCTCCTGTTAACATGTAAATTTCTAAACCTTTTTTTCGTAGTTCTTCTATAGCATAAGGTGTTTGTTCTTTGACTTTATCTGAAATTCCTAAAAGACCTTTTACTTCTTTATTTATGCTAATTAATATCGTTGTTATCCCCTTTTGCTGATATTCATTAAATTTTTCTCTAAATCGTCCGAAATCAATGCTATTATCTTCAAATAACTTCTTATTACCGACGTGTACAATATTATCAGAAATTGAGGTAATGATACCTTTACCTGGAATTGCTTCGAAATCTCTTGGAGAAATCAAAGATAATCCTCTCTGATTTGCTTCTTCGATTATGGATTGTCCAATAGGATGTTCGGATCCCATTTCAGCACTTCCAGCGTAGAAAAGAATTTCGTTATCATCCATTCCTTCTTTTTTCAAATCATTTTCTGAATAAATCACTGATACTTTAGGTTTTCCTACTGTTAGAGTTCCAGTTTTATCAAAAACGATTGAATTAATATCATTTACTGCCTCTAATGAATCTCCACCCTTCATTAAAATGCCGGTTTCTGCTCCTTTACCCGTACCGACCATTATTGCTGTTGGTATGGCTAGACCTAATGCACAGGGGCAAGATATAACCACAACGGAGGAAAATACTAACAAAGCAATCTCAAGAGACACTCCAGCAATGAAAAACCAATATAAAAATGCACCCGTAGCTATAATCACTACAGCAGGAACAAAGTAATTACTGACCCTATCTGCTAATCGTTGTCGTGATCCCTTCCGGGCTTGAGCTTCTTTCACAAAATCAATAATTTGGAATAAAACGGTATCTTTTCCAACCTTTTCTGTAATTATTTTAATTAAACCTGTTTGATTTACTGTGGCTCCTATAACCTTATCATCAACTGTTTTTTTAACATACTTACTTTCTCCCGTAATCATTGATTCATCTATTTTTGTTTTTCCTTCAGCTATTTTTCCATCAACAGGTATCTTTTCTCCGGGTCTGACTATTAACTTGTCTCCAATTTCAATTTCCTCAATTGGAATTTCAATTTCTTTACCATCCTTCAATAGAGTTGCTGTTTTTGGTTGTAGTCCTATCAATTTTTTTATTGCTTCAGAAGCCTGTCCTTTAGTTTTATGTTCTAAATATTTACCGATTAAAATGAAAGCAAAGATCATACTCATTGCATCATAAAAAGCTTCTCCAGAAATGAAGAAAGTTGTGAATAATGAATAGACATAAGCAGTAGTAGTACCTAATACGATTAAGACATCCATATTGGTTGATTTATTCTTAAGCGATTTATATGCTCCTCCTAAGAAGAAAGAACCTGAAATGGCATAGTTAGCAGTAGCAAGAATTGCTAAGATAAGATTTCGAGTAAATGTTGGAGGTACGACGAAATTAATAGGGCTAATGATTGCTGCAAATATTAAAGAGATGATTAGCAGACGTAAACGGTATCTCATTTCTTTTTTATGTTGCTCAACTTCTTTATCTATAGCTCCAGCGGCTTTTTCAATGCGATAGCCAAAATTTTTGACTCTTGAAAATATTTCTTGTTCTGTTAATTTTGATTCGTTAAACTCTATAAAAAATTTCAAAGCCTCATAATTTTGCCTGACATTATGAATCCCATCAATCTCCTCAATTTTTGTTCCTAAATTTTCAAACGCTTCTTTTGAAATATTATCAACAACTTTAAGATCCATCTTCGCTAATGAAGCTTTATATCCTAAATCTGTAATAGCTTTATTAAAGATATCATAATTTGTGACTTTTTTATCATATTCTACAGTAGCTTCTTCATTTGCAAAATTAACTATTGAACTACCGACTCCGTCAAGACCTTTTAATTTAGTTTCAATTTTTAATGCACAACTAGCACAAGTCATTCCACCAAGCTTGATTTTTACCTTTTCTTTAGGTTCTATATCGTTTCACCATTAAATTTGCTACTTTATTATATTAAATGCCGTTATTATAGCTATGGGTTATAAAAAGTAAAGTAATAAAGCTCGATTTATATTCAAAAAAGTGTAATGTTCAATAATGTTATATTTTATAATTAGAAAATTAAGAATGTTTATTTTGATATTTTTTAATGGCATCATGAAGCGCATCAGCTGCGAGATTACTGCAATGCATTTTAATTGGAGGTAATCCATCTAGTGCTTCGGCGACATCATTTCTTGTGAGTTTTAAAGCATCTTCTAATGTTAATCCTTTAGCTAATTCTGTGATCATAGAAGATGTAGCAATAGCTGCTGCGCAGCCAAATGTTTGAAAACTAATATCATCGATTACTTCCTGATCTCCTTCTATTTTTACCTTAATATAAATATACATTAAATCTCCACAAACAGGATTTCCATGTTCTCCAACAGCGTCCGCATCTTTTATTTCTCCCATGTTGCGAGGATTTTTAAAATGTTCCATTACTTTTTCAGAATAGATAATTTATCACCTTATATTAAGAATTAGTGCAATTAAATTATAATTATAAAAATGAATGGTTATACCAAAAAAATAAAATTCAGTTTAGAATAAGTAATTTTCTCTTTTTTGGCAATGATACCTTCTCAACTCCTAAATCTTTTACATGATCAACTGCTTCTATTAATTTCTTTGCCGATTGATGGAAAAAGCACACTTCTCTTGGTTCTAAAGCTTTTACCATCTCTGCAAGTTGATTTTTATCTGCATGTAGTTTTATTTGGAGTTGGGGTGCGAATGTATTCAATAATAATGCTCTAAAAGGAACAATCCATGTGTCAGTAAATTCAATCTCATCACCTCCCTCAACTAATTCAATTCCTGGCGATTCATGAATTGAACCAGCTAAAAAAACTAGATTATGAGGATTTCTCCCGACACTATTTATAATATTACGGATAATTCCGTAGGATAAGTCAGGTGGATGAGATATAATAATATTATTTCTTTCTCTTAAGAAATTTAAATCATCT
>Ga0315542_1002803_pt1 | contig 10456 bp, 8 predicted proteins | sample SalMarSW160120MG_FD_202541 | JGI IMG/M metagenome (GOLD analysis project Ga0315542, IMG submission 202541) | Salt marsh sediment microbial communities from the Plum Island Ecosystem LTER, Massachusetts, United States - Salt Marsh Sediment SW1601-20 ... | reverse complement strand
AATGCCGCTAAGAGAAAAGAAGCAGTGGTTCCTGCACCTCCTCCGGCTCCAATTCCCCCAACGAAGGAAGAAACACTCCTGGCTGAAATACGTGATCTTTTGAAGAAATAAGTGTCTTTTAACCACGGGGTTACATGGGGTATCACTGAGTTATTAACTGGGAATTATAACAGTGTTACTTTGTGAAAACTCTGCGTGACACCGCGATAAAAAAGTCTTTCTATTCGAAAATAAATAATTACTTTTTGTACTAACCTGATACAAAATATTGAAGGGTTTATCTAAATTTACCCGACGATTAACCTTTCTTTATGAAATTCAAAATCTTCTTCCTTTTACTAATCATCACTTTTTTCATAAGCTCTCATTCAGCTTCAGCTCAAAAGAGTCAGCAGGAATTGAAGATCTGGTTTAACAAACCTGCAGATAACTGGAATGAACTTCAGACAACAGAAAAGGGTAAATCGTATCTCTTCATCCCAGGAAAAACAAGTCTTATAATAAACTGATGGATATAGCAATAAGAACAGAAAACCTTTCAAAACATTATGGAAAGCTGAAGGCTGTCGATGCCGTTTCTATCAATGTGAGGAGGGGTGAAATATACGGCTTCCTGGGTCTTAACGGAGCCGGAAAAACAACAACTATAAGGATGCTCCTGGGTCTTGTAAATCCTACTTCCGGAACATCTTACCTTGATGGTGAACTGGTAAGGCCAGGTAATTCATCTCTCTGGAAAAATGTAGGGTACCTGGTAGAAATACCCTTTGCTTACCCCGATCTTACGGTCAGGGAAAACCTCGAGCTGATAAGACGCCTGAGACTCATTAATGACAAAAAATGTGTCGATAAAATTATTGAAAAGCTTGACCTTGAACGATACAGCGGGGTAAGTGCGAAAAACCTGTCACTTGGCAATGCCCAGCGGCTGGGGCTTGCAAAAGCATTGATTCATGAACCAGATATACTTATGCTTGATGAACCGGCTAACGGGCTCGATCCTGCCGGCATTGTAGAGATCAGGGAAATGTTGAAGGATCTGGCTACCAGACAGGGTGTTACAATTTTCATTTCAAGCCATATCCTGGGCGAAATCTCTAAATTTGCATCACGAATAGGCATCATCCATGAAGGAGTTCTGATACAGGAATCATCAGCATCAGAAATGGAGATATTAAGAAAAATATGCCTCCGGGTAAAGACTCATAACAACACAGGTGCAAAAAAAATCCTGGAGACAAACGGATTTACTATTAAAGAGACAGAAAACGGAATCCTTGAAATATTTGACAAAGAGGCAATCTCAAATCCGGAAAAAATAGCAGTACTACTGGTAAATTCGGTTAATCCTCCAGTGATGCTTAAGGTCGATGAGGAAGATCTCGAGACATTTTTTCTCAGAGTGATCAATACGAAAGGAGGTTCAAAATGAAAGAATTTTATGCCGCACTTCATACTGAGTTTACTAAAGTGTTGAAATCAAGGATGCTTTGGGTAACTATTCTCTTCTTTGCATTCATTGCGCTGATGATGGGAATGATCATGCTGGCCGCAAAACATCCTGAAATTGCTAATAAATCTGCCATTCTCAGTACAAAAACGTCATTTATAAGCCAGGCTTCCTGGTTTGCTTACAATGGATTATTGATTCAGCTTGGACTCGTCCTTGGTGTCCTGGGACCGGGAATTGTTGTTATCTGGATCTTTGGAAGAGAATATTCCGACAGGGTAATTAAAGATATTCTTGCATTACCGGTATCGCGCGGAAAAATTGTTGTAGCTAAATTTCTTATAGCCCTTGCCTGGAGTATCCTGCTGATAATAGTCTTGTATGGGACAGGATTAATTGCAGGTTTTGCAGTAAAGCTGGATGGTTGGAGTAAGGAGGCATTCAGCAATAATATTGTCAAATTTTCCCTCAGCTCACTAATGACAATTGTTCTTTTTACACCAGTTGCATTGGTCACCAGCATCAGTCGTGGTTACCTTTTACCAATGGGCTTTCTTATACTAATACTTATCATTACCCAGCTTTCCTTTGTTGGTCTGCCCGGGATCACTCCATATTTCCCATGGGCAATTCCGGGAATTTACAGCGGCGTAGCCGGCCCCTTCAGTCCGAAACCGGGGGTAGCCAGTTATATTATCCTTGGGTTGACTTCAGTATTGGGTTTTATCGGGACTGCTGCCTGGTGGAGATATGCTGATCAGCATTAGAATAACTCAGAGAAGTCGCAGGAATAGTTACACAGAGCTTCACAGAGTTAGCACAGAGGGCCACAAAGTAACTACTCTATGGTTTCGGGCTAAAGCCCTCATTATCTGTCACTTCTCAAACCCCGGACTTAAGTCCGGGGTTTGAAGGCTCATCATTCAGGCGGACTTTAGTCCAAAACAAAAAAATGATTAATTTTATTCTTGTCTTATCTCTCGGGAGTTGCCACAGTCTTTATGCCTCAACCCGATCCCGGAAAGATACTGGAGGGGAAAAATGCACTGAAAGTATTCGGATTAGTATCCAATATTACGACAGATGAAAATAAAACATGTTTTGATATTTCTTCAGGCCATTATACTTTTAAATCTCAGTTTATCCGTTAACCTATGAAATATATTTTATTTACAGCTTTATTCCTGTCAATCATAAAACCTGCATCCGGACAATTAACTCTTGGAATAGAAATTACAGGACTAAAAAACGATAAGGGAGTTATTATGCTACAGCTGTTTGATGAAAATGAGAAGGTTATAGGCCAGGAAAAAGGAGAGATAAAAGATAACAAGTGTATAATCAGTGTCAGGGATCTTAAGCCCGGCAAGTATGCCGTAAGGTATTTCCATGATGAGGACCTCTCAGGGGTGATGGAAACAAATATGCTTGGAATCCCTAAAGAAGGTTATGGATTTTCAAATAATGCAGCCGGTCCATTTGGTCCGAAACCTTTCAAAGAGTGGTTGTTCGATCTTGAGAAGAACAAATCAATTACGATTAAAACCAGGTACTGACATTATCAGTCAAAATATATCTTTTTGCCATTTTGGCGTTGCGCCCCTGAACCTCTGCGCCCTGATACATTTCAACATCTTTTCAAAAAACCATTCTGATTGAAATATAAAAGATTTATTACAGTCTTTGTTGCAGAGTTTATAAATTTGGAAAAAAATTTCGGAATGGCTGAAAGAAAATCGGCAGTAATAATTGGTGCCGGAATAGGAGGATTAACAACTGCCGTGTACCTTGCAAAAAGCGGATATGATGTAAAAGTCTTTGAGAAGAATTCCGCTCCCGGAGGACGATGCGGGCAGTTCATCAGAGATGGTCACCGGTTCGACCTTGGTGCCACAATGCTTCTGATGCCAGGCATTTATCATTCAATATTTGATTCGCTGGGAATACCTCTTGTAGAGGGCAGGGATATTGTTCCTCTTAAAAACCTCTATAAAATATACTTCGACGACGGCAATGAAATTGCATTTACTACCGACAGGGAGATAATGAAGGCTCAGCTTGAAAAAATTGAACCAGGCAGCTTTGCAAAATCTGAAAAGTATGTATCAAACGGTTATAATATTTTTAAGCTCGGCATGAATAAGCTTATCGGCCGTAATTTCTATAATCTTTTCCAGCTAGTTAACTTTAAGAATATAGGACTCCTCTTCAGGCTTAAGGTTTTTATATCCAACTGGGCTTATGCAAGGAAGTTCTTTAAACATCCCTGTCTGCTGATGGCCTATACCTTTCAGAATATCTATGTGGGTCAGAGTCCGTTTACATCACCTGCTCTTTTTTCAATGGTCCCTGCTGCTGAACTTACCGAAGGCTCATTTTTTCCAAAAGGAGGTATGTTTTCAATTGTGGAAAGGCTTTTTAATGCTGCAGAAAAAGCAGGAGTTGAATTTTATTTCAACACTCCCGTTTCCAAAATTGAAACAGGTAAAAGTAAGGCGAAGTCAATAATTCTGGAAGACGGAACACATGTGAAGTCAGATATTATTGTTGCCAACGCTGATCTCCCGTATGTTTACCGGAACCTTTTACCTGAAAAGAGAAAATCTGCACATCTTGACAGGCTTAAATATTCATGCTCTGCTATTTGCTTTCACTGGGGTCTCAACAAAATATACCCTCAACTGGGCCATCACAGTGTGTTCCTTTCCGACGGATTCAGGAATGGCCTCGATAAAATCTTTATTGACAAGATAGTTAGTAATAAACCCAGTTTTTATGTCCATGCCCCGGCACAGACAGATAGCCTGGCAGCTCCTCCCGGACAGGAATCTCTTTCGATAATTGTAGCGGCAGGGCATATTGACAGGAACAAAAAGCAGGACTGGAACAGGCTTGGACAGGAAACACGTGCAGCTGTTATCGAACGACTTAAGAAACATGGTCTTGAAGATATTGAAGATCACATTAAATTTGACATCTGCTACACTCCTGAAAGCTGGGAAAATGCATGCAATATTTCAAGAGGATCGGTATTTGGCAGCCTGGGACATAACATTTTACAGATGGGTTACTTTCGTCCGCATAACCGGCACGACCGGTACAAAAACCTCTACTTTGTAGGAGGAAGTACGCATCCCGGAAATGGAATACCTAATGTACTGATGTCGGCAAAACTTGTATCAGAACGTATTTTAACAAAAAAATAAAATTTAATTTTATCCAATCCCTGCAAATGAACTCACAAAAGGAACAATTTCTTAAAATCTTCTATACAATTGATTTTCATAAAATAAAAGATCACCCCAATATTCTTATAGCTGCCGGTTTCTGGGAACAGGAAAGATATTGTGCAGCAAAGACTTGCTATAAGTTCATGAGAGCAATAGATGACCTGATTGACAATCATAAGGCAGCCAATAAACTTATTGCACCGGAAGAGAGAAAAAAATTTATTGCTAATGTAAATGACTGGATGAAAATGGTTATTGTATCGCAGGATTGTAATCCTGAACAGAAAGAGCTCATTGATACAATTGAGAGGTTCAGTATTCCTTTATGGCCGCTTGAGACCTTTGCCAAATCAATGATTTATGATATAAACAATAATGGTTTCCCGACACTCAATGACTTCCTGGAATATTCCCAGGGAGCTTCAGTGGCCCCTGCATCTATCTTTGTTCATCTCAACGGATTATCAAAGAAGAACGGCAGGTATGAAGCTCCCCCGTTTGATGTCAGAGATGCGGCCACTCCTTGTGCTATCTTCAGTTACCTTGTTCATATCATACGTGACTTCCAGAAAGACCAGCTAAATAACCTGAATTATTTTGCCGATAACCTGATCGCTAAACACAAAATCAACAGGACCCATCTTGCTGATATCGCACAAGGACAACCAATAAGTTTCGGATTTCGCAATATGATAAAGGAATATTATTTGCTCGCCGACGAGTATCGTCTTAAAACCTATGATGTAATCAGAAAAATACGACCTCTCCTGGAACCCAGGTACCAGTTAAGCCTGGAGATAATTTTTGATCTTTACCTTATGGTATTTGAGAGGATTGATATCAGTAATGGCAGCTTTACTACTGAAGAACTCAATCCGACACCTGAAGAAACAAAGGAACGAGTACTGAATATTATTATGAATTTCAGTTAAAATCATTACTTTTTTGAGTCTTTGGGAGTTTAAAAAGCTATTTTTTAACTACGGGGTTTGACTTCGGTGAGGGCTTCGCCGTTCGCGGAGTTGCCACGGGGTAACACTGTATAAAGATCTAAAGTCAACAGCTCTGAAAGAGCAAAATATTAATAACCCCCGGTGCCAACCTGGGGTAAAATGAAACAATATACTGACCAGCTCTGAAGGAGCTGAATATCATAAAGAAAATCATGCTTTTCTTAAAAAAATCAAATGGTTAAATAATTATTGTACTTAAATGCTGTTAAATATTTAACAGTTCTCTTGTCTTTGCCAGGTACCACTGTGTGATATAAGAATTATAATAATTGGTCTGCGCAGGCTTTAAAACATTGGAAGCCCCAAGATCCTCAGTCATCAGCCTGGTTATTTCATCATATAATATCGGACTTTTGTAGTGTATGAACCGGTGTCTGAGTGAATCGGGCAATATGGGTTTTATTTTTCCCTTGAATCGCTGAAAGGTTTTCACTGCCGGCAGAGGATTAATTTCTGTATCCAGGTTAATATTAAATTCTTTGAAAATAACATTTGTTAAAACGCTGTCATACAGCTTTTTATTAAGCTTCATCTCAAACGGAAGATCTGAGAAAAAATCTGCCAGACGGTTATCCCATAGAGGAACTATATAATCGTAGCCAAAAAACGAAAAGATCCTTGCTGAATTAACAACAAATTTTGCCTGCCTCTCTTTCCTGTCCCATGACTCTATGACTTTCCATGTATCACATTCATTGGCAGGTAATCCCAGTTTAATAAGTTCTGTTATTTCTGATTTATCCTGCCTGTTCAGTTTTATCAATCCGAAAAACTCTTTATAAATTATCGTGGAAATCTGATCTCTGTTTTTGTGTTTTTTCATTTCAGGAGTAAGATGGTTGCCTGCAAGCACATCGCCGGAGAAACCAGGAACAAAAACTGTATTATCAGGGATCAGATTATTCTCTTTAAGATATTTTACAGCAAAATACTCCTGCATGAAGAACATACTGGAGAGATTTGATGCAAACGGATAGTAACTCTTAAAAATATCATCATTTATATATCCGCTGATAAGTGCTGAATCATAAATAATATTTATCCATTTCAGCCTTAATCTTTTTGCTACCTCTCTTGCAGGATTAACTTCCGGATTATTCTCTGCACCATATGTGTAACAGAGTAAATTTTCAGGATGATACCTGGCACACATTGTTGCAATGAGCCTCGAATCGAAACCTCCTGATAAAGGTACTGCCAGGAATTTGTCGTGCAGCGCTTTTAAATGATTGTTGAATACAACGGAAATCAGTTCAGCCAGCTCTTCAGAAAGAGTATTGAAATTTTTATCAGTTATTCCGGGTATGCACGGATTGTAATAGAATCCCGATTTAAATGTATCTCCCAGGACAATATATGAGCCTGCCTCAACCTGATAAATATCTTTAATAAGCGTATTATTATTAATCACATAACCTGATGATAAAAAGCTGTTTACCGTCATTATGTCGAGCTGTAAATCAGGTTTATCGGCCCCAAGCGTATAACAATCATCGCTAATTATATATTGCTCATTTGAATAAGTATAAAAGAGAGGATAGTTGCGTAATCGGTCTGTAGCTGCCCATATCTCATCTGATGATTTAATGATTACTGAAAATTGACCGTTTGCCTTGCTTAATAACTCAATGAAGTCTGATAGTTTTTCTGCTCCTGTGAAATAATCAATTAGCTCCCCGTTAACCAGGTAATTTGCCCCTGACCAGATATAACCTGTAGCCCAGACTATTTCGTTGGTTTGCCAGCCAGGGTGCAACAAACTGATTTTCATAATAGAAGGAGTTTAATCAACACAAGGGGCGCACCGGTCACAATGATTGTAATAATTGTAAAAAAGATTGCTCTCCAGATTTTTACTCCTCCCAGGTGCAGTGAATAAAATGTTATGAATATCCAATAGATAAAGCTGCATCCTGCGAAGAGTATTATGGTGCACAACAGATCTTTCAGTATAAGTGCCCCTGTTAAAAGTGCTGCCAGCCTGATAAATAACAATAACAGGTTCATCAGAAATGAAAGACGCAGCTTTTGTCTTATCAAAAAAGTATATGATACAGGTGATCCCGCAAAAACAAACAGAAGCCATGGGCTGAGTATTGAAGCAATTCTTCCGCTCTCTGCCCATTCGTTTCCGAAAACAAAGGAAAATATCTCCTGCCCCCACAGCATGACTGCCAGAAATGGTATCACTCCCAAAATAAACAGATTTTTATATGTCCTGAAGGTCAAATCAGATATATCCTGCTTCCTGGCATTCAATTCCGAGGCCTGTCTGTAATAGACTTCGGCAACAGCCTGGCCGATGAATTTCGAGGGCTGACTGATAATCTTTTGAGGCAGTGTATATATACCCACAACGGCCTTGCTGAAAACTGACATGAATACATATACAGGCAATTGTATGCTGACTTCATTTAAAAGATCTGATGGCATTTTATAAACAGGGTAACTGATATATTCTTTACCTCTCAGCCAAGCCTCTTTCAATTTACTCATTGTGATCCTGCCGACATTTTCCCCCCCCCTTCTGAAAAGGAACCATAATGGGAAAAGCTGTCCGAGACAGGCACCCATGACCAGCCCGAAGCTGCCGGTATGAAATATCCCGAATGCTGTCTGAATTCCTGAAAGTGATCCTGACCTTATGACATTGGATTGCGATAGCCACCTATATCTTTTAATCCTGATCGACCAGTTCTGAAATATCCTTATGACACCAAAAAGCAATGAATAAACCGGCATTAACCATAATATCAACCTGCTGTGCTTTGTCTGAAAAAAAGAATCACCCCATTGATTCAGGAATATTAAAATAATAAAACTAAAAACAGTTACTCCTGCTGAAAGCATTAATGCAAATAACAATAATTGCTCTGCATGCCGGTCTGATTCGGGTATTACAAATGCCTTTTCATATCCTCCTGTTGTTATCATCGAAATAATTGATGCCGTAGTCAGAAAAAGGTAAAAAACACCGAATTCTTCCGGTAAGAAAAGTCGTGTTAAAAAAGGAAGGAAAAGGAAACCGATGAGCTGAGTAATTGCGGATCCGGAAAAAAGAGTTGTTACATCCTTTAAAAAGTTGTTCTTCAAAAATGAATCTCGCAAACCCATAAAAAATTATTTAATTTACACTCTGCAAGTTAAGATTTTATTAAGCTTAAAAATCAGCGATTCCCGTTCATTTTTATTATCTTGAATTTTTATTATTCTGCTAATAGAAATAATGATTTAACCATATTATTAAAAAGTACCTGATAATAAATTAAAATTATTGAACTTAAATTTGAAGAGGAGAATTTCTGGCCGTGTTAAGGCATGGAGATTATTTTATCATGTAGTTTGGCCATAATGACAGCGGGGCAATTTTTATTGCAGAAGCTGCCGCCGAAAACATTAAGTCTCTGAAGGGCTGTAAATTAAAGAATTATCTGAACTAAAACGCCGTTACAAACCCTACATTCAATCTTCCATAGCTTGTCCCGGAGAACTGATAGGTATACTCCGATACAAGCCGGACATTCCTCCTTAACAGGTATCCGGCATGAAGAGTAGCTGACTTGTAATCAAGGTCATCAAGATCAGAATCGACCCAGTTGAGAAGGCCGGTAAGATACCATTTGCTCATGTCTCCCTTAGGAGAAAAAATAACTTCTGCAAATCCTCCCTGCGTATTAACATCCGGCTTTTTTGAACCGTTCGATTCAAGGAATACCTGCGAATCTGTCCTTTTTACATATTGCACGTTAAGAATAAATTTATCCCCGAAATTGAGCTTAACATCAGGCCCCCATATTCTGATATTGCTGGTAAACATTCCTGATGTGTCAGGAAGGTCCTCTTTGCCGGTATACCCAAAAAGACCTACAGACAGGTTTTCACCTAATGCCTGTGACAATCTTAACATAAAGTTCTTATGTTCATCATTATCAAAGAGAAATTCCTCCCCAGTTGATTCTATTCCACAGCCGTTTAATATCTCTGCAATCACTGTCGTCCCGCCGGAAAATGGCTTTTCAAGCATAATTCCTCTTTCATATTTTAAGGAAGCTGAAGAATTTCCCGGTGTCACACTATAAATTTTATATTCTTCAAAAGTGTATCTCAGCTCATTTGGGAAAAGGGGATCAGAAGCCTGAAACTGACCAATATAAAAATTAATTCCTGTCTTAAAAAGATCGTGATACATCAGGAAAGCATCTTCAACTCCTACAATAGAACCCCCTTCGTTCATTAAAAAATATAAATAATATGATAATTTTTCTGATATTTCCCCGCCTGACAGCAATTTCAGAATATATGGTGAGGCAAATTCTACTTTCCCTGAATTTTCAAAGTTCAGCCCTGCAAAACCATCAAGTCTGAAAGCAAGGGGTAACTCTCTGAAAAGTGAAAGTCTGTCATCACCGGTTGGTATATAATATCTTGGCGATTCATATTCAGTCATCCTGAACCCATTAGCAGCAAACTCCTCTCCAAAGCTCTTGAGCCTTGGTACTGCGGGGGCATGGCATACCTGACAGCTTATTTGATACTTACGTGCAAAAGCAGGAATAGCATCACTTTTCCTGGCAGGGATAAATAAAAACAATATGCCTGCCACAACAATAGACCGTAAAAGAATATTTCTATTCATAAATGGTTGTTTTACATTACTTTAATAATCAGGGTAATATCGTCACCTTTGTTGAATGCTCATTAACTAAAACTATCTGAGATTCCTCCGGAGGGACTTTCAGTAAATCAGCTACAGGTTTAACAAG
>Ga0315542_1002799_pt1 | contig 10461 bp, 9 predicted proteins | sample SalMarSW160120MG_FD_202541 | JGI IMG/M metagenome (GOLD analysis project Ga0315542, IMG submission 202541) | Salt marsh sediment microbial communities from the Plum Island Ecosystem LTER, Massachusetts, United States - Salt Marsh Sediment SW1601-20 ... | reverse complement strand
AGCAGCTCCTCCTGAAATTTTAAAAACCTTACATCCTGAATCTTCTGAATCCTCTAAATCAAGTGGTTTTGGTATAGCTGCGATAATCATTGGATTAATAGGGTGTTGCTGTTTTTGGTGTGCTGGAGTACTTGCCATAATATTGGCGATGATAGGACTTGCTGAAGATGATGAGAAAGCTTTAGCTACAATTGGATTGATTATAGGAATATGTGGCGTCTGTGGAGGTGTCTTTCAACTATTTCTTATATTTGGATTATTAATGAATTAGTTATTTTTTATTTTGAAGTGTGTTGGTAAGCTTTCGTAATTCTCCTGAAATTTCAACTTCATAGTTCACTTCTTCATTAAGACTTTTAAATTTATCAGGTAATTTCTTAATATTTTGCATATAATACTGTTGAATTTCTTTTAAATTGGACATGTCAGTTATTAACCTCCCTTTATCTAAAATCTGATTCAACAAAATTTCGGAGTTTGGGGGTTTTGGTTCTTGTTCTAAGGCCATAATGTCTTTAATAAATATATCATTATTATCATATAAGCGATATAATTCTTTTTTACCAGGAAACGTAAGCTTATCTTTACTGGTTTTTATTCGCGGCTTTCCTTGAAATTCCACGAGCTTATATACAGCAGCAAGAGCAGGATCATCACGAGAGGTGACTAACTCTGTTCCAATTCCAAAAGCATCAATCGGAGCATTATTGTCTAACAAATTTTTTATTTTATATTCATTTAAATCAGAGCTGGCAACGATTATGACGTCTTTACATCCATTCGCATCTAATATTTTTCGTACTTTAAAAGAGTTTTCAATTAAATCGCCCGAATCTATTCTAACTCCAAAAATTTTATTACCATACTTACACGCTAATTTTGCTGCTTTTTCTGTATCGTAAGTATCAATTAATAATATTGAATTTTCGCCATAAATCTTGTAATAAAAATCAAAAGCATCTTCTTCTTTATCAAACCTTTGAACGAAACTATGTGCCATGGTTCCACTAGATTTTATACCCAATTCAAGGTCTGCTATTACATTGCTAGTGCCATTAAAACCAGCTATAAAACTTGCACGAGCAGCGTAAACCCCAGCAAGAGGAGAATGAGATCTTCGAGTCCCAAATTCGAGTAAAACCTTATCTGATGCTATATTCTTTATTCGAGAAGCCTTTGATGCAACCAGAGTTTGGTAATTTATGACATTTAATATGTAGGTTTCTGCCAGCTGGGCATGGAACATCGGTCCTTGGACGCGTATAACAGGCTCATTAGCAAAGAAAAAGGTTCCTTCTTTTAATGACCACAAATCCAAATTGAACTTGAAATTGGGGAGATAAACATCAAAAAAGTCGCAATCAATATTTCTGAATTCTTCCCGAGCTCTTAAGAATTCAATTGTTTTTTCTGTAAATCTTGCATTCTGCAAATAATATATTACTTGCTCTAATCCAGCAAATATCATGTAATTCCTATTCTTAGGTAGCTTTCTAATAAATAAATCAAATACAGCAATATCGTCTTCTACTCCATTTAACTTTTCTACATTTTCTTGATAATATGCTGCGCCCATCGTCAATTGATAAAAATCAGTTGCTAAAATCATGTTGATTTCATCTAAAAAACCAGAACTTACCATATAATTTCCCTCTCATTGGAGATTTAAATTAATTAAGATTTAGATCGTATTGATTTTTCTGATATTTTTTACAATATATAAGTTCAAGAAATTATCTCTTGTTAATTTTCCATTCAAATTAATCTTATTCCCTGCTATTAAGTTTAGTTTCTCCTGTAATCTCTCACTAATCCTAATTGACAATTCCTCAAAATTACTGATATCCGACTGATCAAAGTCATCTTTTTTTTGAACTCTCGGACCTAATCTGACATTCTTCAAAGAACCGATAAAGTATTTCGTTACGTTCTCTTGAAAGACTTGTTCTTTTTCCTCTATATTAGTGACTTCTGCCTCATAAATCGTGATGCTTTGATCTAAATATTTTTGGAAAAGATAATCATTAGAATTCTTATCAACTAACTTAACCTCCTCTGTGTCATCTAAATTAGAGATATTTATTGATTGGATCTCCTTTTCAAAGTCTTCAGGCAGATAGGTTAAATTCCAATCACTTAAAGTAAAAAAACCTTTTTTTAATGCAAAAATAAAGCCAACCCAGAAATGAGAGCAAAATCCCATCGCAGCACCAATACGGCAATCGCAATCCCTTTCCGGATTGTTAATATTTCGATCATTAATTATTAAATAAGACTCAGTTTCCCAGTTAAATCCTTTGAATTTTAATTCAATTTCATGAATATCAGGATTAACTACTTTAATAAAAGTTATTGATTCCCTATCTTGACCATTGATTTTTTCTATTGCTGAATTGATTCCCTCGGAAATAATCTCGAGTTCCTTTTTTTTGATCAAGGCGCTTATTTCTTCTTCTGAAAGGGAGTCTAAAATGAATTCTATCAAATCATTTTTATTAAATCTTGAATATCCCTTGATTTTAAAATCCTTACATATTTCTTTCAACTTATCTACATTTAAAGACTGAAATAAATATTTGAGATAAGTGCGATTATCTACTTGTCTTTGAACTGAACTCATTTTTCACTCAAATCTGAATATCATCATTTTATTATACAAATTAATTTGTCGCATTAAAAGTTTAATCATATCATCAAATGATTGATTTCAGATAAAATTTCGTTGCATTTTGTCAGTTATTGAAAAAAAATTAACTTAATATTTATAAGAATATCAAAAGTTTCGATGGTTTAAATGTATGAAAAGATTTAAATAACGGAACTATCTATTTGTATAAATAAGCATTTAATCAAAAAAAGATAATAAATAAAAACCATATTAGGTGAAAAAATTAATGAGTGATGTAGATCCGGAATACTTGAAGTTTTTTGGTGAGATCAAGTTTGCTGAGGAAAAAAGTATGAGCGCAAACGATTTCGAGAGGGCTCTAAATAGGCATTTGAAGAATATCGGCAAAATACCCCGAGGGCGTTATAAATTTGCTGAGATTGAGAATCCCTCTACTGATGATTTCGAGAAATCCTTTAATGAATATTTTGAATAAATAGAATAAAAAATTTTTTTGAACTACTATATAATTTAATTTATTTTAACCTTAATTCACGAGAAATATAATTTGAATAGCCCCATTCTTAATGAGCTATAAACTATTTATTTTTAATTAATGTCTCTAATTTAAAATTAAAAAGAAAATTATAAAATAACATGAATGTACTTAATGAGATAGAACATCTACACGTTGAAGTTAATAATATTCAACTACATGTAGCCACAATCGGTGTTGGAAAGCCCTTATTTTTACTTCATGGGTTTCCAGATTTTTGGTATGGATGGAAAAGCCTTATTCCACTGCTCAAAGATACTTATAAATTGATTATTCCAGATTTAAGAGGTTACAATTTATCCGATAAACCTAAGGGTGTTGAAAACTATGATATGAATATCTTGATTGAAGACCTAATAAATCTCGTTGACTATTTTAAATTTGATGAGATTTATTTAGCAGGACACGACTGGGGTGGTGTTATTGCATGGTGTTTCGCAGAAAAATATCCAGATAGGGTTGAAAAGATGATGATCTTAAATGCTCCACATCCCAAGATCTTTCAAGAGCAACTTTCTAAAAACAAAGCCCAACAGAGAGCTAGTTTTTACATATTTGAGTTTCTTAAACCACATGGAGAGCAATTCGTCATTAAGAATGATTTTAAGTGGCTTAAATGGGCAGTTTTTTCAGGTATGGATAAAAAGAAAGATTTTACAGAATACGACAAGCAAAAATACTTAAAGGCATGGTCCGAACCAGGAGCAATAGAAGGAGGAGTGAATTATTATCGGGCTAATCTTAATTTCAAAGCTTGGACGGGAAAAATCAAGGTCCCTACAATTGTAATTCATGGAATGGACGACGTCGCCGTATTACCTTCAGTTCTAGATGGCTTAGACGAATATGTGAAGAATTTAAAAATTGTAAAGGTAGAAAAAGCCTCTCACTGGGTAATGCATGACGTTCCCGAACTGATTGCTAAAAACATAAAAGATTACTTTATTTAAACTAACTTATAACTGCATGAATTTATTCAAAATAAATATCTAAAGAGATTAACCATAAATTTATATGATTACTGCACTATTATTTTAATGAATAATAAGATGAAGATTTAACTATATTATTTTACTTATTAACTTGTTAAAAACATTACTTTCAAATTATGACTTCTGATAATAATTGGTCCATTCAACTCGATTGGTTAAATATTATAAATATTTTAGGAATAGATAGGATTGAACAAATCCCAAAGTCTAAAAAATCAAGAGCTTTGAAGAAAGTGACTAAAGAGTATGGCTCAGAATTACTCAATACAATGAAACCTGGAGAACTAGACCAAATCGTAGCAAATGAGCTAAGGTCTGTGATGAAAAGAGAATTAAATGAGATTTCAAAAAGAAATGAAAAAATACAAAAAGAAATTCAAAGTAAAATGCTACCGCTTAAGAAAGGCAAAATTATTGGAATTAATATGAGTGATCTCAGAGACCTTGATCCTAAGGCAGATATTGAGGATATCATTAAATACTTTTCTAAAAAACTCAACGATAACGACGATGATGACGATTCAGATGATGAAGATGGACCTGATGAGGATAAGAATGGAATTTATATTTAAAATTGTAGAAAAAATGGTTTTTTAGCTTAGTTTTCTCTCTATGGCTGTAACGCTACTTTTTTTTAACTTCACGTACATTATTACGATCAATAGATATATTACTATGGACCAAATTATCCAAGATAATGATTGAAATGTATTGATGTTTAAGAGATAATTAATGAAATCTTCAAATGTATAAAAACCAAGATCATCAAGCTTAGAGGGGAAATTAACTAGGATTGGTGCGAACTCAATTGCAACTACTTGGTGTGTATTCTTTTTAAGAGTCTGAAAGATATTATCAACTGATTTATTAGTCGGATCATTTAACCGAATACGAATAAAAGTATTGAGGTCCTCGTTAACGTGAATATCAGACCCTCCCACGCAAGTTAAATTGTTATCTAAACAGAATTGACGAATATACAGATATTTTCCCCCATAACTTCCTCCATTTACGATCTCAAATCCATCTACGCCCCAATCTCTCAATTGTTCCAAAGAATATGGCATTCCAAAACCCCCTTGAGGATTTGGATCGTAATTATAATGATTTACTGTAATGTATCCCCCTTTACTTTTAACATAATTAATAAGGTCTGATGCGTTCATCGCTTTCGGACCGTTTGGAGTATAAGATTCAAGTGGTACTATCTCTTCATTAACCCCAAAATAATTCATGTGAATATCATTTTCATGATCTGTCCATTCTTCAGCTGTCAATACCGTAAAATCCAGGTTTCTCTCTTCTACAAATTTCTGCGCTGCGTATGCTCCTCGCAGATTATCATGATCAGAAAAAGCAGCAATATTTATCCCTTGCTCGATATACCACATTACTCTTTCTTCAGGGGTAAGCCAACCATCAGAATAGACCGTGTGTACGTGTAAATCAATGAGAAATTCATCATCATCTAGATGTGTTGGAACAATTCTTTGCGTAGGAAATGGTGCAGATATTAGTACTATATTCAAGCTAAGGAGCAAGCATCCAATTCCAACATAATAAATTAACTCGCTTTTTATTCTTTTTAATTTAGTTGACTTTGAACTCCATTTTTTCCTGAACTTATTTTTATTTTGGCTTTTTAACTTTAAGTTTGGATGGAAAAGCCTTAATAGCACATACAAGGATTTTATAATTATTAAAATTAAAGCACCATGGACTGCTATTTGAATTGGTATCATGAAATAACGATTAACGAATAAAAATCCTTGTATCAAGCTTCCGGTTAAAATTATTATTAATACAATTAAAATCGCTAATATTATCACTTTAAATGCAAATTTTGTAATATCTATTACGATAGTTAGAAGAAAATTCAACTTCTTTGAGGTTTTCTCTTTTTTATGTTTATAAAAGATGAAAATACCTCTCATTACAGGATAGATTATCAAAAATAGAAACATCCATGAGAATTCCATTCCTAATACAATAGCAATTGCGAATAATGGCTCAATAACATAACGAGCCGCTGGGAGGATACTAATATAACTAGATGAAACGTCTAATTGATTTAAAGCATCATAAAAAACTACTGTTCTGCTATTTGTCAATAATAAAACTAAGAAAGTAAACCATACGATAAATCCAACGCTAAAGATTGTAAAAGATTTATGTTTACTAATCACCGATTTGATTCTCATAATACAATTATCAATGTAATTCTTTTTAAAAATAGTGGGTGATAAGTTTTAAGAGAGAAAATTATGAAGTAGAATTTCTGGAGATGAGTATTTTTGATATATTTTCACATCTATTAGAGAAAAATTATTTAGAATCTCATTTTTTAGTTTGTTTAAATCAATAGCGCAAGTTTTAGGAGGTTTAATACCTTTCAAAGTAAGATAAAGTGCAGGAAAATTGAGGATTTTTAAGTTGGAATTTGCAAATTTCTCTTTTAATTGTTTTAATATAAAGTTTTTAAAAATTACCCATTTTTTTATGGGTTTTTCAAGTATGATTGTTTCGAATAAAAAATCTCGATTCTTTAATTTAATTGAAACTGCGTTTACAGAATAATCATTTTCGATTTCCACTAAGAAGATGCCTCTTTTAAAAGAATGGTCAACCGAACTCACGGCTTCGGAAGACCCGGGATTGAATACCCATTTATCAATAACAAATTGGGTGTGATAATGACCCAAAGCTAAATAATTAACTCGATCTTTTAAAGGGTTTAAACATAAATAATTAATTCCCGGAACATTTTTCATTTGTCCCTTGATACCAAAATGCTGTATCAGAATATGAAATAAACCATCATTAGGCTCAATTCCAGAAGAGATTCTCTTAAATTGTTCCATTCCAATCGTTTGACCAAGATAACGAACTCCATATATCATCACATTTCTGATTCTTATTTTGCCACCCTTCCGTGTTTCAAAATCATATCGTCGAAAAATTGCTTCTGGATTTTCATTAATGTCTGCATCCAAAAGTATTATCAGATCCAAATTCGTAATGAATTTTAACCAGGATTGCCCTCGTTTAGAAAATCTCACTCCTTTCGAATATTTCCGAATATCGTGATTTCCTTCAACAGCAATAATAGGGATAGAATTATCAGTTTTTTTTTTAAAATCTCTTAGAACAGAAACAATTTTAGTCAGATGAACTGGAAGAATCTCCAAAGAAGTAAAAACATCTCCTCCCAGAATAATGAATGATACCTGATGATTAATGGCAAGATCAAGAATTTGTTTTAACGCTAAAGTGAAATCATTGGCACGTTCTTCACAACTATATTGGTGACTACCTAAATGAAGGTCGCTTGCATGAATGAATCTAATTTTTGATTCTTTACTCATCATATTTAGTAATGAAAAGACTTTTTATATTCAAAGATACTTAGAGTACGACATGTACCTTCTTAAAGTAATAGTATACTGATAGATTCTTAATTTATAAAGAAGAATAGAGTGAAGAAGGAGTAAAAATATTTACGTGAAAAATAATTTTTCTCGCAAGCAGTTATTAGTTTCTTTTAACAATTCACGGACTTCTTTTGTTTCAATTTTTAGGCCATTTTGATCTAAAAAATTATTTACGTCTTCCTTCTTTACCGACTTTAGTCCTTGTTTTTTAGCCCATTCTACAGATTTGCTCACTAATTTTCCTTCTTGACCACCTATAAATGATGGTAAGTAAAAATTAGCAGCTATTTCTGAAGAAAATCCTGCTCTAACATATAATCCTTTAGGATCAAAGACCTTATAAATATGAGGGACGCTTTCTGGAATGGTATCCATTACTATGTTTTTTCCAGCTTTTTGAATTTTCTTATAAAGGGGAAACCATTCTTCAGAACCTGGAGGGGATCTGCCTGCACCTGGCACCCACTGAATACCCGTTAGATTATCAATGGATAGAAAATCATCTAAATAAGGAATTTGATAAGGACCATCCATGTGGTGTATTGCATAATCCATGTGGTCAATTTGCGCTATAAGATCTGGTAATACAAACCTTTTAAACCATTTAGGATTAAGCATTGCAATAAAATCACATTGAACTGGATACCAACTCTTCGAGCACCACACATTTAGCCAGGCATTAAATCCATCGCAATTAGAAGAAATGATCTCATATAATTCATCATATACCCTGAGCAGTTTCTCCAATATGATTTGTCTACACACGTCAATTATATCAGGGTTGCGTTTCATGGTAAGAATGATTTTAGTGGGGCCTAAAAAAGAAGATAATACGTCTAGCACTCCGCCAAGATCAGTAATTCCGAATTGATAGCCCATTTCCCTCGCCCGTTTGGATCCTTCTAAGGTAGTTTTCTTTAAACGAGTATACCATTCATTATTTTGATTCAATTTAACTTCTTCTAACACTTCAATTATGTCATTCGGCTCTGTTGGACGACTAAACCATATGGTCTCAGATTCAAAATGTGGAACTACTCCGAAAACAGCAGCTATAATTCCGGGACCATAATTTAGAAAATAGGACGGAATTGATTCTCCTCCATAATATGTTTTTCCTGCTCTTTTCTCGAAGGATGTTAACGCATTATTAATCTCTGTATTTAAATCTTTAGCCAAAGTCCAATCTTGCCCAAGAGCATCCAAGTATCCCCCCATTGCACCTCTACTTTTGGGATGATAATAAGAGATCACTGGACGATCAATTATTTCATGGTCCCACCACGCATTCATTCTTTCTTTGGCTTCAACTAGGTCCTCTTTAAATTCCATAATCCATTCTCCACAATATGTAAAATAATGTTGAATGACAAAATTATTAATCTTTTTTGAATTATTCGAGTAAAACAATATTGTTAAAATCTCATCTTAGATAATGCAGCCTAATACATTTCAGTATGATATTGGAATTATCCATGGTCGATTCCAAATCTTACATAATGATCATGTGAAATATTTGATGGCTGGTAAGGATTTATGTGAACACATTATCGTTGGCATTACCAATCCAGACCCATCTTTAACGAAAGATCATGAATCAAACCCTCATCGTAGCACCGAACTTAATAACCCTTTAACATATTATGAAAGGATGCTCATGGTTAAGGAAACATTATTAGAACAAGGCTTGAAGTTATCCGAGTTTTCAATTGTACCTTTTCCAATAAATTATCCCCATCTTTTAAAGTATTACGTGCCTCTTGATAAGGTATTTTTTCTCTCGATTTATGATGATTGGGGGAGACAAAAGAAAAGATATCTGGAAAATCTTGGTTTAAATGTTCATGTATTGTGGGAAGTAACTTTAGAAGAAAAGGGATTAAGTGGCCAAACCATTCGAAAAAAGATGATTAACGATCAACCTTGGAAACAATTCGTTCCAAAAAGCGTGCAAAAACTAATTATAGAGTGGAATATCATTGAACGATTAAAAAATTTATATTCTCTATCTTAATTTAACATATAATTTTAGTAATTGAACTCAAACCAGAAGATTTATATTTTTAATAATACTGCATTACATGATGGATTGTGAATAATTATTCACAAAACATTGATTTGTTCCTAGACCACCAATTTGACTCTGTAGTATCAATTAAAGAGTCAACTAGTTTTTACAAGATTATGACTAAAATTGGAGAATAAAAAAGTTGAAATACTGTTATGGGCCAGTCCCGAGTCGCAGACTAGGGAGGTCATTAGGCATTGATGTCCTACCTTCAAAAACATGTAATTATCAATGTATATATTGTCAATTAGGAAGAACCACTAATTTTACTAACTTGAGGATGGACTTCTTTCCAAAAGAACAGATAATGCGAGAAATGGAAAATGCAATAAGAGATCATGAATTAAAAACTGATTTTATCACTTTCGTGGGCAGTGGCGAACCGACTTTATATAAAAGCCTGAAAGATCTAATTCTTTTTGTTAAAGAAATAACAAAAAAGCCGATATGCGTGATTACTAATGGAAGCTTATTATTTGATACAGAAGTTCAAGAAGCACTTTTGCTTGCTGATGTTGTTTTACCAAGTTTGGATGCTGGAAATAATAAGGATTTCATAAAAATAAATAGACCGCATCCTACTCTCAATTTTGATAATATTATAAAAGGTTTTTCTGATTTTCAGAAAATGTATGAGGGGAAATTTTGGCTCGAAGTAATGCTCATGAAGGGAATCAATGATGATAAAAAAAGTTTAATACAAATTAAAGAAAAAATTGATCTATTTAATCCAGATAGGATCGATATTAATGTTCCAATTAGGCCCCCCACTGAAAAATGGGTTTCGATCCCAGATAAAAAAGTTG
>Ga0315542_1002797_pt1 | contig 10470 bp, 4 predicted proteins | sample SalMarSW160120MG_FD_202541 | JGI IMG/M metagenome (GOLD analysis project Ga0315542, IMG submission 202541) | Salt marsh sediment microbial communities from the Plum Island Ecosystem LTER, Massachusetts, United States - Salt Marsh Sediment SW1601-20 ... | reverse complement strand
ATGATGTCAATCAAGGGGCTTCCGAATCGGAACCAGTTGCTAAGGATGATCTGAGATCCATTCCATTGTCGGAACTGCAGTCAAAACTGGGATCCTCGACGGATGGACTCAGTCAGGAGGAAGCTCAGAAAAGGCTGTCCCGGTACGGACCTAATGAGATTGAAGAAAAGAAAACCAATCCATTCCTGAAATTCCTGACATATTTCTGGGGTCCTATACCATGGATGATCGAAGCGGCTGTGATCCTTTCAGCAGTAGCCCGGCATTGGCCCGATTTTGGTATTATACTCGTACTTCTTCTTGCTAACGCCGTGGTTGGATTCTGGGAAGAGCATGAAGCGGGCAATGCCATTGAGGCCCTCAAGGCTAAACTGGCTGTGAAGGCAAGAGTTAAGCGTGATGGCAAGTGGGTCAACCCGGCTGCCCGAGAGTTGGTGCCGGGCGATGTTATCCGATTGCGTCTTGGCGATATTGTACCGGCAGATGCGCGGTTACTCGACGGCGACCCGGTTGAAGTCGATCAGTCTGCTCTTACAGGAGAATCTTTGCCTGCTGCTCGTAAAACCGGTGAGTCAGTCTTTTCCGGATCGATTATTCGTCAGGGTGAGATAGAAGCAATGGTCTATGCTACGGGTACAAATACTTACTTTGGCAAGACAGCCCAACTGGTGCAGGAAGCACACACAGTAAGCCACTTTCAGAAAGCAGTGCTAAAAATAGGCAACTATCTGATCATGCTCGCCGTAGCTCTGGTGGCAGTAATTATTACCGTCGCTCTCTTTCGTGGTGACCCGATCCTTACAACATTACAATTCGCATTGGTGCTTACTGTTGCCGCTATTCCGGTAGCAATGCCAACAGTATTGTCGGTAACAATGGCAGTCGGAGCACGTCTGCTGGCAAAAAAAGAGGCTATCGTAAGCCGGCTGGTGGCTATTGAGGAATTGGCAGGAGTTGATATGCTGTGCGCTGATAAGACAGGTACACTGACACAAAATAAGCTGACACTGGGCGATCCTTTCAGTGTGAACAATGTTACCGCCGATCAGGTGATACTTTTTGCTGCTCTCGCGTCACGTGCGGAAAATAATGATACCATAGATCTGGCTGTCCTTGCCGGTATGAAAGACATAGATTCATTAAAGAGTTACAATTTGATTCACTTTCAGCCATTTGACCCAGTGCATAAACGCACTGAGGCCACCATAAAAGATGCAGATGGAAAAACATTCAAAGTTACTAAGGGGGCACCACAGGTGATTCTGGAATTATCAGACAATGCAGGACAGGTGAAGAATGCTGTTGACAAAGCGGTCAATGAATTTGCAGCACGTGGTTTTCGCTCTTTGGGCGTAGCTCACGCTGAGGGAGAGGATAAATGGCTGTTTGCGGGCGTGCTACCGCTGTTCGATCCTCCCCGCGATGATGCCAAAGCAACAATAGCGACAGCGCTTGCGATGGGAGTGAAGATCAAGATGGTTACGGGAGATGCACTCGCGATTGCCAGGGAAACAGCAAAAAAGTTGGATATGGGATCAGATATCCTCGATGCAGGCAGCCTGGGCGATGCAAAGAAACAAGAAACGGCAGCAGTAGCTGAGTCCATAGAAAAAGCCGATGGTTTCGCACAAGTGTTTCCCGAACATAAGTTTCATATCGTGGACGTACTGCAAAAACTCGGTCATATAGTAGGTATGACAGGCGACGGGGTAAATGATGCTCCTGCGCTTAAGAAAGCAGATTGTGGCATTGCCGTTTCCGATGCAACTGATGCTGCGCGTGCAGCAGCAGCCATTGTTCTGATGAAATCAGGCTTATCTGTAATAATAGATGCTATAAAGGAGAGCAGGAAAATTTTTCAGCGCATGAACAGTTATGCCATTTATCGAATTGCCGAAACACTGCGAGTGCTGTTATTTATGACATTGTCGATCCTGGTATTTAATTTTTACCCGGTCACAGCAGTCATGATCGTTATGCTGGCTCTGCTCAATGATGGCGCTATCCTGTCAATTGCCTATGACAATGTCCATTACAAAGATCAACCCGAGGCCTGGAATATGCGTATGGTACTTGGAATATCCACTGTACTGGGCGTTATAGGAGTGGTCTCAGCTTTTGGTTTGTTTTATCTGGGTGAGCGGGTATTTCATATAGATCGTGCTCATATACAGACATTAATGTATTTGAAACTTTCAGTAGCTGGACATTTGACGATTTTTCTTACACGCACACGCGGACCTTTCTGGTCTATTCGCCCGGCGCGAATACTATGGGTGGCTGTGCTTGGAACCCAGATAGTGGCAACACTGATAGCTGTTTATGGACTCTTTATGACACCTTTGGGCTGGGGCTGGGCACTGTTCGTTTGGGGTTATGCATTGTTATGGTTCCTCGTTAACGACCGACTGAAACTGTTAGCTTACAGGATTTTTGATCCGGTTAAAGAGAGACCGGGTCCTGAATAAAATAGATATTATATTATATAAATCAATTAAACAATTGGGATTACCACTTTGTCGAATATTTTGTTATCAGCATAAAAGGAGTAATCTACCCAGATAAAAACTGCCTGTCACATCTGAAATCCATCAAATTGTTTTACTTTTATATTGTCATAACTAAACGGATATAATTACTAAAATAATTGAAAAAGCTGTAGTTCTGATGCAATATCGGTAAATCGCAACATGAGGTTTTTACTGCTAAGCAGGAAATATAAAATGATGAAAAAAATAATTAAAAAAAGGAAGAAAAATGAACTATCTGTATTTAATAATTCCTGTGGTATTTATATTATTCGCGGGAATAAGAATTGTACGGCCAACTCAACGTGCATTAATTGAGCGGCTTGGAAAGTATCATAAGTTTGGAAATCCCGGTTTTCACTGGATTATTCCAATTATAGATAAGCTGTATCTGGTAAATGTAACTGAGCAGATGGTAGATGCTGATCCTCAGGAAATCATTACAAATGATAACCTGAATGCCAGCGTTGATGCCCAGGTTTATTTCAGGGTAAAAGCCGATGAAGAAAGCGTTAAGGGATCGACCTATAATGTTAATAATTATAAATGGCAAATCGTAAATCTTGCCAGAACTACTCTTCGTAATATTATCGGTACACTCACTCTTAAATCAGCCAACAGCGAACGCGGTAAAATTAATGCAGATCTCTATAAAACACTGCATAACGAAACCCAGGGCTGGGGTATTGAAATAGTCAGGACAGAGCTGAAAGAAATTGATCCCCCAAAAGATGTGCAGGAAACCATGAACAAAGTGGTAAAAGCCGAGAATGAAAAAATTGCGGCTATTGATTCCGCTACTGCTGCTGAGACTGTTGCTGACGGTATTAAACGGGCTAAAATAAAAGAAGCTGAAGGATTTAAGCAATCAAAAATATTGCATGCGGAAGGAGAAGCCGAAGCCATAAGGCTTGTAAATGAAGCAGCAGATAAATATTTTATTGGGAATGCCCAGCTATTAAGAAAGCTGGAGGCTCTTGAAGCATCTCTCGGGGAAAATGCCAAAATTGTAATCCCAACCGGAACCGACCTGGTAAATATTATCGGAGAGATGGCAGGTGTAATTCCATTAGAAAGAAAGAAGAAAGAAAGTTAATAATGAAAACTGTTAGCAGTAATTCTTTATTCTGCTAAAATCAATCGTAACATTAACCGTGAACTTGTAACTGCGTTCGTCATTTATTCGCTCAGGTTATGAGCTCATGTTATAACCCCTTGCCTGTTTTGCACGGTTGATATCCATTATGTTAAAAAGTGATAAAACTACTTCGTCATCGATAAAATTTAACAATGACTTATTGTTTACTTTTACTTTTAGAATAAATTGTCCGTTTGACAGGCCTGAATAAATACTATTTCTAATGATACCTCCAGTACTTCTGGAAATAAATAAAATTTACCTGTATGATTGATAATGTGGAAAAAGGTTGGAAAAAACTGATCTCTGGTTACCCATGGTTTAACTGTGATGGATGTTATCCGCTTCCCGCATATTCAGAATTTATGCCTTCCCCTCTGGTAGGGAAAAAACCTTTGGGGGAAATTGATCATGAATTATTCCATGATGATGATCCTTTCGGCTGGCATATAACTGAAATAGAAGAGGAATATGAACTAAGGCCCGGAATTGGTCACACAGGCCTTCAGATAATGAATAACATTCTGAAGCTTGGAATAGGACAGAAAGAGAATCATATTCAGGGACATGCAGGGCAAAACCTGAAAAATAATCCATATTGGCCGCCGGAACTAGCTTCACAGGCAGGATCTCTTTTGCATGAGAGATATATTACACTTTTGTCCCTTATGCTTTCAAGAACACAGGACGATAAGGGGAGAATTATATGGACTTTCTTTGGAAACAGTATTGATGATCCTGAGATAGCATTCTGGAAGAGTTTTTATAACTCCCCCGGGAAGGAGATTCCCGTTGAGAAAGCATTGTCTTTTTTTTCAGGCCTGCTAATAAAAGCCTATGGTGAAACAATTTCACGCGAAAGGTCGTTGTCTGATGCAGGATTTCGCATCTTGAACGAGACTCATTCAACTGAGCTTCCGGGATGGACCATGGAATATCTTTGTAATGAGACGGATGACTGGGATAAAATAAAATACCTCCTTACTTTCAGACCCTTTTCAACTCTTCCTGCCAGGATTAAAGAATTATATCTGTCAGGAAAACTGAACCTTTTGCCTTTTCCGGGTAGCCTTGTCTTCTGGGGTATGCAGAATTATCTTCGTCTGAAGCAGGAACTTTCTCTTGCCGGTCAGATACCACTGCTGAACATAGTGGCAAGAAACAAGGGTATCGGCGGATTGAGAGTGCCTCAGTCGGGCTGGCTTCATGAACCACATATAGATGGTGTGAAACATGAGATGAATGAAGAACTATTAGTGAACACTTTTCACAGGACTCACCGTTGGGAAAGGATTCACAGGTACCAGGATGAACTCAACCTGGCAACACAGAAAATAAAAGTCGCAAAAGTCCTGTTAAGTACCGACCCTGATGCTATTGGTTTGTATAATAAGCCTTTAGCCAGGAACAGCCATCTGTGGACCCACGATTTTAAACTATTATTAGACGGACCAGGAGCTAACCACAGGAAGATACAGGAAACTGAGAAAGAAATTTTGCGTGGGGGTCTGTTCGGATATCGTTTCTTTTACCCTCCCATGAGAGTCGGTCAGTACGAAATCTACTGGCACCGGCCTTTAGTAGCTTATCTCTCTCATCAAACTGAGAATATTGAAATTGATGCTGAAGCGCTTCATGGTTATATTACCGGATATCACCTTAAAGATAATCTTATGTCGGCTCCTGTTGAATTGTGGCCAAGGTTACTGAGAAGAGATCTCTATCTGACTGCCCTTCATGATTTTAATGCCGGCAATGACCATTTTGCCCATCAGACCTCGAAGAATCTCCTTACTTTATTCGATACCTGGAAGAAACATGGAGAAAAGCCTCTGGCAAGATCATTTGCATTTAAATTGCTGAATGTTTCCAAGCATAAAACACTTGAAGAATGGCTTGAAGAACTTATAACTCATAGTAAATCAAATGAATCATACCAGCTGATCCGTACAGAACTGGACAGGATCATAGAACCGGCAGGTAACAATGATCTTCCTGAACCAATAACATACGGGGAAACAGCAAGCCGCAGGTTTGAGGAAAATTGGTGGAATGAAATAAAGTTCCTTGCTCATGGTGATTTTGTATATAAAGATAACGCTGATATTGTTACTGATGAAGCAACTCTGAAAACAGTCCGGAAACACCACCGCGATCTGGAAAATGTTGGCGATCACTACGATACAGCATACATGGAAGATATATATGAAAAGGGTAGGGGCGGGACAGGAGCCCGGCTGGCAGCTAACGGAGCAGATGATAATTATTCTGCCAGTGCAACAATTCTTCAGGCTGCACCAATATTCCTGAAGCTGGCAAAGGAAGGAAAGCTGAAAAGAGATATCTGGCTAATACATCTTACAGGAGAGGAATTCCCGGCTGATTGCATGGGTGCAAGAAATTTATGCAAAACATTGGTAGAGAAGAATATAAATTTAAAACTGGGAGACGGCTCAACTGTCGATCTCTCTGATACTAAGATAAAAGGAATATATATAATGGATATGATCGGTCATAACCGTGAAAATGATCACGATATATTTCAGATATCTCCCGGGAAAAGCGCGGCATCAGGCAAGCTTGCCCTTCAGGCACATATAGCAAATATGATATGGAACAATCATACACATTGGTGGAATCAGGCTCCAGAAAGACAACATCTCGGCCGTGGAAAAAGAATATCAGGATCGCAGGAGATACCTGAACCGGCAAAGCATCTGGCCATTTGTGGTGAGGTAAGGACGCAGTTCAATCCTCACAGCTCAATCTTCAATACTGATGGTCAGATATTTTCTGATGTAGGACTGCCCGTTGTACTGTTTATGGAAAATTATGATATATTCCGGACCGGATACCATGACTCCATGGATACGATGGAGAATATAGACCTGGATTACGGTGCAGCATTTGCTGCCATTGCAATAGAATCAGTTGCAAGGATGGCAACCCTTGCCAATGTCTGAATCTGATTTAACCCGTATTGAACATTATAATATAAATTTTCTGAAAAATGTAAAAAATGAACTTAACATTCAGAACAATCCCTGAAAAGGAAGATATTAAACGGATAATGGATATGGTAGTATCAACCGGCTTCTTTTATGACCATGAAGTTGAAATTGCTGTTGAACTGATAGCAGAACGTCTGGCCAGAGGAGAATCGACTGGCTATCATTTTGTTTTTGCAGAGGTCGATGGTGTCACTGCCGCATATTCATGTTATGGTCAAATTGAAATGACAAAATCGTGCTTCGATCTTTACTGGCTCGTAACACATAATGATTACAGAGGTAAGGGAATAGGTAAAAAATTACTGGAGGCAACTTATATTGAAGCAAAAAAAATGGGCTGCACAATGATCATTGCAGAAACATCGGGCCGGGAAAAATACACTCCTACACAGGCATTTTATGTCAGTGCTGGATATAAACTTGAGGCCACAATCCGCGACTATTACGATAAAGGAGATGATAAGCTGATATACATCAAGAGGCTTAATTGAGAATTGATTTCTACGCGTAAACTATAATGAAAAAAATATATTTTCTTTCTGTTATATGTGTATTCGTGCTTGTAATAAATATACAGGCAGAGGTACAAGGTGATTCACCTAATTTAGAACAGGTTAAAAACTTACCTCTTGTTATTACAAATGCCAAAATCCGGAATAAGGAGGCGCCAATTGCATTTCTGATATCTGGCGATGGAGGCTGGTATGGCTTTGAACAATCAATTGCTGATTATATTGCCAGGCTCGGAATTCCTACAATAGGTCTTGATTCAAGAAAATATTTCTGGGATCGAAAGACTCCTGAGGAGACTGCCGGGGATGTTGCAAAAGCTCTGGACTATTATAGTAAAGAATGGGGGAAGGATCATTTTATTCTGATAGGTTATTCGCTTGGGGCAGAACTGGTCCCGTTCATCGCAAACAGATTGCCAGAGAAAATAAGGTCGAAAGTCGACGCTCAGGCATTGTTATCACCAGAAGCAACTACAGATTTTGAGGTACATATTTCAAATATGCTTGGAATGGGTAACAGCCAGAATGCTTATGATGTAATAGGTGAGATAAGGAGAGCAAAAGTAACTACTCTGTTAATCTTGGGGTCGGGTGAAAAATCAGGGGTTCCGGAATTGTTGATGGGGACATCTGCAATATGCAAAATTATTCCGGGTGGTCACCATTATAAATTTAACGTGCCTCTGATAATTCAAACTATGAGAGACAATAAAGTATTTTAAAAGTAGTTTTATGTTAATTATAAATTGACGAATCATGGTTAAAATAGGATGCATAAGTAATCATTTTAATTATTGCGGATTGCGGATTTTAGATTGCGGATTAACAAGACTGGAGATTCAATCATAATAAAAAGTGGTCCGAAATCAACAATCCAAAATCCGAAATCGACATAACTACTACATAATAGGTTTAACTTAACAGTAGTATATTGAAGATAATCAGTTTACTAAGATTTAAATGATGCTGTATGGAAAAAGCAGATTCGTCAGTCTTCATTAAGAATTTCCTGAAAGAAAAAGTATTCATATTTCTGCATGAAAACGGAAAACTTATTTCTCAATTTCTTTTTACTGCCCTGTTTATTGGTTTGGCCGCATGGTTCATTAGTCATGAAAAAGCTGAACTTCATAAGGTTAAGGAGATACTCTCGGCAGTAAATATAAAGTGGGTCTTTGCCGGACTTGGCCTTGTGTTATTCTACATATTCATTCAGGCGGTTATGTATGTGACTTCCTTTGGATCAATTAATGCGCAGCTGAATTTGTGGGATGCTGTGGTACTATTTCTTAAAAGGAATTTTATAAGTGTCTTCCTGCCGGCCGGGGCTGTCTCCTCTCTGGCTTTCTTCAGCAATGCAATAGAAAAAAAGGGTATCACTAAAACGCAGGTATATTTTGCCTCTTCCATTTATGCTTTTGTGGGAATCCTTTCTGTTGTCATTGTTGCTATTCCGGCATTTCTTTTTGTTGTTACGGGCAGGAATATAGACATGGCAAAATGGTATGCTCTTGCCGGGGTTATCCTGATCCTTCTGATGATCATATTCATTTATTATTCACTAAAAAAGAGGTGGTTCCTTTACTCATGGATTTCAAAAATATATCCAAAGGCAATTCTTTTCATTGAAGATATTAAGGATCACCGGATTAACCAGAAGCAATTTATTTATACAATCTTAATATCAGTATTGATCGAATTTGTTGGTATCTCTCATGTTTATATATCAATGGCGGCTCTGGGCTTATTACCGTCAATTTCCACGGCAATAATAGCTTATATCGTTGTAGTCATATTCCTTATAATATCTCCATTCCTTCGGGGGCTTGGTGCTATTGAGGTTTCAATGACCTATTTCCTTATACAATCAGGTTATAGCAGTGTTGATTCAATAGCTGTTACAATCCTTTTCAGGTTTTTCGAATTCTGGCTTCCACTCTGTTTTGGCATAATCAGTTTTCTTATTAAGGTCGAGAGATTGCTTCTGAGAATATTACCTGCATTGCTGATTTTTTCTCTTGGAATTGTGAACATTATTTCTGTTTTGACGCCTGCCCTTCCGTTAAGACTTAAGTTACTGAAAGATTATCTGCTGACAGATATAATCAGCTTTTCAAATAGTTTTATTCTGATTGCGGGTTTATTTCTGCTTGTCACTTCAGCATTTATGCTCAAAGGATTGAGAACGGCCTGGTGGTTTGCATTAACATTAAGTATATTTTCAATATTTGGAAATCTGATAAAAGGAATTGATTATGAAGAAGCAACTCTGGCACTTATAATAGTCGGCTCGCTTGTAGCAACAAGAAAAGAGTATTATGTAAAAACCAATCCAAAGTTAGGAACAGTAGGATTGCGGACTGCTTTATTAAGTATATCGGTTGTTTTGATCTATGGAACAGTAGGCTTCTACTTCCTCGATAAGAGGCATTTTCAGATTGACTTTAATTTTTTTCAGTCTGTCCGGTATACGCTGCTGAACTTTTTTCTGATTGGTAGTAAGGAACTTACGCCTTATGATTCATTTGCCCGTGATTTTATTTTTATAATCAAGATAAGCGGTTTTGCTTCTATAACTTTTTTGTTCTATACTCTTATCAGACCATACGTGTTCAGGATTGCGGCAACGGACGAAGAATATGCCAGGGCAAAATCATTGACACAACAATATGGAAATTCAGCTCTTGACTTTTTTAAAACATATTCCGACAAACTATTATATACACCAGCCGGGATAAATGCTTATATAGCCTATCGAGTTAGCAGGAATTTTGCAGTCGTATTGGAAGATCCGGTTGCTGAAAATACTGATGAAATGAAAAAATGTATATTATCCTTCAGCAGGTATTGTTTTGAAAACGGACTTAAGGAAATTTATTATCGGGTACCAAAAGAAAGTCTGCCAGTCTATTCAGAATTGTCGAAGAAAAGCATTTTACTCGGGCAGGAAGGGAATGTTGACATTAGTGCCTTTTCTCTGGAAGGGGGAGAGAAAAAATCGATCAGAAATGCACTTAATAAAATTACAGAGCAAGGCTATATTGCAAAAATTTTCACGCCTCCCTTGCTCGATGGTCTGATTCAAAAGCTGAAAGCTGTAAGCGAAGAATGGCTCAAACTTACAGAACGCTATGAAATTGTGTTTTCGCAGGGTATGTTTGTCGAAAAGGAAATAAAACAGCAAACAGTGATCACTGTTGAAAATAAAGAAGAGAAGATCATTGCTTTTTTAAATATCATCCCTGATTATGCAAAAAATGAAAGTACATACGATTTACTTA
>Ga0315542_1002796_pt1 | contig 10476 bp, 7 predicted proteins | sample SalMarSW160120MG_FD_202541 | JGI IMG/M metagenome (GOLD analysis project Ga0315542, IMG submission 202541) | Salt marsh sediment microbial communities from the Plum Island Ecosystem LTER, Massachusetts, United States - Salt Marsh Sediment SW1601-20 ... | reverse complement strand
CGTAATCGCCTCCAGCGCCGCTTCGGCGGACGCCGCATACAACTCAACCGTATCGTATGTATCTAGATTGATCTCAAAATCCGCCGCCGCGGAGGCGGATTCTTCGATCCCGATCACGCGTGCAGCGCGTTCAGCCAGGAACGCGCTGAAGAGGCCCGTTCCACAGTAAATGTCCAGCGCCGTTTCGTTCTCCGCGGGTTCAGCCATCCCCATCACCGTCTTCACCATCGCGGGAATCTGCGCCGTGTTGACCTGGAAGAAGCTTCCCGCCGAGACCGTGAACGCCCGCCCTAGGATTTCATAGCGCAGCGGTCCGCCCGCCAGATAAAACGCCTCCCCCTGTGAATCCAGCCATGCGGCGGAAACGTCGGACTCAACGACCACTTCCGGTATCTGCCCGGCTTCGCCCTCGAATACGATCATCTCGTCGTCGTCGCCGGCTCGGAACCCGATCTGCCGCAACCCCGGGCCGGGTTCCCAATCCAGTTTGTTCCACAATTCCCACAACCTCGGTTCAGGCAGGTGACATTCGTCGATCGGGAGGACCTCCTGCGAACCGGCGCGGAAAAAACCCAACCTCTTTCCCGCCGGCGCGCCCTGAACACGATTGCGGTAATTCCAAGCATTCGGGGAAACGATCGTCGGCCGGATGGGAGCTTCGAGAATGCCCCCCAGGCGAAGCAGCTGCTCGCGCAGGATGGATTCTTTTGCCCGCACCTGGCTTGAATAGGCAAGATGCTGGAACTGGCACCCGCCGCACTCGCCGAAATGCCGGCAGCGCGGCGCGATCCGGTCCGGCGCCGGTTCGAGAACTTCGAGCAGCCGCGCGCGGAAGAATCCTTTGCGGGATTCCCGCATTTCCACCCGGATCCGCTCTCCGGGAGCGGCGAACGGGATAAACACCGGCCGGCCGTCGGGCGCGCGGCCCATCGCATCCCCGCCATGCACGATTTTTTCAATGGTGATTTCCATTTCAGCGATTTACGTATTCCGTTATCGGTTTTGTAGGGGCGGACCGGCGGTCCGCCCTTTCGTAATATGCGGACCACAGTTCCACCCCCATCCTTTACCCCAACAACCCCGCCGCGACGATGATGGTAAAGGTGGCCACGAACCAGTGGATGAGAAACGGGTAGAGGAATGAGCGGGTCCGCCATGCCACCCAGCCGAAGGCAAACCCGCCGAAGATGGTGGAAATCGTCTCGACCGCGGGCTTGGTGATGTGCGCCAGGGCGAACGGGACCGCCTGCAGCCACAACGCATGCGCGCCGAATTTCTTTTCGTATCCGAACAGAATGAATCCCCGGAAGAAAAACTCCCATCCAATCAGATCCAAAAACGTCATCAGCGGGAGGATCTTCGTCGCCTGCCCGGCGTAATAGCTGCGCATCGCGGGGTCGCCGCGTCCGATCAGCCAGAGTATCGGCGCCATGATCAGGATGGCCGCCCCTGTGATCGCCAGCCCCGCCTTCCAATCGCCCAGGGCAAATCCGTACTCCCGGACCGGTTTGCGGAACGCGAAGACGATCATCGCCAGGGGGATCAGCAAATACAAACCCACGCCGTCGATGACGCCCACCGGAGTCAGCGGATAGTAATAATCCACGATCAGGAGCAGGGTGCTGGCAATGGTGATGGCGACGATCTCGCGGTCGAACGTCAGCTCATCCAGGCGCAGCCATTTTCGGATCATATGGGTTCCTCTTTCCCAAGTTTCCTTCAAAAACCATTTCACCGCCAAGGCGCGAAGGACCCTAAGGTTATTTTAGAAAATTCTTTGCGCCTTTGCGACTTCGCGCTCTTGCGTTGAGATTTTAGAGTTCAATATGGAAAATACGATTCATTTCCACCCGGGGCCAGCAAAACGGAGAGATGCGCCCGGTCCGCCCACAACTCGTATCCCCAATTGAAAAGCAGCAGGATCGTGACCGCCGCCGGCAGCGCCCACCGTCGCCACCCGAGCGGAGCACGCAGCGAGGCCAGGATCTCGCGCCGGCGTACGATGGCCGCGGCCGCGAAAACGGCCAGGAACGGAATCAAAGTCATGTGGAACCGTTCTTCGGCGAGGATTAACAAGTGCGGCGTGATGTAGGCAGCCAGAAACAGAAGCATGAGCGCTTTGGCATCCGAGCGCGGCGCCGCGGCGGCGCCGAAGGCTGCTGAGGGTGCGAGGAAAACAAACGGCAGGAGGATTAGAAGCGCCAGCGCCAACAGGACCGCTGGCGGGAGGTAACCGAAGAAATTGCTCGAGTAAAAAAACTGGATTGCGCGCCGTTCCAGGCCGAAGAAGTACCCGGCCTTGTTGACGATGAGTTGCGGAATCCTTCCCGGATCGTCGCGCATGAACGCGAGGGCTTTCCGGGTCCCGATCGTATCGCGGTCCGTATCGCTGAAGATCGAAAGCAAATCGGTCGAGATCCCGAACTGGAACGTGCCGCTGCTTTGCGGGTGATAGCCCATATAGAGGTTGTAGCCGAGCGATATCTCAACAAATGCCGGTCGTCCGGCGAGGATCGAGTTTCGCAGCGCCCAGGGGAAAACCACCGCCGTCGCCGCCGCCGCAAAGAGCACCGCCCCGCGCAGGCTCTTGGCGTATTTCCAGATCCAGAACATCGCGAACGGAAGGAAGAAGGCAAGCACCGAGCGGGTGAGGATTCCCAGCCCGAGGACGGCACCGGCCAGGATGAACCACCGCACCCCGGGCCGTTCCCATACTCTCAAATCGGATGCGGCCTGCCCGTCGCCGGTCCGGTTACCCTGTGCGCCGCGCAGGATCAGCAGGACCGTTCCCAATGCCAGGACGAAGAATACATTCTCCGTCGCCAGCGCCAGCGGATAGAGCGCCAGGATCGGGTACAGTGCGACAATCAGTGCCGCGATTCGGGCCGTGCGTTCATTTCCAGGGTCGACCCTCCGTGCCAGCACATACGCCATCGGCGCCAGCATCGCGTTTACCGCGGCCTGTGCCAGGCGGGCGAAGAAGAAGCGGTGCGCCAGACCGAAGAAAAAATATATGACCGTCAGAAAGATCGGATACATCGGCGCACGGAAGGCGGCTTCGATCCCCCGCGGATCGTAGACCACGTTGGTCAAATCCACATTTAGATACGGGCGGATCAGATCCAGGTCCGGTTCCGAGTACCAGCGGTAGCCGTTGCCGGAGACCAGACTTCGGGCGAGCATATCGTACTGGTGCATGTCGTCCAGCCCGATTCCGAGGTTGTAGGACGCGAGGACCGGCACCACCCGGACAATTAACGCCAGCCAAAAGATCCATTTGGGGATTTTAATCGCCACGCCTTATCTCCCGGACCGGTTCTCATTTTACTATGCGTTATCAATCGAACGAGGGAGAGTGGTTTGTTGCAAACTCCTCCCCTACCCTACCCATAATGGGGAGGGGTCAGAGCTGCACATTTAAGCATTTTTCAGTTGATTGGTTTGGATTGGGAAGGGGCTATTTCGATCCCTTGCGCGCGTCGGTTCGCGACCAGGGTGACGGACTTTCAGGCGGTATCCGCCGGCGGGGATTGGAAAACGAGGGGATATGCGCCGCCGGGCCTAGGATGAGCCGCAGTGCTTCCAGCGCGTTTTCGTCGTATTCGCAATGACGGCAGATGTCGCAGATCCAGGCCGGGAAGTTCGATACGTGCACCAGCGTTCCCTCCAATTTTGCATAGTAAGGAACCATACCGGGTCTCAGCACGCCGACCTGGCAATCCGGACATGTTTCTATTGGGGTTGCGGGATATTGGTTGTCCGTCATGAAAGTAACCAGTCGTCGTACGATTCACGGAGGAGGAACCCCCGCCCGCAAATATCGAACACGTGGGTGTCATTGTACCGGAAAGCTCCTTCCGTCGGAGCTGCATCCGGATCCGCCGCCCCGATCCTCCATTCTAGCGGGCCCCATTCCACGGGCGGCCAATATATCAGCCAGGCTTTTCCGACCACTTGCGAACGACGGATCGGGCCGAAAGAGCGGGAATCCAGTGAAATCGGACGATTATCCCCCATGACAAAAAGATCGTCTTCACCCAATTGCCATGCATTTTCCGGATACGTTGTCCCGGAAACGTAGATTTCTTCCAAGCGTGCGCCATTGATCCAGACCGATCCCTCACGGATTTCCACCATCTCTCCCGGCAGCCCGATCACGCGCTTGATCAGGTCGTCGGTCTGCGCGTTGGTCGGAGGCAGGAATACGACCACGTCGCCGCGTTGCGGGGCGCCTACCCTGTATGTCAGACGGTTGACGACGATCCATTCCCCGCTGAGGAGAGTCGGCCGCATGCTCGGCCCTTCGACGACGACGCGCGCGGTCAGCAGGCTGATCACGAGGTAGAACACACCGGCCAGCGCGACCGTCTGCAAAATTTCGATCACGATCGCGCGGAGTTTGGATCCGGTTGGTGAAGTCGGCGCCGCATCTTCGGATAGCGGTAAATTATCCATGGCTCCTCAACCGCCGCGGATGCGGCGGGGCCGGATGGTCGTCTTCAATTCCGGCTGGCAGATTATACGGCTCCGAGACGGGGAAAGAAAGGGGAGGACGGCATTAATGCATCAACCTCTCATTTTTTAGTTATTTACTGGAGAGCGGATTTTTTGGCTGCAAAGAGCACAAAGAAGTAGGAAATGGTTTTTCCCTTCATGTTTCATAGGCATGCGAGCATCGCGCCGAGCTTTTTTCCGATGAATAATCAGTTTGGATCATCGGAATAGTAATTTCTGTGCGCTTTGTGTTCTTTGCGGCAGTCAATCGCAACTTACGGCTTCAGGTTTTTTTACGGAAGGAAAAAATCAGCGGGGTTCCCAGGAACGGGTAATGCTTGCGGATCTGGTTTTCAAGATAACGACGGTAGGAAAAATGCACCAGGAGCGGATCGTTTACATGAAACAGGAAGGTCGGCGGATCGGTTTTCACCTGCGAGGCGTAATTCAATTTCAGTTTCCGGCCGGCGTGGGACGGCGGCGCGTGTTTTTCCTGCGCCTCGCGCAGGATCCGGTTGAATTCGGCGGTCGGTATCCGCACCAGGCGCTCCTCCTGAACCCGCAAGGCCATCGGAAGGATTTCCCCCGTCCGCTGCCCGGTTCGGGCCGAGACGAACAGCACTGGGACGTATTCCATAAAGTCCAGCTCCTTGCGGATCCATTGCTGGAAGATTTCCATGGAATGCGTATCCTTCTCCACGGCATCCCATTTGTTGACGATCACCACCGCGCTGCGTCGGGCATCCAGAATGAATCCGGCAATGTGCGCATCCTGCGTCGAGAACTCCTCGGTCGCGTCGAGGACCAGCAGCACGACGTCCGCGCGTTCGATTGCGCGCAGCGAACGCAGCACGCTGAATTGCTCCACCCCCGGTTCAATCTTGCCCCGGCGGCGGATGCCGGCCGTGTCGATCAGCGTTATCGGCGTTTCCTGGTATTCCGCCTGCGTATCCACGGCATCCCGGGTCGTGCCCGGGATCGGGCTGACGATCACGCGCTCCTCCCCCAGCAGGCGGTTGAGCAGGCTGCTCTTTCCCACGTTGGGTTTGCCGACGATCGCGATGCGGATCCGTTCATCCCCCTCTTCCTTCTCCTGGATGGCGGGAAGCACCGCGGTCATCGCATCCAGCAGATCACCCACGCCGGTCCCGTGCAGGGCGGATACCGGATACGGGTCGCCCATGCCCAATTTATAGAATTCGGCGGCCCGCTCCCGGCGCGAACGGTTTTCGCATTTGTTGACAACCAGCAGGATCGGTGTGCGGGCTTCCCCCTTCCCCGAACCGCGCTGTTTGCGCAGGATCTGCGCCACTTCGATATCGGCGGGCGTCACACCGGATTCGCCCTCGACCAGGAACAGAACCAGGTCGGCGTCGCGGATCGCCATCTCGGCCTGCAGGCGGATTTGCTTTATATAATCCGCCGAACCGGTGGAAAGGGGCTGGCCGCGTCTGAAAAAATCCGGATCGATTCCGCCCGTGTCCACCACGTCAAACATCCGCCCCTGCCACTCGCCTTCCGCCATCAGGCGGTCGCGGGTTGTCCCGGGAGTATCGTCGACGACAGCCAGGCGCTCTCCGACCAGGCGGTTGAAGAGAGTGGATTTACCGACGTTCGGTCGGCCGACCAGGGCGATAATGGGTTTTCGCATCGGAGGATTTTGAAGGGTATGGTCAGGGCGTGGGTGTCACAGCCGCCTTTTCGATCACCACTTCCACCTGTTCCGGGGAAATGATGACCAGCTTTAATCCGACGGGCAGGTTCACTTCCGGCGTCAGTTTATAGGTGCCCATACCCTTTCCAGTCAGATCCAGATACACATCGATGTCGGCCGGTTTTAACGACCAGATGACCGGGGCGGGACCCGATAGGATGACGTCCACGAAGGCGGGTGAAAGCGTGACCGAAAGACCCGTCTCCAGACCCTGGAATCGGATCGGGCGGGAGATGGTGATACTATCCTCGATCGCGGAGATGCTCACCTGCACGACGATCAGCGGATCCCCCACTACCTGGACCCCGTTGGGCAGAACCAGGGAGAGCGATTCGGTTATATCAGCCGCCGCTCCGGAAATATCCAGCGGCCGGGTTTCCACGTATCCGGGCAGCGTTCGGATCACATCCGGATCGTCGGAATACAGGGTCACGACTTGCGGATTGATGGTCAAACCGGTCAGCCGGTAGCCGTTCTTCACCGCGCCGAGCAGCGGGACCTTCACCACCAGGTCGCGGTACCCGCCGAGCTGTTGGACCGGAACGGAAACGGAAACCGACGCCGGATCGATCGCGATACCGGTCACGACGGTCCCTTCCGTATTCAACGGGATCAGTTCGACACTTTGATCCATCGCGCTGCGCACTCCCTCGATATCGACCGTCGCGACAATCTGCGCAATTTGATCCACAACCGCCTCCGGCCCGGATACCGAAACGCTTTCCGGTGAGACAGTCGGGGTGCCGGCCTGGAAACCCGGGGCGAGGTTCCCCGCCAGCTGGACATGCACGGCCATGGACCGCGAGGCCAGCCGGTCGATCAGGATATCCACCTTCGACGGCTCCACGGCTTCCACCAGCACCGGCGAGACGTCGGTTTGGATGCGGATTGGAACAGAATATTCCCCTTCAGCTTTTCCCGTCAGGTCCATCCGGGCATGAATGTTTTCCGGCACGAGCAGACTCCAGACCGAGCGCGGTGCGCGGAAGGTTACCTGCACATCGACGGATTCGTATCCCTGGACGACCAAACCATCCCTGAGGCCGACCACTTCTATCGCAAGCGGGACCGAGAGGATTCGGGTTTCGTCCGGGTCGTCGGTGGAAACGGCGTTCATCCACACCGCCACGGCAAGGATGACGGCCAGGAGCAGCGAAAAAAGGTTTCCTCCCAGGGAGGTCAGTTTCTGTTTCATTCGGAACGCCTTTCCTCGCCTTCGGAACCTTCTCCATGCGCCGGCCGGGTGACGGCGGCTGATTCCTTGCGCGGGAAGAGAGGCCATCGTAAGGCGGTGGGCCGCGGCGCATGACGGATAAATGCCAGGAGGATATTTTGCAGCCGCTGCGGATCCAGTCTGCGGATCATCCGTCCGTTATGCGCCACCGAGAGGATCCCCGTCTCCTCGGAAACGATCACCGCCACCGCGTCGCTCACCTCCGAGATCCCGAGCGCTGCGCGGTGGCGCAACCCCATCCGCCGCTCCGACGCAGCTAATGCGTTGCCGGAGGAGAGCGGCACGACGCATCCGGCAGCCAGCAGCCGTTCGTGGCGCAGGATCACCGCGCCGTCATGCAACGGCGTATTCGGGTAGAAGATTTGCAGCAACAGCTCGGTCGAGACTTCCGAATCCAACCGTAGCCCGGTGGAGGAAAAATCATCCAGGCCGACGTCGCGCTCGATCACTATCAGCGCGCCGTGCCGCCTTTCGGAAAGCCGCTTTGCCGCAGCGACGACCGCCTGAATGTACAAGGGGGCTTCCGTTGTCGGGGAGGCGCGGCGGAAAAAATCCGCCCGCCCCACCCGTTCCAGCGTGCGGCGTATTTCCGGCGCGAAAACGACCGGGATGGCGATCAGGAGTGCCGGAAGGATCGTTTCCAGAATCCATGAAATCGCCGGGAGCTGGGTCGCGCTGGTCAGGATCGCGACGGCGACGATCAGGATCGCAATCCCGCGCAACACCGTGCCGGCCTGCGTGCCCCGGAACTGGGTCAGGATGACGAAAAACAGCAACGCAACCAGAACGATGTCGAGCAGATCGAACCATCGCAGGCGCTGGAAAAGGAAAAGGATGTTCTCGACGATCTGAGTCATCGGGTACGATCAGGTTACCGATCCGGATTCCAATTTTTGAAGAAGGTCCTGATACCCCTCGGCGTTCGGCGGGCGCAGGGCGAGAATGGCGCGTACGGTAAGGATCGCCTCAGGGACGTTCCCGGCTTCGATCTGCGCATCTCCCAGTGCATCCAACTGGCCGATCGCCTCGGCGATCCGCCCCCGCTGCTGGTAAGTCTCCGCCAATTTCCGCCGCAAGAGAGCTTCCTCGGGCCGGACGCGTACCAGCTCTTCCAACCACGCCAGCACCTGATCCTGATTCCCAAGGCGCGTCCACTCGCGGGTAACACTGTCGATCAGATTTTGCGCGTCGGAAATTTTTCCGAGCCGCATCATCAGATCCACCAGCTGAGTCCCGGCCTTCTCGTCGGTTGGGTCGAGCTGCTGCAGACGCTGGAATGTCTGCAGCGCCGCCCGGTAATCGAGCCGCTGCATGTAAAGATCGCCCAGCCGGTAGAGTAGCTGGATCTGCCAGGATTTGTCGGCGTTGTTCCGGACGGCGAGCATCAGCGCGGATTCGTACGTCTGGCGTGCGCCTTCCAGATCGGCCAGTTGGGTGTACACGTCCGCCAGGTCGAGGTAGAAACTCAGCGCACTGCGCAGGTCGCCCTGCTGAACCAGCAGTGCAATCAGCTCGGTCCGTGAATTTATATCCATCGGGTTGATCTGCAGGATGCGCTCATACGTCTTGCCGGCTTGCAGTGTTTCACCACGGATCCGGTAGGTCCGGGCGATCAGCGCCAGCTTGCTTAAGGCCTCTGTCTGTTTATCTTCCTTAAGCTGGATTTCCGTGATGCGCAAGTGCAGCGGCAGGTAGGTTGGCCCGTGGTCAAGGGCGAGCATTGCCTGTTCCATTGCCGTTCGCCATAACCCGCGCTGCACCGCCACATCCAGGTAGCCCATCGCTTCGATGAGCGCCTGCGGCTTTCCCAGGGAAAGCATTTCCGCCAGCGGCATGGTTCCGGGAGAATCCGATTGCGCATCCAATTGCGCGCGCGCCAGCCGCAGGCGGCTTTCCCAATCCGGCGAGGTGAGCAGGCTTTCGATCCGTTCCCCGGTCTGGTTCCATTGATCCGGTTCTTGTTCGGATTCGGGGACTTCCAGGAAGGCTTCGTAGGTGCGCTGGAGGGCGTCCCGCTGGTCTTCCGGGACGGTGTTCATATCGGCCTGGCGCAGCGCCGAAAGAAAATGGATCGCCGACTGGTGTGCTTTGCCCGAATCGCGGTAGGCCCGGCCGAGAATGTAATGCGCGCCCATTGACAGATCCGGATGCTCGACCGCTTTCTGCAGCGAAAGGATCGCCGGTTCCAACTCCCCCTCGGCCAGTTGCAGCGTGCCGAACAGGAACGATGCTGCCGGATGTTCGAATCCGACCCGGAAGGCGCGGTCCAGATATTGCATGGCTTCCCGGTTTTGCTGTCGGGAATAGGCGTCGATGGCCAGGGCGAGGTATCGGTTCTGGTCGGCGTGCGACGAGTCGGTCTTTTCCTCGCCGCGCGTGAATTGATCGATGGACACGCGCCGGTTGTCAAAAGTGTCCTTGTCCGCTTCGAATAACTTTTCGGCCAGGACCGCCATCGCCTTTTTCTGCGCCGCATCCTGCGGGCTGACGGATTTCGATTCAAGACTCAACGACTGCCGGGGAGCGGGCGACGGTGTGTCGGGCAGGGCGCCGGTTTGCGGCGGGGTGAGCATCCCGGTCATGCCCGGCTTATAGGGCGGCGGGATGGCAAGTACTTTGCCGGACTTTAAAGCCGCGCGCGCCCGGGAGAGTTCCGGTGAATCGGGAAGGATTTTTATCCCCTGCTCGACAGCCTGCATCGCTTTTTCCGGCTGGCGCGCCTGTTGCATGATCGCGGCGAGGGCCAGGTATTCGGTCACCGCCTGCTTGACTTGCCCCGTCCGTTGGAATGCCAGCGCCAAACGGGACCGGGCGACCATGTTTTCCGGAACCAGGCGGGCGGCCACCAGCCAGTTATCGATTGCTTTATCCGCCTCGTGTTTGGCCAGAAAGAGTTCCGCCGCGCTTAACCGGAGCTGGACTGATTCGACGACCTTTCCGCCACGTTCGAGGATCTCCGCCAATTTTTCGTGTGGGATCGGATTTTGGGGATCGGCGCGGACCGCTTCCTGATACACAGACTGGGCCTGATCGA
>Ga0315542_1002794_pt1 | contig 10479 bp, 11 predicted proteins | sample SalMarSW160120MG_FD_202541 | JGI IMG/M metagenome (GOLD analysis project Ga0315542, IMG submission 202541) | Salt marsh sediment microbial communities from the Plum Island Ecosystem LTER, Massachusetts, United States - Salt Marsh Sediment SW1601-20 ... | reverse complement strand
TCTGATTCGGCGCGCCGTTTTGCCCGGAGGGGGACAGGATGAGGCTCGAGGGGATCCACCACGTCACCGCGATAACCGGCGATGTGCGGCGCAACCTCGACTTCTACGTGCGCGTTCTTGGGTTGAGGCTCGTGAAGAGGAGCGTCAACCAGAACGTTCCGAGCATCTACCAGCTCTATTACGGCGCCGAGGAAGGCGAGCCGGGTGGCACCCTCGCTTTCTACGAGTATCCGGGCATACAGGTCGGGCGTGCCGGCGCCGGCATGATCCACCGGCTCTGCTGGCGGATCGGCTCGGAGCGGGCGCTCGGGTTCTGGGCCCGCCGTCTCAGGAGCGAGGGCGTCGAGTATGAGCGTCACGGCTCACGTCTGCGCTTTCGCGATTCCGAGGGCCTGGAGCTTGAGCTGACCGTTGCAGGCGGAGAGGACGAGCCGCTGACCGCCTATCACCCCGACATCCCCGCGGAGCTGGCACTGCAGGGATTCGATTCCGTGCACGTCTACGCGCGCGATCCCGAGCGTAGCCGCGGGCTGCTCGAGCGGACTCTCGGCTTCGAGCGCAGAAGCGATGCGGTATGGGAGGTGAGAGGAGAGACTCGAGGCTGCCTCTTCGCCTACGACAGCGCGCCGATGCGGCTCGGGATCCAGGGATCGGGGACGGTGCACCACGTGGCCTGGGCCTGCTCGATGCAAGAGCGCGAGCGCTGGCACGCTGTGCTGAGCGCGGCCGGGGTGCGCGTCACCCCGGTCATCGATCGCTTCTGGTACCGCTCGATCTACTTCCGCGAGCCGAGCGGGGCTCTCTTCGAGATAGCAACGATCGAGCCCGGCTTTGGCATCGACGAGGCGATCGATCACCTGGGCGAGCGACTCGCGCTACCGCCCGCGCTCGAGTATCTGCGCGCGGAGCTCGAGGCGGGCTCTACCCCACTTCTCTACCCCCGGGCGAGCTGAGCCGGGCATCGAGCCGGGCGAGCGGCACTAGGCCGGATCGGGCTTCGGGCCGGCGCGGAGAGCCTCGATAGCGAAGCCGATGTCGCCGGCGAGCTCTTCGAGCAGCCCAACGGTGCTCCTGGCGAAGGCATGAGCTCGAGTTGCGTAGATGGAGAGAACGGCGTACACCTCGCCATCGAGTCCGCGTAATGGAATCGCGATGCTCGAGCGGTATCCGCGTTGAAAGGCGCGTGCGCGCCACGGCTGTGCCGTCGGGTCGCTGGCGTAGTCGTCCAGCACGACGGTTTCGCCTGTACGAGCCGCCGTTCCCGTTGGGCCGCGTCCGCGCTCGCTGTCGGCCCAGGTGATGTTCGCGCTGCTCAGATATCCGTCTTCGACTCCGCTCCAGGCGACGGGCCGGACAGTCTTTCCCTCGTCGTGCTCGACCGCGCCGATCCAGGCCATCAGATATCCGGCCGCGTTGCAGACGATCCGGCAGGTGTCGCGGAGAAGCCTCTGCTCGTCGGTCGCTCGCAGCGCCGCGCGGGCGCAGTCCCGGGCGGCGATCAGCTCGCGGTTCAGGCGCAACAGCCTCTCTTCCACCAGCTTGTAGTGACTGACGTCCACGTTGCAGGCAGAACGACCCAGGTTGCGGCCGCCGGGATCGGTCAGCGCGCTGCACGAATGCGCGATCCAGTGCTCGCTACCGTCTCGTGCGACGATGCGAAACTCGATCTCGCTCTCGCGCAGCTGGTCGGCTGCGTGCGTATACGCGACGTGCTGCTCGAAGCGCGATCTGTCGTCGGGGTGAACGATTCGCTCCAGCAATTTCGGGTCGGCAAGGAACTCACTCTGGCTGTAGCCGCTCAAGCGCTCGCATGCGGGAGAGACCTTTACCACCGCGCCCTCGGGATCGAGGTGGTATTCCCAACCGTAAGTCGAGTCGACGTGCTGAGAAGCCGGCGTGGCCGGGTCGCTCTTTGCACGCCGGCGGCGCGGCGCCGAAGCCTTCTTGGCGGAACTACGGTTCTGTTCTTCCGTCACGGAGCGAGGATATTAAGGGTTTGCGGGCGTTGATGTTCCCGCGCGCGCCGTACGGGCCGCCCGGCGGGCCCGGCGCAGTGGTTGCGGCGTCCGGGTGTCGCCCGCGCAGGCAAGCACGAGCTCGACCGCCACATCGGGGTCGGTGCGCCAGGCGGCGTGCACCGCCAGCGGACGACGTCCCGACCGGGTGCGAAGCCAGTAGCCGACGATCACGCCCTCGAGCAGGAGTGGGCTGCGCGCGCCCGGCTCGTCGGCCGGCCACTCACCCGTGGCGATCAGAGGCCGGTGTGTGACGCCCACGGTCGCCAGCCCGAGTACAGCGCCGAGGTGCAGCGCGAGCCCCGCCCGGCGCGGATGGTCACGTCCCGTTGCGTCGACGAGCAGGACGTCCGGCGCCTCGGGAAGCGAGCGAACGGCCGACTCCAGCAGGGCGCCTTCGCGCAGTGCCAGTAATCCCGCTCGGTACGGAGCCGGAGCGATCGCTTCGACCGCGACTTGCGTCTCGCCGAGTGCCGCCGCCGCCCAGGCCGCGTCGCCGGATTTCCCCGGTCCGCTCGGACCGCGCTCGAAGCAGACGTAACAGGCTCCCATCCGCGCCCTCTCGGGTATCTGCAAGCGAGGCGGCGACTGCGCCGCGAGCTCGAGCTGGAACTCGATCAGCTCTCGCGCCGATACGGGCCAACCATCCACTGCAAGCAGCTTACGTCGCCAATCAGAAAGCGGATAGGGTTGACAACCGAGATATAACGATATATCGTAATACACCGTGATACTAACGTAACGAAGGAGTTGCTCGATGTACGAAGATCAGCCGAAAGGCTCGCGCAGGGCGAAGCATCACCGCCGCCGCGAATTTGCTCGAGAGGCACATGTGCACCAGTTCGGCGGCCCGCCGTTCGGCGGCGGCTACAGAGGCCGGCGCCGGGGTCGCAAGGCGCGCCGTGGAGACATCCGCACCGCCGCGCTTCTGCTCCTCGCCGAGCAGCCGCGCAACGGCTACCAGATCATGCAAGAGGTGGAGGAGCGAAGCGAAGGCGTTTGGCGCCCCAGCCCGGGCTCCGTTTACCCGACCTTGCAGCAGCTGGAGGACGAGGGTCTGATTCGCTCGCAGGAGAGCGATGGCCAGCGTCTGCTCGAGCTGACCGATGCCGGCCGCGCCGTGCTCGAGAGTCGCGACAAGGACGCGCCGGCTCCCTGGGTCGAGATGGCGGCGGCTTCCGGCGAGCACACGCTAGAGCTGGGCTCGCTCGTCCGTCAGATCGGCCTTGCGACCATGCAGGTGGGGATGGCGGGAAGCGACGCACAGGTCGAGGAGGCCCGCAAGCTCCTCGCAGATGCCCGCCGCTCGCTTTACCGTATCCTCGCCGAAGGTGACGAGAAGCACTGAGACACCCGGGCTCGGGCGCTTGCTCGAGCTGATCGAGCGCGAGCGCGCCGACGATCGTCCCGTCTTCGTCGCCGTCGACGGCCGCTCGGGCGCCGGTAAGTCGCACCTGGCCGCTCGCCTGGCGGCAACGCTCAGCGATCTGGCCCTGGTTCACATGGACGATTTCTACCGAGAGCTGCCGGCGCAAAGACGCCGGGAACTCTCGCCCCGGGAGGGAGTCGACCGGTTCTTCGACTGGCAGCGCCTGCGTCGTGAGGCTCTCGAACCTCTTCGCGCGGGAAGAGCGGCCGCATTCCATCCCTACGACTGGGGGTCGGTAGGATGCTCGAACCACGAACTGGTCGAGCTTCCGCCGGCGCCGTACGTGGCGATCGAGGGCGTATACAGCGCACGAGCCGAGTTCCAGGATCTGCTGGACGTCACGGTGCTCGTACGGGTCGATGACGCGACTCGGCGGGAACGGCTGGCCGCGCGGCATGATCCGCCGTCGCTGGCCGAGCGCTGGGAGGCTGCGGAGAGCTTCTACTTCGAGCGCCTTCGGCCCGCCGAGTCGTTCACGTTCGTGATCGACGGCGTCTCTACCTAAAGAGTGGCCGGATGCGGGCGCCGTCAGGCCGGAGCCGACCGAGCCAGCAACTCGAGTAGCGCGGCCTTTGGATCGTCGCCGAGCGGAGTTCCGTGATCGAGGCAGAGAATCGAGAACGGCAGGTCGAGCAGGCGCTCGACGCTACGGCGCGTCTCGGCCGGATCCTCGTGGTACTCGAAGGGGATGAAGTCGAGGCCGCGCTCGGGGTCGTTGGAGATGAGATCCGAGCAGAAGAGAATCCCGGGCGCCGACTCGAGCAAGAGCGAGTAGTGAGGCCACTCCGGGCCGGGGGTACGCACGGCCTTCAGGCCGCCCGGAAGCGTATCTCCCTCCGCGTAGCGGCGGTCGGGCTCCTCATCGGCGGCGGTCGCGTCCTCGGGCAGCCAGACTTCGATTCCGAACTGCTTGCGGTAGCGCCAGGCAGAACGCTGGTGACAGCGCGCCGTCAGCAGGATCGCCCGCGGTTCGGGCAGCATCGCCAACGCCTCCACGCCGAGCCCGACCGGGTCGATGAAAACACAGCTCTCGCCGTTCGTCGCAACCGCGTGCGAGCTGGAGATCGCGCCACCTATGGCACTGTTGTGAATTCGCCAGTGATAGACGCCGTGCGTCACCTTCTCGACCTTCTCTGCGATCTCGCGTGGCTCAGTCATCGCTCTCTCCTCGTTTGCCTGCTACCTGCAGGATTGCACCTTCGATCGGCTTCTGAAACGAGGTTCGGGTTTTCGCGTACTCCTGGCGGAAAGGAAGAATGAGAAGCACTGGCGCGCACGGGCGATGAGAGGGAGGAACGAAGGTGAGCGAACGACTCGACGGCACGGTGGCCCTCGTCACGGGAGCGAGCAGTGGTATCGGCGAGGCGACGGCGCGCCTGCTGGCCGAACGCGGCGCCGCGGTGGCGATCGCCGCCAGGCGTAAGGACCGGCTCGACAGGCTCGCGGCCGAGATCGAGGGCAAGGGCGGCCGAGCGCTTGCGATCGAGGCCGACGTGACCGACCAAACCCAGGCGGCCGCCGCCGTCGAGCGCACGGTCACGGAGCTTGGCCGGCTCGACATTCTCGTCAACAACGCCGGCGTGATGTTGCTCGGGCCGGCCGTGGATGCTCCGCTGGAAGAGTGGGAGCGGATGGTTGCGATCAACGTGATGGGCCTCCTCTACTGCACCTACGCGGCGCTACCGCACCTGCTCGCCGCGGCGGAAGAGGAGCCGCGCAGGCTGGCCGATCTCGTCAACATCAGCTCGGTGGCGGGGCGCAAGCCAAACGCCGGCTCGGGCGTCTACAACCTGAGCAAGTTCGGAGTCGGCGCCTTCAGCGAGTCGCTGCGCATGGAGCTGGCCAAGCGGCACGTGCGCGTGTCACTGGTGGAGCCCGGCTTCGTCAAGACCGAGCTGTCCAACCACATCCGCGAGGGGGTGCGTGAGGCGGCGAGGCAGCGCTACGTCGGGGTTGAGATGCTCGAGGCGGAGGACATCGCCGACGCGATCGCCTACGTCGTAACACGGCCGCGGCGCATGGCCGTGAACGAGGTGCTCGTGCGCCCGACCGAACAGGAGCTCTGAGCGAAACCGTGTTTCGCCACCTTCGCCGAACGCCGAACGCCGAACGCCGAACGCCGAACGCCGAACGCCGAACGCCGATCGGCGGAGGCAAGGCCGGCGCGGGAATGGAGACGATCATGCTCCCCGCGCCGGTCTCACTCGTTCGCAGGGTGGCGACTACCAGCCGCGATAGAAGCCGAACATTGTCGCCAGCGTTGCGATTCCTGCGGCTAGCATGGTGAAACGTACGCGCATCGGTACACCTCCTCTCGCACGGTGGCGTTGGACGGAGATGCGAGAAGCGTTACACCGTCTTTGTCACACGACAACTACTTGTCGTTGCGCTGACTCCTGGCAATGTCCAGAATACAGAGAACATGATTGATAAACGGGACGGCCTCGAGGACGAGACCATCGGGCAGAGAATCCGCCGGTTGCGTAAAGCGCGGCGTCTCACCCAGGTCGACCTCTCCGGTCCCGGCATCTCGAATGCCCACGTCTCGCGGATCGAGACGGGCGCCAGGCAGCCGTCGCTCTCGGCACTGCGTCAGATCGCGCGCAAGCTCGCCGTGCCGGTCGAGTACCTCGAGCACGGCGTCGATGTCACGACGCGCGAGGAGCTCGAGCTTGCTCTCACCGATCTCGAGATCCGTATCCGTCTCGAGGTGGATACGGAGGCCGTCGAGCGCGACACAGAAGCGCTCATCCGGCGTGCTGGCGGCGAAGGCGAGCCCGACATTGTGGCCAAGGCTCGAGCCGCTCTGGGTATGGCCGCCGCGTCCTCGGGCCGACTCGCAGACGCGATTCGCGAGCTCGAAGCGGCTATTTCGCACCCGTTGATCCGACCGGAGCTGTTCCCCGACGTCTACACGACTCTGATCGCCTGCTATCGGCAGTCGGGGAACTCCGAAGCCGCGGTCGTCGCTTGCGAGCGAACGCTTGGCCAGATCGCGCCCGAGAACGAGCCGCTTCGGATGCTGCTGGCGACGCACCTGAGCCACGCGCTCTCAGACCTCGGCGAGTTCGACCGCGCGAAGGCCGTACTCGAGGAGTACGTGGGGGACTTCGAGCAGAGTGACCCCTACGCACAGGCGCGTATGCACTGGTCGCTCGCGCGGGTCGCCGCCATGCAGAACGAACGTCGGCTTGCGCTGCGGCACATGAATCAGGCGATCACGCTTCTGCGCGGCACGGAGGACACGATCCGCCTCGCCGGCGCCCACCTCGTCTGTGCGCAGATACTCCTCTGGGGCGGGACGACAACCGGCGCCGCGAAGCACGTCCTTGCCGCGCGAGCTCTCCTGCCGGCCCACGCCGAAGCCGGCGATCGCGGCACGCTTCGAGGCCTCGAGGCGCTACTCGCCGCGCGGTACCGCCGCTTCGCAGAGGCTCGGCAAGCCGCCGAGGAAGCGCTCTCCCTGATGCCCGAGCACACGCCAGAGATAGCGCCGGCGCTCTATGCCAAAGCACTTGCGGCGGCAGGAGAAGCCGACTACGAGGTCGCCGATGAGGCGTTCAGGCGCGTGCTCGAGCTGGCGAAGCGCAGCGAGCTCTGGCAGGAGGCGGCGCTCATCGCCGCCGATTGGGCGACCATGCTTCGCTGGGCCGGCCGTCCGTACGACTCTGAGCAGGCGGCACGGGACGCTGAGCGATACACAAGCGAGGCGCAGAGGCGGGCGAGCCGACTCGGCGTTGCCGAGAAGTCGTCCTGAGCGCGACGCTACGGCGTCCGGATCCGCTCAGTACCCGCTGACCGCCAGCACCGCGCGCGCGTAGCGCCTGGCTTTGCGCGCGCCGATCTTCCCGCCCGGGAGCTCGGCGACGAACGCCGCCGAATCCGGTAAGACGTGGCGCTCCCAGGAGGTGGCGCTGCCAGGGTAGGCTGGCAGACGCGCGAGCCCTAACCCGGCCAGCCGGGCGAACCTGCGCTCGAGCGCAAGCGAGCGCGTCGTCACGCCCACCGCTCCGAGCGGCTGATGGAACCAGATCGAAAGCCACGGCTGCAGGCGCTCGACGAGGCGATAGGCAGCGCGCGACTCCGGCTCGGACAGGCTGCGGTGGCCCGAGTAGAAGGCCCCGCTCAGGTGTCGCCAGCGCCAGGGGAAGTTGCGGTTGAGATCGACGCCGCGGGCGTTCCCGCGGGTTCCGGCCGCCCGCCCGTCGGGGTTGAGATTTAGGATGACCCAAAGATCGACGCCCGCGGGCGCCGGCAGCTTCAGCAGGCGACGGGCGACGGCCACTCCGCCGGGCTCGTTGCCGTGAATCGATCCGACGACGAGCACCGTCGGCCCATACGGGTCGCCCCGCTGGTACGCGTAGATCGCGCGCCCCTGGACGGAGCGGCCGATCAGGTGGCGCGTTGTGCCGCTCTGCGAGGCCTGGGTATCAGCGGAAAGGGCGCTCAGAGCGACGAACGCGATTCCGATCGTGGCGAAAGCGAGCGCGGCGACTTGCTTGATAATCCGGCTCACGACTCAGCTCACCGGTTCGAATCGCTCTTCGGCGAGGCGAAGGGGAACGAGCGCGTTCAACGCGCCGCGCGCCTTGACGAGCGTCTCTTCAACTTCCTGACGCGGATCGGAGAGCGCCGTCACAGCGCCGCCGACTCCGATGGTGGTTGCCGTATCGGTCGTGACGATGGAGCGAATGACGACGGAGAGGTCCGCGCTACCGTCGAGCGAGAAATAGCCCAGCACGCCCGAGTAGACACCGCGGGGGCCTCGCTCGAGACGGTCGATGATCTCCATCGTTCGCAGCTTCGGCGCTCCGGTCATCGAGCCGGGCGGGAAGGCGGCGCGCACGCATGTCACGGCCGACTCCTCGAGCCTCAGCAGACCGCGGATCGTGCTCACCATCTGGTGTACGGTCGCATAGCTCTCGATTGCGAACAGCTCCGCCACCTGGACGCTGCCGATCTCGCAGACTCGGCCGAGATCGTTCCGGGTGAGATCGACGATCATCATGTTCTCGGCTCGATCCTTCTCGCTCGAGGCGAGATCGGCCAGGAGCGCGCGATCCTCGCCGCCCGTCGATCCTCGCCGCCGCGTCCCCTTGATCGGCCGCGACTCGACCCGGCGTGCGCGATCGACGCGCAGGAAGCGCTCGGGCGAGGAGCTCAGCACGCACAGCTCCGGAAACTGAAGGTAGGACGAGAACGGGGCGGGGCAGCTGGATCGGAGCACGCGGTAGGTCAGGAAAGGATCGATCTCCTCGTCGATCGAGAGCATGTTCGTCAAGCACACTTCGTAGGTCTCACCGGCTTCGATCTCGGCCCGGCAGCGCTCGACCAGGCGCCTGTATTCGAGCAGCGTGTGCCGGTAACCGTAGGAAGGAGATTCGATCGGCGTGGGGGGCGGCTCGAGTCCGTCGCGCGAGAGCGGCTGAGCCTGCAGCGTGTGACTCGTTGCCTCGAGCCATTCGAGCGCCGCGGGCTCGCTTTCCTCGTTGCCCAAAGCGAGCAGGTAGATCAGCCCGTCCAGGTGATCGAAGGCGAGCATGCGATCGCAGAAGACGAAGGCCGCGTCGGGTGTGGGGGCGATGTTCGCCGCCCGGGCCTCGCAATCGGCCTTCATCTCGTAGCCGAGGTAGCCGACGTAGCCGAGGGCGAAATCGAAGGGCAGCTCGTCGCTTGCCACCGCTCGTCGTGCCAGCTCGCGCTCGAGGTAGTCGAGAAAGGCGATTCGCTCCTCGAACACCTCGCCGCGCCGCCTGACCACCACTCTCCGCTCGTGTAGGCGGTAGCTGACGTACTCGGCGTGCGGGCCGCGCGTGTCGCCCATGAACGAGAAGCGCGATAGGCCCTCGGCGACCAGGCTCGAGTCGAGCCAAAAGCTCGGCGTCTCTTCTTTGAACAGAGCCGAGTAGGCGACCTCGGGCGTCACGGTGCTCGAGAGCGTTCGCACCTGTAGCCGGAAGCCGTGGTTTTTCACGATCCAAGGCTACTTGCAGCGCCGCGCGCGAGCGCGGGCTCGCAAAGTGGATGAAGAACCATTTGAGTTGAAGGGCGGCGTAGCATGTGACTGCCGCAGAGAAGCGCCCGCGGCACAGGCAGAGGGGAAGGAGTGGATCGTGAGCGACCTGGCCGGAAAGGCGAAATCGACGATCGCCGTGGTCGGCGACTACGGCGCCGAACGACCGACGCACAAGGCGACGCAGCGGGCACTCGAGCACGCCGTACAACCGCCGCTCCGGTTCGAGTGGCTGGCCACCGAGCGGGCGGCGGAGATGGAAGAGGCCGAGCTCGCCTCGTACGCGGGGCTCCTGGTCGCGCCCGGCAGCCCCTACCGCAGCATGGAGGGCGCGCTCAAGGCGATCAGGGTCGCGCGCGAGCGGGAAGTGCCGCTGCTCGGCACCTGCGGCGGCTTCCAGCACGTGGCGGTCGAGTTCGCACGCGATGTGCTCGGTGTCGAAGGCGCCGATCACGAGGAATCGAACCCGGGCGCCCGCGAGCTTGCGATCGTGAAGCTTCCAGTCTCGCTCGCCGATCATGAGCACGAGGTCTTCTTCGCCGCGGGCTCTCGCGCCGCGGCTATCTACGGAGCTTCCGCGGCGGTCGAGCCGTTCTTCTGCTCGTTCGGGCTCAACCCGGAGTACCGCTCGCGAGTCGAAGAGAAGGGCCTCTCGGTGAGCGGAACGGGCGCCGACGGTGCGGCGCGGGTGTTCGAGCTACCCGAGCATCCGTTCTTCATCGCCACGCTGTACGTGCCGCAGGCTCGCTACCGGTCGGATAGTCCGCATCCGCTGGTGACGGCGTTCGTGGCGGCTGTCGCGGATTGAGAAAAGCTACGACCTCGCCGGGCATACTCGGGGTACCGCGTGCTAATGAGCACACGGCCGACTGCCAGGTAAAGAAAACAGGGCTAGCTGATATCTAACCGGTGTGAATGATCGAAGGCCCTTCGATCGGGCCGAGACCAATGCGGCCGCCTCCGTCGATGAGCTCGAACGGCTGTACCAGGCCGGTTTTCACCGCTACCTCCGCGTGGCGGAG
>Ga0315542_1002792_pt1 | contig 10480 bp, 10 predicted proteins | sample SalMarSW160120MG_FD_202541 | JGI IMG/M metagenome (GOLD analysis project Ga0315542, IMG submission 202541) | Salt marsh sediment microbial communities from the Plum Island Ecosystem LTER, Massachusetts, United States - Salt Marsh Sediment SW1601-20 ... | reverse complement strand
TTCAGAATAATTCTGCTTCTGGATTTACTATTGGTGCAGCCGATCCCCCTGATCCTTTCATCCCCTCTGTATTTCTGGACACACTCATGACCTATCCTCAGCGTTCCTATGAACTGGAATGGATTACCAATCAAGGTATTCTAAACAGCTTAAACCAGAAACTGGATAATGCGAAAAAACAGCTTGATAAAGGCAAAACCAAACAAGCCATAAACATGTTAAATGCCTTTCTCAATGAAGTGGAAGCTCAGAATGGAAAACATCTGACAAGCGAAGCCTATGCTTTGCTCAAGTACAATGCCGAGTATTTAATTGAGAAATTAGAAGAGTGAAAAGTTGAAATCCGGAAACAATACTAAAACAGGTTCAACGCAAGATTCAGTATGATAAAGTGATCGTGGTTTTCTCTATATTTGCAGGTCCGAAATCTTCTTGGAGTTTCGGACTTTTTGTTATTCATATGAAATCCAATTTACCTTGACTTTTGGGTGAAAGTTTTTTACATTTTTTCGCCTGATGCGGATCTATTCTTACTGTCCGGGTGTTTATTTAAAAAGCCATCCTGGCTGAGCCAGTAGAGTTCTGAATGCCACCCTAGCTCAGATGGTAGAGCAGCTCACTCGTAATGAGCAGGTCGTCGGTTCAATTCCGACGGGTGGCTCCAATATTAACCATATATGATTTTAAATTGCTGTTAAAAAATGATTTCAAAAATGAAGATGTCCAAATTGATCCTCCTTTTTTTCCTTCTACCGGTTTTATCTCTCTTAGCGGGATCAACGCAAAACGCGGGATTTGAATTCCTGCGTTCCGAGATCGGAGCCAGGCCGGTTGCCATGGCAGGAGCGTTTGTATCGGTTCCGGGGGATCTGCACGGGATCGCCTACAATCCGGCCAGTCTGGCCGGCGTTCAGGATCAGAGTATTGCCATCACGTATGTGGATCATCTGGCGGATTTTAAAGCGGGATATGTCGGTTTCGGCAAATCGATTCCCGATATCGGGATGATAGGTATTTCAATATCGTACATGAACTACGGCAGTATGCAGCGAACCGATATTTTGGGCAATGATCTCGGCAGTTTTACGCCGGGGGACATCCTTTTTTCGGGAACCTACGGACGCCGTTTCGGCGAGAACCTGCACTGCGGCGCTTCGCTGAAGTTTATCCATTCAAAAATTGACCAGTATGTCGCCACGGCACTGGCCGGTGATCTGGGCGTGATTTACCGGATTCCGGAAAAGGATGTGGACCTCGGCTTTTCCGTGCTGAATCTCGGCTCGTCCCTGAACGCCTTCATAGACGAACATGAAAAGTTGCCCGCCGAATACCGTGTCGGCGTTTCAAACCGGCTGGCCCATCTTCCTCTGTTGATCAACCTGAATCTGATCAAGTATCAGGATCAGGACAGCAATTTCCTGGGCGGGATTTACTGGGCGCTTGGAGGGGAGTTCACACTTTCAGAAAATCTGTTTCTTCGGTGGGGATACAATTCACGCGGAATCGAAGAAAAAGTCAACAGCAACCGTGACCGGTTTGCCGGAGTGTCGCTTGGTCTGGGCATCCATTATCAAAAATACCGGTTCAACTACAGTTTTTCCTCGTACGGGCTGGTCGGGACGATCAATCAGCTGACATTCGAAACCAACCTTTAAATTTGGATATCCGAATAACAAAGTTTAAATCCCCGTAAGGGGATTTTTTTTATATCTAAAAACATTCATTGGCAACCTCTTCATCCCGATTCATGAATTGTTCGGCAGTGTTTCAAGAGAATTCCCTTGCGTAAATATATCAAAATATGTACCTTTTTAATAAATTTATCCCGGATTGTGCGAATGAAAAAACTTCATCAAATTCTATTGATTATTGTCATCGGGTTTTATTCCGTTTCCCTTTTAGCAGAAGGAGAATGGCGCCGATTGTTCCGGGGGCAGGTTGTCCTTTACTGTTATGAAAAAGATATGCGGTACGGGGATAAGATCATCTCGATTATTGATCAGGCACTGCCTGTGATGTCCGAACGTTTTGGTCTGCGCCTCCATTCAGAGGTCACGATTCTGGTGGCACCTTCCCAGAAGGTCTTTGACCGTATTACAGGAGGTCAAATTCCGGAATGGGGCATTGCAGCGGCCGAGCCGGAACAATCCATTATCTTTCTAAAATCTCCCCGATTCGCCCGTCCCGAAACTGATTTGAAAAGTGTGGTACTTCACGAACTGAGCCACGTATTGTTATCCGCCGCTTCCGGAGGCAATTCAATCGACCGCTGGTTTGATGAAGGTCTCGCCATGACATTTTCCGAGGACAAAAGATTTTTTGAGACAATGAATCTGGCAAGAGCAGTCTTTTCCGGAGAAATTATAAAATTAAATAAAATTGATGATGTGCTGACATTTCGCAGACAAAAAGCCGGTCTGGCTTATCAGGAGTCGTTGTCGGCTGCACAATTCCTGATCGACAAGTTTGGCAGCGAAGCGCTTGCCGGAATTATCCGGGAAATCGGTCAAAACACGGGCATGGATGCGGCTATGCAATCAGCAATCGGCATGGGATTTAAAGAGTTTGAAGACAGATGGTATCAAGCGATGAGGATTAAATACCGCTGGGCCGTTTTTCTGAATTTTCCTTTTCTGGTCAGCGTGTTGATGGTTGTGCTGTTTATTACCGCTTTTTTTATGACCCGGTTGCGGACGGAAAAGAGAAAAAAAATATTGGAGCAAGAGGATTTCTATGGATTCGAAACTATTGAAGACCATCAGGCATCGCATTGAGTATTATACATTCATGGGTTTTATTCTTGTTATATGGCTGATTCCTCTGGAGATGGTTTTTACGATCTCCAATCTGTTGGGCTGGTTCGTATATTCGGTCCTTCGCGTCAGACGAAAAGTGGTGTTAAAAAATCTCCGAATGGCGTTTCCCGAGAAATCCATAAAAGAATTGAAAAATATCGGACTGAGAACGTATCAGAATTTTGCCAAGATGGTTTTTGAGTACAGCCGTTTCCCTCTTTTGAAAAAAGAAGCCGTGCTGTCTGACTGGGAAATCGAGGGCCGGGAACATCTGGACTGGGCATTGAAGCGCGGCAAAGGGGCCGTGATAGTCGCCGGACATTTCGGAAATTGGGAGTACATGGGGGCGTGCCTGGCCCAGATGGGATACCCGATCGCCTTTCTCGTGGGAGAACAGCATAACAAACTTATTGATGATATGATGAACCAGAACCGGGAGATCATGGGAAGTCGAATCATCCATATGGGTATCGCTGTTCGTGGTGTCATGAAAACGCTGAGGGACAATGGATTCATTGCACTACTCTCGGATCAGGATGCCGGAAGACAGGGTGTTTTTGTCAACTACTTCGGCAAACCGTCGTCCACACATCAGGGTCCTGCGATTTTTGCGCTTAAGACCGGAGCGCCGATTATTTTTGCAAGTGCGATCCGTCTTCCGCGCGGCCGGCACAAGATGGTGTTCGAACGGCTGTATCTCGATCATCTCGATGGAATTACGGATGAGAATATCCATAAAACAACACAGGCGTATACGGCCTTATTGGAGAAAAAAGTTCGTGAATATCCGGATCACTGGTTCTGGATGCACCGGCGGTGGAAGCGCAAGCCTTTAAAGAGTCAATGAAAGATTATAAAGGGGAAACCTTTCAAAAGATTCTTGTTGTTCAAACCGCTTTTCCCGGTGATGTGGTTCTGGCACTTCCTGTGGCACGTGCCGCGAAAAAACTTTTACCGGAACCGGTCGTTCATTTTCTGGTCACTCCGGAGAGTGGAATACTTTTAAAAAATAATCCCGACATTGACAGAGTATGGTTCTTTGACAAGCGGGGAAAAGAGAGAACTCCCGGTTCGCTATTCAAACTGGCAAGGCGATTGAAAGACGAATCATTCGATTTGGCTCTAATACCCCATCGGTCGATTCGGAGTGCCTTGCTTGTCTGGCTTGCCGGTATTCGTGTGCGAATCGGATTCCACCGGAGCGTCGGCGCTTTCCTGTTTACGGATGTGGTGCGTTATCCTGCAGACATTCATGAAGTTGACCGGAATCTCAAATTGCTTGAAATTGTCGGCTGGCAGGGAGAATCTCCGAAACCGGAACTCTATCCCGGCCCGGAAGAGAAAGCAGAGGTGGACCGGTTTTTCCGTGAACACGGAATCCGTCCGGACGAAATGTTGGCCGCTGCGGCACCGGGTTCGGTCTGGCCGACCAAGCGCTGGCCGTCCGAACGTTTTGCCGAAGTGGCCCTAAAACTCTGGCAGAAAAAACAGGTCCGGACGGTTTTAATCGGCGGGCCGTCGGATCTCGGTCTAGGTGATATAATCACCCGGCTGTCCGGGAAAGCCGTTATCAACGGTATGGGCCGGTTCAGTCTTTTGGGTTCAGCCGAGTTGATCAGCAGATGCCGGGTCATCCTGACCAACGACAGCGCGCCTCTCCATCTATCTGTCGGCGTGGGGACACCTGTCGTTGCGGTTTTCGGGCCGACACTGCCCCGATTCGGATTCGCTCCGTTCGGTGTGAGACATACAATCATCGAGAGGGAACTGGTCTGCCGTCCCTGCGGTATTCACGGAGGCCGGCGCTGTCCGAAAGGACATTTTCAATGTATGACAACCATCTCTTCCGAAGAGGTATCTCAAACGATATTCAAATATTTGGACGATGACAAGCCGAATCATTAAAATCGATATAAAGAATATGGAGGGATCCCTTTTTGACCGGATTGCCGAATTGTTCGACCGGGGAGGCGTCATCGGATATCCCACAGAAACCGTGTACGGTCTGGGGGGTGATGCCATGAACGTAACTGCCGTCCGCCGGATATTCGAATTGAAAGGACGGGAAACTCAAAAACCGTTTCTCTGTCTGGTCCATAATAAGGAGAGATTGGGCCCGGTTGTGGACCGGGTTTCCGAAAAAGCGGAAAAATTGATGGATCTGTTCTGGCCCGGTCCCCTGACGTTGATTTTTCCGGTTTCTGAAAAACTTCCGGACCTTTTACGGAGTGGTTCCGGCAAGATTGGAATCCGGGTTTCAAGTGATCCGATCTGTCAAAAGCTGACGGAGAAATATAAAAATCCCATTGTATCCACGAGCGCCAATCGCTCCGGGCAGAAACCCGGCCGGACAGCCGGGGAAGTTATGGAATATTTTGGCAATGATCTCGATCTTGTTCTGGATGGAGGAGTGCGAAACGATATGATGCCATCCACTATTCTGGATATGGTTGAAGATCCTCCCCGCGTGATCAGGGAAGGGGCCGTTCCCATAGAACGGATAAAAAATATCATAGGAGATATTGTTGAGCCGGAAACCGTTTAGAGTTCTTTTTGTTTGTACCGGAAACAGCTGCCGGAGTCCGATGGCAGAGGGCATCCTCAAAAACCTGCTGAGAAAAAACGGGGTCACTGATATCATCGTGAGTTCCGCCGGAACGTTTGCTCCTTCCGGGATGAAACCGACCAATTATGCCCTTATGACAACCATCGAAAGGGGTGTCGATATTACGCAGCACATCTCTCGTGTTTTAACGGAGCGGATGATCAACGAATCCGATCTTGTGTTTGTTATGGAATATGAACACCTGAATTCGATTCAAAAGCTGGTACCGGATGCAAAAGGGAAAATCTATCTTCTGAAAGCTTTCGGGGAAAACGGCCGCGGAGAAGAAATAGCCGATCCCATCGGGTATGACCTGGATTTTTACAGGAGATGTTATCAGGATCTGGAAAATGAAATCCGGAGGATTTTCCCGGAGATTTTAAAAATGGCTGATCAATCACAGGCTTAATCAAGAAGATAATATGGATAAATCAATCAACCGTATCCTCGTGATTCGGACCGATAAGATCGGCGATGTGGTTTTATCGCTGCCAGTGGTTTCGGCCCTTCGGAACTGTTATCCCGAATCAACTATCGCGATGATGGTTCAGCCCGGCGTGCGTGAAATCGTCGAGGATTATCCCGGTCTGAATTCGGTTTTATACGATACACCGGAGGATCACAATCTACAGGGATTTATCCGGCTGATTCGGACTTTCAAGCAAGGAAGTTTCGATGCGGCATTGCTTCTGCATCCGACTCTTCGTCTTGCACTGGCAATGGTGTTCGCAGGGATTCCGATCCGGATCGGGACAGGGTATCGTTTCTATTCTTTGTTATTTAACCGGCGGATTATCGAGCACCGGAAAGACAGCCGGCGCCATGAAATCGAATACAATCTCTCTCTGGCCGAAGCAATCGGAGCGGATGTTTCCGAAATTTTATTTCGAATCCATGTTCTGCCTGAAGCAATCGACCGGGTCACTGAAATTTTAAATGAAATGGGAGTCGAGCCGGACAGACCACTTGTCGTCCTGCATCCGGGCAGCAAGGGATCGGCCCTGGAATGGCCCCGCCGTGCATTCGGGGAGCTTGCCGAGCGCCTGACTACCGAACTGAACGCACAGGTGATCCTGACCGGTGGAAAAGGGGAACAGGGTGTGATCGACGAAGTGCTTCGCCCGGTTTCCGAAAAAGTGTGGACGCTTGTCGATTCCCTGACATTAAAAGAATTAGTCGCCCTTTTAAAAAAGGCTGATCTCGTTATTGCCAACAGTACGGGTCCGCTTCATCTGGCAGCCGCCGTGGGGACGACCGTCATCGGAATTTATCCTCCCTGTGCTCCCATGCACGCCCGGCGCTGGGGGCCTTACGGACAATTGGAAAATGTTCTTATCCCTGTTGTCCCTGAATGCCGGCGATGCGTGAAAGCATCCTGTGTCTACTGGAACTGCATGGAAGCTGTTTCCGTGGGCCGTGTATTTCAACTGGCCGGAGAAAAACTTCATAAGAGGGTTTTCAATGCTGTTGGATAAAAAAAAGATTGCGGGTTTGTTAAGCCTGTTCGTTTTGCTGGGATCCGATATCTTCGGTCAGGGCCAGAATGCGGACCAGGATTCTTTGACAGCAATCACAGATTCGCTCGACTATTCACAACCCGATTCGCTGGAAACCGTTCTTGATGAAGATACACTTTCCAGTACATTCCAGGTTACGAAAGCGGAGAACCGGGCATTTCAGGTGGGGGAACTTCTCGTTTTTGACGTGGCCTACGGTTTCGTGATTGCGGGTAGCGCGGTCATGGCGATTCCCGATACGCAGCGGATTCACAACCGGCCGTGTTATCGAATCATGACAGAAGCAAGATCGAGCAAGTTCTTTTCGAAAATATTTCAAGTCAGGGACCGGGTCGTCTCTTTCGTCGATATGGAAGGGCTGTTCCCGTGGAGGTTCGAGAAGCATCTTCGCGAAGGCAAATACCGTTCTGATCAAATCATTCACTTTGATCAGGTTAACCATCTCGCCATCGACGGGAAAGACACGGTAAAAGTCCCTCCGTTCATTCAGGGCATCCTCTCTTCTTTTTACTATATCAGAACACTGGATTTGAAAGTCGGAAAACCTATCGACATCGATAATTACGGGGACGGCAAGATCTATCCTCTCAGGGTGCTTGTACTAAAGAAAGAAAAGATCGAGGTGCCGGCCGGTACATTTCGGTGCATCGTTGTTGAACCGGTTATGCGCGTGGAAGGCATTTTTAATCAAACGGGACAATTGAGAATCTGGCTGACCGATGATGAGAGAAGGATGCCGGTGTTGATGAAAAGCAAAGTGCTGATCGGATCGATTGACGCCAGATTGAGGAAAATCGGGAACGTGAATAAGAACAAAAGTGAATAACAAATAGTGATTTTCGATTTTTGAAGGAAACCATAAGAGGAATTCACTTCGTAAATCATTATTGGATGTTCGTTATTCGTAAATCAAAATAAAATAATACAAGGCATGAATTGCAAAAAGTAAGTGAGAATGTCTGATTGATAATATATATTGAATTGACCCATTGAAAGTTAAATCATAAGGACAATCAGGATGTCAAAATATCAGGCGATTGATCTCGGAAAAATCAAAACATCGACCATCAAGAACAGGAAGAGCAAAGTCCGGCTGGACCAGCTTGCCGCGCCCCATGCCACATCTGGATCTTTTACCGAATTTTGGAAAAGCCTGCCCGCATCGCTGGCGGTGAATGATTTGCGGACGCTTGTGGATCGTATCGCATCGGCCCGTCAAAACAACAAGCCCGTCATGCTTATGATGGGGGCCCACGTAATCAAAGTGGGATTGAATCCCATCCTTGTCGATCTGATGCACTGCGGAGTGATTCAGGGGATCGCATTTAACGGCGCCTGTGCGATTCATGATACGGAGCTGGCCTATTTTGGCACGACTTCTGAAGATGTGGCCGAAGCCTTAAAAGATGGCTCCTTCGGAATGGCCGGGGAAACCGCATCCCTTTTAAATGAGGCCGCCCGGCGCGGATCGAAAGAGGAACTGGGATTCGGAGAAGCGCTCGGCAAACGAATCGTTGAAGACCGGCCTCCGCATGCCGGTCTCAGTATTTTAGGTGAGGCCTTCAGATTAAATATTCCCGTCACTGTCCACGTGGCTGTCGGGACGGATATTGTGCATCAGCATCCCTCGGCGGACGGGGCATCCATCGGCGATGTGAGCCACCGGGATTTTAAAATCTGGTCCAATCAGGTTTCCCGGATCGGAGACGGCGGCGTCGTTCTGCTTTTCGGATCTTCTGTTATTTTACCCGAAGTGTTCCTGAAGGCGCTGACGGTCGCAAGAAATATCAACGGGAAAATAGAGAATTTCACGACTGCCAATTTTGATATGATCCGTCATTACCGCCCGCGGGTGAATGTGGTCGAAAGGCCGACCGAGAGCAAAGGCAGCGGTTATGATTTCGTGGGCCATCACGAGATCATGATTCCGCTGCTGGCAGCGGCAATTAAAGAAAAATTAAATTTAGCCGGTGCGGGGAGATGATCTTATTTTTTGTGATCAATCGAGTCGATTCATTAGAGCGAGGGTATTATGACGTTTAAAAAACCGCGTATTTTAATTGTGGATGATGATCACAGTTTTTGTGAGATTCTAAGGAATACGCTCGAGTATGAAGACTACATTATCGGTACGGCAAATGATGGAAAAACTGCCATTGCCAAATTAAGTGAAAAACCTTACGATATTGTTCTTTTGGATCTCAACCTTCCCGATATGCTTGGAATCAAAGTGCTTCAAAATGCCCGAAAGATGGAACCGCCGGTCCAGGCAGTGATGATTTCCGGGGAAGGGACCATTCACACCGCTGTCGAAGCCACTAAAAAAGGCGCGTATGATTTTCTTGAAAAACCGGTTGATACGGACCGTCTGCTGCTTACCGTGAAGAATGCCCTGGACCGCGGCCGGCTTGAAATGGAGAAAGAGCAGCTCCTGGACCGTGTCAAGCAGCATTATATGATGATCGGCACGAGTTCAAAGATGAATGAGATACACGATCTGATCCAAAAAGCGGGCGCCACGAACAGCAAGGTGCTTATCGAAGGAGAAAACGGGACAGGGAAAGAGTTAGTGGCCCGGGCCATTCATCATGAAAGTTCAAGGGCCGGACAGTCTTTTATCGCTGTCAATTGCGCCGCTATTCCCGAAACACTGATCGAAAGCGAATTGTTCGGCCATAAAAAGGGGGCATTCACGGGTGCGATAGCAGACAAGCCGGGCCGGTTTCAAATGGCCGACGGAGGGACTCTTTTTTTAGATGAAATCGGGGACATGAGTATAATGACACAGGCCAAGGTGCTTCGGGCGCTCGAGGAAAATGTGATGGAAATGGTGGGGAGCGGCGAGTCGATCTCTGTGGATGTCCGTGTCATCGCGGCGACGAACAAGGATCTGCAAAAAGAAATGCAGAATGGAAATTTCAGGGAAGATCTGTTTTTCCGGCTGAATGTTCTCAATATCAAAGTCCCTCCCCTGAGGGAAAGAAAAGAAGATATTCCTCTTCTTGTGGAGCATTATGTGCAGTTTTTCTGCGCCGAGCACGGGATCAAAATGAAAAAGATCACCCCCAAAGCCATGCAGCATCTGACCCGGCACAGCTGGCCGGGCAATGTCAGGGAGTTGAAGAACTTTATTGAAAAACTGGTGATTTTGATTACCCCTTCCGAGATTCTATCCGAGCACATCAATTCGATTCTGGAAGACCACACGACATCGAAGCCGGTTGTCGCCGAAGATTTGTCTCTGAAGGAAGCCAGGGAATCTTTTGAGAGGGACTATATTCAACAGAAGTTGGCCGCGTGTGACTGGAACGTGACGAAAGCAGCCAAGGCTCTCGGCGTTCCGCGAACCTATCTTTATAAAAAAATGCACATGCTGGGGATTGAAATTTGATTGTAATCTCTGTCAGTTTTGTTTCTAAAATTAATTAACGCATTAAAAACCTTTGTCATCCTGTTCCCGAAATTTCGACAGGTGAACATGCCAATCAATATTTTGTATGTCGTGTGGCATTGCCTTTAGGCAATGCGAAATTAGTAGACCACCTCATACGGTTTGACTTTTT
>Ga0315542_1002790_pt1 | contig 10486 bp, 7 predicted proteins | sample SalMarSW160120MG_FD_202541 | JGI IMG/M metagenome (GOLD analysis project Ga0315542, IMG submission 202541) | Salt marsh sediment microbial communities from the Plum Island Ecosystem LTER, Massachusetts, United States - Salt Marsh Sediment SW1601-20 ... | reverse complement strand
GCTCCACCAGCTCCAGCAGATCGTCGCGGGTCATACTCATGGGTAGATCGTATCGACCCGATGGTATATTGACAAGCCGCCGGAAATCCCCATATGGTGTCGATGCAATACTTCTTTACGAGTAGCGAGAACAGGAATGTCGGTTGTCAGATCAACCATGGGCGCAACGGACCACCGAGCCGCACAACCATGCGCATTGGACCCACGGGTCATTGGCACACAGGAGGCCTGCAACGTGACTACCACTCAGTTCCGTATGCCTGAGACGGATGTAGACGGTTTTCTGGTCGATCCCACCGAATGGACCGAAGAAGTGGCCGAACACATCGCCGGCCGCGAGAACATCACACTGACCGACGCGCACTGGGAAGTCATACAATTCATGCGCGAGCATTTTGACAATCACCAGGTTCCGCCGGACTCCCGCCTGATGGTCCTGGTGCTGGGGGAGCGCTACGGCAAGGACAAGGGCACCCGCAAATATCTCTACGAACTGTTTCCCTATGGCTATACCCAACAGGCGTGCAAGGTCGCCGGCATGCGACGTCCCAGGGCCTGGAGCACCGGCTGATTCCGATCCCGGGACGGCGCTGGCGGAACACCCTGCCGCCCGCCGTCCCGGCGCCGCCCGCCACCGGTCGGCCGCGGCACACGCGCCAGGACCCCATAGATCGCAATGACCGAAGGGCAATGCGCCCCTGCACAGCATTCACGCCGGGGTGGTCCCTGCGCCCTTCGGCAGCAAACGGGGCGCGGAATCCGAACAGTTCGATTGGTCCCCGCCCGGCTCCGGACCTGGTGGTCCACCCGAATCGTGCCGCTTCCGGTCTCCCATCCTCCGTGCGGCATTTACGCCGCCCTTCCCCTGCCGCTGGGTCTTCGCGACGACATGATGCCGCCGCACGCCCCCTCTGGCTGGCGGCCCAATGAGGTGTCCAGCGAGATTTCTCGTTCTTTACGCGTCAGGTTGCTTTACAATCACTCGGACAATCCCCCGTAGGACGAGCACTGACGGCGCCAGGCATGCTGAAGCGGCTGATGGCTTTGCTAGGGAGGCGAAGACCTCCACATTCGAATTCGGCCGCCAGAGTGGCGCTGGAAGCCGCACCGACGATTCACGCCGATGACTCGCACGCCGTCATGGATGTGGACGGTATCTACTATGGCTGGCTGCTGGGCGTGCGCTCGCCCACCGACGGCGCCATGAGCTCGTTGGAGCGGACCCTGCTCGATGGGCTGGACCAGGTCGCCGCGACCGCCCGCTCGGACAGCACGCTGGTACCGCGGGTGCCGACGGTCATCCCCCGGGTATTGAAGAGCCTGCGGGACGACGAGATGTCCGGGGCACGGTTGGCGCGGGAGATCGCGCGGGATCCCGAATTGGTTGCCGACATCGTCCGTATCGCCAACAGCCCCTATTACCGCACTGCCACCACCATTCGCAGCCTGGAACACGCTGTCACCATATTGGGACGGGAGGGATTGCGTAAGCTCATTGCAGCCGCCGCCCTCAAGCCCATCATCAGCCTGCAGGCCGGCCACTTTGCGCGCCTGGCCGCTCCGCGGGTGTGGGCCCATTCCCAACTGTGCGCCACCGCATGCGCCTGCCTCGGGCGTTCGGAACAACTGGACGCGTTCGAACCCTATCTGGCGGGGCTCGTGCATAACGTGGGCGTAGTCGTGGCCCTGCGCGTCATCGACGGATGCTACGACAGCTCCGATGCACCCCGCTCCGCTTCGTTCCATCGGGCATTCGCCAGCCGCGCGCGAATACTGACCCATCGGATCCTGCGCAACTGGGAGCTTCCCGCAACCATCATGGATGCGTTGGTCGACCAGGTGGCGGCTCGCAACACACCCATGACACCGCTGGGCAGCGTCTTGTTTGCCGGCGACAAGGTCAGCAAACTGCGCATGCTGGTGGACAACGGGCTGGCGGAAGACCGCTTGGATCGCCTGACCTGCCGGCTGGCCGGCCGACTCACCGACAGCTGTTCGCGTTGCTACGCCGAATTGGCCGCTATCGCCGACACCTGAGCGACGCCCGCCGACCGGCGGATGGATCGCCGGTCAGTGCGTGCAGACAGCGCTATCCCCCGGGGACGGCTATCGCTCGGAGCGTTACTTCTTCACCAGCCCCATGATCATCTTGGCGAGCTTCTCGGCCTGTTCGTGGTTGGCCATGCCTGGGGGCATGGGCACCTGCCCCCAGGTGCCGACGCCGCCGTTCTGAATGCGGTCGACGAGCATCGATTCGGCCTTGGGGTCGCTCTGATATTTCTGCGCCACCGCGATCCATGCAGGGCCCACCTTCTTGTCGGTGACGCCGTGACAGCTCATGCATGCCAGCCCCTGGGACTGCACATAACTGGTCAGCTGGGAGGCATCGGCCTGGTTGACGTCGCCGGCCGCCCACGCCGTGGAAGACAACCCTGCGGCCAGACTCACGGCCATGGCGCCCACGATTTTGGCTAACTTGCTCATAACAACCACCCCTCGGGTTCGGAAAAAAGTTGCGCAATACGCGCGTGCCCTGAAGCGACCCCGCCCCAACACCCGACGGAGACCGGCCAAGACCTGTGGCGAGTTCTACCGCATTCGGACAAGACGTTGATTGATCAAGATCAAGATCGACCGCGATAGCCGCGTACGGGCCGATGAGCTTTGAGGCAGGTCATAAGTAACCACACGAACCCCATGGTCGCAGGGCAGTCCACGATCCGCACGGAGCCGGCCGTTGCAGGCAGGACGGACACGGGGTCGGACGTTTGCGACGCCTTGGCAGCCGGCAGTTCGGTAGCAAATAAATGCGTACCTGCCGGGACAATCGACGCCGGAACTCTGGAGCATGCTGGTCAGTGTGCAGCCGGTGGCCGGGTGCCTCGAAAGTCAGACCCGGTGATTCGGAAGAGTAGTGTACTGCGTCCGCGAACATGGGGAACGCGGAGACGGGGAATCAGCGCTTTACTCGACAGCCGTGGACTGTCGTCCGTCTTCAGTCCGTCAGGACAAGCGACCTGACGACGCCAGCCGGCCTAGGCAGCCTGCGGGTGCAGATCGTCCGGATTCGAGTTCTCGTCCTGGTTGCCACCACACGCCAGATTGAACTTGGGACAATCGCTGGTGACCTGCTGAGCACCGATCAGCTTCACGAAGAAGAGAAGGTCTTCGGCAAGGCCCTTCTCGGCTTCCAGCAGGTGCTGCTCTATGGCGAAGCAGTAGCGATTGGAGCAGTGGTAACAGGGTCCACATCGCGGCTGGCCTTCTCGCGATCGCCAGTGGGCAGCGGCAATGTCGGCGAGGCGGGTCGGCCAGTTGGAAGGCCGGACCTTCCGCCCTTCGTCGGTGGTGTTGGTGAATACGGCGAATACGTCTTGGTCGGGTACTTGGTCATCGCCCATTGCAGGCGTTACCTCCTCTAAAGTCTGAGGTGAGACGAATGGGACCGGAGAGGGATTGGGACCACTCCGCTCCTACCTCTTCAACTCTTGCATCGGCAGGAGCGCAAAATTTATAAGTGCGGTTCCGTGAGAGTTTCGTAAACAACGTCCAATCAACTTTCGGGTACAAGACAGCTGAAATTTTCAGCATTGACTGTTGCAAAAACCGTTCCGGCCTGCGCCCGGGTGCCGACGCCACGAAGCTGCGGGCCGCATGCAGGGATCTGCCTCCAATAGCTGCAGTTGCATGCTTCGATTTCCACGCTGACGCCATGACAAAGTGGCACGGATCCGACACGCGGGTACGCTCGGCTGACGCCTGTATGACACCCATCGGTGTGCCGGACGGTGACCGTCCTCGAGGCCGGCTGAAGGGAACCCTCCTGTCGCCCACCCGTGCCGCGGACCCGTGCCCCCTGCTCACACGTGGCTGCAGCAATAGAACTCGAACACGGGGGACAGACGCCCCGTCCAGCCTGCGGCGCTTTCGCCGCCTGTGCTCAGGCCGCTGCGTACGGGCTCTCCGGTGGACCTTCGGGCCTGCCGCTCTCGCTGGGAGCCGTGAAGCGGGGGCACCCTCTTGCCACCTCCACAGCGCCCACCAACCGCACGAAGCGCAACAGATCGCGGGCCAGCGCGGGCTCGGTCGCAAGCAATCGTTTGGACACCGTGAAGCAGTAGCACTGCGGGCACTGGTAACAGGGCTCGCACTGCGGCCGACCCGCACGGCCGCGCCAATGGGCGGCGGCGATGTCAGCCAGTCGCATCGGCCAGTTGTGGGGTCTCAGCAAGCTGCCGTCGGTAGTGACATTGGTGAATACGGCGACGCCGTCTTCGTCGACCTTCATTTCGTCGCCCATTGCAGGCGTTCCTCTAAAGAAAGTCCGGGTTAGGACTCGGGGACCGGAAGGGGTATCACGCGGTTCGCTCCCACCCTGTTACCCGGTTTTCGGCGGGAGCTTTTGGACTGCCGGTGCACCAACTCGCAGGCATCGGTTGTGTTCGACCGTCGGTCGCCCGATGTCACTCCGAATATCGACGGCCCCTTCACCTGAGGCATGACTCCGTCATTCGGTGCACACGCAAAAATGGACAACGGAAACCGTCTCGGGTTCCGGCCTGTTAGCCGATTTTTTTCCCGCGAAACGTTAAATAAGCGTTGAGGAGGCGGATGAGTGCTACCGTTTTCACGGCACCTTGACGGTACCGACGTAACGGCACGGTAAACACAGTGGTGCAGTGCGTCACTCCTTGCGCTTGAGCAAGTCTTCGAGAGCCGCGAACGGCTTGTGGGTGGTGGCGCTCTCACCCTGGCCCCGCGTGGTCGAAGCCGGTGCGGGCGCGACCGGATCCAGGTAGCGGGCGTGCTCGTCGTCGTGGCAGTACAGGCACAGCAGTTCCCAGTTGCTGCCATCCGGAGGATTGTTGTCGTGGTCGTGGTCCTTGTGATGGACCGTCAACTCACCGAGGTTTTCGCGGCTGAATTCACGCCCACATTTCGCACAGACCCACGGGAACATCTTCAACGCCCGGTCGCGGTAGGACTTCTCCCGCACCTCACGACTGCGTCTGGCTTCCGCGACGGCGCGATCCAGCCTGTCACCGTCCATCGTCGTCTTCTTGTCCGCCATACCGAATCGTGCCCCCGCCTGGTGCACACGCCCCAATAGCGTGCCCCCTTCTGCCTGCCTTGGCCCCGGCCCAGGCCCGTTGCCGACCATGGCTCGGCGCCCTCTTGTCCACCGATGCCGCGAGTGGCGTTACACACCGCGCCCACCCCTGGGCAGCGGGGCGCGGCCTCGAGCAGCGGGTGTTCAACAATATTCTCCCCGCAAGCGCGCCACATCAAGCCTCGGCGCCGGGTCCCCGGCCGTCCAGGAGCGCAACCAGACCGCCCAGAGGAATTTCCACCCAGTCGGGTCGGTTGTCCAGCTCGTATCGGATTTCGTACAACACCTTCTCCAGGGTGAAAAGCTCGATGAGCTCGCGGGCCCGGGAAACGTCGGAGGGATACACGGGACAATCCCCGATGGTTTCTTCGTAGCCATCGAGGAAAGCCCGGCGGCTGCGCTCCTCCCAGTCCTCGGTGTAGGGGGCCAGGGTCTCGAAGTCTGCGGGCCGCTCCGCGGTCAGCCGGTAACGGGCCACAAAGGCTGCGTAACTGAAGGAACGCAGCATGCCTGCCACGTCCCGCAGCGCACAGTGCTTGGCCCGACGTTCCGCCAGCGGCCGGGCCGGCTCACCCTCGAAATCGATGATCAGAAAGTCGTTCAGAGCCACCAGCACCTGCCCGAGATGATAATCACCGTGGTGACGGGTCTTGACGGCGGAAACGTCCCCGGCCGCCAGGTGGACGATACGTTCACGCAAGCTATCGGCGTCATCGACGATGCGCGCGGCCTGCGGCGCCAACGCCTCCGGAAGCGCCTGAGCGCGGCGCAGGTGACTGAGGGACTCCCCGGCCTCCTCGGTAATGCGCGCCGCCCAACGATCCAGGTCTTCGCGGGTGATGGGTTCCGGGTCGAAGGCGGTCTCGCCGGTTTCCCGGGCCAGTGCCCGGTGCAGCTCTGCGGTGCGGGTTCCCAGCCTGCGCATCAGCAGCAGGTAGTTCCCATGGGTATCGGCCAACAGATCGTCAGGCGGCGGCGTGACCAGGCAGCTCTCAAGAAACCGGCTGAGGTAATCCACCGTATAGGTCCAGGCATCGCCCTGGTTGGGCGCATAGGCCTGCAACAACGCCAGCGTGGCGGCGGTGCCGTCCGGGCTTCGGTATTCGAGCGCCCCGAGCACGGGAATGATGTTTTCGAACGGGGAGATCTCGGTGAGAAAACGGCCCATCTCCAGCTCGGGGTTAATGCCCTCATGGTAGTGCCGGTAAGCTTTCAGAAACAGCTCCTCCCCGAGGATCACCGCCGTGTTGCTACCCTCGGCGGCCGGACGCCGCACCGGCGCGTGCTGTACCTGCTCGTCCACCTGAAGGGAATAGGCCGCCGTCGCGCTGAACGCCAGTTGTCCCTCACCGAAGGGCACCTGCAGGTCCCGGCCCATGGCCTCCACCAGCGACCAGCAGAAGCTCTCGTCCGCGAACGCGTCGCACAGAATGCCCACACGAGCCCGCTGACGTACCTTGGCCAGGGTGAAATGCAGCAGCGGACGTATCTTTTCGTCGTCTTCGCTCCAGATCAGGGTCAGCGGCAGAAAATAGCGCTGCGTCCCCATATCGGCACTGTCCACCTCTACCTGCGCCAGCAGCCATTCGCCATCGCCCTCGGACCAGGTTTCCCGGCTCAATGTGCGCAGCGCTTCGATGGGCTCTCCCTTGGCGGCGAACCATCTCTGGGCGGCAATGAAGCGCGGCAGCAGCTCCCCTTCCAATTGCTGGCGCAGCTTCTGGGCACCAGCCGTGCGAGCGGCTTCCACACGATCCGCAAAGAAGCTGTTCCAGCCCTGAGTCAGCACCAGCACCGGCAGTTCCGGCGGCGGCAGCAGTTCCTCGTGCCAGGCCGGCACCTCGGCTTCGCTGGCGAGTAGAAACCAGTACACGCCGTAGCCCGGCAGGGTCAGCAGGTAGGGAAGCTCTCCGATGGGAGGGAACGGGGTATGCCCCATCATCTCCAGGGGCACCCGCCCCTTGAAACGCCCCAGATCCAGTTCCACCGGCTGGGCGGACCGCGACAGATTGGTCACGCACAGCACCGACTCGTCGCCATACTCGCGCACGTAGGCGAGAATCTTGCGGTTGCCGGGGTGCAGAAACTCCAGTGAGCCCCGCCCGAACGCGTGATAGTTCTTGCGCACCGCGACCAGTCGTTTCGTCCAGTTCAGCAGGGAAGCGCGATCCCGGCTCTGGGCTTCGACGTTCACCGCCTCATAGCCGTACACCGGATCCATGATGGGGGGCAGATACAGCTGCTGGGGGTCGGCCTTGGAGAACCCCGCGTTGCGATCCGGGCTCCACTGCATGGGGGTGCGCACGCCGTTTCGGTCCCCCAGAAAGAAATTGTCCCCCATACCGATCTCGTCGCCGTAGTACACGATGGGCGAACCGGGCATGGACATGAGCAGGCTGTTCATCAGTTTGATCTTGTCCGGATCGTTGTCCATCAGCGGCGCCAGGCGACGTCGTATTCCGACGTTGACCCGCATGCGCTTGTCGGCGGCATAGTGCTCGTACATGTAGTCGCGCTCGCGGTCGGTGACCATCTCCAGCGTGAGCTCGTCATGGTTGCGCAGGAAAACGGCCCACTGGCAGCTCTCCGGAATTTCCGGCGTCTGCTCCATGATTTCCACGATCGCGTGCCGGTCCTCCTGGGCAATGGCCATGTACATGCGCGGCATGAGGGGAAAGTGGTAGGCCATATGGCACTCGTCCCCGTCCCCGAAGTACTCGCGCACGTCCTCCGGCCACTGGTTGGCCTCGGCGAGAAACATGCGATCGGCGTAATGGGCATCCACGACCGCGCGCATTTGTCTGATGACGGCATGGGTCTCGGGAAGATTTTCGTTGCTGGTCCCCTCGCGCACGCACAAGTAGGGGATGGCGTCCAGGCGCAGCCCGTCCACCCCCATGTCCAGCCAGAAGCGCATTTCCCGGATCACCGCTTTGACGACAGCAGGATTGTTGTGGTTCAGGTCCGGTTGATGGGAAAAGAAGCGGTGCCAGTAGTAGGCCTGCGCCACCGGATCCCACGCCCAGTTGGACTGCTCGGTATCCGTAAAAATGATGCGGGTCTCGGGGAACTTCTTGTCGGAGTCGCTCCATACGTAGAAGTTGCGCTTGGAAGACTCGGGAGGTGCCCGGCGGGCCGCCTGGAACCATGGATGCTGATCGGAGGTATGGTTGATAACCAGCTCGGTGATGACCTTGAGGCCCCGGCTGTGGGCTTCGCGCACGAAGTGGCGGAAGTCCTTCAGCGTCCCGTAGGACGGGTGCACGTTGCGGTAATCGGAGATGTCGTAGCCGTCGTCGCGCAGCGGCGACGGGTAGAACGGAAGCAGCCACAGGGTGTTCACACCCAGATCCTGGATGTAGTCGAGCTTCGCCGTCAGTCCCCTGAAGTCGCCGATACCCGCGTTGGCGCTGTCGAAGAACGCCTTTACATGGAGCTGGTAGATGATTGCGTCCTTGTACCACAGCGGGTCGGCCTCCCATGCCACCGCCGCCTCCTGTTCGGCCATTAGCAGCTCCCGATGGGTTCAGAAGAAGTATTCGAAATCCCGTTCGCTGCGCACCTTGCGTCGCAGCCGGAAAATATGCGCCGGCACCGAGGCCGGATCCAACTGGACGTAGTTGCGCGGACCGTGCCACAGAAAACGCGCCCCGCTCAGCAGGTCGTGCATCTGATAGGGATGGCGCGGATCCAGCCCCAGCGCTTCAAGGGGCAGCTCCACCCAACCTGACTGCACGTGGTAGGCGTCCAGATTGACGACCACCAGCACCACGTTGCTCATGTCGTCGCCGGCCTTGCTGAAGCAGATGATCTCGTCGTTGTCCACGTCGTGAAACGTAAGGTTCCAGTCCTGCTGCAGGGCCGGATTGTCCCGGCGGATGCGGTTCATGCGCGCAACGAAGTCCCTCAGGCTGTCAGGCCGGTCTCTGTCCCACTGACGGATCTGGTACTTCTCCGAATCCAGATACTCCTCGCTACCCGGCTCCCGTGCCCGGTTCTCGAACAACTCGAAAGCCGGCCCGTAGATTCCGTAGTTGGCACTGAGGGTCGCCGCCAGCACCAGACGCGTCATGAAAGCCGAGCGCCCGCCGAACTGCAGGTATTCGGTGAGGATATCCGGCGTGTTGGGCCAGAAATTGGGGCGAAACCGCTCCCGGACCTCGGTCCGGGTAAGCTCCGTCAGGTAATGGGTGAGCTCCCACTTGGTGTTGCGCCAGGCAAAGTAGGTATAGGACTGGGTGAAGCCCAGTTTGGCCAGCCGGTACATCACCTTCGGGCGGGCAAAGGCCTCGGCCAGGAACATGACGTCCGGGTGCCGGCCCTTGATCTGCGCTATCAGCCACTCCCAGAACCCGAACGGCTTGGTGTGGGGATTGTCTACCCTGAAGACCTTGACGCCCTGCTCGACCCAAAACAGAAACACGCTCCTGAGTTCCTCCCACAGCGCCCGCCAGTCCTCGGTCTCGAAATCGAAGGGATAGATGTCCTCGTATTTCTTGGGAGGATTCTCGGCGTACTGCACGCTGCCATCGGGGCGGTGTCGGAACCACTGCGGATGTTCCTCGACATAGGGATGGTCCGGCGAGCACTGGAACGCGATATCCAGTGCCACCTCCATACCGAGCCCGCGGGCGGTCTGCACCAACCGGCGGAAGTCCTCTACCGTCCCCAGGGCGGGATGCACCGCCTTGTGGCCGCCGTCCTCCGCGCCGATGGCCCAGGGACTGCCAGGGTCCCGGGCAGCGGCCACCAGGGTGTTGTTCGGACCTTTGCGTTTGGTGTGACCGATGGGATGAATGGGCGGCAGATAGAGGATATCGAAGCCCATGGCCGCGACCTCGGCAAGGGCCGCCTCGCAATCGTCGAACGTGCCGTGGCGGCCGGCAGCGTCGCCGCAGGAGCGGGGAAACAGCTCGTACCAGGCACCGAAGCGGGCCAGCGGCCGGTCCACCACCACCTTCAATGCCGGTTCGTGTATAGTCGCCAGGCGAGTATCCGCGTAGCGGTCCATCAGGCGACTCAAGGGTTCGCTCAGGGCCACCCGCTGCTTGGCGTCCATAGGCGCATCGCCGAGCAGATACTCACTCCATTCCCAGAGTTGCTCAGCATCCGCCCCGTCGGCGCGCTTCGCGGCATCGCTCAGCAGCTGTGCCCCGACGCGATGAGCGCTGGCGATATCGCCGGCCTCCACCCGACGCTTGAGGTCGTGGGACCAGGACAGGAAATGGTCCACCCAACCACGGACCGTGTAGTGGTAGCAGCCCAGTGCCGTCACTGCGAACCGTCCGCGCCAGCGGTCGTTGCCCAGCAACGTCATTGACGCTTCCCGCCACTGCTCGTCCGTCTCGTGGCGGTACAGCAACCGGCAGTTGACGG